>Ga0315541_1000129_pt1 | contig 77241 bp, 87 predicted proteins | sample SalMarSW160190MG_FD_203095 | JGI IMG/M metagenome (GOLD analysis project Ga0315541, IMG submission 203095) | Salt marsh sediment microbial communities from the Plum Island Ecosystem LTER, Massachusetts, United States - Salt Marsh Sediment SW1601-190 ... | reverse complement strand
TATCGTGGTTTCATGATTGCCATCACGACCCATGTGCTCAAGTTGCCTGCGATGACTATGCCAGCATTTGCATGGTCAACTGAGAGGCACTGCTTCGCAGAACGGGGCTTTCGGCCAGATTTCTAGGAGTCTGTCCGAGTAATATCCCTGGCTCAAGCTACTGAGGTTAAAATAGGTTAAAATTAAGCCAAAGAAAAATTAAAACAGACCACAACCCACTGTGAAAAATCTTGGGAAACGGCACGTTTTAGGGTATAATAAGGACGAAAGAAAATGGCTTCTCAGGTCTTTTATCGCAAGTGGCGCCCCCAACTTCTCGCCGAAGTAGTCGGGCAGGAGCATGTCACCCAGACCCTGCTCAATGCTCTGGCCAGCGAGCGCGTTTCGCACGCCTACCTCTTCTGCGGCCCACGCGGCACCGGCAAGACCAGTACCGCCCGCGGTTTTGCCAAAGCGGTCAACTGCCTTGAAAACGGCAAGGGTGAGCCGTGCAATACCTGCGACATGTGCCAGGCCATCACCGAGGGCAGGGCCCTGGATGTCATTGAGGTCGATGCCGCCAGCAATCGCGGTATCGACGAAATCAGGAACCTGCGGGAGAAGGTCAACTACGCCCCCAACCAGGCACGCCGCAAAATTTACATCATCGATGAAGTCCACATGCTCACCAAGGAAGCCTCCAATGCCCTGCTCAAGACGCTGGAGGAGCCACCGCCTCACGTTATCTTTATCCTGGCGACCACCGAAGCCCACAAACTCCTGCCGACCATCCTGTCGCGTTGCCAGCGCTTCGACTTTCACCGCCTCTCACAAGCAGACATGCTCCCCAGACTATCCCACATCTGCGAGAACGAAGGCATCACCATCGGGCCGGAGGCGCTGAGGCTTATCTCCCGGGCTGCGACGGGGAGCCTGCGCGACGCCGAAAACCTGCTGCAACAGATGATGACCTATTACGGCAACGAAATTTCCCTCCAGCAGGCGCAGACTCTCCTCGGCATCTCCGGTGACCAGCGCGCCAGCGAGCTGGTAAAAGACATCGTTAATAAAGATATTGCCGCCGGAGTCGCCACCATCAACAACGTTAACAACGACGGACTCGACCTGCGCCAGTTCAATCGTGACGTGGTGGAATACCTGCGGGTGCTGCTCCTCGTTAAGACCGGCTCCAGCGAATCTATCGAACTTACCGCCGAGGATATCAAGGAACTCAAGGAGCTGGCAACCAGGGCTCCCCTTGCCCGGATACTTAAAGCCATCAAGCGCTTTGGCCAGCTCGACCTGGGGCTTGATAACTATTCCACCCTGCCTCTGGAACTGGCCCTGGTCGACTGCACCCTGCCCGCGGCGGAAGAGAAAGAAGAGCCTGTCCGCCAGCCCGAACCCGAACCGGCGGCCAGAAAGACACCCCCCAGAGCTACCCCATCACCCCCCGAACCCAAAGTCGCCCAACCCGAGGAGAAAAAGAAGCCGGAACCGGAGCCAGAACCGGCAGTAGCCGGGCCGGTCGCTAAAGAGGAACCGGTACTCTCGAAAAAACCGGAACCTTCGACTGCCGCTACCGATGTCAGTCCCACGGCGGACAGCAGTGCCATCGAACAGCTCCAATCGCAGTGGAGTAAAATTATAAATGAAGCGCCGGACGGCATGGGCAAGACCCCGACCGCGGCCCTGCTGCGGAGCGCCAGGCCTTTATTCATCGAGGATGACACCATCGTGGTATCCTTTAAATATTCCTATCACAAGGAAAAAATGGACAACCTTGATAATCAGAAGACCGCGGAAAAAATCGTGAGCAGTTTCCTGGGGCGCTCCTGTAAATTGCGCTGTGTCTACGAACACGAGAACAATCACCTGGTGAAAGCGGCGTTGCAGATGGGTGCCCAGCATGATAACGGGGAGGAAAAATGAACAAACACATGATGCAGCAGGCCCAGAAACTCCAGGCACAGCTGGTTAAGGCGCAGGAGGAACTGGCCAACCTTACCGTGGAGGCCAGCTCCGGCGGCGGTGCCGTGACGGTCGTGATGAACGGCCAGCAGCAGATACAGTCGGTGAAAATATCGCCGGAAGTGGTCGACCCGGAAGACGTCGAGATGCTTGAGGACATGGTGCTGACCGCTGTCAGAGAAGCCAGCGTCAAGGTGCAGGAACTGGCCGCCAAGCAGCTGGGCGGACTGACCGGGGGACTTAAAATCCCGGGTCTGATGTAGTAAGGACAAGGAGAGCCAGCATTGAAACAGGAACCCACCCCCGCCAGTGACGCCATCGGCAGGCTCGTGCAGGAGTTCAGCAAGCTGCCGGGCATCGGGCCCAAGAGCGCCCAGCGTATCACCTTCCACCTCCTGCGCTCCTCCGAAGAAGAGGCCGGAGCCCTCGCCGAGGCCCTGCTGGGATTGAAGCTAAAAATCACCCTCTGCTCCTCGTGCTGCAACGTTACCGAGTCCGACCCCTGCCCCATCTGCCGCAACCCGCAGCGCGATGCCAGCCAGGTCTGCATCGTGGAGCAGCCGCAGGATGTCATCGCCCTGGAGCATACCGGCGTTTATAAGGGACTCTACCACGTGCTCCATGGCGCCATTTCTCCCACCGAGGGCATCGGCGTCGACGATATCCGCATCCGGGAGCTTCTCAACCGACTTCAAAGCAACACGGTGCAGGAGGTCATCCTGGCCACCAATACCAACCTGGAAGGCGAACAGACCGCCATGTACCTGAGCCGCGTCATTGCCCCCCTCAATATTAAGGTTACCCGCCTCGCCCGCGGCCTCCCCTTCGGCACCGAGCTTGAATATGCCGACGACGTTACCCTGACCAGGGCATTAGAGGGCAGGTCTGAGTTTTAAAACTTCCCGATAATAAGGAGGATACTATGCCAAATCCTTTAAAAAGTAAACTAAAAAATAAAAAAGGCAATGGTAATGGTAATGGTAATGGTGATGACGAAGGCATAGAATGGATAGAAAAGGGTAAAGATGATGATGGAGTAGAATGGATAGAAAGGGGATTACCCGACAAGGAGACCAAAGAGGATTAATACGTTAAACATAAATAATAAATAAAGTAAATAAAAAAATCGCCTCAAAACCCGTAGCTATTATTATTATCTTCAGTGTAAGATTCTTTGCTTTTAAATTTGCTACATTAGCTTTATAAGCTTTACGAATATATTTTTTCACAATTTGCTCCATTATCGCAACTGAACTTTTATCAATGTTATCATAGACATATCTTAGACGTGGAACTAAGCCGAAGAATTTAGCCAAACAAGATTTCAAAGACAAAAAGAATATTAATAAATAACAAACCCCAGCAAGTATCATTAAAAGTAATGTTCTCCAATCATTTAATAGACATATTTCACTTTGACTAACATCGCTATAAATCAAAGGTGGAACAACACCAATAAGTATTGTAGCAGTAGAGAACACAGCGATGATTTTCGTATCCAAAGAGTCTGCAGCAGAAAGATAATGACCTAGGATTTTCTGACCTTCATAATATACGAATTCTATTGTCTTAGGATTTGGAGTATTATTATCTTTATCGTCGTTCAATATATACTCACCAAGTTAGATAAATTATGATTATTTTAGCACTATTAAACCAAGGTTGCACCCCTCTCATACTCTCCCCTATACTTTATATACATTCACGGGTTATTAAGGAGGGGCACACCTGATATATAACGGGACGTCTAAGAGGGGCGGAGCCCCTCTTCCCCAATACTCCCCCTCTCCTTCATCCTGCCTCGTAAGGAGAGGGGGACACAGGGGGTGAGGTTACACAAATATCATGCCGGAACCGCGTAACTATCAGACCGAAGCCATCGTTATCAAGAAGACCAAGCTGGGGGAGGCGGACAGCATCCTCACCTTCTTTACCCCTCAACTCGGTAAAATCCAGGGCTTTGCCAAAAGCCTGCGCAAGCCCAGGAGCAAGCTCGCCGGGCACCTGGAGCTACTCACCCACAGCCAGGTATCCTTCGCCCGCGGTCGCAATTTAGACACCATCACCGGCAGCCAGACCATCAACAGCTTTATGCCCCTGAAAAACGACCTCTGGCTGACCTCGTGCGGACTGTATGTTGCCGAGCTTGTCCACCAGTTTACCGCCGAGCACCAGGAAAACTTTTCGCTCTTCCAGTTGATGCTGGATACTCTAAACCGGCTGTGCGGGGAGAACAACAAAGAGCTCATCCTGCGCTACTTCGAGCTGCACCTCCTCGAAAGCGCCGGCTACCGTCCCCAGCTCCGCGAATGCGTCGCCTGCCGCAAAGAACTGGAACCGACCACCAATTACTTCAGCCCCTCCGCCGGAGGCATGCTCTGTCCCGCTTGCAGTCTGAGTCAGCCGTTCTCCTACGCCCTCTCGGTTAACGCGCAAAAAGTTCTGCGGCTCCTCCAGAGCGGCCCCGATTTCATCGGGGCCAGCCGCGTGAAAATAGACCCGGAACTGGCCGACGAGATAGAGAACGTTATCAGCGGCTACCTCAAGCACCTGCTGGAAAGAGAGGTAAAATCAGCCGCCTGGCTGGATACTCTCAGGGAACAGCGGCTCCAGTTCAACCCACCCCCTTAATCCCCTGTCATTGCGAGCGTAGCGTGCCTGCACGCCGAAGTATGTTACGGCACGCAGGCGTGGCAATCTCTATCTATCGTTTAAGCTAATCACAGGGATTGCTTCGCCTTTCCGACTTCGTCGTCAATGGTCTCGCAATGACAATCCGCCACCCACCCCTTTACCATAACGCACATATAACATATAATAGTGTTAACATTGACTGAGAATAGTAATCTCAGTCTTTTTATTATTATCAAGCAGGTTGGATATGCCATCAAGATTAGAAGATATAAACGAGCAGAGGAAACAGACACTGGAGCGACTCCGCGCCCGGGGCATCAATCCCTACCCCAATCGCTATCAGCAGACCCATACCACGCAGGAAGCGATAGCGCAACTGGAAGAGATGGAAGCGCAGGAGACTGCCCAGCGCGCTAAAAGCCGGGTCTTCGGCAAAGAAACGGAGCCGGTCAACGTCGCCGGGCGTATTACGGCCATGAGAAAAATGGGCAAGAGTTCTTTCCTGGATGTCCGCGACGGCTCCGGCAAGATACAGCTGCTTCTCCAGAACGGCAGATTCAATGAAGAAGAGCAGGCACTGTTCAAGGACCTGGACATCGGCGATATCATCGGCGTCGAGGGCAAGCTGCTGCGTACCAGGACCGGCGAGCCCACTATCGCCGTCGGCTATTTTACCCTGCTGTCCAAGTCGCTCCAGCCCCTGCCGGAAAAGTGGCATGGCCTCAGCGATACCGATAAGAGGTACCGACAGCGCTACGTCGACCTCATCGCCAACAGCGAGGTAAAAGATGTCTTCAAGGTGCGCAGTCGGGTCATCGCCGCCATGCGGCAGTTCCTCGACAAACGCGACTTCATCGAGGTGGAAACGCCGGTGCTGCATTCGTCCGCCGGGGGCGCCCTGGCCACACCGTTCATCACCCACCACAATACGCTCGACCAGGACTTCTACCTGCGCATCGCCCTGGAGCTTCACCTCAAGCGACTCATCGTCGGCGGGTTCGACAGGGTCTACGAGATAGGACGCATCTTCCGCAACGAAGGCATCTCTACGACACATTCCCCCGAGTTCACCATGCTGGAAAGTTACGAAGCCTATGCCGACTACACCGACGTTATGGAGATGCTGGAGGAGATGATACCATGGGTCGGCCGGCAGGTCATGGGCACTCTGGAATTCCAGTACAGCGATAATGTCATAAATTTAAAGTCACCCTGGCAGCGCATCACCCTGCGCGATGCCGCCAAGGAGTACAGCGGCATCGACTACGTTAGATACCCCACCGCCAGCGGGTTGCGGGAAAAGATGCGCTCGCTGAACATGGAGGCCGACCCCGATAAAAACTGGGCCAAGCTGGTTGACGAGCTTCTCAAGACATGCGTCAGACCCAAATTAATCCAGCCCACCATCGTCTTTGACTACCCCGCTTCCATGTCACCGCTGGCCAAGAGCAAGCCCGGCAAAGAACGTGTGGTGGAGCGCTTTCAGGCAGTCGCCGGCGGACTGGAAATTGCCAACGCCTACAGCGAGCTTAACGACCCCATCGAGCAGAGGGAACGCTTCGAGGAGCAGATGAAGGACCGCCACGGCGACGAAGAAGAGCAGTGGTCTATCGACGAGGACTACCTGACGGCCCTGGAGTACGGCATGCCCCCCACCGGCGGCCTCGGCGTCGGCATCGACCGCCTGGTCATGCTCCTCACCAACCAGCAATCAATAAGAGAGGTTATCCTGTTCCCGCAGTTGCGGGAAAAACCGTAAAAGGGGAGTCCAGGAGGGGCGAAGCCCCTCTTCCCAAACCTCCCCCTCTCCTTGACAGGAGAGGGGGATTAAGGGGGTGAGGTAGACCAAATTATGCTTGACCTTAAATTTATCAGAGAAAACCCGGAGATTTTAAGACAGGCGATAGAGAATCGCCACGACAGCGTCCCCGTGGATGAAATCCTGCAGCTTGATACCCGGCGAAGGCAGAAAGTAGGCGAGCTGGATAACCTGCGGCAGGAGAGAAAAACCATATCCAGGGAGAGAGAAAAAGCCCAGGAAAGAGGGCGCGCCCTCCGCACCGAGATACAGAACCTGGAAGAAGAGGTCAGGCGCCTCGACGAACAGCTTGAGGAACTCCTCTTACAGGTCCCCAATATCCCCCAGCCCGATGTCCCCCTCGGCAGGGACGATAATGATAACGTGGAGGTTCGCACCTGGGGAGAGCCGAAGAAGCTCGCTTTCGCAGCCCTGCCCCACTGGAAACTGGGGGAAGACCTGGACATCATCGACTTCGAGCGCGGTGTAAAGATATCCGGCAGCCGTTTCTACGTGCTCAAGGGACTCGGCGCCCGCCTCCAGAGAGCCCTTATCACCTTCATGCTCGACCTTCATACCAAAGAGCACGGCTACCAGGAGATATACCCTCCCTTCATGGTCAAAGAGGAATGCATGGTCGGTTCCGGCCAGCTACCCAAGTTCGCCGATAACATCTATCACGACGTCGAGGACGACCTCTGGTTCGTGGGCACCGCCGAGATACCCCTGACCAACCTGCACCGGGACGAGATAATTCCCCCGGGAATGCTGCCTTTCCACTATGTCGGCTACACCGCCTGTTTCCGCCGCGAAAAGATGTCCGCCGGCAAGGACACGCGCGGTATCAAGCGCGGTCACCAGTTCGATAAAGTGGAGCTTTACAAGTTCACCGAGCCGGAGGCCTCCAACGACGAGCTGGAGAAGCTGACACATGACGCCGAGGAAGTCTGCCAGAAGCTGGGACTGCCCTACCGTATCCGCCAGCTCTGCACCGGCGACCTCGGTTTCGCCTCCACCAGCTCCTACGATATCGATGTCTGGGCCCCCGGCTGCCAGGAGTGGCTGGAGGTCAGCTCCTGTTCCAACTGCGGCGATTTTCAGTCGCGGCGGGCCAGTGTCCGCTACCGCCCCACCCCGGATGCCCGTCCCCGGTTCGTTCACACTCTAAACGGCTCCGGCCTGGCCCTGCCCAGGGTGATGATTGCCGTCATGGAGAACTACCAGCAGGCCGACGGCACCATCGCCGTGCCAGAAGTGCTGCAAGAATACATGGGCGCCAAAGTAATCAGCTAGGACAGGGCTTAATTCTTATTAACAATCCGCCTGAGAACAAATAAGGTACTGCTGTAGCACTTGACACAACACGCTTTTTAAGATAACATACCTAGAAATGCTAGGTGCAGAAAAAAAGGAGGGATTCTAAAATGCGTGTGATTTCAGTCATCGTGGTAATTCTCGGGTTAGCCAGCTTTGTCCTGGGCATACTGTTCATCACACAGGCCGCGTCCGCGGAGCAGGAAGTCGCCGACTCCATAGCGCCACTTCCGCTGGATCAATTAGACGCCACATACGATGGAGTAACAGCCCAGTATAACCAGGCGAAAGCGGCAGGAACTCCACCAAGTCCCGATTACAACGCCCTGTATGGAAATAAGGTAGGACTGGGACTGGCCAGGTCGAATGTCGGTACTGCCAGCTTTGTCAGGACCACCGGAATCATCAACATTATCCTGGGTCTGGGCCTGGTACTGGCCGGTTTGGGGTTGCTCAGGAAAGCCTCAAGCTAGTATAGGCTCCCACCAACCGTAAAAAGAATATTATGCCGCTTATTAACGCCTCATAGATATGGCGAGGCTCATAAAATCGGCGACGAATGGGTCTTTAACTACATGACCCCGCCGGGTATGTGTAGCCTGTCCTTCAATGCTTTGTATCCCGTAGCCCTGATGCTTCAATTCGGGGGCACGTTCCCCTGGCGGGGTGACCCCGATGCCGTACAGGTATCCTGCCCCGATGGCGAGGTCAATAATATCTTCGAACTCAGGCGGTGACCCCGAAAATAACCGGAAACCTGTAGCATCCGTATGGCCTGCCATATGTAACTGTCATTACCGGTGGCAACCGCCATAAAAAGCCACGCTCAAATTCAGTGTCAACCCAAGCGCAATATGGGTGTCAGCCTAGTGTTCACACGTAACATTCGTAAGCTACATTAGTATTGTAGGAAGCGCTTTCTTGGTACCTATTCCTTCAATCCGACAAAAGATATGGGGTATCGACGTGACAATGGAAAACGCCGTTGAGACTAATGTAGTAGTATCAGAACCAATGCAGGAGTCTACTGGATACTGCTCGGAGTGCGGCAGCATTACCTCCTTTATGGTCGATAAAAAATTCGGCTACTACAAACAGTGCCCGAACTGTGGCAATATCCAGTATCTCCACAGGAGATTCTTAAGGTTCGACCGGCAGTCCCGCCAGTGGAAATAGTCCCGTAAATACCATGCCCGGATACCTCTCATCCGGTTATTATGCCTGTCCACATCCAAAAAACTTCACCGATACTCGATAACGCGCGATGTATTTTACCCGCCCCTCCGTAGCGTTTTCCCATGCTTCACGTTATAATAGTCTATGGTCGTTGCGACTATCGCAGGCGTTCTTGACCGAATGAGCAGATGAAAGGAGGTGAAGCATATGTCACCACAGGCTAAAAGAGCTTATATCAGCGTCATGAGTTTGTTGGGGCTTGTCATTCTTCTGCTGGGAATCTTCACCCCGCTCGATTTCTTTGTAGGTCTTATTATAGCTATTGCTCTCTGGGTTGGCAGTGGTATACTGGCAAGATACTGGGGAGTTAAAAAAGATAAAAAAGAATGACGCTTTGATACAGGCGTCGTTGCAACTCCGGAGGGGTGTCCGAGTGGCCGATGGTGACGGTCTTGAAAACCGTTGTTGGTGCAAGCCAACCGTGGGTTCGAATCCCACCCCCTCCGCCAGCCTACGCCGAGGCTACGGCTGGCAAGCCAGCCCATCTAAGATATCTATTCCCACCCTAGCCACCCAGCAGCATCCACGGCTTATCCCGTTAGTTTTACCCCACCAGCCCCATGAAAGATAAAACGCCCCCGACTGGACAAATAAAATCGGGGGTATTAGTGTTTTTGCTATAAGAAATTTAAAGGTTATAATCCATACTTAATATATGCTTATTATCGAAAGAAAGCTCCACCTATATTTCTATTATCACCAACGATATTATGCCTTACGAGACAAACATAGTATTGTTGATTCTCTAGATAGACCTCTGCAATAATAGCCTGCGCAATACATTCATTACTGATTGCATTTAAATATTTGTATCTATGGGCGATAGGGAAATTAAGGAACTGATGATTAGCCCTAACGAAGAATACTATTCCCATGATTGGTAGGATTCCTTCATTATTCCCCGTACCTCTTGCGTATGGCGGCTTAGCTTTAAGATACAGACGTGGTTGCTTATATTCAATTGCAACATTGGCTTTGTGAAACTCTACGTCCATTGGTATCTTAGCGAGGAAGTCCTCTTGACGTGTCTCATTGTGCATGACATCGACGTCAAAGACTCTCGACAGAGATACTACCCTATACTTATGCATATCGGTAGTGGGAACTAGTATATTATCTTCGAGACTCTTACTTTCATCAGCTTTAAATTCGAGGATTCTATCATCCGCTTTTGCAAGGACTGAGCAGTGGTCTATTTCCACAATAGGGCTCTGTATGCCGATAGTATTTGGTTTATACCATAACTTTATGTTCTCATCGGTCTCAGGGAGAAGCAACCTAAGCCGAATATTATTTTTTGAAGCCAGCCGTATAGCAGGTTGAGAAAATTGATCTGTTGAAACCATAATGCCAGCATGTACTCCAAGTGAATTCCGCTGTCCTAACATTTGTTCAACCCAAGGCCTACCCTCGGTATTCTCACGATCTCGGACTTGAACAAATTCAAAAATAGATGTTGGGTCCGAAATGTTTGCAAACGCCACGTCAACTTCTTCAGGGTCATTTACAATATTTTTTATCCTCTTTGAAGAGAATACGTAAAGGTCGTCCAAACCCTGAAAATACGACTCGATGACGGCAGAGATCTTTTCCTTTAGCCTCCAAGATTTATCCGCCGCATTAGTCGAAAAGTATAACCTTGGCTTGCCTTCAATAGTTACTTTTGGCATAGCATCCAACTAAAGAGCTAAAAGTCAATTCATATAGCGTTGCTTAATTAATTATAACATGGTATAGCAAAAGGTAAGAGAGGGGGGTAAAGGGGGTGAGGTCAACAAAGAATCTCTTTTAATCAGGTCTTACTGACACCTCGTTCAGCATCACAAACCCCATGGGATTAAGCTCGTAGCCTTCCACGTAAGGTTTCACCAGTATATAGTTCTGCCCGAACCACAGCGGCAGGCAGGCCGCATCGTCCACCAGCATCTGCTCCGCCTGCCGGTACAGCTCCAGACTCAGCTCGCTATCCAGCTCCACCCCCGCCTTATCCAGTATGGCATCCACCTCCGGATTGGAATACTCGGCGAAGTTATTCTCGGCACCGGTATGTAACAGCACGTCCAGGAAGTTCTGCGGGTGCGGATAATCGGCTACCCAGCCCATGTCGAACATCTCGTTCTTCTCTTCTTTGAGATAATAGAGGTATCTATCCGGCTCCAGCTGGCGCACCGTCACCTCCACCCCCAGGTTCTCACGCCACTGGCTAATGATGGCCTCCAGGGAGGAAGGTATCAGTCCACCGTAGCCAGAGGTAGTCAGTGTGATGGGTGGCAGTTCGGACACATCGCCGTATTCGGAAAGGGCCAGCCACTCTTTAGCTTTGTCGACATCGTAGTCCAGCCCGACCAGGCTTTCATTGTAACCGGGAATACCGGGAGGCAGGATGCCGTCGGCGCGCTGCACCAGGTCCCGGAACACCAGTGAAACTATCTTATCTTTGTCGACAGCCTGACTGAAAGCCCGGCGGACATTCACATCGTCGAAAGGCGGCCGCGTCGTGTTAAAACCTATCCAGCCGAAGCTCAACTCGGGCGTTACCTGCAGCTCCTGATGGAAAGGGCCGGCCGTATCGGTAACCCGGTCGATATAGGTCACGGAAACGCCGGTGACATCTATTTCCCCGGTCTCATACATAATCATAGGCACGCCGCTCCACAACTGGAACTCGACGCCCTCGATGCCGGCCACCTGCCCGTGATACCTTTCGTTCCTCTCCAGGACGAGCAGGTTATTCTCCTGCCACTCCTTGAGCTTAAAAGGCCCGGTGCCGTTAGGCTTACGCCACCATTCTCCACCCCGGGCCACATTGGCCTTATCCACGACATAAGCCGTGGTATGGGTCAGCTTGGACAGGAAATAGGACTTCGGCATATCTATGGTAACTTCGAGGACATAATCGCTAATGACCTTCACGCCGCTTATTTCCCCGGCCTTACCCGCCAGGACATCCCTGACCCCGACAATGTCACCGAGATACTCCCCCGCCACATGTGAGCCGGTGGCCGGGTCACAGGCACGCTCCCAGGAATACTTAAAGTCGGCGGCGGTAACCCCGCGCCCGTCATGAAACACGACATCCTTGCGCAGGTAGAAAGTGTAAGTCCGGCCGTCTTTACCAACCTCCCACCTCTCGGCGATATCCGGCGCCGTTTCCAGGTTATCATCGAGACGCACCAGCCCGCCATAAATCAGCACGATATAATCGCGGGAGGTCGTCTCCGCCGAGACCGCCGGGTCGAGCGTATAGGGGTCGATTCCATACAGATTAAGTACGCCGCTCCCAAGAATGGCAGGGGTATCAGGTGTCGTGGTTTCCGGTCCCTGGCAGCCTGCCAGCGGCAGGCCGAACAGTAACACGATTGATAGAAATATAAATAAGACTCTTTTCATGGTTTGGCTCTCAAGCATTCTCCAGGGACAATATAACACAAAGTCGTTTACCGTGCACGATATACACGCTACGACCAGATAGAGAGAGGTCAGGAGTAAATGAAAAACCATCGGCCAAATGCTGGAAGAGTCATTCACGATGAAAAGTTGACAAATGTCATATTTTATGCTATTTTATTGTCTGTTGACGTTATTTAAAGGAGGACAAAATGCTGCCCAGCGAAATGATAATACTAATGGCTACTGTCGTTAATACCAAAACCGGCAATAAATTACTGACCCGCCCGATGGACGTTACCAGTGAATATATCGGCTACCTCTACAACTCCCTGGTGAATCGTGGTTATCTGAAGCGACGCAGCTCAACAGGCTATCAGCTTACCCCGATGGGCCGGGAGGCTATTTTCAACTTTATGAGAAAGAACAAGACCAGGTCTAAAGATGTAGTCAGGAGATTGGAACTGCTGGGTATCGAGATGAGCCCGGAGCAGGAACAAAAAATAGAAAATATGGGGAAGGCAGCCATTAAGGCCAGGTAATCGCTTATTGCCTTTTCCCACCACCTTCCGGCACACAGGGAGGATGCTGGCCTGTGTGACCTCCTTTATTATAGTGAGCTATGCATTCAATACGAGGGGTGCATAGCTCACATTTATTGAATGAATTTGAAATGAAAGGAATCTTCAACGTATAATCATAACGGTAGTAATAAGTAAGGAGAAGAGTCATGGTTTCGGAGAAGTACGCCAAGTATTATAAAAGTAAACCCGTTGGAGATTTCACCAAGCTTTATCCCCAACTCACCGCCCCCTCTTTCCATATCTGGGGCAAGGAATGGGACTCCGGCTACAGGATGGACTGGTTCTGCGTCACGGAACCTTTCCTGATGATAAACGAACCCCATACGCACGATTTCGACCAGTTCCTGGCCTTCCAGAACGCCGATGCCACCAGGGTGAATGAATTTGACGCCGAAGTCTGGCTTTACGTGGGTCCTGAGGGCGAGCAGGAAAAGTTCGTAATCACCGAGACGTGTTTCGTACATATCCCGGCCGGTATGGTCCACACCCCGCTGGAGTTCAAGATAATCCGCAAACCCATCGTCTTCATGGATATCGCACTGACGGCCCAGTACGTACGCAAGCCGGAAGACGAATCAAAACCGATAATGAGAGAAGAACGTTAGCGGACAAATTGCCTCCGAGTGTCATTCCCACGAAAGTGGGAATCCAGCAAGAGGGGCGTATTGGCCTGGATAGTCGGGTCAAGCCCGACTATGACAGAGAGCGAGATTATCTTCATCCCCAGTGATGATTGTATAACTATCATAAATGATTTCGGAGCGGGAAGAGCTTATCAGAACAGTCCCTCCCTCTTAAGACTGACATAGCTCTCCCCCCCGACGATGATATGGTCGAGGACATCTATGCCCACAATCTCCCCTACCTCGGCCAGTCGTTTGGTCAACCGCTCATCGTCTTCTGATGCTTCGGTATCCCCGGAAGGGTGGTTGTGGACAAAGATTACCGCGGCGGCACTGGCGGATATCGCCTCTTTGAATACCTCCCTGGGGTGAACGATACTGCTGTCCAGGCTGCCGACCGATATTTCCGCCACCCTTATCAACTGGTTCCTGGTATCGAGCAGTAACGCCAGAAAATACTCTTTCTTCTTACCCTTCAGCCTCCCCCGTACCAACCCGGCCACGTCTTCGGGAGTCTTTACCACGGTCTTTCCCGTCGATTCCGAGTAGCTCTCTACCCGGTTGGCCAGTTCCACGGCCGCTTGTATCTGGGCGGCCTTGGCGATGCCGATGCCCCGCACCTGGGACAGTTCCTCGAGCGAGGCCCCGGTAATCCCCTTGAGCCCCCCGAACTGGCTGAGCAGTCTCTGGGCAGTCACCATCACCGACTCCCCGGCGATGCCCCTCCCCAGTATTAGCGCCAGTATTTCCTGGGCGGACAGGGCGTCCACCCCGAGCCTCTGTAATCTCTCCCTCGGCCTGTCGGCGACGGGTAAATCATGAATGGTCATCGAATCGTATTTAACGTTACGTGGCTTTTCCATGCCGACCCAGTCTAGCACCAAGAGGACAATTATGGCAAGCCAGACAGAACTATCCAAAAGTCCTGAGGGCAGATACTGGGTAATAACCACCAGTTAATTTGAAAGTGCATTATTACCAGAATCAGGGTTGACAGTATTCAAAAAAAACCTGCCAGCGAATATTATCAGAAGTAGGTTTACAGGGGAATGATTTAAGAACCAGCTATTCCCTGATAAAAGGAGAAAAATGCTCTGTGTAGTCCGGCCCAAAGCCTGTAAGAGATGCGGGGGTGACCTCTCGCTGGAATGCGATATCTACGGTGTCTATATCGAATGTATCCAGTGCGGCGCCACCTGGAATCGTAAAGACGTAACGCTCCCCAAAATTCAGGATGCCGTAAAAGCGGTAAAAGCCAGACCGGTAGCGACTACCGGACGCCAGAGCCGACCTTAAGGGACCGCTACGGTCTCTAAAGAAGCCCTCCACAGGGTATTCAACCCATCCATATCGAATCCGTAGACTTTCTCCAGAGCCTCGTCATATCCGCTGCCCTCTTTGAAGGTATTGAGCAGTTCAAACATCTTGTCCCGCCCGTAATTATCGATGAGATACTCCACCAGCTTATAGCTCTCGGCGTAAGCCAGGAGAGACTCTTCGGCATAGGCGGAAAACGGACTGGCCAGGCTGCGCACCGAGATAAGGGTATTATCGTTCCGGGCTGCAGCCAGAGCATTGGTAAATGCGGATTCAAGTTCACCCTCGGACGTCATCGCCAGACCCTCGTCAAGCCAGGTGGGCAAATCGCTGTAAGGATTAAAGGTCATCTGGTGTATCACCAGATGCGTCAACTCGTGGGCAATCACCCGTTTGCCCCATTCTATGCTGTGCAGACTGGGCGAAATGCCGATAGCGATAATGCCGTAACGGGTAAAAGCAACACCCCCCGTCCACTCCTGAGGGTAAATCATGGACCCCCGCAGGTCAGCAGAACTGGCATAAATATAGAAACGTACCGGGTTTTCCAGTTCGGCACCGGTATCCTCCGTCAGAAGGGACAGCGCTGCCTGGGCTGCTTCCATAAGCTCTTCCGCAAAGGTATTATCGCCCTGGTACCAGAAAAGCGTGACGTCACCCTCGGTAATACGCCGCCATTCGTAGCGATTGTCTTCTATTTGAATCCTGGCTGGTGTCGTGTTTATTTTACTGCCACTCGTATCGGATACCGTCCACCAGTAGTTCACACTCGAGCCCGGCGGCAGACCGCCCGTTTTCCTCATGTCCCAGACCCATTGCGCCGTGACGGTGGTCGACGGGTCGAAGGGGACATATATCTCACTGAAGACGTTAACGTGCTCCAGGCGATTGACCACGTAGCACAGGCGGATATCGGTAATGGTGACATCACTTTCGGTAGACAAGTTAAAGATGAGCCTCATGGGAAAGTCCATCTCCGCTGAGCTATCCGTTACCGCCAACCCGCTGTCGGCCGATACCGTAACGGGGCTGAATAACCCGAACAATAAGCAGATGAATAAGACTAACAACGAAATTTTCTTAATCATTCATCCTTCCCTATCGAAGAGCGCAGGTAAGCATCGATAAAGCCGTCCAGTTCCCCGTCCAGCACGGACTCGGCGTTGCTGGTCTCGTAGTCGGTACGGTGGTCCTTGACCATCCGGTACGGATGCAGAACGTAGCTCCTGATTTGATTGCCCCACCCCGCCTCTATCCTCTTCCCCTTCAGTCTGGCTTTCTCCTCCTCCCTCTTCTCCAGCTTCTGTTCCAGGAGGCGCGCCCGTAGTATCTTGAGGGCAAACTCCTTGTTCATATGCTGGGAACGCTCGCTCTGGCAGGTCACCACCAGTCCGGTCGGCAGGTGTGTTACCCGTACGGCGCTGCTCGTTTTCTGCATGTGCTGGCCGCCGGGCCCGCTGGAGCGGAACGTATCTATCTTGATATCGTCGGGGGCGATATTCAGGTCGATATCCTCCTCGGCTTCGGGCATTACCTCCACCAGGACGAACGAGGTATGCCGGGCGTGGTCGGCATCGAACGGCGAGAGACGCACCAGACGATGGACGCCGTGCTCCGACTTTAAATAGCCGAACGCATACTCGCCGTTCACGGCGATGACCGCGCTTTTTACCCCCGCCTCATCCCCCGGCGAGGTGTCCAGTATATCCGTGGCAAAGCCGCGGCGCTCCGTCCAGCGCAGGTACATCCTCATCAGCATCTCCGCCCAGTCCTGCGACTCGGTGCCCCCGGCGCCGGCATGGATGGCCAGAATGGCATTCCGGGCATCGTACTCCCCACCGAAAGCCAGCTGGAACTCCAGCTCATCGAGATGGGAAGCCATCTCGTCCAGCTCTTTTTCAATCTCCGCCTGGAGCGACTCGTCTTCCTCCGATAAGGTCATCAGCTCGGCGATATCGGCCAGTTTTTCCTCCAGCCCCCGCCACCGCTGCGCCACCCGGCTCTTTTCCGCCAGCTGGCGCATGACACTCTGAGCATTGACCTGGTCGAGCCAAAAATCGGGCTTAGCGGACTGTTTCTCCAGTTCGGCGACTTCTTTTTCTTTACCGGCTACGTCAAAGATGCTCCAGGGCCATGGAAACTCTGGCCTGCAAATCTTTTAACTTGTCCTCTAATTCCTGCATCTTTCCTCGCTCTATTTGACTAAACTTTTCACATCTACCTTTAGATGACCGCCCGCCGCCTGGTGGGCCAGCCTCGTCGGCTCCGGCAGGCGGTAGCCCCGGCAGCATCCCAGCACCTGGCTAATCGCCGCCGGTAAATCAACCTTATGGCCGATGGATACATATACCGGCTTCACGCCCGTCCGGGTGCGCACGACCGCCCCGATGACCTCACCGTTATCCAGAAGCTCGGCATAGCTGCCCTGTTCGTTAGCCGGCTCATTATGGCGGCCGCACAGGCGCGACTTGGCGCAGCCGATGGTCGGTATATCCAGGAAAAGCCCCAGGTGGGAGGCCAGTCCCAGGCGCCGCGGGTGGGCTATCCCCTGCCCGTCCACCAGCATAAGGTCGGGCGTAACCTTAAGCTCTTCACAGGCCGCCAGTATCAGCGGCGCTTCCCGGAAGGATAGCAGACCCGGTATGTAAGGTAGCTCAATCCGGTCGGTCACCACCTTTGTTTCTACTATCTCCAGCCCGGGATAGCCCAGGACAACCACCGCCGCCGTGCCCGTCTTCTCCCACCTGTTTACCGAGATATCGACGCCCGCTATCAAACGCGGACTGGTAATACTGCCGGCGCGTGATACCTCCCCCGCCAGCTTCCTCTGAATTTCCCTGGCTTCTGACGTGCTTACCCGCCAGTCGTGCCGCCGGATAACCTTCATACCCTGATTATAGACGTAGCGCCGAGCTATTGGCAACCCGTTTTCATGGTATTACTTGCATTTGGTTGCTAGGAGGTAGACATGGGAGATATATGGATAGTTCAATTAATAAGAATTATTGACAAGGTGATTGTATAAGCATACACTGTAGCGGAGTCATCTATTACCTGTTGGAGAAGCTTTAGATGGAAACCTCAAGGCAAGGCTCCGAAACACTGGTTGCAGCTCTGGTCGATTTCGAGAATGTCGGCCTTGATTCTATACAATGGCTGTTCGATCAGATATCCGACGTAGGCAGGATTATTGTCAAAAGAGCCTATGCCGATTGGTCTAGTGCCGGCAATAAGCGCGACCAGCTTCTCGAGCTTGGAATAGAGCCAATCCAGCAGTTTCACTCGGGGCCAAAAGGCAAGAACTCTAGTGACATCAGGTTGGCCATTGATGCCGTCGACCTGCTACATCAGTCGCCCGTTGATACCTTCGTGATTGTCTCCTCAGACAGTGACTTTATCCCTCTAGTGAATAAACTGAGAGCGGCAGGAAAGACGATCATTGGGGCAGGACGTAAGGCGACGACTCCCCGTACTCTTGTGATATCTTGTGACAAATATTACTACCTGGATCAGAACAGGAGGATAGGGCTATCAGGCCAACCCGCTGAAGAACAAAGCGGTGATATCCTTCTCATTCGCGCAGTACAAGCCACAATGGATGAGCAAGGCAGAGTAGTCGGAAGCAAGCTTTACCAGACGATGCAGCGCCTCGATCCAAGCTTCGATTTCCGGGCACTTGGCTATGCCACCTTTGCCAAATACCTCGAGGCATCTCCGGCAGTTAAAGTCAAGCGTCCTAGAGGCCCAGGGGATGTAACGGTCGAACTTGTTGATTCCACTTTGTCCACGTTGGAGCAACCTCTCCCTGCGGACGGTTGGGATCGCGAGATAGACGCACGTTGGTCGGAGAAGCAGGCAAAGTATGGACATTCTCTTCCTGGACCAGTCGCCGCTAAGGTGGCAGCCAAGGTAATTGGGGTCAGTAAGCTCAAGGACTCCCAATACAAGACGCTGCAGGGTCTTCTTGAATCTAGTGAGTATCTCGATGCCAGATGGTCTCGTGACGGGAACGTGATAATAAAACGCTCGTCTCCATAGTCAGCGGAAATGGATGCAAGAACGTCAAGAACATGTCGAAAGCATGCTGGCGCAACTAGGGCGTGAAGCTAAGGCAATAGCCAGCTTGAGTGAAATCCGGGCAAAGTTCAATTTAAATATTACAGCAGCGAGGGTATATCCTTGGAGACGTCATCCAGTGCCTTGAGCTTGTCCTCGGTTTCCTCCTGGCGTTTTTTGAACTCGGGGATAAGGTCGGTCGACCTCAAGTAGTAGTCCCTGATCTTCTCCACGTCGCTAAGCTCGGACAGGAGCACGGTGACGTCCATCAGGCCTCTCTCCCTGGGATAATCGCCGTTCCTGATAATGGCCTCGGGGGCGATATCTCTCATGTAGTCGCCGATTTCCTTGACCATGTCCATGTTCATTTCCTTGGCGGGACCGGAGACCAGGTACAGGGCGCGCCGCGAATCGGCGGGATTGCACTTGAGGGATAGCTCGCTGATGGCCTCATCCATGGCCTGGATGCCTTTCTGAATTTCCAAGCCCTTCTTCCGGAAGTCGCTCCTCCATTCGCGAGGCCACTTGAACAGCGGCGCGTCCGTCTTGCCGTAGCCGATAATGGTCCAGCCGACCACCGTCTGGATGATGTCGCCGGCATCGAGCAGCTTGGCCCCGATGTAGCGGGACTTTTTCTCTTCGCCGGCGCAGAGCAGGTTGTAAAACGGCTCGGCTATCATGCTGTTTATCTTGGACATGTTGGACTGGATGGACGAGTCTTTGCGGACGTACCTCTGATTATCGACGAGAAAGACGGCATCGGCCACGGAATAGCAGGACTTGAGGCACGTGGCCACGTTGAAAACGGTCCTCTCCTCGGTCGTTTCTTCATGTTCGAAGGGAAGGACAATCAGGTTCCATATGGGTTTGTCGATGTAGCGCTCCTTCAGGTGCTGGGTTATCACGGAAATGGCTCCGGAGCCGGTACCGCCCGCCGAGCCGGCAATAAGCAGGAAGGCGTCCGTTTCAAAGAACCTCTTGGTGGTCCTGACGGCATCCACGATTTTATCGGCATCTTCTTTGGCTATCTCGGCACCAAGCTCGTTGATTTTACCGACGCCATGGCCACCGGTCTTGCGACCACCTATGAGAATCCTGTGGCGGTGGTCTTTGCCGATACTGGATAACCCGCTTAAATCCGCCTGGTCTGTGTTAACGGCGAAACAGCCAGTAATTATGGTCATTCCGCGCCGACTGCGGGCTCTACCGTTAAGCCGGGCGAACTCATCAGCAATCCTGCCACCACATTGCCCTAAGCCAACAACCACTAATTTCATATTACACCTCACCGATATAGAGTTATGCTATTTTTAGCATAATAGCATGAGAATGTCAATTGTTACCTCCATTATTTGCATGATATATTTTAGTACTATTTGCGTATGTTACGTTAGGGCTATTTTTTCGTAAATGCCCATTTATTTATTGAAAAACTGATGAGTCTATAATAGAATATGCTATACTGTAGGTGATTTATCAGAACTATATAGAGAGGGTTGATTCATGTCTCCTGAGTTAAAAGAAGACATAGAGGGTAATATCGGTGACTTTGAGAAGGCGGTAGCCCGGGCCGAAACGCTGAGTCGGGCGGCCAGAGAAGCGGCCGGAAAATCAACGAAAACCGCCATGGACGCGGCACGTCGGGCTGAAGAAATTGGCACGGCATCCAAAGAAGCCGCCGAGTCCGCATCCAGAGTGGCACAGGAAGCGGTCAGCCGGGCGGAGAAAATAGGCCGGGAGGCCAGGGAATCCGCCGAGGAAGCAATACGGGCCGCCAATGAAGCCATCAGCCGGGCGGAAGAAGTTGCCAGGAGACCGCAAGAAACCGCGCAGTCGATGGCGAAGGCGTTCGAGGAGGCTATTGCGCGGGCCGAAAAGATAAGCGGCGAGGCGATGCACGCGGTGGAATCGGCGCTGATGTTGTCCCAGGAAGGCTTGAGCCGTGTTGATGAGGTAAGCCGTGAAGCCAGGAAAATGGCCGAGTCCGCGAAAGAGGCATCACAGGAAGCGGTAAGTACGGCCGAGGCATCGGTCAAGACGGCCAAGGAGACGGTTGACGAATCAATTAAAGCTGCCAAAGAAGCTGCCAGCCGGGCTGATAAGATGGCGCGGGAAACCAGGGACGCGGCCGAAGCCACCAACAAAGCGGCCAAGGACACGGTAAGCCGGGCTGAAAAGACCAGTAAGTCGACCCGGGAAGCCGCCGAGTCCGCATCCAGAGTGGCTGAGGAAGTGGCCGGCAGGGCGGAGACAATCAGCAAGGTCGCCAAGGAGGTCGCCGAGGCTGCGCAGAGGTCATCCCGGGAAACAACGAACCGGGTAGAAGCGATTGGTAGGGAAGCCAAGCTGTCTAATGAGGCCTCGCAAAGAGCCGCTCAGGAAACAGTGCGCAAGGCTGAAGAGATAGCTACGGAGACCCGGACAGCGACGGACGCAGCGATAAAAACAGCTAAAGAAGCCTCCGAGGCTTCAATAAGGGCATCGCGGGAAGCCTTGGCCAGGGCCGAATCGATAAGTAAAGAAGCTAAAGACGACGCCGTGTCATCTGCGAAGGAGTTCTGGGAAGCGGTAGCCAGAGCCGAGCAGATTAGCCGGGAAACCAGGGAGACTGCCGAGGAATCGGTTAATAAGATTCAGGAGGCGATAGCTCAGGCTGAAGAAGAGGGGAGAAAAGCCCGGGAGGCGGCTGAAGCAACCGCCCAGACAGCCCGTGAAGCGGCCGAGGCGGCAGCTCAGACTGCCCGCGAAGCATCCGAGGAGTCGATAGAGAAATCGCGGGAAGTAATTTCCAAAGCCGAAGAAATAGGTACGGAAGCCAGAGATAGTGCCGAGGCGTCGGCCAGCGAGTATCGGGAAGCTATTGCCAGAATGGAGGAGATAAGTAACGCGGCTAAAGCGACTACCGAGGAAGCAGCCAGAGTGGCCCAGGAAGCCATTGAAACGTCAAAGAAGGAATCCGAGGAAGCCGTATCTAAAGCCGAGGAGATAAGCAGGACAGCTAAAGAAACTGCCGAAGAGTCGATGAGAGTCGTCCAGGAAGCTATTGAAGCCGCCATTGCTACCACTGGGGAGACATCTAAGTCTTCGGAGAAGGAAATCCAGGCAGCCATAGCCCGGGCTGAGGAGATTAGCCGGGAAACCAAGGGGGCGGCTGAGGCTGCGGTAAAGACGGCCAGGGAAGTGACGGACGCACTGATAAAGGTCGCCAGAGAATCGGCGGAGAGAACGGTGAAAGCCGTCAAGGAAGCGACGGAAGCGTCAGCCATGGTGGCCAGGGAGGCGGCCGGAGTATCTATAGCTGCCTTTAAAGAAGCGATAAGCCGGGCTGAAGCCACCGGTCAGGTTGCCAGGGAAACCGCCGAGGCATCTTTCAAGGCCTATGAGAAAACCCTGACCAAGGGCCGGAAGGAAGAGGAAGAAACTGAAATTTTGGGAGAAGAAGAGCCCTTGACCGAAGAAGCACTGACCGAGGTGTTAGGTAAGGTCGAGGAGGAAAGGGATGCGGCCTTTGAGGCTGCGGAAACGGCGATAGATGCCGTAACGGAGGTGGTGGACAAGGTAGATGAAGAAGTTAAGGCGGATAGGGCAGATAGGATAGTCAAAGGGTTAAAGAGGGGAGGCAAGGAGCCCAAGGGTAAAATGGAAGCGCGCCTGGAATCCCTGGCTAGGATGTACGAGGCCAAGAAGTCCCAGCGGGGCAAAAAGGGGACCGACGCCGAAGATGACATTGCCGAAGAGGATTAACCTGCTACCCTTTAACCGTTTTATAGGGTTTTAGAAAATATTAACAAAAGATTACGGAAGTACCTTTGTGGGAAGTGAAAAGATTGCTTGACTTTTTACAGGGTGAGCAATATACTTGGCACTAAGTGATGGCCCAGTATTTATCACCCACTAATTTCAAGCCCATGAAGCTGTGAAGCTAATAAGATTAATTGAAGGAGGTGTCTGGTGGCTAACCAGAAAGAACGAGCCCAAAAGTCCTCTCCCCCGGAAGAGTTGGAAGCTGAAACTCCCCCAGAAGAGGTCGAGGGGACTCCAGTATCAGTAGAAGAGCGACCGAAAAGTCCGCTTGACGAGGTTATGAGCCAAGCGGAGAGGGCTTACGCTGCCTACATGGACGCCGAGCGTCAGGTCGCCAAGGCTTACCATGAGAATGAAGTGCAGGTAGCTAAAGCCTATAAGCGGGCGGAGCAGCAGACCAGTAGAGCTTATGAGGCTACTGTGGCTCAGGCTATGAAAGACCGGGATGAAGCGATAGCCAAAGCCGCCAAAGCTCGTGAGAATGTGATAACGCGGGCTGAGGAAGCCTTCAGGAGCGCCGAAGAGGCAGCCAGCGCAGCTTGTGAAGCGGCTGTAAATGAGGCTGCCAGGGTCCGTGAAGAGAATGCAGGGAAAGCCTGGAAGGTGCGCGACGACACCATTGAACAGGCCTGGCAAATCTATTCCAAGATAGCCAGATAATTATAGAATTCGGGTAATTTATAGGATGCCGCCTCTGTGGGTGCTGGTGGAACCTTATATCGGGTAATCGTTGCCCGGGGTGGAGGTTATAGGGGGGTCTTCCCAAGCGGTAGGCGGGTTGTCTAATTAAATAGTGTGACTATAGCAGCGAGGGAATGTCTTTTATCGTAATGTCAATCCCTCGCTGTGTGCTTACCACGCCTTCCTGGCGTTTCTTGAGTTCTGCAATGAGGTTAATAGCTTTGGTGAAGTAGGTCCTGACCTTTTCCACGTCACTCATTTCCGAGAGTACTAAGGTAACGTCTATGGTACCTTTTTCCCTGGGGTAGTCACCACTTCGTATAATTGCTTCCGGGGCCATGTTTTTAATATACATGCCGAGCTCTTTTATCAGGTCGACATTGATTTCCTTGGCAGGGGCGGAAACGAGATAGAGGGCCCTCTTTGAGTCCAGGGGATTGCATTTAATCGATAGTCCGCTGATAGCTTCGTCCAGTGCCTGAGTCCCCTTCTGAGTTTCCGTGGCTTTGTTTCGGAAGTGGCGGTTCGATGTAAAAAGTGATTTTATTGCCGAGGCGTGGGAACGACCGAAGCCCAGGGTTGTCCAGCCCACCAGTGTCTGTATGATGTCACCGGCGTCAAGCATCTTGGCGCCAATATATCTGGGCTTTATCTCCTCGCCGGCACAGAGCAGGTTAAAAAACGGCTGCACGATGGTGGTGTTTATCTTGGCAAGATTATGCTTGAGGGACGTGTCTTTGCTGACGTACCTCTGGTTATCGACGAGGAATATGGCGTCGGCAACCAGGTAGCTTGATTTCAGGCAGGTGGCCACGTTATAGACGGTCCTGTCTTCGGTTGACTCTTCATGTTCAAAGGGAAGGATGATGAGATTGTAGACCGGCTTATCGACGTAGCGCTCCTTTATCTGCTGCGTCATGACCGATATCGCGCCGGAGCCGGTACCGCCCGCCGAGCCGGCAATCAACAGGAAGGCGTCTGTTTCCTGGAAATGCCTGGAGTTCCTTATTGTCTCGATGACTTTGTCGGAGTCTTCCCGGGCAATCTCGGCGCCCAGCTCGTTAATTTTACCGACGCCATGGCCGCCGGTTTTTCTGTTGCCAATGAGGATGCGGTGGTCGTAATCTGACTTTATGGTGGTCAGCCCGCTAAGGTCAGCGCGGTCGGTATTAACCGCATAGGCGCCGGTAACAATATGTAGCCCGCGTAGACCACGGGCTCTTCCGTTAAGGCGGGCAAACTCATCAGCTATTCTGCCGCCGCATTGTCCAAAGCCAACAACAACTAACTTCATAACTCACCGTAATCAGGCAGTTTTACTATTTTACGCAATTCCGCAATAGGTTGTCAATCAGTACTTATGTACGTGGTGTAAATTATTTTTTTAATTATCCTTCTACAGCCCCCTGGAGGCCATGTAAACGGCCAGGTCGCCGAGGCGGCAGCTATAGCCCCATTCGTTATCGTACCAGGCCAGTATCTTGACCATGTTGCCGCCGATGACCATGGTACCGGGGCCATCGATGATGGAGCTGTGGGGATTGCCCTTGAAGTCCATGCTGACCAGTTCTTCTTCACAGTATTCCAGGATACCCTTAAGCGGTCCGCTGGCGGCTGTCTTTAATGCCTGGTTGACCTGCTCCACCGTGACCTCTTTTTCCAGGTCGCAGACAAAGTCGATTACCGAGACGGTGGGCGTCGGCACGCGGAAGGCCAGGCCGTGAATCCTGCCCTGGAGGGTGGGGATAACCTGGGTCACGGCCTTGGCGGCGCCGGTGGTGGTGGGAATCATGTTCAGGGCGGCGGCACGCGCCCGGCGCGGGTCCTTGTGAATGGTGTCCAGTACTACCTGGTCGTTGGTGTAGGAATGGATGGTGGTCATCAGTCCCTTGCTTACGCCGAAGCTATCGTTTAGCACCTTGACGGGTGGGGCGATGCCGTTGGTGGTGCAGGAAGCGTTGGAAATAACATTGTGTTTGGCGGGGTCGTAGTCCTTTTCGTTGACGCCGAGGACGATGATGATGTCCTCGTTCTTGGCGGGCGCCGAGATGATTACTTTCTTGGCGCCGCCGTTGCGATGGGCGACAGCTTTCGTGGCATCTGTGAAAAGACCGGTGGACTCGATAATGATATCGGCGCCGTAGTCCTTCCAGGCGATAGCACCGGGGTCGCGCTCCGATATTACTTTAATTTCCTGGCCGTCGACGACAATGGCTTTTTCGGTGGCGCCGACCTCGCCGGGATAGCGGCCGAAGATGCTGTCCCACTTCAGCAGGTGGGCATTGGTCTTGGTATCGGCCAGGTCATTGATAGCCACCACCTCAAGTTCGTTCTTGTGGTACTGTTTCATGGTCCTGAGGGTCAGCCGGCCGATGCGCCCGAAGCCGTTAATGCCGATTCTGGTTTTCATTTTCGCCTCCTGAATAAATTTTTATATTTATATTTTTAGTAGGTATTCCGAAAATCACTCTGCTTCCTGTAAGAATATGTTTTCAGGAACCTATCCCCCTGTTTCCCCCTTCCCCTGTCTTATTTTTTCAAACGTACTCCGGCTCCTCTGGAGCATGTCCAGGAAGGCCTCGACGCGTGTCTTGATATGGCTGTTCAGGAAGAAGTCGTCGTTGCCTTCCAGCGTGAGCATGGGAAGGTCGATGGCATCCCGGAAGATGATATCGCCGATGCCGCAGTCCATGCATACGCCGTAGATTCCCTTTATCCAGCTACAGCAGTTGAGGGGGAAGCCGGCCCTCTCGGCGATGGTGATGAGGCGTCCCGGATTGGGGTCGGAAACGAGGACGTTATTCAGGTCGATTGGCTGATAACCGGCGGCTATCAGAACCTCTACAGGCACGGTAGTGGTGATGCCGATTTTCTTCATCTGGACTTATTATATCAGTTTTGGCGGTAATATATAATACCGTTCCGGGGAAACCTGTCCAGCTTGCCCTCGGCGGCCATCATCTCCAGGTGGGCCAGCGTTTCAAAGGTGGCCATTCTTCTATGAAAGTCGGGCAGGTCATGCCACCGGGACTTAACTCCCCAGATTATCTCCCGGGCTATCTGGTAGGTCGTTCTGGCCTGGCCCCCCATCGTCGCCAGAATATCCCGGTTTCTCTGCTCGTGGTGCTGGAGAATCTCATCAATGCGCGACCGGAGTCCGGTGAAGGGCTGGTCATGGCCGGGCAGGATGAGTTCGGCGTCCAGTTGCCTCATCTCCTGGAGCGACTTTATATAATGGCCGAGGGGATTTTCGATGGACTGCGGGTGGACGCTGATATTGGGCGTGATTCTCGGCAGGATATGGTCTCCGGAGAGCAGGATTTTCTTCTCGGGCTCGTAGAGGCAGAGGTGTCCCGACGAGTGACCCGGTGTCCAGATAACGCGGAAGGTGAACTCGCCGGTGGTGACAATATCGCCATCGCGGAGGGTGATGTCGGGTGGGGTGGGGACGGTATACTGTTCCAGTCCCACGGTGGCGTCCCTGAGCTTTTCCATCTCGTCGTGGGGCACGCCGTTATCGACAAGCATACGGTCGGTCTGGTGGAGCAGCTCCTCCATGTGGACGTACCGCGGCTTGATGAAATCTTTTTCGATGGGGTGCATGGCGATGGTGGCCCCGGAGAGCTTTTTAATCCTGCCGGCCATGCCGTAGTGGTCGGGGTGGACATGGGTGACCAGTATCTGGGAGATTTCCTCGAACCCCACCCCGTTTTTCACCAGACTGTTATGCATGGTGCTGAACGATGAGTCCGTGTTCCAGCCGCAATCGACGAGGAGATAGCCGATATCCCCGCGAATAAGATACGCATTAACGTGCGCCGGCCCTCCCACGACATCTATCGGTAACTTTATCCAGTAGATTCCCGGTGTAACCTCAGTCATTTCTTCTCTTTTCTATACTATACTTTACTTTTCTGAATTTCCTGTAGTTGTAGCAGGATTTTTCGCTCTTCTCAAATTACCCTTCGTCATTCCCAACTTGATTGGGAATCTATTTTTCTGGATTCCCGCCCCCGTATCAAGTACGGGGCAAGCTTCGTGGGAATGACGCTCAATGGTCGGGCTCTTGGTTAAATCACAGTTTCAAATTATAGAATGCTTTCAGGCCGGCATAGCTGGCGCTTTCTTTTAGCTCCTCCTCAATGCGGAGGAGTCGATTGTACTTGGCGGTGCGCTCCGAGCGGCAGGGGGCGCCGGTCTTAATCTGGCCGGTATTCAGTCCCACGGAAAGGTCGGCGATGGTAGTGTCCTCGGTCTCACCGGAGCGGTGACTGACGATGGCGGTCCAGCCGGCCTGCTGGGCCATTCTGATAGCGTCAATCGTTTCCGTCAGCGTGCCTATCTGGTTGAGCTTGATGAGGATGGAGTTGGACGCCTTCTGGCTGATGCCCTGGGTGAGGCGCTTGACGTTGGTGACGTAGAGGTCATCGCCGACAAGCTGGACTTTACCGCCCAGTTTCCGGGTGATAAGCTGCCACCCTTCCCAGTCGTCCTCGGCCATGCCGTCCTCAATGGAGATGATAGGGTATTCGTTAGCCCACTTGACATAAAAATCAACCATCTCGGCGGGAGTCAGTGTCTTGCCTTCTCTGGCGAGGACGTATTCGCCGTTTTCGTAGAACTCGCTGGAAGCCGGGTCCAGGGCGATATAGCAGTCTTTACCGGGCTTGTAGCCGGCGGCCTCGATAGCGGCCAGGATGGCCTCGACCGCCTCTCTGTTCGAAGGGAGGGAGGGGGCAAAGCCGCCCTCGTCACCGACATTGGTGTCCAGTCCTTTGTCCTTGAGCACTTTTTTCAGGGCGTGGTAGACCTCGGCACCCATCTGCAGGGCCTGACCGAAGCTCCTGGCGCCCGCCGGCATGACCATGAACTCCTGGAGATCCGTGGAATTGGCGGCGTGCCTGCCGCCGTTGAGAATATTCATCATCGGCACCGGCAGGGTATAGGTGCTCACCCCGCCGAGGTAGCGGTAGAGGGGCATGTCCAGCTGGTTAGCGACGGCGTGGGCTACCGCGAGCGACGTTCCCAGGATGGCGTTGGCGCCGAGACGCGATTTATCGGGCGTACCGTCGAGTTCTATCAGGGCATGGTCGATTTCCGCCTGTTCGGCGGCGGACATCCCGATGATAACGCCGGCGATGCTCTCGTTGACGTTGGCTACCGCCTTGAGGACACCCTTGCCGTTGAACCTGGACTTATCGTCGTCGCGGAGCTCCACGGCCTCGTGCGTGCCGGTGCTGGCCCCGGAGGGCACGGCCGCCCGACCCAGCGTACCGTCGTAAAGCTCGACCTCCACCTCGATGGTAGGATTACCGCGGGAATCAAGTATTTCCATGGCTCTTACATTTTCAATCGTTGACATTTGGCTCTCCCGTACCCTGGAATTATTGCTGGTTACTAATAAGCGCTATGGCCCTGTTTACTGCATCTTTCGCGCTGTCGGCCGGGATGATATTTTTATCTGCCCTGCCGCCAATCGAGAGCGACCAGGTATTGAGGCCGATAACGGGAATGCCGCTCTGTAACGCGTGGCCGATTTCCGAGAGGGTGCCGTAGCTGCCGTCGATGGCGATGATTGCCTGGGAAGACTTAACCACCGCCACGTTCCTGGCGTGGCCGAGGCCGGTAACGATGGGAATGCTGACGTGAGGATTGGCGGCCAGGCGGTTGTCCCCGGGGAGTATGCCGATAGTCAGCCCGCCCTCGCGGCTGGCGCCCTTGCAGGCAGCTTCCATAACGCCCCCCAGTCCCCCGCAGACCAGCACGGCGCCCTGCCGGGCAATCTCTCGGCCGACCTCTTCGGCCAGACTGGCCGTCTGCGGGGGGACTTCACCGCCGCCGATGACCCCAATAAATATGAATTTATCTTTCACGAGGGGTTCCTTTACCTGACATTAAGATTATATCACCTGAGATTGCGTTCGGGCAAAGAATGAGTAAGATGTAGTTCAAAGGTATAACAGCGAATATCTTTTTGGTGTGCGGGATGCCTAGTTGAATTTGTTCATGGCGGCGGCCAGTCCCTCGGTGAGCAGGCAGTCTATAGCCTGGCCGACATCGGGCATAATCTTATCTATAATCTTTTTCTCTTCCCGGGTGAAGTCGGAGAGGACATAGGCGATAACCGCCTCTTCCTTTTCCGCGGCAGAGCCCTCGAATGTATCCGGCCGCCCGATGCCGACTCTGATGCGGTAGAAGTCACTGCTGCCGAGGCGGGCGATGATGGAGTCGATTCCCTTGTGGCCGCCGGAGCCGCCGCCGAGTCGGAGGCGGATTTTACCCGGGGGCAGGTCAAGGTCGTCATGGATAACGATAAGGTCGGACGGGGTGATATTGAGCTTTCTTACCAGGGCGCTGACCGATTCTCCGCTGGCGTTCATGTAGGTCTGGGGGCGGGCCAGCACGACCCGGTTGCCGCCGATATTGCCGATGCCGGTGCGGGCGTGCCCCTGCTTCCTGTCGAAGCGGATGCCCAGCGTCCTGGCCAGGTGGCGGACGCACATAAACCCGACATTGTGACGGTTGCGCGAGTATAAAAATCCCGGATTACCCAGGCCTGCGATGAGTTTCATTGGTTCGCCTTCTTAATTTTTTCTAAAAATTCCTTTTCATCAAGTATTTCTATACCCAGTTCCCGGGCACGGGCCAGCTTGGAGCCGGGGTCGGTCCCGGCGACAACGTAGTCGGTCTTGCGGGTAACGTTATCCTTGGCGGCACCGCCGAGCGCTTTTATCATGGCCTCTGCCTCCTGTCGTGAGAAGGCTTCCATCCGACCGGTAATAACGAATTCTTTACCGGACAGGGGCAGGTCGGTTGCTTTGGGGGCTTTTTCTTCCAACTTGACTCCGGCTTCTTTCAGTCGCCGGATGATATTAAGGTTGTCTTCCTGCCGGAAGAAGGCGGTAATGCTATCGGCAATCTTCGGGCCGACGGCGCTTATTTCCATCAGTTCGTCCCTGGGTGCCTTCGCCAGTTCGTCAAGACTGTGATATTTACCGGCCAGAACCTCCGCCATTTCGGTGCCGATATGCCTGATGCCGAGGGCGAAGATAACCCTGGCCAGCGGGCGTTCTTTGCTTCTATTTATGGCGTTGATGATGTTATCAGCGCTTTTTTCGCCCATTTTCTCTAAATCGGCCAGCCGTTCTTTTCTGAGGTAATAAAGGTCGGCGGCATTTTTCACCAGCCCTTCTTTATAAAGTGTGGCGCTTAGGTTTTCGCCGATGCCGCGGATATCCATAGCGCCCCTTGAGGTGAAGTGCTCTATCCGCTGCTGGGCCTGGGCGGGACAGGCGGCGTTGGAGCAGTAGTACATGACCTCGCCCTCGGGCTTGATGACCTCGCCGCCGCATTCGGGACAGGCGGGCTGTCCCTTATCGTTTTTTGGAAGCTTTTCCAGCAGGCTGAACTCCTTTTCCTTTCTGGTGCGTTTGCTGGTAATCGGCCCGACGACCTCCGGTATGACCTCACCCGCCCTCTGGATAATAACCGTATCGCCGATGCGGATATCCTTGCGGCGGATATCGTCCTCATTGTGCAGGGCGGCCTGCTTGATGGTGACGCCCCCCACCGAGACCGGTTCCAGGATGGCGTAGGGGTTGAGAGTGCCCGTCCGCCCCACGCTGATACCGATATCTTTGAGGACGGTGGTGCCCTGGACGGCGGGGAACTTGTAGGCAATCGCCCACCTGGGTTCGTGGCCGATATCACCCAGCTCTACGTGCAGGTTGAGCTGGTTTATCTTTATTACTATGCCGTCGGCTTCGTACTGTAGGCTTTCCCGCTGCGCTTCCCAGGTCTTATAGAAATTTTCGACTTCTTCGATATTTTTAAGTCGGCGGTTATTGGGATTTACCTTAAAATTCAACGATTTCAACCATTCCATGGTCTCCCAGTGGGTATCCGGGATGGCCTTGCCCTCGGCCCAGCCCAGCATGTAGATAATAATATCCAGCGGGCGTCTGGCGGTGACGCGGGAATCGAGTTGGCGCACCGAGCCGGCGGCGGCGTTACGGGGATTGGCAAAGAGGGATAGTCCTTCCGCCGCCCGCTCCTGGTTTAATTTGTGAAAGCCGGTTTTGGACAGGTAAACTTCCCCCCGCACCTCGAAGTGGGGTGGGGCGTCCCTGGGGACGGAGAGCGGGATGCTCCGGATGGTCCTCAGGTTCTGGGTGATATTCTCGCCCCGGAAACCGTCGCCGCGGGTGGCCCCGGTCACCAGTTGACCGTCAACGTAGGTGAGGGCCACGGCCAGTCCGTCAATCTTGTGCTCGCCGACGAAATCGAACGGGGTATCGCCGGCCAGCCGGGTTGTCCGTGTGTACCAGGCCAGCAACTCTTCCTGGGAGAAGACGTTGCCCAGCGATAGCAGGGGCTGGGGATGCTCCACTACCCCGAAGGCTTCCACCGGGGCGGCGCCGACGCGCTGGGTGGGGGAATCCGGGGTCAGGAACTGAGGGTACTGCTCCTCCATCTGCTTCAACTCCCGCATCAGGTCGTCGTATTCGGCGTCGCTGATTTCCGGGCTGTCCAGGACATGGTAGCGGTAGTTGTGGTGGTTGATTTCGGCACGGAGCTTTTCGATTTTTGCTTTAGCTTCGTCAGGATTAGTCACGCTGCACCCTCGTTTTTAATTTCTTTCCTCAAGTATAGCACAGGGTTGCATTGTGAAAAAATATAGTTTGCATGGCTTATTTCTTTGTAAACCTCACCCCCTGTGTCCCCCTCTCCTGACAAGGCTTTCAGCAGGAGAGGGGGAAGAAAGAGAAAGAGGGGCTTCGCCCCTCTTAGACGCCCCATGGGGTGGTTATCCGGCAGTCGGATTAAATTATCTTACTCGGATTCTACCCGTCTCAGTTCAAAGACCACCGGGTTGTCCGGGTCGGGGCAGGCCACGCGGGCTTTATCCGGGCCGCTTTCCCAGGGGAAGGCACCGCCGAACTCTAACGGCTCGGCGAAGGGGAACAACGTATAGAAAGCCCAGGAGCACATTCCCGGAGGCGTCGTCTGGCCGATAATGAACTCATCCCCGACCTTATGGCCGGCCTCGCAGGTGCCTTGCTGTGATATTACCCTGGCGATTATTTTCGTCATATTACGTAGGCTCCGCAGGTTGCTCAGCTTTCAAATCCGTGCTTAAAATTTCCAGGAAATGGTGGTCGTCCCTCGTTACCTTCTGGCTTTCCGTAATTTCCAGTCGTTTTTTAAACAGGGGGCCATCGATAACCAGGGTATGGTATTCCCCGGCTTCGCCGCAGGGCGTGATATCCCTGGTCTGGCTCAGTTCTTCTAATTGATTGATAAAATTTCTGTCTATTTTTTGACCCAGCACTTCCTCCCCGAAGAGGTCGGCCTTGACGGCGATGACCACGGCTACAAAACCGGCATCGATAAACTCCTCCATGAGATGTTTCTGGTCTTCGCCCCATAAAGGCAGATGCGGGGTCATACCGGCTTCCGCGCAGACCCTTTCAATCCACTCGCGGTGCGGATTAAAGTCGATATCCCCAAAGACACCGCCTTCAATCCCTTCCTGCCTGAAGACCTTGAGCATTTTTATGAACTGGGCTTCGTAGTTGTCTCCGGCGGTACGCTGCTGCACGATGGGGATACCCAGTGCCTCCGCTTGCTTCTTGATAACGGCGGCGGATATGCCGTGACTGCGTGAGCGCTGTCCGTCCTCGGTGACGGTATTGGCCAGATAGCGGACGTCCAGGCCACTGGCAGTCGCCCGGTAACAGGCGAGACAGCAGTCCTTACCGCCGCTCCATGAAGCGAAAACCCGGGACATGGGACCTCCTAACGTTTGAGATGGGAAACATCGTTCAGCAGGCTGAGTATAGCCCCCTGGGGATAAGTTTCAACTATGCTCAGCGAAGCCAGGTAAAGTCGTATCTGGCGCCAGTGCTTTACAGCTATTCCCAACAGGTGGCATATCATTATTTGCAACGGGCCGCCGTGAGCCACGACGAGCACCGTCTCCTTCTCCTTGTGTTTGTTCAGTCGGTCTAAAAAGCTGCCTACGCGCTTATCCAGGTCTGTAAGGCTTTCACCGCCGGGAAACGCTACCGTTTTCCAGTTAAGCAGTTCCTCGGCCAGTTCCGGGTGCAGCCGCTGTATCTCCCCGAATGTCAGCCCTTCTATGTAACCGAAATTGCACTCGTTTAGTTCGTCACATGCGGTGATGTTAAGCTGGTGCCGGGAGGCAATGATTTCCGCGGTGGAGCGGGCGCGGCTGAGGTTGCTGGAGTAAACGGCGTTAATCTTTTCCCCAGCCAGCCGGTCGCGCAGCTTTCCCGCCTGCCAGATGCCGATATCGCTCAATGCGATATCGGTCTTACCCCAGAACCTGTCGTCCTTATGTAACAGGGTTCTGCTGTGTCTTACCAGAAGTAGCCTTGACATGAGTGACTCCTTATAAATACTCCCATGTCATTGCGAGCCCTCACACTACGCTCAGGATAAACTCCGCGAAGCAATCTCATTCTACGTTATTTAGGGATTGCTTCGTCGTCCTTCCCTGGAAGGACTCCTCGCAATGACGTTGGTAAAGTCTTTATTCCTCTTCCGCAGTACGTTTCTTTAACCACAGCTGGGGGAAGGTAGACGTGACGCGTCTCAGGGATTCCAGCTGCTTTTTAACATCTTGGGCTGTGGACTCATCGGTGAGAAGCTGTTTGAGGCGCGACTGGTCCAGTCCCTGCACCTTTTCCCAGAGTCCCTCCGGTTCCAGTATGGCCCTGACCTCGTCCTCGCTGAAACCCGTTCTCTCCATGAGTTTATAGGTAATTTCGTGCTCGCTGCCGAAAACCCGGTTCAGGTCCTCGGCCTGGCAGTATTCGATAATCGTCTGTTTGGCCTCTTCAAGCTGCGTTTGCAGCTCTTTAATCTGGGCTTGAAGGTCGGCGTAACGCTCGACGGCATCAACAGCGACAATACCCGGCAGGGGCTCCTGGCGGGTCGGCTGAGGGGCGACAGTTAAATACTGGTGGCGGTAGTAAGGGCAGTGCTCGGGGAAGTCACAGGGGCAGTACTGGTTCTCGGTAGCCGGGAATTTGCCCCGGGCAATATTCTCCGCCACCTCCAGGACCAGTCGGCGGGTCTGCTCAAGCTGCACTTGGCCCCGCGGCGGGCAACTGCAGGCGGTGTTCGACCTGAGGTGATAGAGAGTGAGCCTCTCCACGGGAAGCTGCCAGGTCTGCTCGGCAGCCATCTGATATATCGTCAGCTGGAGGTCGTCCGCCAGGTAGTCGGCGGTAAAAAGCTCCTTGTTCGTCTTGTAGTCGATGACCGACAGGCCGCCGCTGTCCAGCTTGTCCACCCGGTCGATAAAGCCCCTCAGCTTAATACCTTCGATATCCAGGTAGAAACCGCGCTCTAGGGCTACCGGCATGCGGAAATCGGCACTGTGGATTTCCCAGAATCGGGTCAGTATGTCTCTACCGTAGTCCTTGTACCCGGCTTCTTCCTCGGGTGATTCATAGCCCTGGGACAGCCATTTCTGTTCGTAATACTGCAGCAGCTCTTCCAGCGGCGGGGGCGGCGGGGTGCTGACCTTAAAGAAACGCTCGACGCAGGAATGCATGGTTGTGCCGAAGCTGAAGTACCACTTGTCCTCCGGCTTGAGACCGTCGATGTACTGCAATTTGTAGCACAGGGGGCATGACTGGTAAAGGGAAATCTGGGTAAAACTTAGAGGTCTAATAGTAATCCTCCCGTTGTTTTAAGTGGGCCGCAGCCGGGAAGCAGCCAAAGGGCACCGCGATTTTTAGTGACTTCAACTTCACTTTTTCAGACTATTAATAAAATCATCCAGCGTCAAAGCGGCCAGGGTATTGGTCTGCAGGGTCCCACGGGAACCGAGCTCGGTAGCCACCTTGACGATGGTCTCATTGTTCGGGGCTTCCAGGACATTGATAAAGTCGTATTGACCCAGAGTAACATACTGGGACAATATTTTTACGCCCATCGCTTCTACTTCTTTGTTGACTTCCTTAATCCTCTGGGGGTTTGTTTTTACCGTTTTCCTGCCTTCATCGGTTAGATTGGTCATCATAATATATAGCGCCATAATTCCCTCCTCTTATAATAGTTTTCGCCAGTGTCTTCGGTGCCCTTTGCTGCCCCCTCTATCATGAAACTTATTATAATCACAATGGGGTATGCATCTGAAATTATAAGGCGTAATGTATGTTTTGTCTATAGTAATTCGCAAATATATCCGGGAAGTGAATATCGCTGGCAACGTAGAGCAGATACATTATACAATGCAGGTGATGGGTGAAAATGTATCGCTGATAGTTGCCTTCGGCGGCGGATTGCTGTCTTTCCTCTCGCCGTGCGTGCTGCCGATGGTGCCGGTTTACCTGGCCAGTCTGTACGGTCCGGGGATATTCGATACCAAAGGTATCCGGGTGCCCGTATTCCTGCACTCCCTGAGCTTCGTACTCGGCTTTTCGGTCGTTTTTATTTTTCTGGGCATAATCGTCGGGCTGACCGGCTACGCCGTAAATCCGGACTACACGCTGTTGCGTAAGATCGCCGGCAGCCTGCTGATAGCCTTCGGCCTGTTCATACTGCTGGCCACGAAGATACCCTGGTTGAACTATGAGAAACGCCTGTCACCCTCTCTGGGTAGCACCACCGGTTACCTGCGTTCTTTTCTCATCGGGGCTGTTTTTTCCGTGAGCTGGACGGCCTGCGTCGGGCCGATACTGGGCAGTATCCTGACGATGGCTTCGGTAAAAGCGACGGCCTGGCAGGGGGCTTACCTGCTGGCCATCTACTCGCTGGGGCTGGGTCTCCCGTTCCTGATTGTCGGGGCGGCTTTCGATTCCGTTCTGCCGCTATTGAGGCGGATTAATCGTTATACCGGCTTAATCCATATTATCAGCGGTCTGCTGCTTATCATTATAGGCGTTCTTGTCCTGACGGGTAATCTGACGTGGATTTCCTCACTCGCACCATAAATTTTATAAGGGGGTTATCATGGCAAGAGTAATAAAAATAGTGTTGGCTTTATTCCTGCTGGCGGGCGTGTTAGCTGCGGCCGGTTGCTCGGGGGGTTCTGATGCGGAACAGGTTCCCGCGTTGGGTCGGACAGCTCCGGATTTCCAGCTTCAAAGCCTGGACGGGCAGACAATTTCGCTCGGTGAGCTGCGGGGCAGACCGGTAATAATTAACTTCTGGGCGACCTGGTGCGGTCCGTGCCGCATGGAGATGCCCGCTTTGCAGGAGGTATACGAAGACCGGGAATGGGTGGAACGGGGGCTGATAATACTGGCGGTCAACCTCGGGGAACCTGCTTCGGCAGTGAGGAAATTCATGGAGGCTAACAGGCTTTCTTTCACGGTACTCCTCGATACGGAGCAGGAGGTGGGCATGATGTACAATATCTCGGCGATTCCGACCACCTATTTCGTTGATAATGATGGTATAATAAGACATATAAATATGGGGGCTTTTAGGGCGAGGTCGGAGATAGACCGGTCATTGCTAAACATGTTAATGAAAGTTGAGTCATAAGGGAGATAGTCATGGATGATATTCTTAATGAAGCCTACGGGATTGTCCAGTGCAAGGAATGTCCCTGGTATAAAACCTGTGTCATGCCGATGAAATTCACCACCGAGGATATACGCCGCCAGCTGGAGCAATCGGCGCCGGGCATGAATATACCTCAGGAGATGGATATCGGCATGCAGAACCTGCTGTCCAGCATGGCGACGGCGGCCCAGAACTCGTTGCTGGAAGGATGTCCCGTCTTCATCGAGCGCCTGCGTTCCAGTCCCAGGCTCGCCCAGCGCCTCAAGGAGATAATGCTGAACTGGGGCGACGAGGAAAAGGCAGGGGAATAGGGTAAAATCGGTTATTTAGGTCGCCGATTTACAGTTTCAGCGCTTTCCTCTCTTCATCGGTTAGACTCTTGGTAAAACTTTCCAGTTTTTTCTTACCCTTATCGGTAATGGTCACCTTATCGTCTTTGACGTCGACGTAGCGTAGAAGCTCCAGTTCGCCGACCAGTATCGCCACGATTCTCTGGCCTAACGACGGGTAGATATTATCTCTCTCATCTTTGGAGAACTCATTTATTATCATGTCCATGGCAATGCCCGGTTTCCCGGAGACCTTGTTTAATATCGTCATCGCCCTTCGATAATAGGGGAGGGCATCGCCCCTATCGGCAAAATCAAAAGCTTCTACTTTAAACTGTGCGAAGGTATGACTGTCTCCGCACTGCAGCTCGATATCATTTTTCTCGGTGCCTTTGCCGATGATAAATTTCCCCTCCGGAGGGATATCGAATAACGTCTCGTCGGCGACGAACTTATAGCCCTCCTCCGGCCTTTCCAGAGTCGGCCTGAACCCCACCCCGTCGTATTTTTTATAGGCCGGGTCGTACACGCTCTGGGGAGAATGCCAGAAGGGATAATAGCTGCCGGGGATTTCCCCTTCTTTATGCCTGCCGCCGGACGCGAAAAGTGACATGAACGCCTGGCTTAACTGCGGCAGCATGTTGGGACATACTCTTCCGGCAACCGTTTCGCCGTCGAAAATGATTTCATCGCCTACCTTGTAACGAAAATGGCAGGGGTTCTTACTTTCGTCTTTGCCGAAACCGGTTACAGTAGCTTTTACTTTAAACATCGCTCCTCCTTAATCATTATTATTCAGCTTCTGTTCTCTGCGGGAGTTTTATCATGGGGCATATGCCTCGGCCAGCCGGGTGAGTCGGCGGTAGCTATCGGCGGGTTGCGGCTGCCGGAAGATGGCGCTGCCGATGTAAATGACATTCACACCCGTCTCGGCAATCTTGGCAATATTATCCTCCTTGATGCCACCGTCTATGCCTATCTCCATGCGCGGGTGGGCCTTGTGGAACGCCACTATTTTATCCAGGACTTGCGGTATGAACTCGGCACCGTAAAATCCCGGGTTGACCGACAGGAAAAGCACGCTATCCAGCTCACCGAGGAGGGGGGTAATGACGTCGATGTGAGTTTTTGGGTTAACGGCCAGTCCCGCCTGCATACCGAGGTTCTTGACCATATGGATAACCTGGTCCGGTGAGGAGGTGGCTTCGTAGTGAAAGACTATCTTTTGCGCCCCCGCCTGCTTAAACTCTTCCAGGTAGTCCTCCGGGTGTAGCACCATGAGGTGTGCCTCCCAGGTGAGCTTCGTTCTCAGCGAGGCTATCTGTTCGCAGGACACGCTTCGTGAGGGCACGAATCGACCGTCCATAATGTCGAATTGAGCGTAATCGGTAAAGCTCTCGGTCTGGAACACCATTTTCCCCAGAGCTATGGGGTCGTCGGTGAGAATGGCCGGTACCGTACGAATGCCGCTACTCATGCCGCCTCCTGCAGGAACGCTTGTCCGGAGATACTGAAATCGGTAGTGTTACTGCCGATATTTTAGGTGTGAAGCGGGTATGATGTCAAGGACGGGTGAGCCGATTCTTTATAGAAAATTAACCAGTCCTTTATGTATTTTTTATAGTTTTTATATTGGCGTTTATATTATTGTGTCAGAATGAAAGTGTAATCCGTAATATCGGGTTGCTAAGATTGGGGGACGACTAAAGTGAAGATGGCTATCAGCTTCGTCTGCGGGGCGATTGTATGCAGCCTGCTTCTATTCGGGGCAAAGACGGTTATCCCCACGCGAGCTGAAACTGATAATTTAACGGGTGAATCGGAAAATATTACTCAAAGCTTCCTGGACCTGCTGCCGGATATTGAGAAGATATACCGTGAGTCCCTGGTTAAGCCGTTTGAGAAGGCCGAGAGTAAAATTTATGATGAAGATATCGCCGAATTCTATCGTGAGCTTCTGGATAACACCGGACTGAGAACGACGGATGAAGGGACGAATTAGAGTTAATTTTCCCCCAAGAAAATAGTGGAGGTCACTTTTTCAAGCAACCTCCACTCACAAGACTAACTGGTAACGAACTCAACTCACTTGTGGTGATTACCACCAAACAGACTGGGCCTCTGCTCTACAGACGGTCTTCCAGCTAAATTTTACGAGCCGAGTTCGTTTTCTGCTTGCCCCGCCATCGGCAGGGCATCAACAGTCCACCTGCCAAACTCCCAGCAACTCATGAAGCCTCACTGCACACCTCCCGAAGCAAACTCAGGTTGTGTCATGAGCTTCTGACCTATTTTACTACTATAGGTGTCAGTTGTCAAGAATGGCCCAGCTAGGCGGTTGCTTTATTGATAAAATATTTATATTTTTGTGATTACTACATAACCGAGCCGCCAGAGACATGGAGAACCTGCCCGGTGATATAACTCGTAGCGTCCGATGCCAGAAAAACGGTGGCGTTGGCCATATCCGTTGCTGTGCCCATGCGTCCGAGGGGGAATGTGCCAAGCATAGCCGCCCGCATCTTCTCCATTTCTTCAGGCGGGAGATTGGGCGTGTCTTCCTTGAGAATGGCCCCGAAATTGGTTGGGGCTGGGCCTGGAGCGACACAGTTAACACGGATACCGTTTTTTCCTTCTACAAAGGCCAGCTGCTTGGTAAACAGGTCGATAGCGTACTTGGACATGGCATATGTACCAACGCCCATTTGGTACTGGTGGGTGCTGCCAGAACCGATATTGACGATAACGCCATACTTCTGCTTTCTCATCTGTGGAATGACGGCCTGGGTAACATTCATAGTTCCGATGAGGTTGAGGCTCAACTGCTTTTCCCAGACGGCGGGGTCCTGCTCGTCGATGGGGACGTTGTCCTTGTGGATAATACCGCCGGCGACATTGCATAGGATATCTATCCTGCCGAATTCCGCCAGAGTCTTCTTGAACATTGCGTCTACTTCAGCTTTCCTGGTGACATCGGCTTGAATAGCTATGGACTTGTGCCCCAGGGCCTTGACCTCGTCCGCCGTTTTCCGGGCGTTTTCGAGGTCGATATCGTTGACGGCGATATCGCATCCTTCTTTAGCCAGAGCCTGGCAAATAGCCTTCCCGAATCCTATCTGGCTGCCGGCGCCGGTTACCAGCGCTATCTTGTCTTTGAGACCCAGATCCATGATTGCCTCCTTCCATCTATTTAATATTATTCTGAGCCAGGTGAATAATTTGACCAGTGCTTCATCATGTATTTGGCGTTAATTATCGGGCGGGTGCCCTCCGATTACATTATCGAGCCGCCGGAGACATGGAGAACCTGCCCGGTAATATCGCCGGAGATGTCCGACGCGAAGAAGATGGCGGCGTTAGCGATATCTGCCGGTGTGGTGCCTTTGCCCATCGGTATTTGCTTGGCCAGCATGTCCATCACTGCCTGTTTATCGGGGGCCTTGATGAAATTGGTAGGTGAAGGGCCGGGGGCGACGCAGTTCACGCGTATGCCGGACTTAACTTCCACGGTGGCCAGCTGTTTGGTGAAGATGTCAACGGCGGCCTTGGCCATAGCGTACGTGGATACACCGTGACTGTACATATGGGTGCTGCCGGAGCCGATGTTGACGATGACACCGTAATTCTGTTTTTTCATATAGGGGAGAACGGCCTGGCTGACGAGCATCGCGCCGTAGAGGTTAAGGCCGACTTCTTTATCCCAGAGTTCCTCCTGTTGTTCTTCCAGGGGTCCTCCACCGAGGATAGCGCCGGCAACGTTGAGAAGGATGTCAATCTTGCCGTACTCGCCAATAACTTTCTTAACCATTTCCTGGACTTCGTCCTTGTTGGTCACGTCGGCCTTCAGGGCTACGGACTTGCAGCCGAGGGCTTTTACATCTTCTGTCGTTAATTTCGCGTCATCAAGATTGATGTCGTTGACGGCAACCGCATCGCACCCTTCCTTTGCCAGTAGAAGGGCTATAGCTTTACCAAATCCTATCTGGCTGCCGGCTCCCGTTACCAGTGCCACTTTACCTTTAAAACCCAGATCCATTAATTCCCTCCTGTTCATTTCATTAATGATTTGCAGGTATAATTATATAACATATTACGGGTTGGCGTGAAATCCACGGGTTCTCTATGCAGAGACAGGCGCATGGGCTATCGGGCTGGTTATCAGGCTACAGTTTTAGGGTGGCGTCAGGCAGGATAAAATAAAATCAATCAGACTAAAGTCCCAGATAGGCTTTCCTGATATGGTCGCTCTTGAGGAGTTCTTCGCAGGGCCCCTGCAGGGCTATTCTGCCATTTTCCAGTACATAGGCGCGGTCGGCTATCTCCAGCGTGTGATGGACGTTTTGCTCAATGAGTAATATGGTGATTCCCTGCTCGCGGAGGGACTTGATTTTCTGGAAGACTTCCAGTACCAGTCTCGGTGCCAGACCGTTTGACGGCTCATCAATAATGCAAAGTTTCGGCATTGACATTAAGCCTCGCCCCATGGCCACCATCTGCTGCTCACCGCCGCTTAATGTCCTGGCCAGTTGCCCGGCTCTTTCTTTTAATACGGGGAAAAGTTGGTAAACCTGTTCCAGGGTTTCCTGCCTCTGTTTCCAGGCACGGTTGGAATAAGCTCCCATCTCCAGGTTCTCACGTACGGACATGTCCGTAAAGAGTTTTCTGCCCTCGGGTATGTGGGAGATGCCAAGCTCTACAATAGAGTGAGGTGAAAGGCCATCGATTCTCTGGCCGAGGAAGGTTATGGTGCCCGAGGTAGGGCGTATGATACCGGATATAGTATTAAGAAGGGTCGTTTTACCGGCGCCGTTGGCGCCGACCAGGGCTACTATTTCGCCCTCGTCGATTTTCAAACAGACATCCCATAGTGCCTGGATTCTGCCGTAAAAAGTATCGATATTATTAACTTCCAGCATTTGCCGGCTCTCCTAAGTATACCTCAATTACTTTTTTACTGGTAGCAATCTCCTGGGGAGTTCCTTCGGCAATCTTCTCGCCGTGGTGGAGCACGACAATGCGGTCGCATACATTCATAATTGCTTTCATAACATGCTCAATCATAACAATGGTAATCCCCCTGTCCCTTATGCGTTTTACCAGTTCCATAGCCTCATCAACCTCGGTCTGGTTGAGACCTGCCATCAACTCGTCGAGTAATAATACTTCTGGCTTGGTTGCCAGCGCCCTGGCTACTTCAAGACGTTTCTGGTTGCCTAGCGTCAGGTCTTTGGCAGGAGTAGCCGCCAGGGCAGATAACCCGACAAACTCCAGCGATTCCGAGGCTTCCCTGGCAGCGTTGGCTGAAGACATACCTGGTGATGTTCCGAAGAACGAGCCGGCCAATACATTCTGGAAAACCGGCAGATTGGCGAATATTTTCACCGTTTGAAAAGTCCTGGAGATTCCCATCCGGCAGATTTTATATGGTTTCAGGCCGGTGATGTTTTTGCCTTTATATCTTATTATCCCTGGTTTGGGTACCAGAGCCGCCGATATTAGATTAAAAAGCGTTGTTTTACCGGCGCCGTTGGGTCCAATGAGACCGACGACTTCACCCTGTTCGACGTAGAAATCGACTTCAGAGACGGCAGCCAGCCCGCCGAAATACTTGGTAACGCCTTTACCTTCAAGTACGTACACGACGTTCTCCTCCAGAAATACGGCTCCATGTTTTTTCTATAAGACCTACCAGTCCACTGGGCATGTATAGTATGGCAACCACCAATACAACTCCGAATAAGAGCATATAGATCTCAGAGAACTCGGTTTGTAGCGTTTCTTGCAGGTAGGCAAAAATAGCGGCGCCTATTACCGGACCGTAAATTTGCCCCATACCGCCGAAGATTGCCATCAAGACCGGCAGGAAAGAAAAGAGAACACTAAAGGCTACATGTGGGTTAATATATGTTAATTTTGTAGCCCAGATTGCCCCGGTTGCCCCCATAAAGAAAGCGCTGATGGCAAAGGTGATGACCTTAACCATGGTGACGTTAATACCTATGTGGGACGCGGCTTCCTCATTCTCCCCGATACTCCGCATGGCTAAACCGAATTTGGAACGCTGAATAAAGAAGGTGGTGAGCATTACCAGGACAAAAATACCCAGCATGGTGTAAAAGATAACGTTATTATCCACCAGTATGACGTATCGACCAAGTAAGTGGGATACAGAAAGCTCCCACCAGTTGAGAAGCTCCATTATGAGCACAACGAGTCCGAAGGTGAAAATTGCGAAATATATGCCCCTCAGCCTTAGAGTTAGAGCGCCGACGCCAAGGGCGATTATGCTGCTGGCTAGACCGCCTATCAAGACTACCACCAGTACCGGAAGTACCGCTCCTGTGGTCGGCAGAAACAGGGCTGAAGCATAGATACCGATTCCGAAGAAGGCAGCCGTAGCCAGTGACATATAGCCGGTAAGACCGGAAAAAAGTACCCAGCTCACCGTAAGGTTAGCATACAGCAAGAGGGTTGTTACTAGTATGACGTTGTAGAGCGAACCAAAGAAGGGCAGAGTAACTAACCCGACGAATATGATGAGAGTAATTATTCCCGTTATATAGAACCTTTTAGAGGTAAATCTAGCTATATCCATACTTTACTTCCCAAAAATACCTTTCGGTCTCACCAGGAGCAGGAGCATGAAGATGAAATAGTAGGCAGCCAGTGATAAGCTCGGGTCTATATAAGTTACTATTTCACCTATAATACCCAGTATAAAACCCCCGATAAAAGCGCCGGGGATGCTGCCCAGCCCGCCTAATACGATAACTATGATGGCAATGACGGTATATTGCAGACCCATAGCTGGATTAAGGGGTATCCGCATGCTGTAAAGTACGCCGGCCAAACCGGCCATGGCGGCACCAAAGCCGAAACATATAGCCAGCACGTGGTTAATGTTTACCCCCATGAGGCTGGCAGTTGTCGGGTCTTGAGCGGAAGCCCGGATTCCCTTTCCCATGCGGGAACGGGCTAAAAATGTGTAGAAGGCTAAACCTATGCCTATAGCAAAGCCGAGGATTACCAGCTTGTTGGCACTAAATATCGCCCCCCCCAAATCGACCCCAAAATTTAAGTAAGAGTACGCCCTATAGTCGGCACCCCACACTATCAAAGCTATATTTTGGAGGATGAAGAGGAGACCAAAAGTGGCTAACAGAGAACTGGCCTCATAGGCACCCGGGTTTGGCGACGTGATTCTAAGATGGGTGAACAGAGTCCGCTGAAGTAGAAAACCGATTATGAATATGATAGGACCGACAATGGCAAGACAAATAAGCGGGTTGATACCAACCACGGTGTAAAGCGTAAAGGTGACGAAAGCCCCGAGCATAATGAATTCGCCGTGAGCGATATTCAGCACCCGGGCAACGCCGTACTGCAGGCTCAAGCCCATAGCAATCAGGGCATAGATACCGCCTAGCAGTAAACCACCAATCGTTATATCCAGGATGGTTACAATGCTTTCAGGCATAATGATAGCTTTCTAATTTTGTTAATTACAGGTGCAGGCTGTCTACAAGGTACAGGAGAAGTCAACTGGTGAAACGAGACACCTCTAACAGGTGTTATCTTCGCACCCTTCAGACAGCCTGCTCAGCATTATATTGCATATGGCAATATTATTTTTTCTATACTCTGTATTTGTTTTTACTATTCGGTTTACAGTCACTCAGGCTTAGGGTCCGGTAGGCCAATCCGGCTTGGGATAGATCCACTCTGACGTGAGCACTGTGGCCGGCCAGTCACCGCCGCCTACGATTTCCACAATCCCATCCTGCCACTGACCAATCTCACCGGGATGGGTTTCCTTGGCCAGAAGCCCGCCGCCATCACCGAACATCTCAAACCAGGTATCTCCCAGAATGGTATCGAAATGGTGCGTGGCCATGTAATCCCTTATCACGTCCTGGTCAAGGGTTCCGGTCACCTCGATGGACTGCTTCCAGATGTCGCACAAAGGCGCGTAGAATGGAGTTCCCCACCAGTCCTGGTTTGGAAAGCCAACGAGAGCATCAAGGTCAGCAAAGTGCTGTTCGAATGCGGGGGATGTCTTGCTGTTCGCAGCGGCAAAACAGGATACTCCCTCTACTACCGCGGGGTCACCGCCAAACGATACGCCGTAAAAGCCGAAATTGCCTCCAGGACCCATGATAACGGCCGGCGGGTTGAAGCCAATTGCCATCATCTCACCGGTAACCGGCAGGACTATAGGCGGATAGGCAAAAACGCAAAAGATATCGGGATTAGCCGCCTTGGCTTCCTTAACCAAGAGTGAGAAGTCCGTATAGGTTATCGGAACGGATTTGTTGGCGATTACTTCAATTCCATACTTGGGGAATTCTATAGCCGCCACGCCGCCGTACTCCACGCCGTGGAGGTCGGCAATGGTGATTATATACGCCGTCTTGGCGCCCTTGGCAGCAGCCATCTTAGCGAAAACAGGCAACTGGTAGTGGTCGGAGAAGGGCAGGGAGACAAACACGTAGGGTAGACCGTAAAGGGCGTCCCTCATAATGGTGGCGCCGCCCTCGGCGGTGAGAAGTACCATCCCATATTTATTGGCTACGGGGGCCTGGGCAGAAATGAAAGCGGTGCCACAGGAGGAGAACAGGATGTCAACCTCGTCTTCCAATATCAGCTTTTCTGTCAGCCTGACCATGGTGCCAATATCAGTGGCATCATCATATATGATGTACTCTACGGGCAATTTCTTGCCGTACTCTTCTACATATATCCCGCCCTCGGCATTGACCTTATTCTGCCACAACTGCATGATTGGCCCTAATGCCGCGTCTCCGATAGCAGCGTTTGGACCGGAGATAGGCCTTGAGGCGCCAATGACGATGCTATCCTTGGTTGGTGCCGGTGCCGGTGCGGGTGTCGGTGCTGGTGCCGGTGCCGGTGTAATCTCTTCTTCAGCACAGCCGACCACTGCCGTTAAAATCAAAATCAAGCAAATCGACAGTGGTATGATGAATTTTCTAATCTTGTTCCACATGTAAATACCTCCTGTTATTCCGTATTAGCCTGGTAGTGGCTGGCTCAGGTGTCTTCCATACAATCACCCCCCCAATTTTAAGCTTTCTATGTGAAATTATGACATATACAATTTATCATGGCAGTGTTCAGGTTTCAATATAAAGTTCTCTATGGGTTGATAGAGAACTTTATAAACGGATTAGCTTACCACAGTTTATATAACTGTGTTTTTCTCCTCTACGACTTGTTAAAACAACCATGAGAAGTAGCTTAGCACTCCGATTTGCGATATTGTACCTATAGCTATGCTTGCAAAACTTTATAATAACCTTGTGATGGTTGTCAAGTATCGTGAACGTAAGGTTAAGAAAATTTTTAGAGAGTGAAAGAAAGCTACATGGTGTTGTGCTTCAATCTGGAACAGCTATGGCGGCTGGCCGTGCGCCCCGCCGGTTTGGGTAACCGGAATTATGAGGTAACAAGGAGGGCTTCGGTAACAGTTTAATTTGACGCAATACTTACACGAACGGGCACAATATAATCACAAATTGTCTAATATATCATCCAGGTGCTATAATTTCCACATAATCCGTGATAGAAAGAGGCCCGAAATAGAGATAATACCGGCCATAGACTTACGGGATGGCAGGTGCGTCCGCCTGTATCAGGGCGACTACAACCAGGAAACTGTCTTTTCCGACGACCCTCTCGACGTTGCCCTTAAATGGCAGTCCATGGGGGCGCCACGACTTCACATCGTCGACCTTGATGGGGCCGCCTCCGGCGAAATACGCAACCTGGAAATCATCCGGGATATTGCCAGGGCTATGTTGATACCCATCCAGCTTGGCGGCGGTATCCGTGATATCGAAACGATTGAGGCATTGCTGAAAGCGGGCATTGAGCGCGTGGTTCTGGGCACGGCCGCCGTGGAAGACCCCGGGCTGGTTACCGATGCTTGCCGCCGCTTCCGCGACTCTGTAATCGTCGGCATCGATGCCCGCGAAGGGTATGTCGCCACGCGCGGCTGGGTAAATGATACGGAACAGGCTGCCGTAGAACTGGCCGAGTCCATGGCTCATATTGGCGTGAGGCGCTTTATCTATACCGATATCAGCCGCGACGGCACACTGACAGAACCCAATTTTTCGGCGATTGCCGAGGTGGTAGATGCCATCGGACTGCCGGTTATTGCCGCCGGCGGTATTACATCGATAAGCCACCTTAAAATGCTTCAAAAGCTCGGCGCCGAGGGTGCTATCGTGGGCAAGGCTCTATACACGGGAGATATTATCCTGAAGCAGGCGCTGAACGAAATCGGCCAGATGTGAGTGTGAAATAAATAAAAAAAGGTGAATTCCGGTGAGCAATCTAAAATATAATGAAAAGGGTCTTATCCCGGCCATCGTCCAGGACGCCGATTCCGGCGAGGTGCTGATGCTGGGCTATATGAATGAGGAATCTATCCGCCGTACTTTAAAAAGTAATGAGGTCTGGTTTTACAGTCGAAGTAGACAGGAACTGTGGCATAAGGGAGAGACCTCCGGGAATAAGCTCATGGTACGCGAGCTGTGGCGGGACTGCGATAGCGATACTATCCTGGTAAAAGCGCACCCCACCGGCCCCGTCTGCCATACCGGCAACAAGACCTGCTTCTTTCAGGATTTGACCGAGGCCGATTTGTAGAGTTTCTAAGAGGCAGCCTGAGTCGCTTCCTCCGCCCGGTCTACCTCCACTGCTTTGTTCATGGCCGCTATGGCCACTTCCAGCTGTCTATCATCGGGCTCCCCGGTAGTCATTTTCTGCATGAGCAGCCCGGGAGCCAGGATAATCTTCATAAACCAGTTATTGGCATGCTTGGCGCCGAAATAGATAACTTCATAGCCAAGCGCCATGATAACCGGGATAAGGAGAACACGCGATAACACCATCAGCCACAGGGTCTGACGTCCCACGAAAGAAAAGACGACAATGGCGATTATTAGCACCAGAAACAAAAAACTGGTACCGCAGCGCACGTGGGCGGTGCTATAAGACTTGATGGACTCCACCTCCATCGGCACGCCCGCCTCGTAGGCATTGACCGTTTTATGTTCGGCCCCGTGATAGGTGAAGACACGCTTGATATCGGGCAGGAGCGATATTACCTTGAGATAACCGATGAAAATACCCAGTCGTATCACGCCTTCGATGATATGAAACACCAGTGAGTTAGGAATATAGTTATTCGCCAGCTTGGTAAGAAAAAGCGGGGCGAGAAAGAAAAGAGTAACCACCAGGACTACCGCCGAGGCAACCATGCCCCAGATGGCCTTCGTGGCAATCTCTTCTTCCTCTTCCTCCATGGCGATATTGGCCGAATAGAGCAGGCTCTTGATGCCCAGTACCATGGCCTCAATCAGGATAACGACACCGCGCAGCAGAGGCATCCGCCTCATGCGGTTTGTGGTGAGAGACGGCAGCGGTTTGACATCAGCCGTCACCTCGCCGCCGGGTCGGCGGACCGCCGTGACTACCGAGCTGCGACCGCGTATCATTACCCCTTCGATAACCGCCTGGCCGCCGTAGTTGAACTTCTTTTTATCTGCCATCCTGCTTAAACAAAAAGGAGCGGGACATATCAACCGCTCCTGCCTTCCGCTAATATTGCCATTTAACCCTCGAGCTTGTAGCGCTTCTTAAACCGCTCTACGCGCCCGGTGGTATCCAGCATGCGCCTCTCGCCGGTGAAGAAGGGGTGGCACTGGCTGCATACCTCGACTTTTAGCTGCTTCCTGGTGGAACCCGTGGTGAACCTGTTACCGCAGGAACAGACTACCTCGGCGTCGGTATAATACTGGGGGTGAATCTTCTCTTTCATATCGTTCAGCTGGCGTAAACGCTGACCTTTCTCCGATTGTTGCTGGTCGGCTCGAATTTAACGATACCGCCGATAAGGGCATAGAGGGTATGGTCTTTACCTACGCCCACGTTATTCCCGGGATGAATGCGCGTGCCACGCTGGCGTACCAGTATGGTCCCGGCATTAACTAGCTGCCCGGCAAACCTCTTGACGCCGAGTCGCTGGCTCTGGCTGTCCCGACCGTTGCGACTGGTGCCGCCTCCCTTTTTATGCGCCATCCGCTGTCTCCTTCTTCTTGCGCCGCGTTGTTCTCTTCTTCACCGGTTTGGGGACTTCTGCTCCCGGAGGGAGTATATTATCGATGCTGATACTGGTAAAAAGCTGGCGGTGTCCATTCTTACGGCGATAGCGTACCTTCGGCTTATATTTAAAGACGATTATCTTTTCGCCCCGGCCATTTTGCTTTACCGTGGCCAGCACCCTGGCGCCGTCGATAACCGGTTTGCCGACCGTGACATTATCGCCGTCGGCAATAAGCAGCACCCTGTCCAGCTCGATAGTACCGCCCTCGGCTACCTCCAGACGCTCTACTTCTATGGTCTGGCCCTCGGCTACTTTATACTGTTTGCCACCCGTTTCAATAATCGCGTAAATTTTAAGCCTCCAAGAAATATATTCTACCAGTTTTATAGCTGAGAGTCAAATGGAATATATCCTGGCTCTGTTTGCATGAGGTTAATTAGCCCTACCTCTCTTTATAATCGCGTCATCAGCTTCTGCCACTCAGCTACGACTCTCGCCTTGAGCTCATCGAGAGAACAGTAGGTATCGATAACCACATCGGCCTGCTTGACGCGTTCCTCGCCGGACATCTGGGAACTGATGCGCGCCTTCGACTCTTCCTCGGAATAGCCGGTCCTCCCGGCAAGACGCTGAAGCACCGCCTTCTCGGGGGCGGCGGTCACCCATATCTCATCCACCTGCGAGGCCCGGCCCGCTTCCAGCATCGCCGCCGCCTCCAGCACGACCACTTCGACTCCCTCCCGGCGGTACTCCTTTATTTTGGAATTCACTATACTATCGATAACCGGGTGCACTATCCGATTCAAACGCGATAGCGCCTCAGGATTATTAAAGACAAGCCTGCCCAGTCTGGCGCGGTCGATATCTCCGCCGTCAGTAAGAATATCCTTACCAAACTCGCTGACAATCCGCTCCCGGGTCTCACTTCCCGACTTGAGGGTCTTATGCCCCACCCTGTCCATGTCCACGATAACCGCTCCCAGCTCCGCCAGGAACTGTGCCACGGTGCTCTTGCCGCTGCCGATACCTCCGGTGAGTCCGATAACCTTCATCCTTCTCTACACCCGGGAAATAGCATTTCCATAATGAATACTGTTTATTATATTATAGCTGATGGTATAATGCGCAACATTTGAGGGTTTATTTCAAGATGCTGATACTGGGACATGCCGGAATTACCCTGGGCGCGGCGACATTGATAACCGGTGCCGTAAATAGCCGACAGGCTACTAAAATCACGAAGATATCATGGTTTGCTTCACTGTCACGTTACATGGATATCAGGCTGCTGCTGGTCGGCTCACTTTTACCGGATATCATCGATAAACCGGTAGGGCAGTACTTTTTCCGGGAGACCTTCAATAACGGACGGATATTCTCGCATACCCTCCTCTTCCTTGTCCTGATTTCCGCCGTCGGCTTCTATCTCTACAAGCGCCACCGTCAGGTCTGGATGCTGACCCTTGCCGCCGGCACCTTGACGCACCTTATCCTCGACGAAATGTGGAATACCCCGGCTACTCTGTTCTGGCCGCTGCTGGGTTTCACTTTCGAAAAGATAGAGCTTGCCGGCTGGGCATCGAATATACTTCAAGCGCTGTTTTCCGACCCGTCGGTTTACGTTCCCGAGGCGGCGGGACTGGTCATACTGCTGTGGTTCGGGCTGACATTAGTCAGAAGAAATATGATTGGCGCCTTCATTAAGTACGGGAAAGCCTGATAAACCTGCTACTCGCGCGTACCTATCTCAACGGATATTTCAAGCCTCGAGGTACCCCGTATCACGTCAAGCACCGCCTCGTCTCCCGGGCTATTATACTCTCCCAGATAGGAGGTAAGCTCGGCCATATCTCTGACCGGCACACCGTCGAGCGCCACGATAATATCATCGGCCTGAATATCAGCCGCGGCAGCGGGGCTACCAGGGAAGATAACTGTCACCAGTACTCCGTTGGCTGTCTCCAGAGACATTTCTTGCACCATCTGTGGTGTAAGGTTGGTTATCCCCACGCCAATCCAGGGATAATCAAAATAACCGCTGGCGATAATGGCATCGGCCACACGCTTCGCCTTGTTGGAAGCTACCGCCCAGTTAATCCCGTCTCCCGTGATTGGGTCAACCCTGGCAGTTACCAGACCGATAACCTCGCCTTTAGAGTTAAAAAGCGGGCCTCCTGAGTTGCCGGGATTAACCGCAGCATCGAACTGGAGCAGGTTGGCTACCACATAATTGCCGGGGCCGTAATCTGTAAATCGGTTAATTTGACTGATGACGCCTGTTGTCAGTGTGTCCCGCAGTTCAAGCGGCGAGCCGACAGCGATAACCGGCTCTCCGATTTCTATCAGGCTGGAATCCCCCATCGGCAGCGGCTCGATAGATGGATTATCCTTCAGTTTCAGCACGGCAACATCGCTGAACTGGCAGTAGCCGACGGTGGTCGCCTTTGAAATCCTGCCGTCATACATCATGACGAATATCTGGGAGAGGCCATCGATAACGTGGTGGGCGGTAACTACGTGTCCCTGGGTATCATAAATAAACCCGGAACCCACGGTACTCTGTCCGTCGGTAATCCTGACCGTAGCCCGGATAACCTTTTCATAGACCTCACTGGCATCGATTATGGAACGTGATATATCGGCTTCAGCGCTGCTGATACGTTCATCCAGAGTTCCAATTTGAGTCGATACTCCGGCAATTTTATCCTCCACGCCGGAAATAAGGTCATTTATTGCCCCCAGTTCGCTGCCCAGGGTATCAACCTCGGACTGGACTCCCTCTATCCGGCTGTCCAGAGAATCGGTTTCCTGCCTCAGTTCGCCAAGTTCACCACTCATGGCATCAATCCTGGCCGTCTGCTCCGTTTCAAAGGTCGTCAATTGTTCACCCAGGTCATCAATCTGCTGGTTGAGCGTGTAAGAGTAATAGCCGCTGCCTCCCGTGAGAACCGCCAGCAGCACCAGTATCCCGATAATCACTTTATTAACCATCTAATAAACTCCTTAATCCCTTCCGGGCTACTTTCACACGCTCTGTCATATTACGTAACTCTAACTAACGTCACCGGGTACGTCCTCCAGACGCCTTCAGCATCCGGCGTCCCCAGAACGATACTCCAGAGGTCGCCGCTGCCGCTGCGGGCAAATGCGCCTGACCTCGAAATGTCTCCATCATCCACCTCCTTGAAGTCAGTAAATTATCAGGAATCTGCCAGCTTTTTCTTAATCTCGGATAGCTGCTGCAGGTGCGATTTTTCCTCGGCTATTATCCTGTCGAGCATCGGGACGGTGCGCCGGGGCAGGCTGTCCCTCATCTCGTAGTAAAAAAGTATCGAGTCCTTCTCGGCACGCATGCCCAGTTCCAAAGCCTTAATATCGCTGTCCGCCTGGGTGGCCATCTCGCTGGTAATCATGTCGTCGGTAAAAACGGCATCATCAAGAACTACCTGAAGATATTCGGAATACCCCCGGGTTGAGGCTTCCTGGGGCGGGTGTTTATCGGCCTCGTCCAGCATGTCCTCAAATATTTTTATGTGCTGGCGTTCCATTTCAACAAGCCCCTCGAACACGGCCCTGGCATCCTCATTATCGGTCGACTTGGCCATGATATCATAGAACATGATGCCCCTTCTCTCGATATCGATAGCGATATTAATCAAGTCGCTACCGGAGAAAACGATAGACATACCTCGGCACCTCCTTCACCGTTTTTCAAAAGGCAGGTAGTCCGGTATTTCGGACCTCTATCAGTATGGTATCACCGTTAATCCTGACGTTGTATGTCGGCAGAAGCAGGATTTCACGTCCCCCGACCAGGATATTCTTCTTCGTTCCGTCCCTGAACTCGCCGGTCTTTCCGGCTTCCAGAAAACTGCCCAGGCCTATTCCCCGCTGTCACCAATATTAAGGCCGGTGCCCGGGCTTTTCTTGTCTTCCTCTTCTTCGAGCAGGTCGCTAAAGACGTCGATATGGTATCTCTCGTTGTCCCTTATCCGGATGAGCAGTTCCTTCAAGCCGGCATCGTCGACTTCCCTGGTGGCTTTGTCGTAAGCTTCGGCCACCTGCTTCTCAATCTTGATATCCGCCTTAAGCATGTCCACCGTTCTGGTCGACTGGTCAGGACTGGTATGCTCGATTCTCGGGCTACCGCCACCGTCAACCATCTCTTCGGCGAGCCAGCCAAGGTGCTGCATCTCGTTGATAGCCTGGTCCTCCAGCTGCTTCCTGGCTTCTTCGTTCCCGGTCATGTAGGAGTGAAAGAGGTACTGCAGAATCACGGTATACTCGTGCTCGATGCCCCAGTTCAACGTTTTAGCGACGCTGTCCTTGCGGTCGCCACTCACATCTTTCAGGCCTTCCTTTTTAGCTTTCTCAACGAAGTGCTCGAACTTACCGTGGTGAGCCTGTTCGTCAGCCAGGATGCGCTCCAGCAACCTTTTTATTTTAGGGTCATCAATCAGCTTGATGTGTTCTTCATACTGGTCGATAGCGCCCTGTTCAAGCTTAACGTCATCCCCCATCCAGTCGGGCACTTCCTTACCGGCCATATTCATGGTGCCCCTTTTCAGGCTGGGCTTACCGCCAAGCTCTACTATCGTTTCCGCCAGCCAGTCCAGGTGCCTCATTTCCTCCCGGGCCATGGCTTCAATCTCGCAGGACATCTCGCCCTCACCCATAGCGTAGGCATGGGTCAGGTACTGAATAATAGCGCCGTGCTCGTTCTGAAGGTCAAGGTTCAGCAGTTCGATTATTTTCTCTTTTTCCATTGGTCACCTCCGTATAATTACGATAACGCTTAATGGTGTCATTGCGAGGAGTCCTTCACATGTGAAGGACGACGTGGCAATCTCCACATGCGGCTGTTAGAGATTGCTTCGCTTCGCCCGCAATGACGTGTTGTTTACTAAACAATTCTGCTAATACTCCAGCAGCCTCTTTTCGCCTTCAATCTGCTTGATTTCCGTGATATCCTGGCCGACTTCCAGCGTGCCGAGATATTTACCGTTTTTATCCCGCACGGCAAAGTACCTGATATAAATTTTACGTCCTTTCAGGTCAATCCAGAACTCCGCAAAGTCCCTTTTTCCGCTTTTCAGGTCGGCCAATACCTGGTTTACCTTATCCACGCTTCTCGGCGGGTGGCAGTTCTGAACGGTCTTACCGAGGACAGAGTTTGGCCGCTTGAATACCCTCGTTTCATGCTTATTCCAGAACTTGACCGTATCATTCTCATCTACAAAAGAGATATCGACCGGAATCGTTTCCAGAATTTCCGCTAGCTGTTCCTGACTCAGATTCTCTATCATGCCTAACTCCCTAACCATCTACTTTCTGGAAATCGCTCTTGGCGGCTCCGCAGACGGGACATACCCAGTCGTCCGGTATTTCCTCAAACGGTGTCCCCGGGGCGATACCGCCGTCAGGGTCTCCCAGTTCCGGGTCGTAGACATAGCCGCAAACGGTGCATTCGTACTTGTCCATTCTACTTATTACCTCCTTTTTCTCCGGCAATATAGCTGGGGGCGGTCTTGGGAGTGGTCCCCCGCTTAACCTGGTGATAGTATTCGTAGGTCATACAAGTGTCTTCGGTAAGTATCTCGGCATTCACAATCTTGCCGATATAAATTGTGTGCGTACCGACATCAACACCCCTGACTACCCTGGCTTCGAGATAGGCCGTAGCATGGTCGGTAAACACGGGGGCTTTCGTTTCACCTGTTATATATTTCACCCCCTTTAATTTATCTACATCCCTGCCGGATTTAAAGCCGAAGTTTCCGATATAGGGCAGGGGAGTTTCCTGGTGGAGAATTGAGGCGGAAAAGACCTTGCTGGCCTCGATGTACTCATGAGTCAGGTTATTTTTATTGATACTCACGGCGACGGTCGGCGGCTCGGATGTTATCTGGAACACGGTATTGGCGACCTGCCCGTTGAGCTTGTCGTCCTTGTACGAGCCTATGATATACATGCCGTAACCTAGCTTGTGTAGAGCGTTTAATTCCATATTTTCACCCCCCGGCTACATGACTTCTTTCTCGCTGGCCTCTACCGCCCGCTTTAGCTCTTCGGCCAGCAGCGGGGGCAGCCCCTCGATATCCACCCTGAGAAATCCCCTAACTATAGTAGCCGTAGCCTCGTCTCTGGTCAGGCCCCTGGCCATAAGGTACTCCACTTCCTCCTCGGCAATCTTGCCGACGGCCGCTTCGTGGGACAGGTCGATACCGGCCAGATTCCCTTTCAGCTCGGGGATGGCGTGAATGACGCCTTTTTCACCCAGTATTAAGCCGCGGCACTCGAGGTGTCCCTTGACTTCCGGGGCATTGCCTTCGATGTAACCGCGGGCGATGATTTTCCCGCCGGTGGTGATGGCGCGGGAGATGATTTCTGTCTTGGCGCCCCTGGCATCGAGAATTACCCGCGAACCTACGTCCAGCGATGAACCTTCACCCGTTACCAGTACGCTGTTGAACCTGGCGACGGCATTATCACCCACGCATCTAACGAGCGGGTTCATCTGCAGTGAACGCACCGGTTTCATGAGAATATAGTTACTCAAGAACAGACCGTCCTCTTCGATGATAACGCCGCTGCGGGGCCTTACGGCTATCTCCGGGTTCCAGCTGTGTATCATGGTGAAGGTAACCTTAGCTCCCTTCTTGATATAGAACTCGGAGACCCCCAGGTGCAGACCGGTTTCCTCTCGGGAAGCGGTGGTACAGCCGGTAATGATGTGCAGTTCCGAACCTTCCTCGGCAATGATGACATTGTGCACGTTCTGCACCAGTTTGTCTTTAGCCAGATAGAGGCAGGCCTGAACCGGAAAAACAGTCTTCTGTCCGGGTAGAGACCTGATAAAGTAACCGCTATATTGATTCAACTCGATATTGGCGGTGTACTTATCCTGGTCCACGGCGACCGCCTGCCACCAGTAGTCCGCCATCCAGTCGTACTGCTCCATGGCCTGGCCGACCGGCATCACTTCCACTCCGTCCTGACTGACGGAGCTGTGGACGGGCGTATTGTCCATCTGGATATAGGTACCCGACCTCTGGCTGGTATCATCCAGCATGATGCCGGCATCAAGCATCTGCTTCTTGGCCTTGCTCGGGAGGCTGGAGGGGTTATCACGATAGGGGGGCTTCTCGTCCGAACTTACATATTTACTCAGGTCTATGTCTTCGCCGAGAGCAGCTACCTTATCAGCGGCAGTCTTGGCTTTATCCTTATAGTTCCTGGATGCATTCGTTTTACTCATGCGTCGGTACTCTCCCCAGATAGCATTTTATGCACTCATCATAGCCTTTCTCCCTGATTGTTGTCAGTATCTCATGAGGGTCGCCTACGCAGCCGATGGTGCCGTCACACATGACGTAACCGGTGCGGGCATTAACGTAGTCCAGAATATGACCGGTATGGGTTATGATAAGCCCCATGCACTTACGATATTGTATCGGGCAGTTCTTTTCCAGGAGTTCGTTCATAAGCTTGCCAATCAGGACGATGTTCACCAGGTCAACACCTGATTCTGGTTCGTCCATCAGTGTCAGTTCCGGTTTCTGGGCGAGGAGCTGCATCAATTCGGAGCGCTTTATCTCGCCTCCGGAAAACCCGTAGTTGATATCCCTCTCTAAAAATTCACCCAGGTCGGCCTTATCCGCCAGCTTACCGATGGCGTCATCATCCTCGCTACCTTTGAGGCAGGCGGCCACCATGTCGCTTGTCTTGACACCACGCACCACCGGGGGACGCTGGAAGGACATGCCGATGCCCAGGCGCGCCCTCTCATCTACAGTCAGACCGGTGATATCCTTACCCTTGAAGCTGATACTGCCCCTGGTTACCCGGTACTTGGGAAAACCCATGATAGCCATAAGCAACGTGCTTTTCCCGGCACCGTTGGGGCCGAAGAGAACATGGGTCTCACCGTTCTGTATGGTCATGTTCACGTCGTGGATTATTTTCTTGCCTTCTACGGCTACAGACAGGTCTTTGATTTCCAGCATTTATCACCCCTGTAAGCGAATTTTTACAGTCTTTTGCACTCTTAGCCACCGTCCAGAGACGGGTGCTCTTTCTGGACAAACCATGCCTCCGGGTCCTTGAGAAATTCGTAGTAGTCGAGAAGAACCCGGTAATGCTCCTCTTCCTGAACGGCTAAAGCTTCGTAGAATTGCCTTTCGGCCTCGTAAGCAGCCTTACCGCTACGGCTTCTATAGAAGTCATAGGTCTTATTCTCCATTTCCATAGCAGTCTGCACAGCATCGAGTTCCGTAGGGATGGCGCTTACGTCCTTATCCATCGCCTCCAGCGCCCTGGCGAATATCGTCCTCAGGCCTTTCCCGCCATCAGTGCGGAATTTCCCTCCAGGCCAGCCCTTTTTGGCGCTGATATCCTTATAAATATCCTCAAAAACTTTACGGTGTGCATCTTCTTCCGCGGCCAGTTCCTTCAGCAGTTTCTTCCCCAGTTCGTTCTGACTCGCCCGACTGGCTTTCAGGTAGAATTCTTTGCCATCAATTTCCATCTGAATGGCCGTCTTAAGTGCCTTGAGTATCGTACCCTGCTCTTTTGCCATAATCCACCTCCCTCCGGGTCAATTAGTAAATAGCATTCAGCTTACTATGCTCATGTTGCGTAACGAATGATAGAATGAAATTATGATAATGTCAACATTCCCGTCAGCTATTTACTCAATATTTTACCTGCGATAGTTCCCGATGTATGTGATAAAAGTTCCATAAATATTCAAATCGTATCTCCCGATAAAAAGTATATCATATATTTTTACCGTTAAGCTTTCCCCTTCGTTCTTAACTCTTACTACCTGAAAAAGTACGTGATAAATATCACATACACCAAATCGGCAATTGTTTACAATTTTAGTAAACAATCTAGAAGGAGGATATACTATGAACTTTACTCGTGGCCTGGCAATTCTGGTTATGGTCCTGGGTCTGGCAGCCATCGTGTTCGGGGGTGTCTTCATCGGTCAGGGCGTTGCCAAGAACAATCTTATCGTGGAAAGGATGGAGATAGAGAAAGTCTCCTTAGCCCTGGACCCCGATAATCCTGATGAATATACTCTGGTAACCGATATTGATGCCGCGCAGGGAGCCGCCGACACCATCGCCAAACACCGCCGGAATATAGCACCGACCTATCAGGAACTGCTGGCTGGCGGACGTTATGACCCGACCAATCCCGCTCATCTATCCTACGCTCAGGCGATGAATCTTGAGAACTACCTATACCTGGCCGTTGCTGCCTTTGGCCTCGTTCAGGTGGCACTGGCCAGCGGCGCTTTTATGGTTGTCACCGGAGTAGCCCTCGGCGGCACCGGCTGGGCGCTGCTTCGCATCGGCCATGTACATTCGTAAACACTGTTAAGCATAGTATCGATAGAAACAGGCCTCCCCGTTTATTCTCTTCAGGGTAACCCCCGGGAGGTCTGGCTAGCAGGCTTCCTCTATGTTATACTTGTTCTGGTCAGTTCGAAGACCGTGCGGATATGGAGAATGACCTCTTCGGAAAGCTGTGCCGTAATTTAAAGGGAGAAAGCCGATGAAAGGAGAAAAACAGTGACCAGACAGGTAAACCTTTCCGTTAATGATATGCCTGTTAATCTCGACTACTTTGTTGAAAATTACATTGACCATGTTATCGGCGGGATTGTCGCCGGCCTGAGAGATACAGGGGAAATTAACACTCTGGAGCTTGCCATTGATAATGAAGGGCAGGTAACGATAAACCTTAATGGTGCCGACGTTCCGCTCAAGCATTTCCCCGTGGAGATAATCAAAAGCACCATCGAGGGTATAATCGCGCCGCTAAAAGGTGTCGATAGCGTCATCAACAAGCTGGAGCTGAGTATCGCCAGATAAGTACCGGGGCCGTCTCTTCAGACGGACGTTTCACAGAGCTTCACGTCTCCCCAGGCGCCGACACTCTTACCCGCGACAATGACGATGCCTTTCAAGCCATCGATGCCCCGGCCGAACTCAATGGCAGAATCGATGTCACCGGGTTGCTTGACCGTGTTGCCGATGGCCGTCGCGGCGGCATCGGCCAGAGCCGTAGAAGTGGAAACGACAATTACGGCGTCGGACCTGCCGTGGCTCAGGGAGTGTCCTACCGTGCCCGACGACGTGCAAATACCCAGGGGTGTATCCTGAGCATTGATTTCCAGACCTATTTTCCCCGTCAACGGCGAATCCCCGGCGAATATACCGACAACCCTTCTCTGGAGAATCTTGAGATAGATATCGCCACCGTTTTCGACGATTATCTCCGGTGAAAATTCCAGTAACTCCCGGCCGACACACTCCGCGATGGCACCGGCTACCGCCGCCATCGGCCCGACGCCGGTCTTCTGAGCCGCCTCTGCCATCTGCCCGACGATAGCCGGGGCGTAATCCGGCACGGGGAGAGGCTCAAGTGACGTGACGAAGGCGGGGCTGCGATTGATGTAGCCCTCAAGCTGTTCGCGGTATTTCACCACCAGGCGGCGGGCTTTTTTCTGCAGATTGACGGCGGCGCGGATGTATAAATCGGTCTCTTTAACCGTTACGTTGAACGGTATCAGGTCTTTACCTTCAATCCAGTGCCGGTACGTCCTCGGCTGGTAGGTATCCTCTTTCACAAACTAAAAATGCACTTCCATCGCCCTCGGCGGACAGGCGGGAATACAGAGTCCGCAGGCGATGCATTTCTCGTTATCGAATATCACAAGCCTGGTCTTCGGGTCAACCCTGAAGGCGCCGGTCGGGCAAACGGTGATGCAGGCGCCGCAATGGTTGCACCTTTCTTCGTTGCGTGTCACGTCCTGACTGAGTGACTGAATCTTAACGCCGGCTTTAATAAGGAAATCGATGCCTTTATCGTACTCCTTCTGGTTCCCTTTAAGCTCCAGCACCAGTAGCCCTTCCTCAGGAGTAATCGATGCCTTGAGGATATTAAACTCAAGGTCGTAGTCCTTGACCAGGCGGTATACTATCGGTCTTTCCACCAGACGCCTGGGAAAACGCAATACAATTCTCTTTGTAACTGCCATTGTTTACACCTCTTCCCCTAATCACTATAGCTAACGCAATATATTTTTAGACTCTCCATATTTCGTCATTCCCACGAAGCTTGCCCCGTACTTGATACGGGGGCGGGAATCCAGTGGTGGTGAAAAGGGGCTGGATTCTCGGGTTAAGCCCGAGAATGACATTATATAAAAATATCTTTCGGCTTCTCCTTTTAATCCTCAATGGGACGTTCGTTAAGCGACTTGAAGGTCACGCCGGACTCCGCACCGGGCAGCGGTTGCACCGACTCGGTGAGCAAAAACTTGCCCGATTGTATCCACTCCTTGAGTGTGGTGGCGATTTCCACCGCCCTCGGGTAGCTGGAGCGGGAAGCGGTAGGCACGTCTTTCCCCCTGACCTTTATCTTGCCGCTCTTAAGCTCGGCGTAACTGACCTCGGCTAAAATACCCGGCTTATTATTCGGAAAAGCACCCGAATAATCGATGACCGGCGCCGGGATATCCGCATCGGTCACCTTCGTATATTCCAGAATCTCCTCGGACAGTATGGGAATCGGCACCCCCACCCCCACGGTCAGACTGCACCCGTAACCGAGCACGCTGGAGCCCACCAGCCAGCGCGGGCTCATCTGCTTGAGGTCGCCGATGACCGCCAGCGTGCCGGCACCCTCTTTAGGTATTCCCTTTTCGGTGCGGGGTACGCCGGGGTTGTGCTGCGTGCCCTGCCAGGCCACAAAACCGATGCCCCCTCCTAGAAATATCTTCGTCCCGATGCCAATTGTTTTATAAAAGGGGTCGTTGAACATCGGCGATAGCTGCCCCGCCGAGGAATAGTTGGCGTTACCCATCTGCGGCTTCAGCACGCCCATGTAGGTATAGATTGTCTTATCCGAAAGGTTCACGGCCACGTTATAGTTCTGGTACGCGTTCCTGATGTTAAAAAGCACCGCCTCGTTAAGGTCTTTGATATTAATCAAGGTTTCCAGTCGCTTGCGCGGGTAGCAGTCCGTGCCGTAGGCCGTGGCTATCAGTCGAACATCCCTGCCGGCCACCAGCTCTTCGATAACGTGGCCGCCCCCGTAGTTGAATTCGCCGGGATGCATTCTGTTTCTCGGGTCGTCATCGGGGAGGGCATTGGCCCCCAGGAACAGGTCAGCGGCGGCCAGTCCGGTATAAGCCGGGACATCATTCAGATAAGCCCGGCCGCCACCCAGCTTGAGACGTGGCTTTGAGTGTCCGATATTAAAGTAGGCTCCGGAGGAACACATAATACCAAAAGTGCCCGTGGTGACAACGTCCACCTCCTCAGCGGCTTTTTTCACACCTTTTTCCCGGGCAACGTCAATAATCTCTTCGGCAGTGAATACTACGGCCTTGCCTTCTTTAATTTTCTCGTTTATCTCTGCGATTGTCCTGGCCATTTAACTGTTCCCCTTTTCCTCGTGAACGATAATTTGCGGGATTACATAACATTTTAACAGAGCCGACGCCTAAATACAACTGGATTGAGGTTCGCTGCTCATTGTCCATGCTGATAAAGTTGACTAATATAATCAACAATATTAAGGATAACATTAGATGAGAAATCTGTCAACACTCAGGCAGCCGGATTTTTCGTTATTGCCAGTCAGTATGCCATTGTTGAAGCGCCTACCCGTATAAGCTATAATCAAAAGTAAAGCAGCATTTACAGGAGAAGCATTTGCTCAGAACCCATTCCTGCGGGGAATTAAGGAAAGAACACGTCGGTTGCGAGGTATCTCTGGCCGGCTGGGTGAACCGACGCCGCGACCACGGCGGGCTTATTTTCATCGACCTGCGGGACAGGGAGGGCATCGTCCAGACGGTGTTCAATCCGGAAATATCGCCGTCAGGCCTGAAAACCGCCGAAGAGATGCGCAACGAGTATGTCGTGAAGGTCAGCGGAGAGGTAACCCTGCGTCCGGCGGGCACCGAGAACCCCAAACTACCCACCGGCGACATCGAGGTAATCGTTAAAGATGTCGAGATACTCAATGCGTCCAATACGCCTCCCTTTTATATTAACGAAGAAGTCGAGGTCGACGAAAACCTGCGCCTGAAGTACCGCTACCTAGACCTGCGGCGCCCCCGCATGAAAGAGAATATGTTCCTGCGCCACCGCGTTACCAGGTTCATGCGTGATTTCCTGGATGCCAGGGGATTTATCGAGGTGGAGACGCCCATCCTGCTTAAGAGCACGCCGGAGGGGGCCAGGGATTACCTGGTGCCCAGTCGCGTTCATCCCGGCCAGTTTTACGCCCTGCCGCAGTCGCCCCAACAGCTCAAGCAGCTTCTTATGGTGGCCGGATTTGAAAAATATTACCAGATTGCCCGCTGCTTCCGTGATGAGGACACCCGCGCCGACCGCCAGCCCGAGTTTACCCAGCTTGATATCGAAATGAGCTTCGTCAATGAAGAAGACATCCTCGTTCTACTTGAGGAGCTATTAACCTCCATGGTGAAGACAATAAAACCGGGGAAACGGGTAACAATTCCGTTTCCCCGCCTGAGCTATGCCGAGGCCATGGACAGGTATGGTACCGATAAGCCGGACCTGCGCTTTAATATGGAACTACATGACTTTTCGGATATTGTGGCCGATTCCGATTTTGCTGTTTTTTCCTCGGCGATTAACAAAGGTGGTAGGGTCAAGGGGATTTGCATTCCTGGTTGTGCCGACTATTCGCGCCGCCAGCTTGACGAATTGAACGAAATGGCCAGAGGGCTGGGTGCCGGGGGTCTGATAACCATCGCTCTGAGTGGTTCTGGCAATAGCCTGGAGGAACTGACCGGTGAAATGGTGAAATCGGCCGCCGCCAAATTCCTTTCACTGGACGAGGTTAAGGCTGCGGCAAGGCGGCTGGAAGCCGGTATCGGCGACCTCCTGCTGATTGAAGCCGGGGATAATAAGCTGGTCAATACCGTACTCGGTCAACTGCGTCATGAAATGGGCCGGCGTCTTCACCTCGCCGAACCTGATTTACTTACCTTCGCTTATATTGTCGATTTCCCGCTGTTTGAGCAGGATAAAAAAACCGGCCGGTTAGATTCGATGCATCACCCCTTCACATCACCCAAAGACGAAGACATATCGCTGCTGGATACGGAGCCAGAAAAGGTCAGGGCTAAGGCCTATGATGTTACTTGTAACGGCTATGAACTATGCAGCGGTAGCATTAGAATCCATACTAGTAAATTACAGAGAAAAATATTGAGAATGCTGGGTTATAGTGATGAAATTATTGAAGAACGTTTCGGCCATTTGCTGGAGGCTTTTGATTACGGCGCACCTCCTCACGGAGGTTTAGCTCCGGGTATCGACCGCATTATTATGCTATTGGCTGGTGAGGATAACATCAGGGAAGTGGTTGCCTTCCCCAAGAACCAGAGTGCCGTAGATTTAACCTTTAATGCTCCCTCGCCGGTCACGAAAGAGCAGCTGGACGAATTGCATATCAGTTTGCAGGAAGAAGAGTAGCCAATCGGGAGGAAATTTGAAAGTAACGAAAGAGAAAGAAGAGAACCGCCAGGCATTTATAACCGTCGAGATGGAGCCTGCCGAGATGGAAACATCCCTGCAGGATGCCTACCTCAAACTGGCGCAAAAAAATGACATCCCCGGATTCCGTAAGGGGAAAGCCCCTCGGGCGGTGGTGGAACACCACCTGGGGAAACCGAGACTCCTCGAAGAGGCGCTCGACCACCTGCTCCCCCAGGCCTACGAGCAAGCCCTCAAGGAGCAGGAAATAGAACCCTTTGCCCAGCCGGATGTGGAGATAACCCAGACCGACCCGTTAATATTCAAGGCAGTCGTGCCTCTGGTGCCCGCTGTGGAACTGGGGGACTACCGGAGTATCCGGATGACGCCGGACCCGGTTGACATAACAGATGAAAACATCAACGCCGTAATAGAAGAACTGCGCCACCAGTACGCCACCTGGGAACCCGTTGATAGGCCGCTGGACTATAACGACCTGGCCACTATCGACATTAACGGTATGGTCGAAGAGAAGCCTTACGTTCAGAAAGTAGGGGCCCAGATTCAGGTACTGAAAGAACTGATGTCCCCGGCACCGGGATTTTCCGACCAGATTACCGGCATGAAGAAAGAAGAGGAAAAGGAGTTTACCCTCAGCTTCCCCGAGGACTATCCTAACAACAATGTGGCCGGGAAGGAAGGCCATTTTAAAGTAAAGCTATCCGAAATCAAGGAAGAGAAGCTCCCGGAACTCAATGACGAGTTTGCCGGTCAGGTCTCTCCCGACTTCAAAACGGTCGATGCATTCCGCGAGGAGGTCATGAAAAGTTTACAACTGAGGGCCGAGGAACGCGTCAGGATGGACTTTGAAGAGCGGGTAATTAATACCGCCATCGAACAGTCCAAAGTGGAATATCCGTCGGTCCTGGTGGAACTGGAAATCAACCGTATTCTCAATGAACAGGTGAGACAGCTTCAGATGACGGGGCGGGGCATGGACGAATACCTGCAAAGCATCAACAAGACAGCGGAGCAACTCCATGAAGAACTACGGCCGGTGGCGACGAAAAACGTGGCCGCTTCTCTGGTCATGAGCAAGGTTGCCGAAGCAGAGAAGATTGAAGTCGCCGAGCCCGATATGGAAAACGGGATTGATAATATGACCAGGGGCACGGCGGAAGAGCAAAGAGAGGAAATGCGAAAACTGCTGGACACCCCGCAGACCCGCGAATCGCTCAAGCAGTCGCTGAGGACGCGCAAGACCATAGAGCGACTGACGGAAATAGCTAAAAATATCGAAGACTCCACTACAGAGACAAAAGAGGAGGAAAAATGAATAATCTACCGATGAATGTGATACCCGGTGTGGTCGAAAGTGGGCCAAGGGGAGAAAGATTCTGGGATATTTATTCCCTGCTCCTGAAAGAGCGTATCATCATGCTCTTCACCCCCATCTCCGACCCTGTGGCCAATATCCTGATTGCCCAGCTTCTCTATCTGGAACGTGAAGACCCGGACAAGGACATCAACATGTATATCCAGAGTCCGGGCGGGGTCATCAGTGCCGGCCTGGCCATCTACGATACCATGCAGCTTATCCGCCCCCATGTTTCCACCATATGCGTGGGAATGGCAGCCAGTATGGCCACCGTTTTGCTTTGCGCTGGAGCCAAGGGCAAGCGCTACGCCCTTCCCCACGCCACCATCCACATGCACCAGGCGATGGGTGGTGCCCAGGGGCAGGCGGCCGATATCGCCATTGCCGCCCGTGAAATCATGCGACAGCAGGATATCATCAAGGACATTATCGTCAAGCATACCGGCCAACCTATGGACAAGATAACCCATGACACCGACCGCGACTTCTATCTCAACCCGGAACAGGCGGTGGAATACGGCATTGTCGACGAGGTCCTGAACCAGCCGTCCGAAACCAAGGAAGAGAAACCTAAAAAAGAGAAGAAGTAGACATTTTAATTATGGATTCCTTCACGTCGCTGGTATGAAAATAGGAAACTAAAGTTATCGTGTCATTCCTGCGAAGCTTGTCCTGTACTTGATACGGGGGCGGGAATCCAGAACTCCTACACTGTCATTCCAGCGAAAGCTGGAATCCAGTCGGGTGGAGAAAGGGGGAGGACTGGATTGTCGGGTCAAGCCCGACAATGACAAATTAATCTGGCAGCTTGTCCTTCACCATCTCGTCTATCTCGGCGGTGAGGTCGTAACCGTTAATAACATGGCCGGCAGCGTCAACGACCCGCCGGTCTTTGGTTATTTTCACCCTTTCCTGGCTGAAAGCCCTGATGGTGGCCACCGTCAGAGGCAGCTCCCGCACGGCGCCATGTTGACGGATGGCCTTGAACAGAGTGTTCTCCACACCCTGTTCCTTCTTTGCATCCTCGACCGATTTTCCTTCAATCTCATCCCAGTACCGGTCGAAGGCTTTACCGCGTATCGGGAACGTGCAATAGGTAGCCGTCGGGCCCATGTCCAGCTCCGGGATGGCTACGTGCATCTTTACACCCTGGGTATCCGCATTACTTTCAATCAGCTTCCAGATTACCTGCTGCCAGGTGCCGGCGGGGCCGCCGGGCGCCGCGGGGTGCAGATTGATGATATCATACTTTTCGCACATCTCCGGGACGGTAATCAGCATGAATCCGGCCAGAACACACAGGTCGGGGGTAAAACCCTCCAGTCGCTTCATGACCTCTCTATCGTAGTCCAGTCGCCATTGCGGTAGAGGTTGAGCGGGGTCGGGGTTAGGCATGTCCCTCACCGCCTTGTACATCTGGTAGGAGAACTTTACTAAGGGAATACCGTAGCCCTTCACCATATCCAGATACTGGTCGGTAGCTTCCGTCTCGCCGCGGTCACGACTGCAAAAGACGAACTCTATCTCCGCATCAAGTTCTCCGGCGATAATGCTGTCCTGAACCGTTTTCAGCAGTCCTCTGGAACCCGCGCCTCTCCCCGTGGAAAACCAGCCGATTTTATAGCGATTGCTCACCGTTACCTCCTCGTGAGGAACTGCGATTTCACTTTAGCCCAGGTACTGAAAAGATGCATAAAGATGCTTGACCTGTGTCCGTGAATCCTGCCCCGGGCCAGAGACTTGAGAAATTCATCCTTATCCTTAAATTCAGACATCTCCACATAGGCATTACCGATTTCATAGATGGTGTGGGCATCGCTGCCCGCGCTGCCCGGTATGCCGTGTTTCTCTGCGAAAGCCTTGGCCTTCTCGGTATTAGCCGTGAATGGGCTCCGTGAGTTAAACACCTCCATCAGGTCGATTTCATCGGCTATCTCATCGATAGCCCAGTCCTTCAATGCGGAGCCGCGTATCTTTTCAAAAGGGTGCGGGACATTCACCAGTCCGCCCTGAGCCCGGATACGCTTGATTGTCTCTTGCGGAGTCAATCCGCTGGGTATAGTATCTTTCAGAAAAATACCCATAATTTCACCCTGGGTGGTCAGGATTTCCTCGGCGACGATAACCCTGAATGGCGCAAATTTCTGCATCATCAGGGCGCCTTCGGCAGTACCATGGTCAGCTACGGCAATACAGTTTATCCCCAGTTCCTGGCAACGCTTGACAATCTTTTCCAGAGGCGTATTACAGTCCAGAGAATACTCGGTATGGATATGAAGGTCGGCTTTCAGCAAAGCAGTCTCAGCTTCTCCTCTCCAGATAGGTACCGGTACGCGTGTCCACCTTGACGACATCGCCTTCATTGATGAATATGGGCACCTGTATCGTCAGCCCGGTTTCCAGTTTGGCCGGTTTGGTGCCGGCGGTGGCGGTATCTCCCTTGAAACCGGGGTCAGTCTCGGTCACTTCGAGCTCTACGGTAATCGGCATGGTCACTCCCACCACCCTGTCTTTATAGCTAGATAGTTCTATGGTATTGCCTTCTTTCAGGTAATCGAGCGCATCACCAAGCTGGGCTGATGTCAGGGGCATCTGCTCGAAGTTCTCCTGGTCCATGAAATAGTACAGGCCGCCGTCATTGTAGAGATACTGCATCTGCCGCTCGTCGAGGCGCGCCCGGACGAGCCGGTCATTCGACTGAAAAGAACGCTCGATGGTGTGGCCGGCGTTGACATCGCGCAGCTTCACTTTCGCCAGAGCTGTCCGTTTCATCTTGACATGCTGGTAATCGACGACCTGGTAAAGCTTGCCTTCGAGTTCGATGATAACCCCTTTTCTCAACTCGGTAGCGTTAATCATACTTCGCCTTTCTAGCTTTAGAGAGCACTCTCACCTTGCCTTGCTCCATGACCACGGTATCTTCGATTCTGACTCCTCCCCACCCGGACAGGTAAATGCCCGGCTCCACGGTGAACACCATGCCTTCGGCAAGTGTTTCTTCCGAGCCCGGCCCGAGGCGGGGGAGTTCGTGGGCGGCCAGCCCGACGCCGTGTCCCAGCGAGTGGCCGAACGCTTCGCCGTAACCTGCTTTATCGATAATTTCTCTGGCGGCATTATCGGCCTGGTGCCCCGTCGTACCCTCACCTATTATAGACATTGCCGCCGTCTGTGCGTCAAGAACGGTATTATATACCTTCTTGAAAGTATCATCAGGTACGCCGACATAGATAGTACGGGTAAGGTCGCTGGCATAGCCGCCGATTTTAGCTCCCATGTCTATCATCACCGACTCGCTGTCGTTGATGACGCGGTCGGAAGGCCTGGCATGGGGCAGGGCTGCCTGTGGCCCGGAGGCGACGATAATTTCGAAAGGCAGCGCCTGACTGCCGTTTTCACGGAGGGCTTTTTCCAGTTCCCAGGCCACCTGCTTTTCCGTCATGCCGGCTTTGAGAGTGGCTTCAACAGATTCAAATGCGGCATCGGATATAGCGACGGCCTTCCTGATAAGCTCGATTTCTCCCGGTTCTTTTACCGCACGGAGCGACTCCACCAGACCGTTCACGGGAACCAGCCTGGCGGCGACCTTTTTCTTTTTCAGGGCATAACTTAGCTGGCGGTGGAAATTAAAGGTAACATCTGCGGCCTCAAACCCCAGTCTCTTTACGCCGGAATCACGTACCAGGCCGGGAAACCAGTCGGCAATATTTCCGGCGATTCGTAAAATCTCGAAATCGGGGGCTTCAGTTTTAGCCTGCTCGGTATAACGGAAGTCCGTGGCCAGCACCGCTTTCTTCTCCGTAATCAGTAAAAAGCCGGCCGTGCCGTCGAAGCCGGAGAGATAGCGCCGGTTTTCCGACTGCGTGATAAAGACGGCATCTATTTCCTTTTCGGCGAACCTGCCGCGCAGCTTGTGCAATCGATTATTCATTTTTATCACTATCTCCCCGCGCCATGGGGTGGGCGGAGAGGTATATCTTGCGCGCCCGACTCCGCGTAACGTGGGTGTAAATTTGCGTGGACGAAAGGTCGGCATGTCCCAGCAGCTCCTGGACAACTTTAAGGTCAGCCCCGCCGTCGAGGAGGTGGGTGGCGAAGGTATGGCGCAGTACGTGCGGGTGTACCTTTTTATTGATGTTCCGGGAGTATTTCTCCAGGATTTTCTGCACCCTCCGGGCCGGCAGACGCCCGCCGTAGCGATTCACGAACAGGGCGTTGTTCTTTTTCCCGCCGAGAAGTTCACGCCTGCCGTCACTCATATAGACGCTTAACGCATTTGCCGCCGGCGTGCCTATCAGCACCACTCGCTCTTTGGAGCCTTTACCCCAGACTCGGATTTCATTGATGGCCAGGTTCACCTGCTCTACGTTTATATTCACCAGCTCGCTGACCCGCAGGCCAGAGGCATACAGCAACTCAAGCAGGGCGCGGTCGCGCTGACCCTGGGGCTTTGAAATGTCGGGCGATTCCACCAGGCGCTTGGCTTCGTCTACGGTAAGAAAAGACGGCAGGCGTTTATCCAGCCGGGGCGAGACAGTCGTGGCGGCCGGACTGGCCGATATCATCTCCTCGCGCATCAGGTAGCGGTAGAAGGAGCGGATTGCCGAAAGCTTGCGGGCGATGCTCGATTTGGCCTTGCCCTGTTCCATCAGGTGCGCCAGGTAGCCGCGCAGCGTCTGCTTATTCACGTCCTTCAGGGAATCAATCCCCTGGCTGCTGACAAAATCGAAAAATTCCAGCAGGTCGCTGGTGTAGTTGCGCACGGTATATACCGAGGCGTTTTTCTCCGCCTCAAGATAATTGATGTATTTATTTAATATGGTTTCCTGCATCGGTTAATCCTGCGGTAACTTCCCCTTATACTCGCATTTGGTACACCAGGCCTGTTTACCGTGCCGGGTGAGCAGCCCGCCGCACCGGGGGCACGGCTGGGGGAGGGGCCGGAAGTTGGTAACGAAATCGCAGTCGGGATAACCGCTGCACCCGTAGAAAGTCCGCTTCTTCTTGCTGACCCTCTGCACGATTTCTTTGCCGCACTTCGGGCAATTTGCTCCTACTTTTATCTGGTATGACTGCGTATGCTTGCACTCGGGGAAGCCGCTGCAGGCGATAAATTTCCCGAAGCGTCCCGTCTTGACTATCAGCGGCTTGCCGCACTTGGGACAGGGGTCTCCCGTCTCTTCGTCCGCCAGTTTCACCTTTTCCGCCGTCTTGAGCGCGTTTTGCAGGTCTTTATCAAAAGGAGTATAGAAGTCCCGGATAACACTCGGCCAGTCGCGCTCTTTTCTGGCGATATCGTCGAGCTCGTTTTCCATGTCGGCGGTAAATTTGACATTGATAATGTCGGGGAAATGCCGGACGAGCAAATCATTGACCGCCATGCCCAGTTCGGAGGGCTGAAAGACTCCCTTGACCTTGCTGACGTACTCACGGTCCTGAATCGTGGATATCGTCGGCGCGTAGGTGCTGGGGCGGCCGATACCGTTTTGCTCTAAAGTCTTGACCAGAGTCGCCTCGGAATAGCGGGGTGGCGGCTGGGTAAAACGCTGCTCCGGGAAAATCCCCAGGAGCTTAAGCTCGTCGCCCTTTTCCAGACGAGGGAGCAAACTTTTACTGCCTTCCTCCTCGGCTTCGTCCCGGCTCTCGCTGTAAAGGGTCATGAAACCGGGGAAAGTGTTGACCGAGGTGGCTGTCCTCAGCAGGTAGTCCCGGCGGTTCCTGGCCTCAATATCGACGGTAGTGTTATCGAACAGGGCAGCCGCCATCTGGCTGGCCACCATCCTCTTCCAGATAAGGTCGTACAACCTGAACTGGCTGGTATTGAGGTATTTTTTTATAAGAGCCGGCTCGCGGTGAGTCCGGGTAGGGCGGATGGCCTCGTGCGCCTCCTGCGCCCCCCTGGCGCGGGCGGTAAAGGCGCGGGGGTGGGGCGGCAGGAACTTTGGGCCGTATTTTTCACGGATAAAGGCCACGGTCTCGCCGATAGCAGAACCGGCCACACGGGTGGAGTCGGTACGCATATAGGTGATAATGCCGACATTACCCTCACTGCCAATCGGCAGGCCTTCGTAAAGCTGCTGGGCGATGGCCATGGTCTGCCTGGCGGTGAATCGGAGCTTACGCCAGGCTTCCTGCTGTAGTGTGCTCGTGGTGAAGGGTGGGGCCGGCTGGCGGGTCGCCTTCCGGGTGCTTACCTTGAGCACGTCATAGGCCGACTGCTCCAGCGCGTTTTTTATCCCGTCGGCTTCCTCCTGCGTATGAACGTCAATTTTAGCGCCGTCGACAAGACCGATTAATGTCGCCCGGAAGGATGTTTTTTCTTTCTTCTTGCTCAGTTCAGCCTCGATAGCCCAGTATTCCTCAGGAACGAATGCCTGAATCTCGCGCTCGCGGTCGACGATTATCTTGACAGCCACCGACTGTACTCTGCCGGCGGAGAGGCGTTTCCTGACCTTCTTCCAGAGCAGCGGGCTAATATTATAGCCGACGAGTCTGTCCAGGATGCGCCGCGCCTGCTGGGCGTCCACCAGCTGCATATCGATTTCGCGGGGGTCTTGAAAAGCCGACTTTACGGCGTCTTCGGTTATCTCACGGAAGACGACGCGATAGTAATTCTGTTTATCGGTTTTGGCGACTTCGGCCAGATGCCAGGCGATGGCTTCCCCCTCGCGGTCGGGGTCGGTAGCCAGGTATATGACGGAGGCACCTTTCGCCGCCTGCTTGAGTTCATTAACGAGCTTTGTTTTAGCTTTGGGCACCACGTACTTGGGCACAAAACCGTTTTCTATATCCACGCCCATCTGGCCCTTGGGTAAGTCCCTCACGTGGCCGAGCGAAGCCTTGAGACTGTAGCTCTTGCCAAGAATTTTGCCCAGTGTTTTGGCTTTGGCCGGCGACTCCACGATAACTAATTTCTTGCTCATAGTCTTTAATCAACTCTCACTCGATATTCCTGCCGCAGCTCCCGCGCCAGGACATAATTCATGGTACCTACCTGCCTGACGAGTCCCTTCAGCTCCATCATCGCCAGGGTGCCGCTTACCTCGGCAGTTGGAAGTCCGCTCTTACGGCAGACCTCGTCGATATGGGTCGGCTCGGTGCTGAGCTGCTTGAGCAGGGCGGACTCGGTTTCGGACTCGGGGAGAACCTCCCTCATTTCTATCTGACGGGCTACCGTGGTCAGGTTGAGTTCTTCCAGGATATCGGTGTATTCACGCACCAGCTTGGCTCCCTCCTGGATAAGGTGGTTGGTCCCCCGGCTTACCGGCGACAGGATGCTGCCGGGAATGGCGAGCACTTCCCGGTTCTGCTCCAGAGCCAGGCGGGCGGTAATCATGGCCCCGCTGGTCTCGTCGGCCTCGGTGACCATAACTCCCAAGCTCAGTCCGCTGAGAATCCGGTTGCGGCGGGGAAAGTTCTCCGCCCGGGGCCTGGTGCCCAGTGGGTACTCGCTGAGCAGGGCGCCGCGTTCCATAATATCGCGGGCCAGCCTTTCATTTTCGGCCGGGTAAACGATATCGAGTCCGCAGGCGAATACGGCCAGGCTTCGGCCGCCGGCTTCCAGAGCGCTGCGGTGGGCGATGGTATCAATCCCCTTGGCCAGACCGCTGACGATGGTAATCTTGCTCCGGGCCAGGTCGCTCACGAGCTCCTCGGTTACCTGCTTGCCGTAGACGGTCGCCCGCCGGGTGCCGACCACCGCCAGGCACCATTCGTCCTCCGGTAGCAGCGAGCCCCGCACGTAAAGCACCGGCGGATAATCGTATATCTCCTTGAGTCGGCCCGGGTAAGCGGAATCGTTACAGGTAAGCACCTGAACACCAAATTTGTCCAGCTTCTCCATTTCAGCCTCAGGTTCGACTTTATCGCGCCACTGGCTGATGGCACGCAGGGCCGGGCTGTCGAGTCCGGCGCGCTTCAACTCGCCGGGAGATGCTTTCCAGGCCTGCTCCAGACTGCCGAAGTGGTTTTCAAGCTGGGACAGCCTGACCCGCCCGATGCCGGGGATGTTATTGAAGCCTACCCAGTATTTAATATCCTCTTTCAAAGCAATTTTTATTCTAGCACAGGGGTAGGCCAATGACAATTTGGAGAGGCATATCTTGCGGGATAAGCCGTAAATGATGCTGGGCGGCTTGGGTGGGAATAGATATTAAAAGGGGTGGCGGAGAGGGTGGGATTCGAACCCACGGTAGCCTTACGGCTACACACGCTCTCCAGGCGTGCCTGATAGGCCACTCCAGCACCTCTCCGCGCTTTTTATTTTAACAGATTTCCACTGCGGGTTAATAGCTTAATGGCGGAGAGGGGCCAACTACGCTCTAATAGAGCTTCGATGGCTAAAGGATTCGTTTTTGTAATAAAGCCCTCCCCGAGCCAGTCTTAAAATATTGTTCAAGCTCAATAACTCTGGACTTATCTTTAACGGCAAAATATGCTTCTAAGCTGAAGGGCGTCCTATTTTTCGTAGAATCAACCTTCCCAGAGTTATGTTCATTCAATCGGCGGTTAGTACCATTCGTCGAACCTACATAGAGGTTGTTATCTCTCGAACTCCTCAGGATATAAACGTACCACATATTCCATCTGGCTTGCCAGCCGTAGCCTTGGCGTAGGCTGGCGGAGAGGGTGGGATTCGAACCCACGCTACGCTTGCACGTAGACCGCTTTTCGAGAGCGGCACCATCAACCACTCGGACACCTCTCCTAGTCTCAAATAATCTGATTTGTCAAATGACAATTCACGTTTTGCTAATGGATTGCTAATGAACTTTTTTATCAACACCCTCATTATGCCTTACCTTTACCACATCGTCAAACCGCTTTGCGGCAGCCTCTTGCAGCCCGGGCGCGACATGGGAGTAGGTATCAAGCGTAATTGATATCGTGCTATGGCCTAGCCGCTCCTGAACTACTTTAGGGTGTATGCCTTGCTTTAACATAAGGCTGGCGTGGGTGTGCCGTGCATCGTGCAGCCGGATAACCTTGACGCCGGCCCGGGCCGCCAGCATCGGCCATGCGCGTGTGATGGTATTAGGGCGCCATGGTGTGCCGTCTATATGGCAAAATATCAAGTCGCCATCTTTTATTTCGACTTCCAGCATAAGGGCGTCTGCATCCTTTTGTTTCCGATAATCCTGCAATACCAGGAACGCAGAGGGCGGGAGCGCGATAGTCCTGCGCCCTTTCGCAGACTTGGGAGCTGTAAATACATAGGTGCCGTCTTTCAGGCGGTGCATACTGCGATTTACGTATATCTGACCGTAAATAAAATCAAAATCCTGCCAGCGTAGCGCCAGTAATTCAGAGCGCCGCATCCCGGTGAATAATGCCGTGTAGAATAGGGCGTAATATTGGGTGTCCTTTGCAGCTTCCAGGAATACGTTTAATTCCGCCTCATTCCATGTCTGCATATCAGGGCGCCGGGAGCGCGGCACGTCAACACCATCGGCCACGTTACGGGATATCAACCCCCATTTTATCGCCGTTGCCAGCGCCTTATGTAGCACGGTATGGTGATATCGAACTGTTAAAGGTGATAGACCGGCTTTCAGCATGGCGGCGTAATGTGCCTGTAAGTGATTAGCCCGGAGTTGCGTTAATGGTATGCTACCCAGGGCCGGGAGTAAGTGAACGTGTGTTATGCTTTCGTAGCGGTCGTAACTGCGCGGTGTAAGATTAGCCCGGGCATAATCCGCCAGCCACCTATCAAGATAATCGGCCACGGTAGTTTTACCAGGCGCCATGTACGCACCGGTGTCGAGCTGGTGCAATAACTCGGATAGCCTCTTTTCGGCATCCCGCTTCGAACCTTTGACAGTCTCCCAATGCTGCTTTAGCTTCCCGGTCGCAGGGTCCGCCCCCAGGCTGATAACGAGTGACCAAGTATTCCCCCCTTTATTCCGTTGCCTTATATGACCCCTCATTGTTATCACCGTCCTCTCGTAGTTTCCTGAGATAGTTAAATATATCATCCTTTGTAGCTTCAGGATGGTCTGTCTTGTATTCCTCTGCCTTGAACATCATTTCAATTGACTCGGGCTTAGATAATTCCTTCAGTAATTCTTCCTCTGCTTTTTGGTAGCGGGATTGTATAATTTCATCTCTTTCGTTTTCAGGTAATGCCTTATCCATTTCTGACCTAGCACGCATCATAGGACTACTATCACCTTGTTCCATAATTGATAGTATATCGACTTCAATTAGCTTCATTATTTCTCCGTGTCGCAATGCCGCGTCAATCTTCGTTGTATCAAAGTTTGGCATTCCTGAGAGATTAGAGACAATTTCCTGTACAGCGTAGTAATGCGATACTCTGTATAAATCAAGGGTCTGTTCATCATCCATAGGGTAGGGGTAGAGCCCAAAGAAGCGAGCTACCCAGATAGCTTCTCTGGTACTAAGCGGATCATGCCGACCTGTGCGCTCTTTCCATCTCTGAATCGCAAAGATATATGGTATTGCTCCAGACTGCAGGGAGTTGCTTTCGAGAGTGCCTAAGTGCCAGGGTTCATCAAGTTTCGACGTGTTATTACGAGCTGCCGATATCATCCGCATTAATGTATCTTCTTTGGGTGATGCTTCTCCCATTTTTTCAATAGTGTCTTTCAGCTCAACAGCAAGAGCTGCCCTTGGTTTTTCTTTATACCGCAGGGCGCTTTCAGCCACCAGTTTTCTTATTGTTGGTTTGATATTTGGGCTTGATTTTCTCGCTGCCATTATCTGTACCCTTTCAATCCCTTAAATCATAGCTATGTGTTCCTTGCACGCTACAATTATATACCGTACAATTATAAATGTCAATAGTAAAAACTAGTTATTTTATAACGGAGGGGATAATGGAAGTTGTCCGAAAAACAATAAGCGTCGAGGAGGCCGGTAAAATCCTCGGAGTATCCCGGCCAAAGGCTTACGAGCTGGTGAATCAGGGGGTAATACCGGCACTGCGGCTCGGTAAGCACAAAATCGTGGTGCCGATTGCCGCCCTCGATAAGTATCTTGAAAACGCTGGAAGCGTAGCGTAAGGGGGCCGTCGGTGCAAAATCCTTACCGCGAACTCTCACAGGTGAACCCTCAACGTGACAACGGCCACCGCCGCATAAATAACGACGTATGGGCGTCACTAGTGAAGGCAAAATTGCCTGGATCCGTTTATCAGGTTGTGATGTATGTTATCGACCGCTCATGGGGATATGGCCAACTTGATGTAAGTCTAGGTTATTCTCAAATCTGCAAAGCCACCAGTTTATCAAAGCGCGCTGTTATTACTGCCGTCCAGATAGCAGAGAAAAACCACTTACTTGTTGTTGACCACGGCAGCACAAAAACCATGTCTCCAAATTGTTATCTTTTCAATAAACACTATGACACATGGGTAACTAGTGAAGTAAACAGCACTAATGAAGTAAACAGCACTAGTGAAGTAAACAACACTAGAACTAGTGAAGTAAGCGGTAACTTCACTAGTGAAGTGCTTACGCACAAAGTTAGCTTGCCTATACGAAATACTAAAGAAAATAGAAAGGATGATATATATACTGATAATATTAATAAAGAAAATAATATGGGGGGACGTAAGCCTCTGGGACAACAGGCAAGGGCAACCGACCCCGACCGCTTTGTAAAGGGAAAATACGGACACATGGTGCAGAGGTAGAAAAAATGACCATAAAGCAATTGTCGCTGGAAGATTATCAACCGCCAGCCAGGGCGCCGCGGGATTACGAAATGGCACACATTTACGACCCGGAACTTGACGGCGTGGTAAAGCAGGGTGAAACACTGTCTATTTATGCGGACGGCACCCGGGAACTGGTCAAGACGGAGAGCCTTGACCCGCCGCCGGTTAAAGCGTCAAAGATACTCGATGATACATGGAGCGAGGGCGGCCAGATTTACTTCCTGGACGGCGCCGCCTGGGGTGTAAGCGAGGACTTAACTACTATCT
>Ga0315541_1000113_pt1 | contig 80134 bp, 71 predicted proteins | sample SalMarSW160190MG_FD_203095 | JGI IMG/M metagenome (GOLD analysis project Ga0315541, IMG submission 203095) | Salt marsh sediment microbial communities from the Plum Island Ecosystem LTER, Massachusetts, United States - Salt Marsh Sediment SW1601-190 ... | reverse complement strand
ATCCAGGATATACTGAAAGATATGCCGGAAGATTCACAAGTGCTAAACCGGCTTAAAGAGCGGTTGACGAATATCGAAAACAAATTTCCCACGTTATGGAACTATATAGGTTTTGAGGCTGAGATGTATGTGGCAACTATGCAGAGAGACAAAGTTCGGGCGATTGTGGACACGGCTTTTGATGAAGATTTTTTCGATCCAAATACGGCTAAGCGTATTCTTGAAGCTGACGAGGAGTTTTTCAAGAGGAATAGGGATTGCTATACCCGCCATATCGCCGATATTCAAGCTGTGCTGGATACTTCTATGTCTTACCCGCAGGCCTATGAGAAACTTCAGGAATTGGAAGAAAAGCTGATAAAAGAAGCTAAAGAAAAAGATGCGCCGTTAGCTATTATGTTTGCACCCGCGTTCAACAGAATCTACAGCTTGTCAGTGAGAAGGAAAACCCACTTCAATGCTGTTAAGGCCGCCATCGAGGTTTATATAATAAAAGCCAAGACAGGCAAATTGCCTGATACATTGCCTGCCGGTCTGCCGGGGGATTTGTTCAGCGCTAAGCCTTTTAAATATATGAAAACTGCTGATGGTTTTATTCTTCGTTATCAGGGCGAAGACCTGTCGGATAAGGATAAGAAAATTTACGAGTACGAATTCAAGGTCAAAAAGTGATTTCTATATAACCAGCAAGAATAGGCCGAGCTTCTCTGCTTGGCCTTTTTTATATACCTTTACCCCGTTAGAATGTATGTGTCTATCCACGTATTTTCGAAGACCATCCCCAAGCTTCGCTTGAGTCTGCCACTCATTCTTCACTTTTATTAGGTGGGGCTTTTTTTATGCGCTTTTATAAATGTGACACAAGAAGAGAGCTCTTTGGGCTATGAACATAAAGTTGGAAAAGTTGACATCGCCGGGATTCGCTGTTTTAATGTCTGAACTATGGACGGTAAATCAAAAGCCGCGAAATACAGGAATATCTCCATAATCGGTGACGGCGGAATGGCCACCGTTCTAGCTATACTTCTCTGTGAAAAACGACGAGAGACGAAGCACGAAATCAGGATGTGGGGTTACGCCCGCCGACAGTTGGCTGATATCGAACATAACCGCGAAAATAAAAAATTTCTGCCCGGATACAAAATTCCGAAGGCCCTGATATTTGAGCCTGATGATGCATGTATAATGGCCGATGCAGACTTGATTGTCTCTGCCGTTCCGTGTCAATTCATGCGCAGCGTATGGTGCAGGCTCAAAATTTATGTTCCCAGTAATGTCCCTATCGTTTCAGTTGCCAAAGGCATTGAAAACGATACACTTTTACGCCCGACCCAGATACTTGCCGACGTCCTTGGCGAGGAATCCCCGCTTTCGCGGGGACAAGCTCGCCCCCGCGCAGGCGGGGGCACAAGATTCGTGGCACTCAGCGGACCGACAATTGCTGATGAACTCGCCCGTAAACTTCCGGCGACCGCTTGTGTTGCATCCAGCGATGAGGAATTAGCAAGGCGACTCCAGCATACGTTTAATTGTCCCTGGCTTCGCGTTTATACCAACACAGATATTGTCGGCGTTGAGCTGGCTGCGGCCTGCAAAAACATCATTGCTATTGCCGCAGGGATTATAGACGGCGTAGGTGCCGGCGATAACGCAAAGGCTGCCCTTTTGACCAGGGGACTCGCTGAGATAGCCCGCCTGGGCATGGCAATGGGGGCTAAGCCACAGACCTTTGCCGGATTAGCCGGACTCGGCGATTTGGTGACGACCTGCATTTCGCCAAAAGGCAGAAACCGCTCGCTCGGCGAAAGAATAGGCAAAGGACAGACCCTCCAGCAGGCGCAAAATGCTACCGAATCGGTTGTCGAAGGCGTCGCAACATGTAAATCAGTCGTTGCACTGGCCAGCCGGCATGACGTTGAGATGCCGATTACGCAAGCGGTTTACGAAGTGCTGTTTGAGGATAAGCCGGTCCGCAAGGCGATTGATGAGCTAATGAGCCGCAAGCTCAAGGCTGAATCCCGATAAAATCAGGAACCATTTTTGGTAACTGGAAACTGGTATCCCTAAGGGAGGCTTACGCCATTACCAATCACCATTTCCCGCGGAGGTTTTTTCTGGTAAACTCCCTCTGTTATGAACAAAGACCTTAAAGATAAAACGCTCGGCGAGCTTGAGCAGATAGTGGTCAACCTGGGCCAAAAAAAATACCAGGCAGAGTACATCTTTCATTTCATCCATGCAAAGGACGCAACCGATATCTCGAAAATTACCCCACTGAGCAAGGACTTTCGAGGCCGATTAGCTGAGCAGGACTACTATATTTCTCAGCTTTCCATTTTGAAAAAACTCACCGATAAAGACGGCACAATCAAGTACGCGTTTGCACTCGGCGACGGCAGCTTAATAGAAACGGTGCTTCTTATGGATTCACCCCGTGAGATAGACCTACACGGACGAAATAAGCCGATTATGAGGGTAGGTAATATCTCACGGGGTAAAGATCGAAAAACACTGTGCGTTTCCACTCAAGTCGGCTGTGCTATGGGTTGTACATTCTGTGCTACCGCCAGGATTAAGCTACATCGGAATCTGACCGCCGCTGAAATCGTTGACCAGGTCAACGTCGTCCAGAGAGATGCCGGCAGAATCTCAAATGTCGTTTATATGGGAATGGGTGAGCCGCTTCTTAACTACAATAACGTGCTAAAATCGGTCAGAATACTTAACCACCCTGCAGGCAAAAATATCGGCATCAGGCATCTTGCCATCAGCACCTGCGGTATAGTGCCGGGTATTAAAAAGCTTTCCTGTGAAGATATTCAACCTCGGTTGGCAGTGTCACTGAACGCGCCCAATGACGCCCTGCGGACGCAGTTGATGCCGATAAACGTTAAGTATCCGATAGCCGAGCTGCTCAGGGCGGTGCGTTTGTACCAGGAAAGAACAAGCCAGCGAGTCACCTTCGAATATGTTTTAATAAAAGGGCTTAATGATTCCGCTGAGCATGCTCGAATGCTGGTTAAGCTGCTGAGTGGACTTATGCGAAATGTAAATTTAATCGAACACAATCCACATCCGGGCTGTGTGTATGCCGGTAGCGATAGCAAACGCATCAAACAGTTTGCGTCTATACTTGAGCAAGCCGGCATTGAAACGACGATACGCTTCAGGATGGGTCGAGGCATTAAAGCGGCCTGCGGCCAGTTAGGAGCTGATAGTTTGGATGGTTAAAGGGAAAGACATAAAGTCAGTTAGCAGCAATTTTCCCATTATTACAGTTGGTCTGTCACCGGCTTGGGATATAACATGCCGAGGACGAGGTCTGGATTGGGGCCTGCACAAAGAGATAGATGAGCAGACCGTTCGGCCTGCTGGAAAGGCGTTGAATGTCTCCAAGGCTCTTGCGTGGATGGGCCAAAAAAATATCGCTGCAGGTTTCTGGGGACAGCAGGATTACCAGCAGATGGCTGAAACTGCACGGTCCTTGTGGCCGCTTATTAAGGTCAGGATGACGCTCGCTGCCGGCAGCACCAGGCAGAATATCACTATCGTAGATACGGCCAATAATAGAGACATACACCTGCGAAGCAAAAGTGCACTCGCTTCGAGGAGGACACTAAAGAACCTGGATGCGGACTTGCAAAGAATAGTTAGCAGGAACAGTGTTTGTGTTTTTGCCGGAGCGATGCCTGATAACGAACTTTTGCCTGACATTATAGGAATTATAAAAAGCTGCCGCAAATTAGGTGCAAAGATTGTGCTGGATACATCCGGAGCGGCTTTAAGAGAAGTTGTTGATACCGGCAATGTTTGGCTGATAAAACCGAACGTAAGTGAGCTTCGGCATTTGCTTGGTGAGCAGGTTGCGGATAAGCCTGTCAGCCTTGTAAAAGCTGGGCAGAAGCTGCTGGATAAGATCGAGATTGTTTTAATAAGCCGGGGCGAAAAAGGTGCAGTAGTGGTCAGCAGAAACGGAGCCTGGCAGGCGAGATGTACCGCACGGAGACAGATATTGTCAACGGTTGGCTGCGGGGACTATTTATTAGCCGGCTTTCTGAAAGGTTTGAAAGACAAAGCCAACATCGGCTTAGCGCTACAGTCTGCGATAAAAGCAGCCACAGCAAAAGCCTGGGGCTGGGTGGAAAAGAAAAAGTGGCTGCAAACGCAACGACAGATAAAAGTACATATAAAAGAAATATTTGTTTAGGTAAAGTTTGTGTAAAAAGGCCGATTTCTGTATCAATTTTAATATTATTCGCCGAAAAAGAAAAATATGTTGATTTGACGGCATCAATCGGCTATATTTCTGAAATTGTTAAAAGCCCTGTCGCACGGGGCCGAGTCGAGTTTTGAGTGTTTAGTGCTAAGTTTTGAGTTGTAACTAAGAACTCAAAACAAAAAACTTAAAACTCATTTTGGGGTCAGCAGTATCACGGCGTAGTTGACTCAAGCCTCCGACAGAGCCCAGCCGGGTCTACCACAGGTGGATCTCCGTGACAAATTAGTCGTGCGTAGCAGGTATTACATATAAAAAAAAAGCAATACGCATCACGAGAGGATACCCGGTGGTGTAATGGTAACACAGGAGGTTTTGGACCTCCTATTCCAGGTTCGAGTCCTGGCCGGGTAGATTAATTCGTCATGCGTTATGCGTATTACGTCGTGCGTAGTGTTTTTCATAAAATGAGAACGCAATACGCAATACGATGAACGCAATACGAGGTAAAAATGGCTAAAAGAGCTGCAATAATATTGGCAGCAGGGGTCAGCAGCAGGATGAATACACAACTGCCAAAGGTGCTGCATGAAGTATGCGGACGTCCTATGCTGGCATACGTGCTGGATGCCTGCCGGGAGGTCGGCATAACTAAGATATTTGTCGTAGTCGGGTTCGGCGCAGACCAGGTCGAGCGATATTTTGCTGAGGCAAAGAATATTACCTGGGTACAGCAGCAGGAACAATCGGGAACCGCTCATGCGGTTATGCGCTGCAAGGAACATCTAAAGGATTTTAAAGGCGAAACCATGATCCTTTGCGGAGATGGGCCATTAGTCAGAGCTGAAACACTAACAACGCTTATCGGAAAGCATCAGATGGAACAGGCAGCGGCGACATTGGCTACCGCCGTCCTGGAAGACCCAACCGGCTACGGACGAATAATCCGCGACAGATACGGCAATATCCAGGGCATTGTGGAAGACGCCGATTGCACAAGAGAACAATTGGCTATAACCGAGATCAATCCGAGTTATTATTTATTCAATAACCGGATTCTCTTTGAGGCCGTCGAGCAGGTTAAGCCTGACAACGTCAAGAAAGAGTATTATCTAACGGATGCCGTATCATATATCATCGCGACCGGTCATAAGGTGGTAGCAGTTACGGCGGTGCGGCCGGAAGAAGCTATGGGCGTCAACAGCAGAGCACAGCTTAGCGTTGCCAGCAAGATTATGCAAAAACGAATCCAGCAGGAATTGATGGACCACGGCGTGACCATAGTCGACCCTGATAATACCTGGATAGACGCAAGAGCAAAGATCGGACAGGATACGGTTATTGAGCCGTTCACCTATATTCACGGCGAGGTCAAAATCGGCAGGGCCTGCCGAATCGGGCCGTTCGCTTATCTAAGACCCGGCACGATTCTGGAAAGCGATGTCGTGCTGGGTGTCTTTACAGAAGTTAAGAATTCAAGCATGGCTGACGGAGTGCGAGTCCGGCATCACAGCTTTATCGGCGATGCTACTGTAGGAAAGAATGTTAATGTTGGAGCCGGCTCGATAACGGCTAACTACGACGGACAAAACGTGAACCGGACACAAATCGGCGATAATTGCTACATCGGCTCTGGTGCGGTGCTTGTTGCGCCGTTAGCGTTAAAAGACGGCACACATGTTAACGCCGGGGCGGTAGTAACTCAGAACAATGCAGAACAACTACAACAAAAGGGAAAATAAGGATGTTTCTTACTGATGATACTATCAAGGTTTTTGCAGGAAGCAGCAATCGGGATTTAGCTGAAGCGGTATGCAGATATTTGGAGATTTCGCTGGGTGCTGCCGAGATCAGTGTCTTCCCGGATGGAGAGAAACACATTAGAGTGGAAGATGACGTTCGCGGCACGGATTGTTTCGTGGTGCAATCGACGTGCAGACCCGTCGATGAGCATTTAGTGGAGCTTTTAATATATTTGGACTGCTTAAAAAGAGCCAGCGCACGGCGCATCACCGCAGTTATTCCATACTTCGGCTACGCTCGTCAGGACAGAAAAGATGAAGGACGGGTGCCCATCACCGCGAAGTTAGTGGCGAATCTTATTACTACCGCCGGTGCCAACAGAGCCCTGGCGATAGATCTGCACGCTCACCAGCTACAGGGTTTTTTTGACATCCCGGTCGATCATTTGACTGGTGAGTTTGTATTAAGTAAGTATTTCAGAGACAAAAATATCAGCAATCTAACAGTGGTTTCACCGGATGTAGGCAATATCAAGACCGCGTCGAAATTTACTTCGCATCTGGGCGGAGACCTGGCGATAGTGCACAAGAAACGAATGAGCGGAAGTGAAATCATAGCCTACGAGATCATAGGCCAGGTAAAAGGCAAAAATGTCTTGATGTGCGATGATATCATAGCTACCGCAGGGACGGTATGCGGTGCTGCCAAGCTGGTTAAGGACCGCGGGGCTGAAAAGGTGTACGTCGGAGCCACGCACGGCGTGTTCGCATCGCAGGCGCTCGCAAGGCTGCGAAAAGCACCCATCGATGAAGTCGTTGTCACCGACACTATACCACTTAACGAAGAAGCAAAAAAGCTCGGCCTCATAAAGGTTTTAAGCGTAGCGGATATGTTAGGTGAAGCAATACGGAGAATTCACAGAAACGAATCCGTTAGTGAGATGTTTATGGAACCAGACAACAAGATGTAGGTTTTAATAATTGAAGTGAGATGATTATGGAAAAAACAGTGAAATTGAAGGCGGAAATTCGGCAGCAGACCGGGTCGAAAGACTCGGCCAGGCTGCGTAAACAAGGCCGAATACCAGCTATAATCTACGGTCATAAACAAGAACCAACCGCTATCACTTTAGATGCGCATGACTTCGTGGAACATTTGCATCATGGGCATAGACTGATAGATGTACGGATTGATAAAAAGCCTCAAAAGGCAATCGTCAAAGACCTGCAATATGACCATCTTGGCAAAGAGATTATTCACGCGGACCTGATGAGAGTTGATATAACCGAGACCGTTACGGTATCGGTTCCTATTGAGCTTAAGGGTACCGCCAAAGGTGCAGAAGAAGGTGGTATTATAATTGAGCATACGGACCATCTTGAAGTTGAATGTAAAGTAACTGACATTCCAGAATCCATTATAGTATCTGTAAAAAATATGAAAGTGGGCGATTCCTTGCACGCCAGCGATATACAGCTTCCAGACGGTGTAAAGCTGGTAAGCGAACCGGCGATATTAATGGTCTCCTGTAGTGTAGTCATAGCAACCAAGACCACCGAGGAGCTTGAAGAGGAAACGCCTGTTACTCCGGAAGTTATTGGAGAAGCCGAGAGAGCAAAGAAGGAAGAAGAACCCACAAAAGAATAGAGAAAGTAACATAACTAAAAAATATTTAGCCCCCAGTTTCCTGGGGGTTCACGAAAAATTTATTGTGTGGTTATATTCGCCGCGCTAAATGTGAAAGGATATCAGATATTTCCAACAGCGTTAAAATGGTGGTCGGCCTGGGTAATCCAGGTGATGAGTATGCTGATACGCGGCACAACATCGGCTTTAAGGTTATAGATTCTCTGGCCGACAGACTGGGCGTAAAGATAAAAAGAAGAAAATTCAGGGCTCGCCCCGTTAGAAATTGGAGTTTTCGAGCATTCAAACTTCCGGGCGAGCTTTCTAACGGGGCTCGTTTTGGTGAGGCAGAATTCGCAGATAAAAAGCTAATATTGTTAAAGCCGGGGCAATTTATGAACAGTAGCGGCCAGGCGGTTGCTGCTGCTGTAGGCTTTTATAAACTTACATTAATAAATCTGCTGGTGATAACCGATGACATGGCTCTTGAGCCGGGCAGGATTCGCATCAGAGCCAAAGGCTCAGCAGGCGGGCATAATGGACTTATCGACATCATAGAAAAGCTCGGCTCAAATGAATTTGCCCGATGTCGAATCGGCATCGGCCATAGCGGCAGGCAGATTGCTTACGATTACGTTCTCGATAAACCGACAGAGGCGGAAAAGTCGCTGATTGATGAGGCGATTGTCAAAGCGCAGGATGCTGTTCTTTGTTGGATTGAGTATGGCGTAGAACAGGCCATGAATAAGTTTAATAATTCGTAATGCGTATTGCGTAATGCGTCGTGCGTAACGCAAAAAAAACGCAATACGCACGACGAAAAAGGAGGTAATTAGCATTGAAAACTGTGGCTAAAAGATTGTATGAAGCGATGTTCCTTGTTGATTCAAATCTGGCAGCGTCGGATTGGGATGGAGTTCTTGCTACTATCAAAAACATACTTTCAAGGGCTCAGGCTGAGATTGTCTCGCTAAAAAAATGGGGCGAGAGGAGACTTGCATACGAGATCAATCACAAAAGCAAGGGCACATATATTCTTTGTTATTTCAGAGCCGACGGCGACAGGATACCTGACATCGAAAGAAACGTTCAACTCTCAGAGCAAATTATGCGTGTTTTGATAGTAAATACTGAAAATCGGACAATTAAGGATATCGAAAAAGATCCTCCTGCCGTACAGGCGGAAGAGCATAAGGACGAAGTAGAGCAGGTAGAACAGAATACTGAAGAACAGCCGCAAACTACCGACGCTACTCTGTCCGCCGAAGCGGCTGCAGAGGCCGCAAGCCCGCTACGCAGCACGAGTAATGAAGAGAAGCAGGAGGAAGCAGAGCTGGCTGATGAAAACACAGAAGACAAATAACAGTACACAGGAGAGGGAGAACAGATGATAAAAATTCTGTTTTCTGAATTCTTTCATCTGTCTTCTGAAATTGTCAAGGAGCTTAATTATGGCTGGTTTTAATAAAATTTTAATGCTTGGAAATCTGACTCGCGATCCACAGCTTTCATATACACCGAGCCAGACGGCTGTAGTAGACTTTGGCCTGGCGACGAATCGCCGATGGACGGGTCAGGACGGTACTAAACGTGAAGAGACCTGTTTTGTGGACTGCCGAGCGTTCGGCCGACAGGCTGAGAATATAAACAAGTACCTTACCAAAGGCAGACCTGTACTTATCGAAGGAAGACTAACCTTTGACAGCTGGACGGCTCAGGACGGTACCAAACGCAGCAAGCACAGGGTGACTGTTGAAAATTTTCAGTTCCTGCCGGGTACCGGAGAAACAGCGGCCAGCCAGACTGAGCAAGGTTCAGGCAGATATCATGATTCTCATGAAATCGGCTCAGATTCCCCTAAGGGGGATAACGCCAATAATATACCAGCGGATGATATACCCTTTTAAGGCTTAAGTGAGCTAAAGTTTGGAGTGCCTAAAGTGCCTAAAATTATGGATGCTACTCTGCAAATTATAAGTATAACTTTAGATCGCTTTAGGCACTTTAGTTCACTTTAGACACTTTTTCGAGGTAAACAAATGCCAGTAAGAAACGATAACAGAAGAAAACCGGGCTTCCCCGGCACACGTGAGCAGACGCAATGTCGTTTTTGCCGTAATGGTGTGACCTACATCGACTATAAGGATATAGACACCCTGCAGAAGCTCTTGACTAATCGCGGCAAAATATACTCGCGTAAACGCAGCGGTAATTGCGCAGGCTGCCAGAGGAAAGCCCAAAAGGCAATAAAAAGAGCCAGGTATATGGCGCTGTTGCCGTTTACCGCGTAGTTTTTGGAAGTGAAAAGTGACTAAAGTGACTAAAATACCTAAAGTAAACTAAATTCATAATTCAAAACTTTAGGCACTCCAAACTTTAGTCACTTCAACTGTTTAACCAGAAAGGATAACGGGATGAACCCCGTTAGAAAGTTCGTAAATCCATAGGTAGTGTAAATAAGGAGGCACGATGCGAAAACGAGCGATTTCCAACAAACCAGGCATTTCTAACGGGATGAAGGTTTTGCTATGTGAGGACGTTAAAAAGCTCGGCTGGTTTGGAGATATTGTGGAGGTCAATGAGGGATACGCAAGAAACTTTCTGCTGCCGCAGGGACTGGCAAAGATCGCCACTGCCAATAACATAAAAGCTCTCGCCAAAGAAAAAGGCACGAGGGCGGAGCAGCGAATCAAAGAGCACAAATGGCTGGAAGATGCAGCTAAAAAGGTGGAAGGTGCAGAGGCCGTCCTGGCAGCCAAGGCCAACGAACAAGGGATTCTCTTTGGCTCTATCACCGCCGGTAATATAGCAGCTAATCTGCGTGCTCAAGGCTTCAAAGTAGCCGATGACGTCGTGGAGCTGCCACATCATATAAAGCAGGTCGGAGCTCACTCGGTGACGCTCAAATTCGCCGAGGATTTGACCGCCACGGTTACAGTTACTATTGTGCCCGAAGGTGCGGAGATTACCGCCGAGCAAAAAGAAGCACAACAAAAAACAAATGCAGGCGAATAAATATTCAGCACTTGGTTTTACCGCAGTTTCGGGAACAGGGATATTCTGTGGAACTGAACGTTTTTGACATCAGCGTATTTCTGGCTTTTCTCGGTGTTGTTGTCGCCTTCAGCATGATCAAAAGCCGTAAGGAAAAGACCAGCGAGGATTACTTCCTGGCAAGTCGCGGCTTAAAGTGGTGGTTAATCGGCTTCTCCATCGTTGCGGCTAATATCTCGACCGAACAGTTCGTCGGTATGGCCGGCGCCGGCGCAGGAAACATAGGCTTGGCCGTTTCGGGCTATCAGTTGCTCGGAGCCATCACCATTGTCTTCGTTGCAATCTTTTTCCTGCCCAAGTTCCTCAGGGCCGGTATCTATACTATGCCGGAATACCTCGAATACCGCTATAACCCCGCGGCACGCAGTATTATGGCTTTCTATACGATGGTTATATATGTCCTTGTAACCATCACTGCGGTGCTATATTCCGGCGGACTTACCCTGCATAAAATTTTCGATATGGATTTAACGAAAGCGGTCTGGCTCATCGGCATCGCCGCTGCAATCTATACAACGTGGGGCGGACTCAAGGCCGTTGCATGGGCGGACCTTTTCCTCGGCTCAGCCCTGCTTGCCGGCGGACTTGTCACTATGGTGCTCGGCTTCAAAGCGATAGGAGGGATAGGGACGTTTCTTGAAGGCAGCGCCGACAAACTTCACATGGTTCTTCCAGCCGACCATTCTGCACTACCCTGGACAGCCTTAGTGATCGGGCTTTGGATACCGAACTTTTACTACTGTGGCCTGAATCAGTTCATCGTGCAGAGAACGCTCGCAGCCAAGAGCCTCAAGCAGGGTCAGCTCGGTATTATCTTCGCCGCCGCTCTTTGGTTGATTGTTCCTTTTGCTATCGTCCTTCCGGGAATAATGGCCTGGCAATTGTATCCGAACCATCTGGCCAAACCTGATGAAGCGTACCCAACGCTGATCAGGAATCTTATACCGGCGGGGCTTCGAGGTTTTATGTTCGCGGCGATATGCGGAGCAGTGATGAGCTCATTAGCCTCGATGCTAAACTCGGCATGTACTATCTTTACGATGGATTTGTATAAACGCCACGTTAGAGGCGATGCATCACAGAGGTCGCTGATAACGATGGGCAGAGTAATGACGGTTATTTTTGTCATCGTAGGATGCCTGATAGCACCCCAGATACGGCGGATACCTGAAGGAGTTTTCAGCTATATACAGGAGTTTCAGGGCTTTATCTCGCCGGGTATTTTGGCAGCGTTTGTATTCGGGATGATTTTCAGGCGTGCTCCCGCCTCGGCGGCTGTTACTGCCCTGATACTTAATCCTATTGTTTACGGCATTTTATTTATCTTCTTCGGAGACTTCCCATATTTTGTGAAGATGGGAATCACCGCTGGTCACATTGCATTCCTTAATCGAATGGCGATTACCTTCATTTTATTGATCTGCATTATGGTAGTTATCACCATCCGCAGACCTTTGCCTGAGCCGAAGCAGATGCCTGTTAGAGAAGGAATTGATATGAGGCCGGCTCCTTCTGTTTTATGGCTCGGCGGCGCGGTAATAGCAGCGGTCATTGCTTTCTTTGTTATCTTCCGATGATACTAATCCCTGACCCCGCCCAGCGCTGGGCGGGGCGCTACTCGTTATGTGAATCTGCTTGATTTCAACGTTCAGAAGCTTTAACATTCTGCTAAATGACCGGATTTGGTTTTCAGTTTCTTAAAAGACGAGGTGATTATTATGAAACGTTTGCTAATACTGAGTGTGCTTTTGTTATATTTATGCCCTGCATGTGCCGATGCACAACCAGCCGGTCCCATTAAAAGCCAGACGCCAAGCCGGGCAGGCACTTCTAACGGCGCCCGCGCGAAAATGCCGGATGCACAGATGTTGCGTTTCCCGGATTTAAGCACAGAAAGAATCGTGTTTGTGTACGCCGGCGATCTATGGACTGTGCCTAAAGATGGGGGGCTGGCACGGAAGTTAAGCTCGCCGAAGGGACAAGAATTATTTCCAAAGTTTTCACCTGATGGTCAAAGCATTGCTTTTAGTGGCAACTATGACGGCAACACAGATGTATATATAGTGTCCGCCGAGGGGGGCACACCAAAACGGCTGACGCATCATCCTGATGCCGATTTAGTGGTGGAATGGTATCCGGATGGAAGGCATGTTCTCTATCGTTCGCGGATGATAAGTCCCTCATATCGCTTCAACCGTTTTTTCAAGCAATCGATCGACGGCGGCATGCCGGAGACGCTTGCTTTACCTTATGGTGAGTTGGCAAGTTTCAGTCCGGATGGCAATCGTATGGCCTTTCAATTTATTTCCCGGGAATTTCGAACCTGGAAGCGCTACCGTGGTGGAATGGCCAGTGATATATGGCTGTATGATTTCACTAAGAACACTTCAAAAAAGTTTACGGATTTTGAAGGCACCGATGCTGTGCCGATGTGGCACGAGAATACTATTTATTTTCTATCTGACCGGGACGAGCGCAAGAAACTAAATATTTGGGCTTATGACCTGAACACCAAAAAGACACGACAGATAACCAAGTTTATCGAATACGATGTGAAATGGCCGAGCATAGGACCCGATGCCATCATATTCGAAAATGGCGGTAAGCTGCACATACTGGATTTAGCCAGTAAGATTTCAAAACCAGTCAGCATACAGGTGCCAGCCGATTTGCCTGAAGTACGAACTCAGCTAAAAGACGTGTCTAAAAATATTCAGAATTTCTCACTTTCACCGAGCGGTAAAAGGGCTTTATTCGAAGCCCGCGGTGAAGTTTTCACGGTGCCGCAGAAGCACGGCAGTGTCCGAAACCTGACAAATACTTCAGGTGTCGCCGAACGTTATCCGGCCTGGTCGCCGGATGGTAAAAATGTCGCCTATTTCTCCGATGTCACCGGTGAATACGAATTATACACACGTTCAGGGGACGGCAAGGGTAGTGAAAAGCAAATCACGACAAATGGTACGGCGTTTCGCTATCGGCCAGTCTGGTCGCCGAATAGCAAAAGAATAGCATTTAGTGACAAAACAGGTGGCCTGTTCATTGTTGACGTTGAAGAAGTTGAGCCAAAATTTGTCGATAGGGACGAGTGGTTCGAAATGGCATCTTACTCATGGTCGCCGGATAGCCGATGGCTTACTTATTCAAAGAATATGCCCAATCGCTATAGTGCCATTATGATTTATGATGTAAATGAGCATAAGACACACCAGGTAACCAGCGACTATTATGATGACAGCTTCCCAGTTTTTGGTATAGACGGCAAAAACCTTTTCTTCCGCTCCAACCGAGCCTTTACTCCTGTTTATGGCGATATGGATTATACCTGGATTTATCCGAATTCCACAGAAATTTACGCGGCCACCTTACGCAAAGATGTCAGCTCCCCAACGGCTCCGCGTAGTGACGAAGAGCAAGTAAATAAAAAGGATAAAGATAAAGATAAAGAGGAAGGTGAAGATGATAAGGAAAATGGAGAAGAGGAAAACGAAGGAGATAACGAAGGAGATAAGAAGGAGGGAGCCGAAGAGGATAAGAAAGAAGATAAAGACGAAGACAAAGGAGATGACGAAGGTAAAAAGGAACCTAAGCCGGTCAAGATTGATTTTGATGGATTTGAATGGCGAATCGTCAAACTGCCCATACAGGCGGGCAATATCGGTTCATTGCACTCGGTAAAAGGCAAATTGGTTTTTTTACGATATTTGCCTGCAGGCGCGAATAAACCGGATGAGCCTTCGGGTACATTGCTTTATTATGACCTTGAGGAACGAGAAGAAAAAACGGTCATCTCCGGTATTGACAGCTATGACCTGTCGGCTGACGGTAAGAAAGTCATATACAAAAGCAAATCAACATACGGGATAATTGATCTGGCAGAAGGCAAAAAAGTCGGGGACGACAAAACCGCAGCGGATAAACTCAAGGCCTGGATCAATCCACGCCAAGAGTGGCAACAGATTTTCAATGAAGCATGGCGAATAGAACGGGATTACTTCTACGATCCCAATATGCATGGACTCGACTGGGAAGCTATCAAAAGGCGCTACGAAGCCTTACTGCCTTACGTAGTAAATCGCGAGGACCTAAATTATGTTATCGGCGAGATGATCGCCGAGTTGAATGCCTCACACACTTATGTCGGTGGCGGTGACCTTGAACGTCCGGAACATATTTCCGTAGGGCTTCTGGGTTGTGATTTTGAACCGGACACCGAAAACAACGCTTATCGAATCGGTAAAATCTATGAAGGTGCAGCCTGGGACGCGGAAGTGCGTTCGCCACTGCGCCAGCCGGGTATAGATGTAAACGAAGGAGACTATCTATTAGCGGTTAATGGACAAAAGCTGGATACATCGAAAGATCCCTGGGCAGCTTTTCAGGGTCTTGCCGATGAAGTTGTAACGTTAACAATCAATTCTACGCCCGACATGAATGATGCCTGTGACGTTACTGTGAAGCCGATGTCCAGTGAATTTCGCCTGCGTAATCTTGCGTGGATTGAAAACAACAGGCTCAAGGTGCAGAAAGCAACCAATAACAGGATTGGATATGTCTATGTTCCCGATACCGGCAGAAACGGCCAGAATGAATTGGTGCGCCAATTCACCCCTCAATCTACAAAAGATGCTTTAATAATCGACGAACGATTTAATAGCGGCGGCCAAATTCCAGACCGTTTCATTGAATTGCTTAACCGTCCGACTTACAATTACTGGGCACGCCGGGACCATCGCGATTGGCGGTCACCATTCGTAACGCACATCGGACCTAAGGTGATGCTTATAAACGGTTGGTCAGGCTCTGGAGGTGACGCTTTGCCCTATTATTTCCGTAAGGCAGGGCTTGGCCCATTAATCGGCACGAGAACCTGGGGCGGCTTGATAGGAATGAGCGGCAATCCACAGCCCATCGACGGCGGCTTCGTCTCAGCACCAACATTTGGCTTCTGGAACACAGAGGGCAACTGGGAAGTCGAAGGATATGGCGTAGATCCCGATTATGAAATCGAAAATGCTCCTCATGAGATGGTTGCCGGCAAAGATCCACAGCTTGAAAAAGCCATCAAAGTAATTCTTGAGATGCTCGAAAAACGACCGACCCCAAGACTTCAAAAGCCAGCCTATCCAGACCGGTCGGTCAGGATAGAATAATTTTGTTTCCACTCAATGGCGTATTGAGCGGCAAGTGTTTTGGAGACCCAGTGTTGCGACAAGCTTGAAAACTCGTGCTTCGCCCCTAAGGGGCTTCGCAGAGTAGCAATAGAAACCGGAATGCCAACTCAGAAAGGAGTGTAAAATATGAGAACGTTATCAACCTTGGTTGTAATTTTGATAATTAGTGGTGCTCTTTTTGGTTTCGCACCCAATGCAAAGGAGGAACAATTGCAAAAATTCATTACAACTCATGTAGAAAAAATCAAGCCTATGGAAAAAGAGGCGAATCTTGCCTCCTGGAACGCGGCTGTCAGCGGCAAATCCGAGGACTACGACAAAGTCAGTAGGCTGACGCTGGAACTTCGCCAGGTATACAGCGACCCTTGCAATTTTGCTTTCCTTAAAGAAACCAAGGAATCCGGACAGGTCAAGTCGGCACTGCTGGCCCGACAGTTGGATGTATTGTACAACGATTATCTGGAGAACCAGATAGAACCGCAGCTTCTGAAACAGATCGTCGAGCTTGGCACCGAAATTGAAGAGAAGTTCAACACCTTCCGCGGTTCCATCGAAGGACGAAAAGTCACCGATAACCAAATCAAGGAGATTCTAAAAACCGAGACTGATTCAGAAAAAAGAAAGCAAGCCTGGTTAGCCAGCAAGCAGGTAGGAGCGGTTGTTGCTGATGACCTGATTCGGCTCGTCAAACTGCGAAATCAGGCGGCGAGGAAGTTGGGCTTCGATAATTTTCATACTCTTTCTCTGACAACGGCAGAGCAGGATGTGAAGGAGCTGGATAAAACCTTCAATGAGCTGTATGATTTAACCAATGAGCCTTTTGCAAAATTGAAGGCTGATTTAGACAGCATTCTGGCTTCGAAGTACGGCGTTACCGCTGCCGAGCTTATGCCATGGCACTATCACGACCCGTTCTTTCAGGAAACGCCGCTTGTTTATGAGCTGGATTTGGACGCCTATTATAAAGATAAGGACGTCAAAGAGCTGGCGATAAAATTTTACAACAGTATCGGCCTATCGGTGGATTCTATCCTTTCCAGCAGCGACCTGTATGAACGCCAAGGCAAAAATCCACATGCTTTCAGCACCGATATTGACCGCGAAGGTGATGTACGCATTCTCTGCAATCTTAAAAACAATGAGGCCTGGATGGAGACCATCCTACATGAACTTGGACATGCGGTTTACGACAAATACCATGGCCGGCATGTGCCATACATACTTAGACAACCGGCCCATATTTTTACAACAGAAGCTATTGCAATGTTCTTTGGTCGCTTGAGCCGAAATCCCGCCTGGATGCAGGAAATGTTAGAACTGACGGACGAGCAGCGGGCTGAAATCGAAAAAGTAAGCGACAAATATGCCCAGCTTAAACAATTGATTTTCGTCCGCTGGGCAATGGTGATGTATGACTTCGAAAAGCGCCTTTATGCAAATCCCGATCAGGATTTGAATACGCTATGGTGGGACATGGTCGAAAAATATCAGCTTGTAAAAAGACCTCCCGACAGGAATGAGCCTGACTGGGCTGCCAAGATTCATTTCACACTCGCGCCCTGCTATTATCACAACTATGTGCTCGGTGAGCTATTGGCGTCTCAACTGCACCACTACATTATTCACAAAGTCCTCAAGCTTGAATCGTATGAAAATGTAAGTTTTGTAGGCCAAAGAAAAGCTGGAGAATTTCTGACTATGGAGGTCTTTGAGCCGGCTGCAATGTATCATTGGAACGATATGATAGAGAGGGCGACCGGCGAGCCTCTGACGCCAAAATATTTCGTAGCCCAGTTTGTAAAATAAAATATTTAGCCCCCCAGTTTACTGGGGGGTTCCGACACAGGTGAGCAATGGATTTACAGGACAAATCTTTACCTGAAATTACCATTAAGGCATTTGTATTGGGCGTTGTGCTTTCAATGATATTAGCGGCAGCCAACGCCTATCTTGGTCTGTTTGCCGGTATGACGGTGTCCGCCTCGATACCTGCTGCGGTTGTTTCAATGGGCGTGCTGAGGCTGTTTCGGCAAAGTAATATCCTCGAAAATAATATCGTTCAAACTGCGGCCTCGGCGGGAGAGTCACTCGCCGCAGGCGTGATATTTACTTTGCCGGCCTTGGTCATAATGGGCTTCTGGCAGGAATTTAATTTTTTCTGGGTGACCATTATCGCCGCCTTTGGAGGTTTGCTCGGCGTACTTTTCACCATACCGTTGAGACGCTCCCTTATCGTTGAAGGAAAACTTCAGTTCCCAGAAGGCATAGCCACCGCTGAGGTTCTTAAAACAGGACAGAGCGGCGGTTCCGGAATAATCTACATCGCCTTGGCATCGGTTGCGAGTGCTTTATTCAAGGTTGGCGCTAAAGGCATCGGATTTTGGCCCGAAGTAGTGGAAGGAGCAAGACGTATCGGCGGCTCAATTGCATATTTCGGCTCTAATCTCAGTCCGGCCCTGCTTTCGGTGGGCTATATTGTGGGGCTTAATATCGCGGTTCTGATTTTCTTAGGCGGGGCCTGCAACTGGTTCATCGCTATACCCATCTGCGCTGCATTTACCGACTGGCCTGTTCATCCCGAGGGCCACGAGCTGGCTGGTCATGCGATATCCGCCGTTGAATTTGCAGGTCAACTATGGTCTGCCAAGACGCGATACCTCGGCGTCGGCGGGATGCTCATTGGTGGCTTATGGACAATTTTCCAGATGAGAAAATCCCTGATAAACGGTATTACCAGCGGGTTGAAGGCCTATAGGGCTTCGGAGACCGGCCACGTTGTGCTGGAGCGAACCGAGAAAGATATGCACATGAAATGGATTCTCGTGTTGATAATTGCCTCAGTGGTTCCGCTGTTTCTGGTCTATCAGACATTTGTCAGGGACATATCAGTGACAATACCTATGGCCTTGATTATGCTGATTGCCGGTTTTATATTCTCTGCAGTGGCCGGGTACATGGCTGGCCTTGTCGGCTCTTCCAACAATCCCATCTCAGGTGTCACCATCGCTACGGTCGTGGTCTCCTCGCTGCTCTTATTATTGTTAATGGGTAAGGGCGCCGAGAACGGTCCCGCTGCTGCTATCATAATCGGAAGTGTCGTCTGCTGCGCCGCTGCTATTGCAGGCGATAACATGCAGGACTTAAAGACAGGTTATATCGTCCAGGCCACGCCGTGGAAGCAGCAGGTAATGCAGATGGTCGGTACGGTATCGGGCGCGTTGGTAATAGCACCTGTACTTATGCTGCTGTACAAGGCCTATGGCTTTAAAGGCCAAGCCAACGCCGGCCCCGATGCCCTTATCGCGGTACAGGCAAACCTGATGGCCTCGGTCTCCAAAGGCGTGTTCCAGGGCAATCTACCCTGGATTTACGTCTTTATAGGAATGGGTATAGCGGTTGGCCTGATCATACTGGATTTGTATCTCGAAAGCATCCGGAGTTCATTCCGTACCCCTGTTCTGGCGGTCGCTATTGGTATCTATCTTCCGCTCGAATTGGCTGTGCCGATTTTTGCCGGTGGACTTATCCATTACGCTGTCGGAAAATTCCACAACCGCAGGAAAACCACCGCTAAACAAGTCGAGGAATCAGGCCGAAATGGCCTGTTGTTTGCCTCCGGCTTGATAACCGGCGAAGCTCTTATGGGGATTCTTTTAGCGATACCGATTATATTGCTGAAGCAAATAGATATTTCACTGCCCTTTTTCAATATAGATATTGCTTTTGCCAAGCTGCTAAGTTTACTCGGCTTGACATTGCCATTTACACTGCCGGTTGGTGCGGTGCTGGGAACGGTACTTTTGATAGGTGTCGCTTATTGGTTGTATCGGACATCTCAGGGCGGTAAAGACCGCCAAACGAACGGCTGACAAATCGTGTCCAATTCAATGTAGAACACAGGTCATTAGCGGCGCGCTTATGCGCGTCCATTGAATCGCATTGTTAGGGAATATATTGATATAAATTGTTAGCAAAATTGTTAATACCTTCTACAGATTTGTTTAGAAGGCCAAGTACATTTATATTTGTGCCTTCAAAAGTAAAGGAAATCCAACGGGTTATTTCGTGAGTAAGTCCACCGTGCGGATCAGTCGATATAGTGTCACCCATGAATTGAGCTGGAACTCCAAATATCTTGACCGCTCCAGGTTTGGAGGTAACACTACATCCTTGTCTTCTATTAATTGACACACTACCATGATCTCCTTTTACTGAGTATGTTTCTGTTTCTTTTCGTTCTTGGGGGACAAGTCTTTCGTGTTTATTTTTGTTAAGCACAGAACAGAGATCATAAAGCCAGGTGTTGTTGCACTTGAATGGTTGAATTGAATGGAGAAGATTAAATACTACACTTGACTGAGATTGAAGGCCAGGTAATGTTGAATTTATCCGTGAATTAAAATCTTGTTCAGATTTAGCATATGGAAAATAAATATTACAAGGATCTGGTTTACCTGCTGCTAAGCGGATAGATTTACAAAAGCTTTCATATATATCATGAGCCATGTAATCAAGCGCGCTTCGTAGGTTTTCCATCATATTTTTAACTTGAACCCTCAGGTCTAATGATTTGTTTTTTAATGCTTCATCATATTTTGATTTTAGGTCTTCATGTTGATCTTTCACTGCTTTCAAAATAGCTTCGACATCATTTCTACGTGACATGATGTTCTCCCTAATATAATACTATACAACACGATTCAGGCCATTCTAAACACCTAACTGATTAAGAATTTATCCTCTTCAGAAAGACGAACAACTGATGATAAAGAGTCGAACTGTTTGCCCTCACCTTTTATAACCATTAGCCTTCACTATGCTCCATTCATAAGGTTCAAAAACATATTCTGTCATATATTTCGAACCATCTTTTAATTTCTCCTTCCAAGAAAGTAGTGTGCCAATATTGAAAAGAAAATGACCAGAGTTCTTAGGGGCAATCGCACTTACTTTATCATACTGACTTTTTTCTATAACGAAGGCAAAGGGATTACCAAGATAAATTCGACTAATTCCAGAAGTTTTATTTTTTAGACAAATCTCAATAGAGGTAAGAAACCAATCTGTTTGGTTATTCAAGTTGACAATGAAAATTGCTGGTGTTTCTGATGTCTTGGTAGGACAACCTGTTGCATCCATAATATTTGTCAATTCCTTTGTGGGTAGTTCGATAGGCTTTTCAGGACTACCTTTATGCTTTGAACATGAAGATAACTGCACAACAAACAATATAAATATGAGAAGATAAATATTTCTAATTTTCATTTTTGGCCTGATATAATATACACAACACTATTCAGTCTGTGAAACAGGCAAAGACGACTGGGGCTACAGGCAACCGTCACCTGCATCCATTTGTTTTACGGAAGTATAGAAAAGTTCATTGTGCGCCCGTTGAAGCGCTTCATCCAGAGTATGTGTGTCTGTCAGTTCTAGAATCTCACTTTCGTACGCCGAGATCAATGGCGTTACGACACCCATAGATTTTGCATTTATCAAATAAGTAATCCCATCTTGTCCTGTCTCCGCCTTTTTGACGCTCTTGATAGCTTTCTCAGCAAGCTCTCTTGGGTTCGGGTTTGAAATCTTGCCTGACGGTGCGAAGTCAGTGTAGATTACCGCCTCCAACCCTTTGAATCCCTGACATTTTATGAGCACATTGTTCCGTCCGGGTTGTTTCGGCCGCACGTAGCGATCGGAGCTGTTCGTCTTATGTGTCTCGCGACGCCAAAGCATACTCTTGGCATCATCCAAGGTAACCAAGTCGTGTAAAACAAATACTTCGGCTTTCACTTGTGCACCGCCAGAATCAACCGGAACAAGTGTCGGAGCTCCTCCTCGACTTCTGCAACTGTATCGAGCAAACTCAACTGGAAATGGTGTGATTACACAACGGCGATACACTATCTTGGGCTTAATTTCACAGCCAGGGTCGATCCGAAGCGACCCAAAAGCTAGAATACCGAATATCATAGATTCCTCCATATAAAATAACAATGTCCAACACTTTCTGCTTCAATTCTTCGCCCTTTGTAGAAAATCCGCGGATATGGTGTCTGTTATTATATCGACCGCCAACCTAAGGCAGTTTATAATATTTGAGAAATAGGCTTTTAATTGGGCTTCCGTGCAAATTCTATTTAAAAAAACAATAATAATTTAAATTTTTATGTTGAAATATTCGATTAAATAATGTAATGTATATATAGAGACAATGTCAATACAATAGCATGGTATACAAAGCGAAATGGCGAAAAAGTGAAAAGGAGGATAGAAATGTCAAATAGTGCGACTATACAAACAAGAATTGACCCTAATATTAAGCAGCAGGCAAAACGCATATTAGATACATTGGGTATAACAATGTCCGAAGCAATAGGGGCATATCTTAGACAAATCGTATTGCGCAAAGGTATTCCTTTTGAGTTAAAAATACCAAATGAGGCCACAATGCAGGCTGTTGAGCAGTTAGAATCCGGCAAGGGTACTACTTTTGATAACGTGGATGATTTTCTTAAGGATTTGGAAAGTTGAAGGTCACCCGTTCAAGCAAGTTTAAGAAAGATTATAAATTAACAAAAAAACAGAAAAAAGATTTAGGACTATTAATTGATATCATACAGAAACTTGCTAACAGAGAAAATCTTTCCTCAAAATTCAGAGATCATAAGCTTTCAGGCCGATTGAAAGATTATCGTGAATTACATTTACAGCCTGATTGGCTTTTAATATATAGAATTGACGAAGCTAATAACGAGCTACAACTTGCCAGACTTGGTTCTCATTCAGAATTGTATAGATAACCTTCTTTCTCTCATTTCAAATTGACAATTAACAATCGGAAATCGAAAAATTCGATATTTGTAATTGAAGTATTTTTTGCGTTTCATCGGTAATTTTGGTTTCCTCACTTATCCGAATCGGCCAGACCCAGATTATCTTTTCGCGGTCGGCGACAATAAGTACATTTTGCCTTATTTCCTCCGGCACTCGTGCCGCAGTCAAAAATTTGCCTACCTTTTTCTTGCCCGCCAGGCCCAAAGGCCAAAACCTGTCACCATCCTGCCGAGAACGAACAAACAACGGCAGTTTCAGTTTATCCAGGTCAAAACGCTCAATAAACTTGATTCTCGATTCTCGATTATCGATTATCGATTTTGTTTTTCTACGAGCATCAAGCATCAAGCATCCAGCATCGAGTATGGTTGCTTCTATTAAATATTGACCAAACTGCGTCCGGCTCGGAACCTCTAACGTGACACTGCTGGAGATTTCTTCGCCGAGGCCAGCTTCTTTTTCGCATCGGGCAAAAACTAAATTTCTATATTCATGCCGAACTGTGAACCTGCCCGGCAGCTCGATTTTTTTGCCACTTATATTTTGCCTGGCCAATCGCAATATCTTCTCATAGTGCTTTTGAGTCAAATCTCTCTCGCCGCTACCGAGGCAGGTCAAGCATCGCCTGATAAGCTCAACCTTTACCGGCTCCGTCTCTAACAAAAAGCTTTTTAAGTTAAGTTCAACTTTGTCGCCGGCGCACTTAGCCAAATTCGGCCACATTTTTTCTGCCCGGCTGCATACCAAATCATAAAATCGCTGAGCGCTGCGAGATAAACCGAACAATTGCTCTACGATGGAACTGTCACCCTGCTGTTGTAAAGCCGGCATCCCCGCCTGCCCAGAGTGTACGGCGGGCAGGAGCCGATGCCGAATAAAGTTTCGCCTATACGTGCAATCAGCGTTTGTATGGTCTATCCGCCACTTTAGATTTCGTTCTTTCAAGTACTTAATAATTTCATCCCGAGTGACACATAGTAACGGCCTGACAAATCTAACTTTATCGCCAAAGACCAGCACAGGCCGGATGCCGCCCAGGCCTCGAAAGCCTGTCCCCCGGCTAAGTCTTTGCATCACAGTCTCTGCGTTATCGTTCTTCTGATGTCCCGTAGCTATACAATTACAATTGTTGGCCCCGGCAATATCGAGCAGATTTTCTATCCGCAGTTTCCGGGCGGCTGTCTCAATCGAAAGTTTATTGCGACGGGCAAATTCACGTACATCCACCTGCTTTGTAAATACAGGTATATTTAATGCGGCTGCCTGCTCGAGGACAAAACTTTCATCGTTGTCGGCTTCGGCACCTCTTAACTGATGATTTATATGAGCACAGAACAGCTCTATGTGCAAAACCTTCTCAGCTTTAAGTGCCCCCATTGTATATAGAAGCGCTATTGAATCGGCCCCACCGGAAACAGCCAACAAAACGCTCTCGCCTAAACTGATAAGCTCATTTGCTTTGATAAAATCGTCAATCTTTTTCTCAAATTTCAACATTTGTTTAAATGGTAACTAGTCCCTTAGGGACTGGTTAAATAAATTCAAAAATCAAAACGCTCTGAAGAAAACAGTGTATTTTGTCATTTCGAGCGAACCGAAGGTGAGTCGAGAAATCTGCTATTAGTAGATTTCACCGCTTCGTCCCGATGAATCGGGACTTCGGTCGAAATGACATCTGGTCTTTTCTACAAAGCAAAATCAAAGTGTAAAGTGCAAAATTGAGGAAGTCTCTCGCCCGGCACTGGGTGGATTCCACAACTTTTATTTTTGATTTTTAATATTTGATTTTTTCGTATTGCCAGTTACCAATTACAAATTAAAAATGGGCCTGATTTCAGCCAGGCCCATTGCCATATTACATAAAAGTTTTATTCAGTCTTTGGCCAATACTATTTAGTAAGAGCTTCCTGCTTGGTAAGCTCTTTGATTCGCTGATCCGCAAGACGCCTCCATTCAAGATATTGTTGCCCGTCTTTTTCCAAAGCCTCCTGGTAAAGTTCAAGTGCCTCGGCTCTGCGGTGAAGGCGTTTATCTAATATAAATGCCGCTTTGAATCTTGCGGGATATGTCGTCTGCGGGTTCCACTGGTAGGCCCTTTGGTAACATAAAAGGGCAATGGTATAGTCCCTGAAATAGTTATAAATCTCACCGGCCTTGAACACGGCGTCATCAATCTTATCACTGGAAGGATATTTTCTTATCACCTGGTCGTACTTGTCCAAGGTTAGGCGCAACAGGTTGTCATCTTTAATAATGAACAACTGCTCAGCTTTTCTTTGAAGCATCAGCGCCTCCTCATAAAGTTTATCCGCTTCCGGTATTGGCGTGCTTGCTTTCAGGTCAGGTCCAGCTACTTCGGCCTCCACGACGTATTTGTATTTGGCAATAGTGTCCAGTGCCTTGAGCTCCTTTCGAGCCCATCTTAGCTTCATATTATTGCCCTTGCTCGTATAGTACTCCACTAACATTGCAAGACTCTGCCGGTAGCCCAGCCGATTGCCCACGACCTGCTCGACAATATCAACCTCGCCGGATATTTCTGCCGCGGTTACAGTAGCCCCAGCTTTAGCAGGCACTAACTGGCTTTTGCCGCTGTCGAACGTTTGGCAGCCCACTAATATATTGACCAGGATTATAAGAGTTGCGGTTAAAGCTATTCTTGCCATAATGGCCTCCTTTCCACTTTAATCCTAATGCTGTGGAGAACAATTGCTAAATCCAGACCCGATCCATCGGGACTGAGAATCGCCAGATGCTTATTATAATACACTGAAGTAATCAATTATCAATTGGAACCTTGTGCGTCAAGAACAAACTCCCAAAAATATTTAACGGTCTAAATCCTCTATTTTGCCCGCACAAGCCGCTTTTGCTTGATTTGGCAAATTACCTGACCCCGGCGAGCTTAGCCAAGCCGCTGCAAGCTTAAAAATCCCATTCTGGCGGCAACGGCCACTAATCTCTATAGCCTTTGATTAAAATTTGCCTAACACGCCAAGGCGATATTTAATATACTATTAGAGATAACATTCTACGGTGCGATACAGAGTGTGAATCGCAGTTTTTAATCGAAAAGTTAATCACCATATAAAAGAAAGGAAGAACAGGATGTATAGTCAATATTTCGATCCAGAAAAGTTATTCGCTGCCATTGGCCCCATCGTCGTAATAGCCGTCTCGATCTTTCTTCTGATAGTCTTGCTGGCGACACTTGTTATAACTGCGGTTGTCTACTGCAAAATATTTCATAAAGCCGGTTATCACTGGGCGCTTGGCCTTCTCATGTTAGTCCCCATAGCCTGCTTAATCATGCCTTTTGTTCTTGCCTTTGGCCATTGGCCGATCCAAAAAGAGCTTGAAAAACTCCGCAAACAACAAGAAGGTACTTTAAGCTAACAACTTGTAGTATCAAACATGGTAAAACGTTGGACATCTGACGAAATTTTTGGGATGGTCAGGGCGTTTCAACCGGCTTGTGTTCTGGTCGCTGCCGCTGAGCTGGATATTTTCACCACACTGAGCCAAAAACCAATGACGGCTCAATCTGTAGCTGATGAACTTCATTGTGACCGGCGAGCAACAACAATTCTGCTCGATGCACTTACTGCATTGGGCTTTTTGACCAAGCGGCAGAATAAATATAGTGTCCCTCCGGAGACGGCGGAAATACTCTCTGAAATAGGGAATAGTAACCAGCTTGCGGCAGTGCGTCACCTGGGCAATTGTCTTCACAGGTGGGCCCAGTTGGCTGAGGTGACACAAACAGGAAAACCAGCCGAACGGTCACCGAGTATCCGTGGTGCCGACGCCGATATAGCAGCATTTATAGGCGCTATGGAAAACTTTTCTACTTCTACTACCGCAAATATTATTGAGAAACTGCAGCCATTGACGTTTCGGCACCTGCTCGATATCGGAGGAGCTTGTGGTACATGGACAATCGCATTTCTTCGCTCGGTTCCACAGGCTAAAGCTACACTATTCGATCTGCCGGACGTGATACCGATGGCTCGCCGGTATATTGCCGATGCAGGATTCAGCAACCGAATTAACCTTGTTGCAGGTGACTATTACAAAGATGAGCTTCCAGGCGGGGCGGATTTTGCCTGGCTAAGTGCCGTTACCCACCAAAACTCCCGGGAGCAGAACCAGGCGCTCTTTGCAAAAATTTACGCCGCTCTACCAGAGACAGGCGTTCTGGTCATCCGAGACGTAGTGATGGATGAATGCCGCAGCCAACCAGAGGTTGGAGCATTGTTCGCAGTCAATATGCTGGTTTCAACTGAAGGTGGCGGAACATATACTTTTGACGAATTCCGTGATGACCTATTGCAGGCCGGTTTTCAGAAGGTGACACTGATACACAAAGATGAATCCATGAACTCCTTAATCCGTGCCGATAAGTAACCCCCAAATAAATTTGGGGGCTAACCAAATTGTTATATTTAGCCCCGCAATTTATTGCGGGGTTTTCCCTACCGTCATAATTACAGTCACAGCATCAGCAAGCTTATGGCCATTATCAACATTCCCAGGACTATACCGGCAATCACTAAATGACCGTGGCCGTAACGGTGAGCCATAGGCAGCAGCTCATCGAGCGATATGTATATCATCACTCCTGCGATAAAGGCCAGGGTCGCCGCGAGAACAGCAGGCGTCAAAAACGGCAGCAATATCAAATAGCCAACTACAGCACCTACCGGCTCGGATATGCCGGACAAAAATGAGTAAAAAAATGCTTTGTTCTTATTCATTGTAGCATAATAGATAGGTACCGAAACTGCGATTCCCTCCGGAATGTTATGGATAGCAATCGCTATGGCGATAAAGATGCCCAGCCGGATGTCACTAAGCGCCATAGTAAATGTAGCCAAGCCCTCAGGAAAGTTATGAATGCCGATAGCCAATGCGGTAAGCATACCCGTCCTCATAAGGTAATTGTCCTGCCGGGGACCTGTGGGAGCATCGAGTCCTTTGTATTCGTGCGGATTTTCCGGTTCAGGTATGAGTAAATCTATCAGGGCGATAGCTGCTATGCCGATAAAGAAGGCAACCAAGCCCCAGATTTCACCGACAGCCTTAAAAGAACCGGGCAGAAGCTCCATAAAAGAAATGTAAATCATTACGCCAGCCGACAAGCCCAGCGAAAATGACAGGTAGGCTATTCTCGGCTTTTTAATGAAGTAGGCGATTGCGCTGCCTATGCCTGTGGAAAGACCTGCAATTACCGTAAGCAGCAAAGCCCAGCCGATATTGCCGGATACATCCATAAACTGCTCTGTTGATAAACAAATATTTGATTTATGCAGACAATTTATTAAACTATTTATTCATTTGTGTAAAGTCAATAAGCTTTATTATCGAGAAATCGCAATGTGGCAAGATGATGAATTCACCAGGTACCGAATCCGACAATGAAAACAAGAAAATAAACTTTAAAATATCTGATTTTGTGTTAAAATATTTATGATAGTATGAAACGTCAGCGGTGGCCAGAATGGTGGGATTGGGAACTGGAGTTCAGCCCACATTTAATCAATCGCATGATTGACCGCAGCTTTTCAGAATATGAATGATTCGTACTTGGAAGTAATGTTTCGACATGGCCGGGCGATAGCTGCGTACTATTATTTGCCTCGTAATCCTAAAGACAAAAGCTGTCGGACCAAGCGAGTTGAACCGGGGCTCGTGATTGATTTTGCCCGTGATGGAAGGCCTATTGGAATTGAGATATTAGCGCCGAGTAAGCTTACACTAACTACGTTCAATCGAGTGCTTCGGGGCCTTGGTTTTCCGTTGTTGAAGCGCGTTGATTTGGCTCCGTTAATGGCGGCTTGACTGCTACGATGGCCTTCATCGGAAGTTTGTGTGTTCTTTTAATCGCCCGCAAAACTTTTTGGAAAAATTTGCAATTATTGTCAGAAACAAAGACCAGCCGATATTGCCGGATACATCCATATCTTGCTCTGATTGTCCGAGCCACAAATAAACCGCTCCCTGACGGTCGCGGCTCTGCTTTTTTGTCCGCCTATTCGATACGTTCTCTGTTTTCCCGGCAGAATTTGCTCATCAACTCCATGGCTTTATTTGTTCTTTCGGTTGAGCCGTCCATTTTTGCATAGGCATCAACCAGCTCCAACAATTCGCCAGCCGGCTCAACCGAGCCGTAATGGTGCGCAACATTGGCGATAGCGGCGTCAAGGCCGTACTCCATGGCCTTTGCCACGTATGCCCTGCATACGCCGATTTTCCGCCCCGGCAAGTCACGGACGCAGTTACTCACACCAAGCACACAGTGTGCTGCCTTCATCTTTGGGTCACTTTTGATCTTCTTTATCGTCTCGAACGTGCGATAGGTATAACCCGACACGCCCGGGGTCATCGGCATATCTATCGCTAATGGAAATACAGTCGAATCAAAGTAAATTTCGTCCGGCTGAAAGCCGTATTTGCCAACCGCCGCATCAAAGATTTGCTGCGCTAAAAAGTAAAGCTCGTCAACTGAGTGCGAGCCGCCCGGACCTGCAGGTTTATCCTCGCTCATTAAAAGAGCGATGAACGTAAAGTCGAAATCCTGCTCGCCGGACGAGCCTCTGGGCAGGCGGGCCTTCTTAAGCGGCAGCATTTCATCCATCGTATAAACTTTGACCGAATTCACAAGCGGCTGCGCCACTTTCTGCTCGGCATCGTACCATTCTTTCAAGCCCGCTTTCAAGACATCATCGTCACTGCTGTCGATGCAGACGGGTACGCCATTACTCCACTTGCGCACCAGTTTGACATATTCACGCATCATATTAATTGCTGTCTTCGGATCATCTTCTCCGAAGGCATCGAGATTGACTGCTATATAATCAGCCCCCTCGGCTGCCTGTGATTCAATCAGAGCCTTTATATAATCCAACGGCTCGCTCAGAACAGAATACGCGGCAGGTCCAAGCTCGCCTAATTGCTTCATCATCCCTGCGGTCTTCGGAATTGAAGCATGAATTGATTCACCGATAATAATCAATGGTTTTTTCATTTTGATTATTTTTCCTTTTGTCCCTTTGTATGAAATACACAGCCATCCCCAAGCCTTGTGGTGAGCCTGTCGAATCCATCGGACCCCGCTTCGCAGGCGTCCTACGCTTGAGGCTGCCACACGTTCTTCAGTTTCATTGGGTGGCAGCCTCAAAGCCATCGGCTTTGGGGATGGTTTTACTCTTGCATTGTTCCATTAGTTCTATAAATGTTTGGAAAAGATAGTTTGAGTCATGGGGGCCGGGCGAGGCCTCAGGGTGATACTGAACAGCAAAAGCATTAAGCCCAACACAGCGAATCCCTTCAACTGTATTATCATTCAGATTTATGTGTGTCAATTCAATATCTTTTCTTTTCAGCGTATCCATATCCACACAGAATCCGTGGTTCTGGCAGGTGATTTCAATCTGTTTCGTTTGCAGATTTTTTACCGGATGATTCGCACCGCGATGGCCGAACTTGAGTTTATAAGTTTTTGCCCCGAGCGCCAGCGCCAAAAGCTGATGGCCAAGGCAAATGCCGAATATCGGCACTTTACCCAAAAGCTGCCGTATGGTCTCGACGGCATAACTTACCGGTGCCGGGTCACCTGGGCCATTGCTCAAAAACACTCCGTCTGGCTTTTGAGCAAGGACCTGCTCCGCAGATGTTTGAGCCGGCACTACATAAACCTCACAGCCATGCGAGCGAAGCAACCTGAGGATATTATGCTTAATTCCGTAATCGAAAGCCACCACCTTATATTTCTTAGGTGGTTTGAACTGCTTGTTGCTTAATACATCAATTACCCCTTCGTCCCAATGGTATGGTTTTTTAGATGTGACATCCTTAACTATGTCCCTTCCCACAAGGCCAGGATAGGCCTGAAGCTTCTTTTTCAGGCTTGCTGGTTTAAGCTCGGTCGAAGAAACAATCCCCCTCATCGCTCCCTGGATTCGGATATGTTTTACGAGCGCTCGAGTGTCAATGCCTTCCAGGCCGACGACATTATTCTTTTTCAGATAGTCACTCAGCGATTCTTTACTCCTGAAGCTGCTCGGATAATCGCAGTTTTCCTTGACGATAAAACCGCAGGCATAAACCTTTCCCGACTCCCAGTCTTCCTTATTGGTCCCTACGTTGCCAATTAAAGGATACGTCATTGTGATTATCTGTTCATGATATGAAGGGTCGGTCATTATCTCCTGATAGCCTGTCATGCTGGTATTGAATACCACCTCACCGCACAGTTGTCCCTTGGCACCGAAGGAGGTACCTTCAAAAACCGAGCCGTCCTCCAGCAGTAAAATAGCTTTTGCTTGTTTTTTTGCCATATTATCGATAGTACAATTGTATAGGTTTTACATCGACCTTTTTTTGTTTCAACGCTTCGATGGCTTTCACTGTCGCCTCTGCACCTCTCATGGTTGTCACGTATGGCACCCGCTTATCAAGCGCTGCTCTTCTGATTGAAAATGAATCCCTTATCGACTGCTTTCCAATAGCGGTATTGATAATCAGGTCGAAACGGCTGTTTATTATAGCATCGACTATGTTGGGCCGACCTTCGGACATCTTTAATGCAAACTCTGATGGAATGTTGTTATTGATAAACTCAATGCACGTACCCTTTGTGGCAATAATCTTAAAGCCCATTTTATATAATTTGCGTGCAAATCCAACAGCCATCCTTTTGTCGCTGTCTTTAACGCTAAAAAGCACATTGCCGGCTGTCGGAAGGCTGTTACCTGCTGCTATCTGTGATTTTGCGAAAGCAATGCCAAAATCATCCGACAGGCCCATTACCTCACCTGTCGAAAGCATCTCCGGTCCCAGCAGCGTATCTACGCCAGGAAACTTTGAGAATGGAAACACTGATTCTTTGACGGCAAAGTAACTACGCTGCACTTCTTTTGTAAAATGTAAATCGTCCAGCGTCATACCCACCATTACCTTTGCCGCCAGCTTGGCCAAAGGCACGCCGATAGCTTTACTGACGAAGGGGATGGTTCGAGAAGCCCGCGGATTGACTTCCAGGATATAAATCTGCCCGTCTTTTAGCTCTCCGTAAGGATCCCTTAGGGATGCCACAGGTATCGCAAACTGAACGTTCATAAGGCCCTTGACTTCGAGCGCCAGGGCCAGCAGTTTTGTTTGTCTCTTGATCTCTGCCAGGATTTTCTTACCCAAAGAGACCGGCGGCAGGCAGCATGCACTGTCACCTGAGTGCACGCCGGCCTGCTCGATATGCTCCATGATCCCGCCGATGACCACGGTTTTGCCGTCGCTTATAGCATCGACGTCCAGCTCTATAGCATCGTCGAGGAATTTATCAATCAGGATAGGATGCTCACCGGAGGCCTCGATTGCCTCGTGCACACAACTCTTTAGCTCCTGCTGGTCATAAACAATATCCATCGCCCGGCCACCCAGAACGAAAGAAGGACGAACCAACAGCGGAAACCGTAGCTTATTAGCCACCTTGAGCGTCTCAGCATACGTTGTGGCTGTGCCTCCGGCTGGTTGGCGAAGTTTCAGTTTCTTTACGAGTTTGTTAAATCGCTTGCGGTCCTCAGCGTGGTCGATGCTGTCGGGTGAAGTGCCGATTATCTTCACTCCCGCTTCTTCAAGCGGGACAGCTAATTTCAATGGCGTCTGGCCGCCGAATTGCACAATCACGCCATCCGGGTTTTCTTTTTCCACAATCGACATCACATCTTCAAAAGTCAGAGGCTCAAAGTAGAGTCTGTCTGAGGTATCGTAGTCGGTACTAACCGTCTCAGGATTGCAGTTGACCATTATTGATTCGATGCCGATCTCACGCAGTGCAAAGGCTGCATGAACACAGCAGTAATCGAACTCGATTCCCTGGCCAATGCGATTGGGTCCGCCGCCGAGGATGACTACTTTCTTCCTGCCGCTCGGATTTGCTTCGCACTGTTTCTCGAATGTAGAATACAAATATGGGGTAGTCGCTTCGAATTCGGCACCGCAAGTATCAACGGTTTTATAAACCGCGTTTATGCCCATTTCCTGCCGATATTTTCGTAAATCCGTCTCTTTTGTTTTTAACAAAGTTGAAAGATACTTGTCACTGAAGCCGTATTCCTTGGCTTTTTTCAGCATGCTCGATCCACGACGAGCATCGAGCATCAAGCATCGAGTATCCTGTTTTATTTTTTCCTCGATCTGCACAATATCCTTTATGTTATTAAGAAACCATGGATCAATCTTAGTCAGATTATATATTTCATCTATTGATAGTTTTCTCCTTATGGCCTCGGCTACGTACCAAATCTTATCCCAGCAATTAGTTCTTAGCTTTGCTTTTAGCCGATGCGTCAAAAGAGCAGGTGTCAGTCCATCTATGGTAGGCACGTCAGAACTTCTGCCTTCTGCCTTCTGTCTTCTGTCTTCTGTCTTCTGCTGAATGTGTCTGCCGTCAAGCGAATAGCGGTCGATTTCAAGTGACCTTATGGCCTTTTGCAGCGCCTCTTTGAATGTCCTTCCGATAGCCATTGCCTCGCCGACCGATTTCATCTGAACCGTGAGAAGCGGTGAAGTGCCCGGAAATTTCTCGAATGTAAAGCGAGGCCATTTAACGACGCAGTAGTCGATGGTCGGCTCAAAGCAAGCCGGCGTCTTCTTTGTAATATCGTTGGGAATCTCGTCCAGCGTGAAACCTACCGCAAGCAGCGAGGCAATCTTGGCAATAGGAAAGCCGGTAGCCTTGGAAGCCAGTGCGGAGCTGCGCGAAACTCTCGGATTCATCTCAATCACGTAGAGCTTCCCATTGTCGGGATTGACTGCGAACTGAATGTTGGAGCCGCCGGTTTCTACGCCGATAGCTCGGATAATCTTAATCGCTGCATCGCGCATTATCTGATATTCTTTGTCGGTAAGGGTCTGGGCTGGAGCAACCGTGATACTATCGCCTGTATGAATACCCATCGGGTCAAGATTCTCGATAGAGCAGACGATAACCACGTTGTCTTTTTTGTCACGCATCACCTCAAGCTCAAATTCTTTCCAGCCTATAACAGATTCCTCAATAAGTATCTGGCCCACCGGAGAAATACTAAGTCCCCACTTTACGTATTCTTTAAACTCAGCTAAGTTATAAGCGACGTTTCCGCCCGTTCCCCCTAACGTATAGGAAGGACGGAGAATAGCCGGCAGCCCAATATCCTCAACTATCTTTTGTGCCTCCTCAATAGTGTGGGCATATCCGCTTTTGGGTACTTCCAATCCCGCATCTAATATAGTTTTTTTGAATCGGTCTCTTTCTTCCGCCTTTTTTATTGAGCGAAGATTGGCCCCTAAAAGCCTGACGTTATACTTTTTTAATACTCCTTTTTCAGCCAGTTCCACTGCGGTGTTCAGGCCCGTTTGTCCACCGAGTGTCGGCAGCAGACTATCGGGACGCTCGGCGCGGATTATCTTCTCAACTATTTCCGGCGTAATCGGCTCAATATACGTCCTGTGAGCCAGCTCAGGGTCTGTCATTATTGTGGCAGGATTGCTATTTACAAGAACGACCTTATAGCCTTGTGCTCTTAATACCTTGCACGCCTGCGCACCGGAATAATCAAATTCACACGCCTGGCCAATCACAATCGGCCCGGAACTGATAATTAGTATTTTCTTTATTGATTTATCTCGTGGCATTACAACCTTCCGAACACCGTTATTTACCCCGTGAGATAACACTGCGTTATCTCACGGGGTGAACCCGTACCGATTCCCCATTTATATACTTAGCGCACAAGGAATCGTGCATAATATATTGACCGACAACCCAATTTGCAAGAGCAATTTCTGATGACCTGTACTACTCTGCGAAGCAGCGCTTCGCTGCGAAGTACGAGCTCGCAATCCTGCGAATCCCCATCTGTCGTTGCCTGCCTACGCCGAAGTTCATCCTTCGCAGTGCTACGGAGAATGGACGGCTCCTGCCCGCCGTACACTATGGGCAGGCGGGACGCGCAGGCAGGTCATTGCGAAGGAGTCCCGACTCGTCGGGACGACTGCGGCAATCTCTTTTCCTGTCATCTCGACCGGAGGACTGCCAACGGCAAGCCGGAGCGGAGAGATCTGCCTGCGAATAGGAAGCAATTATTATACGCAGCCAGATGTCTCGATTGTGCTCGACATGACAAAAAAAGATGTCATTACGCATTTGATGTTTAATCCAAACGTAAGATATATTTCTTTAGATACGAATTAACCACAGGGAACACATTCCCAAAATGTTTAGCCAGCACCCCTGCGATGCCGGTTTTCGCTGCGGAAAAATACCAACCTACCAAGATGAAATGATAAACAAATTTCGTTGAATTTCGAAGGATAAATGATTTAGCTGCGCTGGGCAGTTGTATTTTTGGTGGAAATCCCTTCTATGCGATTGCAATTCTATGTTACATTCTTAATATCTAAGTGGTTATATTTTTTAAGGAATGATTATGCAAACTCGCAGATGTCTTTTCTTTCAAGAAAGCGATAACTGTAATAATGACTTTAAGGAAGAGCACATTATACAAGAAAGTTTAGGAGGCACTCTTTCATCTAAATATATTATATGTGCTAATTGTAATGATTTCTTCTCTCACGACCTTGATGTTTGCCTGACTAAATTCTATCTGCCTATTATTGAGATTTTATCTCCTTTAATTCCAGGAAAACTTAAACGTAAGAAAATGAAAACAAAATTGGTTTCGGGAAAGGAACAAGTTAATATAAAGTATATCGGAGGAGTTGTCAACCTTGCAGAAATTAAATATAAGTACGATTCCAAAGGTCAACTTGTGGAAATTATGGCTCCTTCTTCTATACCTAAAGAAAAGCTTGAGGAAATCGCAAAGCATAAAGGAGCTAAGCATATGTCCTTTGAAAAAAGGCTTATTACAGAACAATATCCCGACGGAATAGAGAAAAGCTATTTTGATGTAAATACGGATTTAATACGAGCAATATTATGCGATATTCTCGAACTTGCTCATTATGGGTATATCATCAAAGAATTTCCGAACATAGCTATGCATCATCGCCTGAATGAATTGCGTTTTTGGATAAGAACGGGCAACTCAACCAATCGATTTCCTCCAAAGTATATATGCTTTGCTTTTGCTCCAATTTCTGATATTCTTGATGTGTTGTTTGAACCAAGCACATTTTCTCATAGGTTGGTTTTTTCATACAATTATAAAGCAAAATCACTTATCCTTGTTGCACAATTTGTAAATACAATGCCATGGGTTTTTATCTTCGAAAATGTTGTTGCACATTCTAACTCTGTTTCAATTCTATATAAAAAAGCTTTGCTCGACGGAAAAGACAAACTTTGGACCACCAAATATGCAGTTTTTGATATTCATGATATCAAATGGAGGAAATTCTCCACATCCACACGTTATGCTATCGAATTTGCAATAAAAAAGTTTGAACAAGAGTTTCAAACACAGAGAGCAAGGGCACATTATGAATCTGACTTACGAAGCGATGATTATATCAAACAAAAGATTGCATACTACATTAATGATTTTTCCAGTAAAAGTGATACACCAGAAATAGACGCTATTGTAAAACGTATACAAGAGCAGTATCAGAAAAGTCAATACCTTAAAGATATTTTAGAGATGACGAGGGAAAAAGCTCTGGAACTATTGACCAATAAATATTTTGCTGGCGATCAGAGCGACCAAAAAGCTTTATTCGTATATCGAGAATGTCTGAAAAATATTAAAAACACATTTGGTTTTCCTGATATTTGTGTGGATACGAGGGACAGCTGCTTGTTTCTAGAGTGGAGGGATTAGGGCCACATCTTTTTTTACAACCTCGCCAGCCTATGGCTTGTCGCTCGCTGCCGCGAAGCGCTTTGGCGTAGCGGGGCAGCAGGTTATCTATTTGACCTTATTTAACCTATGAAGATTGAATACTTTTAAGATTTGCTGATTAATTTTCAAAGAATACCTAAGTATCTTAGGTATTATTCTTATAAATCTTTACTTTATAATGAAAGTGGATTATTGTGTCAGTGCGATTTCATCGCACCCCACGTTTCTCTAGCTCTGCCACAGGTAAAATCCTTGATCCTTAAATCACTCCATAAGTATATACGCATATACTTATATAGTGCTGACCCAATTTTCAAACGGTAAACAAAACACTCATCGTTAACGCAACCATCATACGATAGACGAAACAAGAGTCGCTACCGTCTTACGAATAACTTATCTGCTGCCAAGAATGCAAAAGAGAATTTAGGGATCAAATCTTTTTTTACAACATCGCCAGCCTATGGCTTGTCGCAGCAGGTTATTTATTTGACCTTATTTCACCTCTGTTCCGTCCTCCACAGTAGCCCTGCTACTAAGGGTGGAAGCTGGATCGGTGCGATTTCATCGCACCCTACGTTTCTCTAGCTCTCCGTAAGGAGTCCCTAGGACTGCCACAGGTAAAATCCTTGATCCTTAAAGCAGTCCATAAGTATATACGCATATACTTATATAGTGCTGACCCAATTTTCAACGGAAAACAAAACACTCATCGTTAACGCAACCATCATACGATAGACGAAACAAGAATCGCAACCGTCAGACGAATAACTTATCTGTTGCCAAGAATGCAAAAGAGAATTTAGGGGTCACATCGCGGACCGGGCGAGATGGCGGTCTGGCTGCCGAGAAAACCTTTATCTGAAACCAAATAATTCAATATTAAAGAGGTGTAAATCACCGCTAAAAGGCTGGGGTTAAAAAAAATTTATATTTCTGACTTTTTTATTGATTTTTCCACCCCATTTACGTCTATAATATTACAGGAAGGCTGGATACTCCCGAAACGACCGTGGAGATTTTAACGGGCTAATATATAGATAATGCGATGAAGCGGAGGTTTCATAGATGGCGAGCTTTGGTTTTTTCAAGTCCTTAATTAAACATGGTTTATTTGTTATTTGAAATACTCATAACTTTATACACTAACTTTTTTAAGGAGGTATTACAATGCGAGTCAAAAAAATTAGAGGATTGTGTGCAATTATAGTGCTTTTAGTCATGGGTTCGCTCTGTTTCGCTGATATAGAGCCGGAGGTGACAGTTGTCGTGGTTGAGCCTAATGACCCAAACTGGACGCCGTCGGACTGTTTTGAGCTGGCGTGTGCAAGGGCTACAGTATATAATTTATTATCTCCTGTAGAAGATATCAATGACGGTGGATATGTTTCCAACCAAATCCTGTCGGTAAGCTGCTGTCTTTGCGAGGCGGACATCCGAAACTTAATCTCAATCCCAAGCCGCCCAAGCCCTTTTGATTTAGCTTCTGTTGTCGAAGCCCGAGTCATTGATGATCAAAACAATGTGTACACATACGAGAGTCAGTTCATCCATCTATTTGCTGATACGATACCATCATACTGGGCTTTTGCGTATAGTCCGGCACATATCAAGCTTGATTTTCCCTTGGATCCCAATGTTGGTTGCCCCGTATGGCTAAAAGAGGTAAGCTGGAGCATTAAAGGCCTGTTTACTCATGCGATTCTAACAGCTAAGGTTCCATTTCAAGCATCGGACCAGTGGATTGAGCTTCTGCCCGGCTACAGCATTATGATTGAAGAGGCTGTGCTTAAAGAAAATGAGTGCAGCTACCGCATCAAAGGAAGGTATGAAGACCCGAATTCGCGTCCCGGGAGTTCTTTAATTCTAAGAGATGGTGAGCCTGAACAGCCTATACCACAATATATGGATATGGGCATGACATTTCTCGATGAAAAGGGAATCGATGTAAGAAGTTATCTCGGAAGCAGCTCTGGCGGCTCCTCTAGTTCATACTCAGGTAGCCTTTCAGAGTATACAAGGACGGGCAGAAGCTCCTGTGTAGCCTGTGGCTATGTTAAAACCATTCAATTTAAGTTTGCCGTTGATCCATACATTGCAGAAATGTTCTACATGCTAAACGATATTCCGGTTCCTACGTTTTAAAACGCACCATTCGGGTCGTCTGAATGGAAAACTACGGGACTGTGGAGCTTTTGAAAAAGCCGGTGTCGTTATTTTATGTCTGCATGGTATTCCTGCAGCGATTTAACTTCACCCTGCTTTTTCTTAAAGGCTTCTATACCCTTTGCCGCCGCGATGGCTGCGGAAGCAGTCGTAATATAAGGTATCTTATATTGAATAGCCGATTTACGAATATAAGAGTCATCATATTTACTTTGTTTGCCGGTGGGGGTATTGATAATAAGCTGTACTTCTTTATTTTTAATACTATCAACAATATGTGGCCGACCTTCGTGCATTTTTAGAGCCATTTCCGATTTCACGCCATTTTTAGATAAAAATGAATGTGTCCCTTCCGTAGCATTAATCTTAAAGCCGAGCTTCTGGAATTGCTGAGCCGCAATAAGCACAGCGGATTTATCTTTATCCGATATAGTAATCAGAACAGTACCGCTCGAAGGCAACGGCAATTGGGTTGCTTCCTGAGCTTTATAAAAGGCAAGACCGAATGAATCCGCCATGCCGAGGACTTCACCGGTTGAGCGCATCTCAGGACCTAATAATGGATCTACCTCAGGAAACATATTAAAAGGAAATACAGCCTCTTTTACCCCAAAATGGGGTATATTCAATTTCTTCATATCCATATCTGCAAAGCGCTTGCCGAGCATAAGCTGCGTGGCAATACGCACCATCGGGATATTGCAGACCTTGGAAACAAGCGGAACGGTCCTTGATGCCCGAGGATTTGCCTCAAGGATATAAACAATATCATTGGCAATGGCATACTGAATATTCATCAAACCGACTACATTAAACTCAATGGCGATTCTACGATTATATTCATATATTGTTTTGAGATGTTTCTCAGGAATACTAACAGGCGGAAGCACACAGGCCGAGTCTCCTGAATGAATACCCGCAAGCTCGATGTGCTCCATAATCGCAGGCACAAAGGCATCTGTACCGTCGGCAATAGCATCTGCCTCCACCTCAAGAGCGTTCTCAAGAAATTTATCAATTAAAATGGGCCTTTCCGGCGAAACATCTGTCGCCTGTGCAACATAAAACTTTAGCATCTCTTCATCATGTACTACCTCCATAGCGCGACCGCCAAGCACATAAGAAGGCCTGACCATCAACGGATAACCGATTTTCTCTGCGATTTTGAGCGCCTCATCAAGGGTGCTTGCCATGCCGGATTCAGGCTGGGGAATGCCGAGCTTTTTCATTAGTTTGCGAAATCTATCTCTATCCTCTGCAAGGTCAATTCTTTCCGGCGAAGTACCGAGGATTTTTACTCCTGCTTTTTCAAGCTCAGAGGCAATATTAAGAGGCGTCTGACCGCCGAACTGGACGATAACCCCCTCGGGTTTCTCTTTATTGTAAATACTCAATACATCTTCGACTGTAAGCGGCTCAAAATATAACTTGTCAGACGTATCGTAGTCGGTTGAGACGGTCTCCGGATTGCAGTTGACCATAATAGTTTCATAACCAAGATCGCGAAGTGCAAAGGCCGCATGCACACAACAATAGTCAAACTCAATACCCTGGCCGATACGATTGGGCCCACCGCCCAATACCATTACCTTTGGCCTGTCACTGACTTTAACTCTGTCAGGTGCGTTATAGGTTGAATAATAATAGGCGGCATTTTCAACACCGCTTACAGGAACAGCATCCCAGGCCTCAACGACATTAAGAGCGGTTCGTCTTTGGCGTATTTCTTTTTCCGGAATACCCAGTAATTTGCTCAGATACTTATCTGCAAAGCCGTCCTTTTTCGCCTGGGTCAGCAGTTCATCCGGTAATTTCTTGCCTTTGTACTTCAAGATTTTCCCCTCGAGCTGCACAAGCTCCTTCATCTGCTCAATAAACCAGGGCTTAATATATGTCCTTTCATAGAGATCATTAACATCCGCACCTTTGCGCAGGGCCTCGTACATAATAAACTGGCGCTCGCTGGTAGGCTCTTTCAAAAGCTCCCAAAGCTCATCCAACGTTTTCTTATTAAAATCCTTGGCAAAGCCCAGGCCGTACCGGCCTATTTCGAGGGAACGAACAGACTTTTGAAAGGCCTCTTTGTAGGTCTTTCCAATGCTCATAACCTCTCCAACGGCGCGCATTTGAGTGCCGAGCTTATCTTGAATGCCTCTGAATTTTTCAAAAGCCCAGCGGGCGAACTTCACCACCACGTAGTCCCCCGAAGGAGTATACTTTTCAAGTGTGCCGTCGCGCCAATATGGGATTTCATCCATAGTTAGTCCTCCTGCGAGCAAGGAGGAAACTAATGCGATGGGAAAGCCGGTCGCTTTTGAAGCGAGTGCAGACGAACGCGAAGTTCTCGGATTGATCTCGATGACCACAACTCTTCCGGTTTTCGGGTCGTGAGCAAACTGAATATTGGTTCCGCCGATGACACCGATGGCCTCTACAATATCGTATGAATGCTTCTGCAGTCTCGCCTGAAGCTTCGGGTCTATGGTTAACATGGGAGCAGTACAATAGGAATCACCTGTATGAACACCCATAGCATCGACATTTTCAATAAAACATACTGTTATCATCTGGTTCTTGGCATCACGGACCACCTCAAGCTCCAGCTCTTCCCAGCCGAGCACGGATTCTTCGATGAGCACCTGTCCGACAAGGCTAAAAGAAAGACCCCTGCTGACAATAGTACGAAACTCTTCGATGTTGTAAACCAGCCCGCCGCCGGTTCCGCCTAAGGTATAAGCCGGTCGTATAACACAGGGTAGTCCAATTTTGGCCACCACCTTTTCAGCTTCCTCAAGGCTGTTTGCAATCTGACTTCTCGGCATCTTGATTCCAAGCTGGTTCATCGTATCCTTAAACGCCTGGCGGTCTTCCCCGCGCTCAATGGCGTCGGCCTTAACACCAATAATCCGGACTCCATATTTATCCAGGATTCCCCTGCGTGACAGCTCTGCAGCGAGGTTAAGGCCTGTTTGCCCACCGAGGTTTGGCAGTAGTGCATCCGGACGCTCTTTTGCTATAATCTGCTCTATGGTTTTGACATTGAGGGGCTCAATATATGTTACATCAGCCATGCCCGGATCGGTCATAATCGTTGCGGGATTTGAGTTGACAAGCACGATTTTGTAGCCTAATTTTCGAAGCGCCTTACATGCCTGTGTGCCTGAATAATCAAATTCACAGGCTTGACCGATCACAATCGGACCTGAGCCTATAATCATTACCTTATGAATATCTCTGCGTTTAGGCACTATTCATCTCCTTCTATTTGCTTTTGTTAAGAGAACAGAGGTCAGAACTTCCATTGTCTGCCTTCTATTGTCTGTTTTGGACGTGTCTTGTACAGCAGATATGCCTTATTGTCAATTGTTATTCTCGTGCTTCGCAGAGTAGCAACAATTTACCAACTCTTGAATTCGAATAACATTTCGTCTGTGTTCTACCGTTGGAGGACAAGGCTGGATTCATAGCTTATGGAAATTGGTGAATAGAATTGATTTCGGGGACAGTCACGTTGTCATATCCACATCATTGACGGTCGGCCCTTACATTTGTCGCCAGGCCCTTATCTTTTTCTATTTTAATTTTTTTAAAAATTCTTGACAGCTTAAAAAACTATCCATAGATTATACCGTGAGGTGACATTGCCAGGACAAAAAAAATGATTTTGCCACTTCACCATTTAATGAAAGGAAGCGTAAAATGGCAAAGAAGAAAAAAACCAAAAAAACAAAAAAAGCGGCAAAAGGACTTTGGGCAAAGGCGGATGTCAATCTGCTCAAAAAACTTTTCCCGAGTAATCCCACAGCTTCTATAGCCGCCAAACTTGGTCGGCCCACCGAGGCGGTAAAAAAGAAAGCCTCCAGGATGGGACTTCGCAAGTCAAAAAAATATATGAAGTCCCTCGGCAGAGCTTAAATTAGCAAGGGATAAATCTAAGCACGGGGGCAATGTAGTTATCTACCCCGCAATAGCTGCTCTGCTCAATTTCGGTTGAGCTTGAAGCTCTGTGGCCTCATCTGAGAAAAGAAGTTGGTTGCGGATACGAACTACATTATGAAATGTTCTTTAAACAGTCAGAGTGGTATGTTTTCGGTAAGGCTGTTGTATCCTTAAGCATTTGCTTAAGAGTGTACTATATTGATTTAAACTCAATTTGGCTCAGCTCTATCTCACAGCGAGGTCACTCTCTACTTATACTCAATACGTGATAACAGCTTTGTTCCACTCCGGAGCAAAAGCAACAGAGCACATTTGTCCATGTTGCCATTGAGGGATCAGCTCCATCAGTTTTTTAGCTATCCTTAATATTAAGACCGGCAGAGAATCCGGTTACAGTGAAAGGATTAAAGTGATGAGCAAGGTTATTGTTTTGGTTGCAGCGCAGCGATTCGCTCGATAATGTCTTCTCTTATCATATCGATTCAATTCTTTTCCAAATCCACGAAACTACCGTCCGGCATCATAGAATCGTCGTGGGGTATCGACTTTTCTTCCATTTGATATCTTTTGCACTCTTTCCAATGTTGTTCAGATTCGCAATAATCTTTTCGCCATCGTAAATCGATTATACGATTTTTTTCTAATCGTCTAAGCGGGCAAAGCTCCATCCATTTACATGTCATAGGACTTATCCAATAGTTTCTCTAAAATAATATTATTCAATACTCTCCAATAGAAAGAGATTCTACCAGAAAAAAAGTCAACGACAACCAATGGTAATATGGAAAATCCACATTTAACTTCATTGATACAAAATACTTGACATTTGTTGTTGCCACCATTATTGTTACGCTAACGGTTTTAGTTTTTTTCTTTTGTTTTTGTTATTTGTGTCGGAGGTTAATTTGAGAGTGCTTTCAGGCATACAACCGTCTGGACGTCTCCATATAGGCAACTTTTTCGGCGCCATTCGCCAGCACCTGCAGCTCCAGGCTGACAACGACTGCTTCTATTTCATCGCCGACTACCACGCCCTGACGAGTAATCCAACACCTGCTGATGTTACTCAGTACTCGCTTGACGTAGCGATGGATTATATTGCATTAGGCCTCGATACCGGGAAAACTGTCTTCTGGCGACAGTCTGATGTACCGGAGGTTACTGAATTGACCTGGCTGCTTTCCTGCGTAACGCCTATGGGTCTATTGCAGCGGTGCGTCAGCTTTAAAGATAAGGTCGCTGCCGGTTTCAGTCCGAATCACGGCCTGTTCGCGTATCCCGTACTTCAGGCTGCCGACATCCTGATTTACAAATCCGACCTTGTTCCCGTCGGCGCCGACCAGAAACAGCATATTGAAATCACACGCGATATTGCTATTCGTTTCAACAATAGTTACGGCGAAATCTTCACCTTGCCGAAGGAATATATAATCGAGTCTGTAGCTGTGATCCCCGGTATCGATGGGCAAAAAATGAGTAAAAGCTACGGAAATACCATTGAGATGTTCGAGCCGGAAGCCAGCATCAGAAAAAAAGTGATGCGAATTGTCACCAACTCCACACCTGTCGAAGAGCCTAAAGACCCCGATAAGTGTAATGTCTTTGCGCTTTTAAAACTTGTTGCCTCACCAGATGAGTTAGCCGAGTGGGAAAACAAATATCGAAGTGGCGGCACAGGCTATGCCGAGGCCAAAAAACGCCTGGCCGAGCTGATTATAGATTATTTCAAGCCTTACCGACAAAAAAGAGAGGAGCTTGAAAAAAATATTGTTTATGTCAAAGAAATATTGACCAAAGGTGCCGAGCGAGCGAAAGCTGTAGCAGCAGAAACTCTTACCCAGGCCCGAAAAGCCGTAGGCTTAGGAACATAAGGATGGACGAAAAACTTGTTAAAATCGCACAATTTGCAGATTATATTGAAGCGGCAATGGCCCTGCAGGTGCTCGCCGATTACGGTATCAAAGCAGTTGTAACGGGCCAGAATGCTTCAAATATATATCCGATACCTGCGGTGGAAGGGCCGGAACTGCAAGTCCTTCAGAGCCAGGCCGAGCAGGCACGGCAAATTCTGGAATCTCACAAACAACAGGAAACCTTAGAAGATGATAACGATTCTGAGGAACCAGAGGACAATAACTCGTTTCTAATGGATCAGGAGCAGTAATACCGAGGGCATAAATTGACTGATTATCGCGTAAATCTTGACATATTTGCAGGGCCTTTGGATTTGCTTTTATACCTGGTCCGTAAAGAAGAAGTGGATATTTATGATATCCACATAGCTAAAATAACCGACCAGTACATAAAGTACATCGAAATACTCAAAAGCCTTAACATTGACCTGGCCGGCGATTTTTTAGTAATGGCTGCAACGTTGATGGAGATAAAATCTGCAATGCTCCTTCCAAAGGCGTCACCTGCGCAACTTGCGGAAGATGGTTTGGCCGACCCCCGTGCAGAGCTTATTCGCCAGCTTCTCGAATACAAGAGATTCAAAGATGCAGCCAATTTGCTCAATGCCGCTGCAGATGAGCATAGCCAGCGTTTTCCGCGTCCTGATACTGTTATCGAACAATTAAAACCCGAGGCCGAACCCCAGCTTGACATTGAACAGGTAAGCATCTGGAACCTGCTCGAAGCCTTTGACGCTATATGCAGAGCTACCGGTGTTGTCCGGGATATAAGCCACATCAAGGATGATACGCCAATCGATTTGTATCAAATAGAGATTCTGCACCGCCTGCAGACGGAAGGCCCAATGACTTTTGAACGTGTTTTCGAGGCCAAAGCCAGCCGAGCCGTGATGATAGGATTGTTTTTGGCACTTTTAGAATTAATTCGAGAAAAATTAGTTTGGGGTGAGTCCGCCGAAAGCGGTTCCTCATCGCAACTTTATTTACGCGCTCTAACTGATGAACCTGCCGAACAAGTTGTCGAAAAGGCCATCATAGCCATTGGCGGGGCCGTCAGCGATACCACTGCCGGAATCGAGCAGCGACAACAACCCCCTATTCCTATCGCTGAATTACCCCCAAAAACGAGGCCAGCAGCCTCATTTGGTAATCAGGAGCAAGAAAAAATAGGTTCCGCCCTGGAAAACCAACGGCAAACAGCAAATTAGTGTTTGACAAACCACCGATTGATAAGTAGCATATCACTTTCCTTTTCGGCAAATATAAATTATGCTTCCTTTCGCGACCTAAACTTGCTCTTGCTAATCGGCAAGACGATAAAATAGTAAGGATTAAATAATGGCTGGTAATATAATTGAGCTAACAGATTCTACTTTTGACGAGGTTGTACATAAATCTGACGTGCCGGTGCTCGTTGATTTCTGGGCGCCCTGGTGCGGACCTTGCAGAATGATGGTCCCAATCGTAGAAGAGATCGCAAATGAGTACGCCGACAAGGCCAAAATTTGCAGGCTCAACACCGATGAGGCCCGTGATAGTGCGGTAGAATTCAGCATAAACGCGATACCAACAACTATTTTATTCAAAGACGGCCAGGTGCAAAAGAAATGGGTGGGTCTCACCGGTAAAAAGGAACTCACTACAGCTATCAATGGATTGCTCTGAAATACACAAGGTTTTGTGATTAGACTACAGGAACAATGCCACACAAAATTCTGGCCAAAAAACAACTTTCGGATGATGTATTTGTTGCTGAGATTGAAGCCCCGCTTATAGCACAAGCCAGAAAGCCAGGCCAGTTTATCATCCTCAGTATAAACAATGAATACAGCGAGCGAATCCCTCTGACTATCGCTGACGCCGATCCACAAAAAGGCACCATCAGCTTGATTTGGCAGCGTGTCGGCAAAACTACTGCTGAGTTAGCTGATTTGAAACAAGGCGATGAAATTGCCAATATATCCGGCCCACTGGGTAATCCCACACATATCGAAAACTTCGGCACTGTTGTCTGTGTAGGCGGCGGCATCGGCAATGCCCCCCTGCTGCCTATCGCAAAGGCCCTGAAACAAGCTGGAAATAAAGTCATCAGCATTATTGGAGCCAGAACAAAAAAACTACTAATCCTCGAAGAGCAGTTTGCCCGGATAAGCGATGAGCTGATTGTCACAACCGATGACGGCTCATACGGACGCAAGGCACTTGTGACTGAGCCGCTAAAAGAAGTTTGCCAGCGAGAACACAAGCCGGCCCAGGTCTTCGTCATCGGCCCCGCGATAATGATGAAATTTTGCTGCGAGGTAACGAAGCAGTTTGGTATCCCCACGCAGGTCTCACTCAATACGATAATGGTTGACGGTACCGGCATGTGCGGCGGCTGCCGCGTCGAGATAGATGGCAAGCCAAAGTTTGTTTGCGTGGATGGCCCGGAATTTGACGGCCATAAAGTAAACTTCGACTTGATGATCAAAAGACTAAACGCCTATAAAGAACACGAACAGAAAGCACACGAACAATATTTAAAGCACCGATGTAAAATAGGTTTGGACAAATAAAATTATTATTGATTATGCTTTGTGAAAAACAGTGTATCTTGTCATTTCCACCGATAGGTGTCCTGTGGAGAGCGAACCGAAGGTGAGTCGAGAAATCTACTAATAGTGGATTTCTCCACTTCGCCCCTGTTTCTGTCTTCGACAGAAGACACAGGGGCTTCGGTCGAAAAGACGTACGGTCTTTTAAACAAAGCATATTGATTATATGCATGGTTGAACAGGATAAACAAAAACTTTTGAAGCAGCTTTTGGAAAAGCAAAAAGCCGGTCAACTTAAACCAGCCGACAGATACAATATACCGTCTCAGCCGATGCCCGAGCAGGACCCCAGCAAGCGAGCACACAATGTCAATGAAGTGGCACTGGGCTATACCGAAACGCAGGCTCGACTGGAAGCTCTGCGCTGCCTTGGGTGTAAAAACGCTCCCTGTGTCGAGGGCTGCCCGGTACGAATAAAGATAAAGGATTTTGTAGCCGCTGTTTCCGAAGGCGATAACAAAAAAGCGCTGGATATTATCAAAGAAAATTCATTATTACCTGCTGTTTGTGGCCGAGTCTGTCCACAGGAGGTCCAATGCCAGCTAACCTGCACGGTCGGTAAAAAGTTTAAAGACCCCACGAAGGCCGTTTCCATAGGCCGACTCGAAAGGTTTGTTGCCGACCTCGACAGCGAAAATGAAAGCATCCCAGCCGTTGCTTCTGAGACCGGAATGAAAGTCGCCGTAATCGGCTCAGGCCCAGGCGGCATTGTCGCTGCCGCTGACACTCGAAGAGCCGGCCATGATGTAACAATATTCGAGGCCTTCCATAAGACGGGCGGCGTGATGGTTTATGGAATCCCGGAATTCAGACTCCCTAAAGCCATCGTCCAAAAGGAGATTGACACACTCAGAAAAATGGGCGTTAAAATCGTCTGCAATTTCATCGTAGGCAGAACAAGAAGCGTTGCCCAATTGATGAACGAAGACGGCTTCAATGCTGTTTATATCGGTGTCGGGGCGGGTCTTCCGAGCTTTATGGGTATCGAAGGCGAATCACTTATCGGCGTATATAGCGCAAACGAATATCTTACGCGCGCCAATCTTATGAAGGCCTACGACTTCGGCAAAGGTGCAGATACCCCGATTGCGCTGTCGAAGAAGGTGGCTGTCGTCGGTGGCGGCAATGTCGCTATGGACTCAGCAAGAACAGCAGTCAGGCTCGGTGCCGACAAAGTCTATTTGGTTTACCGGAGAACCGAAAAAGAAATGCCCGCTCGAATTGAGGAAGTCCATCACGCAAAAGAAGAAGGCGTAGAATTTCATATACTGCAAAGCCCAAAACGAATCATCGGCGACGAAAACAGCCGAGTTACATCTATCGAATGTCTGAAGTATCGTCTCGGCGAACCGGATGAATCAGGCAGACGAAGGCCGATTCCCATCGAGGGTTCGCAGTTCAGAATTGATGTTGATACGGTAATTATAGCTATAGGCAATCTTGCAAATCCTTTAATTCGCCAGACGACGCCCGGCCTTGAATTTAATAAGTGGGGAAACATCGTTGTTGACGAAGATTGTAAGACCTCGATGGAAGGTGTTTATGCCGGTGGAGATATTGTTCTTGGCGCCGCAACTGTAATTTTAGCTATGGGCCAGGGCCGAACCGCCGCAGCGGCGATAAATAAATATCTGGCAGAAAAACTGAAACACCACAAACAGGTTTTATAAATCCTGCAGAATCTGTAAATCCTGTGGACTTAATCTTCGCTGTTGGCCCAGCAGCTTCTGGAATTTTTCTTTACCCATCCACTCCACACGCCCGTCCAGCCGGATTACCACGTATCCATCGCTGAGCAGTGAGGCCCGGAATTTTTTTTCTGTATAGGCCAGAACCTCATCAGGAGCTGAATCAATGTCTATCCACTGAGCTCGATACTGAAATTTATTCAGGCGAACCTCTTCTTGCAGTTTTTCCTGGATGCTTTTTACATCATCTCCTGAGGGCAATGAGCCATGCTCCTTTCGATATTGCAGGACAACTTGACCGAGCTGCTCCATAACCTGTATCGTTTCCGAACGGCTGACCCACTGTTTTAGGTTAATCATCGCTACTACCGCTGCCGCCGTCATCACTATTATGATTATGGATTCCGTTAACAGTGCTTTCTGACGCTTATTCACCCCGTTAGAAACCTCCCATTCTTAATTTTTTTTCACCTTATTGCATTACCCCGTTTCTTAACGGCTTTCTAACGGGGTTCATAAGCAATTACAGTTCACGGATTTTCGCTTTGCCGTCCTTAATCAATATTCTGCCTTCAGCAAACAGCCTTATAGCCTGTGGATATGCGATGCACTCCTGCTTAAAAACTCTGGCAGCGAGTGTGTCAGGGCTGTCTGTATCTTTGACTTCGCACGCTCGTTGCACGATTATTGGCCCTTTATCGTATTCATTAGTACAGAAATGTACTGTGCAGCCGCTTATTTTACACCCTGCTGCCAGGACCGCCTCGTGGACGTGATGTCCCCACATGCCTTGTCCACCGAAACTCGGTAGTAGTGCCGGGTGTATATTCATCACACGATTTTCGTATCTCGCTGGTATGTTCCACAGGCACAGCCATCCACCCTGGATTATTAAGTCAACGTTTGCAGTGACCAGCTCATCCTCGATACGCCTGCTTAACTCATCGATATCGGGGTAGTCTTTTTTACGGATGACTTTTACATCCAGACCAGCTTTTTTTGCCTTCCCGACACCGGTAACTTCCGAGCGCGAGCTTATTACCACGGCGACCTCGGCGTTTAACCGGCCTTTCCTGATGTATTCGAGAATATTCATCAACGTTGTACCGCCACCGCTGATTAAAACGCCCAATCGAATTGGATTTTTGTTCTGCGCTGTAGACAACGGTTGCTTTTCAATATTACCTTCGAGATTTAATGCCTGATTTACGAGACTGTCGGCTTCTTTGTTTTGCTCTCTGGGAACAAAAGTAACCTTGCAGTCCTCGAACTTTTCAAGCAGCTGGACAGCCTGCTGAAAGAGTGGCCTGATTTGCTCACTTTTTACTTTATATTTACCGTTTATCTGTCTGACGAGCAGCTCGCTGTCGCTAAAAACCGAAAGCTGTTTAGCGCCAATTTCCTGTGCAGCTTCGAGTGCTTTTATAAAACCGGTATACTCTGCTACGTTATTTGTAGCTCGGCCTAAAAAAAAACTTTTTGCCTGCAATCGATCTCCGTCGACGTCACTCAAGATGAAACCCGCAGCCGCTGGACCTGGATTGCCTCTACTGGCGCCATCTGTGTAAATGATTATTTTGTCCGGCAAATTTATCTTCCCCATTGAGAAAGACCAAGAGGTATTTTCGATCTCCGATTGCCAATTGTCGATTTGAAATCGAAAATCGGAAATTGAAAATCGGAATTTAGGAACCTTTTACTCTTTAGATCCGCTGCCAAGCACAATTATCCTGGTGCAATTTGGACAGCGGATTATATCATCCTTAATCATAAGCAGGTTTACAAGCTCGGCAGCTATATTCATAAAGCAGCCTCCGCAGCTATAGGCCGCTGCTCTGCCTTCCTGCTGCTCAACTACCGCGACAGCCTGGCCATCATACGTTTCAGCGACACGTTTGAATATATTTAGCAGCTCAGGAGGTATGGTTTTTGCGAGTCGATCCCATTCACTCTGGATTTTTTCGATATCTGCCTGATAATTTTTAGCCTCTTTTTCTGCCTTTGTTCTGGTCTGTTCGAGTTGTTGTTTTTGCTTCTCTATCTGCTCACGAAGGCTATTGCACTCAGCTTCACCGGCCTCTATTTCTTTCATCAATTCCAGAACTTGTGTTTCGAGCTTGGAATTGTCGGCCTTGGTGGTATTTAAGTGGGTCAGCAGTGCTGCATATTCTTTGTTTGTTTTGGAGGCGTTCAGTGCCGCTCTGAATTTGGTTATCTCTTCGTCTCTTGTTCTCAAATCCAATTCCAAGCGGTCGCACTGTAGCTTGGTTAGCTGGATCTCCTCTTTTTTGGCTTCGAGCGCGTTTTGCAGGCTTCGAACCTGATTCTCCTCGGTGATTACGCTTCTTCTGCATCTTACCAGTAACGCCTGTGCATCTCGCAGGCGATTTTCGACATCTTGAAGTTTGATCAGCCCATTCAATACCGGTCCCATTTATGCTCCTTTTAGGCTCGCGCTAAGCGGGGTCGCACTCCCGCAAAGCGGGGTCCTTTGTTACTCTGCGAAATCGCTGCGTTGCACGAGACTACCAGCCTAAATTGTTTAATCCTTAATTATGCTATCAAATATTACAACCTGCAACAAAAAATTTTAGTTTTTCTCAGCGCGGGGGGCATATCATAAATGTTGAGCCTGCCTGCCCCTTCGACAAGCTCAGGGCAGGCTTTGAACAACCTGTGGCAAACGAACCTGTCTTGAGCGTAGTCGAAAGAGTCGAACCAAGTAGAAGGCTGGAAGCCATGAAAGTTAATCCGCTGGATTTAGGGAAAAATAAATAAAAATTTATACGAAAATATGGTATAATTCAGGTGATGGAATATAAAATAAAATTTAAGCCAAGATTCATAAAGGACTGCAAATCAATAGATAGGAAAAGACTAAAACAGATATTCTCAAAAATCGAATTATTATCAAATAACTTGCATGGCGATGTTAAAAAATTAACCAATTTTACGCCAGAATATCGTCTTCGAGTTGGTGATTATAGAGTTCTTTTTGAAACGGAGAAAGACGAAATAATCATTTACAGAATAATGCATCGAAAAGAGGCATATAAATAAGGTGGTATCGATATAATGAAATTTCATGCTAATATATTAAAGAAAAACGGTGAAAAGGAATTTGTTGTAATCCCTTACGAGGTATTCGTAAAAATTCAGGAAGAGCTTGATGATTATGAATGTCTAAAAGCTCTTCGTGAGGCAAAATCAAAAGAGGCTGGTGCAAACACTACCTCATTTGAAAAAGTCAAAAAAGAATTAGGCCTTGAATAAGAACGTAGTTTGCGCACCACACAACAATTATCTACGAAGGATGAACTTCAAATTTCGGATTTGCGCGACCTTGTCGCGGTTTTTTTCTTGCCTTTTCCGACATTCCAATCCAAAATATTCCCAGCAAGCGGGATTCACACCCTTGATTAATCTAAATGTTTAGCCGTCGCCGATTTTTATCTGCCGTAAGGCATCCCATAGCAGACTTCGTAGTATAACTTCTACGTAGAAGGACGGCGACGGTCATAGTTTGTTTGTTGAATACAAAGGAAATACGCAATACGAAATACACACGACGAAAATTAAACCGGCTGCATGAGGATGCCGCATGTACGACTCATATGGTTGGCAGAGTTAGACTGTTGATGATTGGAGTGAAAAATGGCAAAAGAATCAGATAAACGGATCGCGCATACTGAACATATCCTCTTCAAATGCTGGGTCAGCGATTCCAACACCCCGGATGTCTATCTATTTCGCGCCCCGACCGTGCTCAACGGGAGTGGAACACATAAGCGTTTGCCCCATAAAGTGACTTGGGAAGACCTCTGCACAGGCGACAAGATAATTGCTCTTCAGATTGATTCAGTTGGTTCAGGTATTGAGCTGTTGTCAATTCTCCAGTTCTGGCATGTGCTTGAGGTTGGCGAAGGAGAAGCACACGTCATGGTCAACAACATTGTGGGATCAGGTGGAGACGGAGAATATGTATACGATAGGCTCGCTGGACTACTTGGACTTCCACCGAGTACGCCTTAATAATCAGAGCATTGCTTAACAAAGCGTTTCACTTGTGCTGGTTGGCATAAACGGGGTTGCTGTTGAGCTTAACACTATGCGGAAACAATATAATCCGTGCTTATAGGTCATGAAATATGTTGAAATACATACCTTTATTGAAGGATCTGGCTGATTTTGTTCAAGCGACGGCTGTTTTTTTGGGTGTCGTAGTCGGTGGTCTCTGGACATACCTGCTCTTTGTACGAAAGAGGCTGGCATACCCAAGGGTAAATCTTGAATTGAAGGTTTACGACTCAATCTTAACTGAAAGCACTCGGTTGGTCCATGTTGTTATTTCAATTAAAAAGCCGGCGACGTGCTGTTAAGTTCAGACTACGGTGAGTTGCGGATGCGACAGGTTGTGCCCCTTCCGCCAGAATTGCAGGAGACGGTGCAAACCGGTTGTGATCCTGTGCCCGAAGATAAAGCAGAGATCGAATGGCCTATGATCGCAAGTCGGGAATGGCACTGGAGTAAGCACGACTTTGAAGTCGAGCCTAGTGAGGCAGATTCAATACACGCCGACTTCATAATCCAGAGTGATATTAAGGTTGTTGAATTTTATTGCTTCATTTCTAATTCTAAGAAGAAACGTAAGCGTCTTGGTTGGCCGTTAACGACATTGCATACTTTCAATACGAATATGGAGACAAATGAAATGGCTCATGACAAAGGAAATTCAAAGTCTCGTTTGGACGAGCAACAGAGACAGCAGAAACAACAGCAAAAATAACAGCAGCAACAGACAAAAAAGAATAACACGGCTAAGAAATAAACAAAGAGACAGTCTGTTTCAAAAAGAGCTGATTTTGGGTAACAGCAGTGATAATAGGGACAGCCACGAATGGCTGGGGACAGTGCACAGAAAATGGCAACCGAACCTAATTTTAATGAGGTGGAACAAGGCTATTATGTATATCTTCACAAAGATAAAGATAGTGGTGTTCCATTCTATGTAGGCAAAGGAAAACAGCGACGGGCATATTCTAAGGAGGGACATAACTGGTATTGGCACGAAAAAGTTAATTCGTTGAAAAATGGATATGTTGTAGAAATTGTCAAGGATAACTTGACAGAATTGGAAGCATGCAGCTTGGAGCAGGAACTTATTCAAAAATATGGCAAAACATGGAATAAAACTGGGCCTCTTGTCAACCTAACTGATGGTGCTGCAATAGAAGGGGGAGAAATAATATGCGGCTTCTCTATAATTTTGCCTGAAAGTATACAAAAGGCTTTGGAAGAATCGGACGCTCAAAAAAAATATAAGGATTTGAGTTCTTCTGAAATTAGCGATATAGCGTCATCTCTTCTAAAAGAGATGAAGGTCATGCAAGATACCTTCTATACATATCATGACTCAGATACAGAGACTGATTACGAAATAGATTTGCAAATGTGCATTGATCAAATGTTGGATTCTGCAAAGTTGCTATTAAAACACAAGATTGTTTACAGAGACTTTACCATTGACCTTGAAGATGCGAGAGACGATATCGAACTTGAGCTAAAAGAGATATCAGAAAGCAAGGAAAAAAAGGAGATGGTGTCACTTGGCCAAAAGCTCTATAGATTATTAAATTCTACAGTCGAAAGAATAAAGTAATTGTAGCGACTGTCTTGAGAATCAAGTATCGAGAAAGGATTTTGCTTGAAAATTAAGCCATTTTCGGGTATAATATGACCTCGTAATGGGCTTGGCCATGCCTAACGGCTCGCGTATTGCGAATAGCGTATCGCGTATTGAGTATCGAGTATATAAGAGTATGGCATATCGTAATTAGCGGGTAGCATGTCGCAGTTAGTGTATATCGAAGTTCACCCCATGAGATGTCGGCTGCGCCTATCTCACGGGGTAAATCAGAGCAAAATCCACACACAGCTTGTTCGACAATTGTCGAAAGTATTCTACAAATCAACCTGTTTTTTGCAAAACAAAGCCAATTTATGTGAGGCCAAAATTAATATAAGCTCTTTTATAACAACTAAATATGGTAATTCTACAATTTTGTAGATTGGCAAAAACAAAGCCAAAACAAAGCCAATCCGCCTTCGGCGGACAAGTTTCTCCGGCCAAGGAGGCTGGGGGCTAAAAGTAGATGGCTCTTCCTTTTGGAGAACCGTCCTGTATAATCGGCATATTATGAAAGAATTTCTGCAAAAACTAATTCAAGCCGATACGACCTCTGATAAGGGCGAGTTAGCTGCGGCTCAAATTATTGCAGCCGAGCTTGGCCTGTCCGGAATAGATTCACGCATAGATAGCTGGGGCCAAACCAGGGCAAATATTGTTGCCCACATAAAATCAACAGGGCAAAAAGCCCCACTTTTATTTGTCTGTCATCTTGACGTTGTCGTACCAGGCGAAGCTGCCTGGAGCCACCCGCCCTTCGCAGCAGTCGAAAGCGATGGCAAAATCTACGGCAGAGGCTCAGCAGATATGAAGGGTGGCATCGCGACAATCGTCACTGCTATCAGGCAAGTTGTCGATACCGGAACGAGATTACAAGGCGACATAATCCTTCTTTGCGCCGCCGGCGAAGAAACAGATAGCTGCGGTGTGAGGAGATTTATGCACGAGCGTAGCTGGCTGAGCGAGCCTGCCGGCATTATTATTCCTGAGCCGACGGACTTTGCCGTAGTTACTGCGCATCGTGGAATGATATGGCTTAAAGTCACAACCAAAGGCAAAACAGCACACAGCTCGGCTCCGGAGCTTGGTGTAAATGCAATAAGCTCGATGAGAGCCTTTCTGGACGAATTGGATAAATACAAAATTGATGTTCAGCCGCATCCGCTTTGGGGTTCATACTCGATGAGTGTCAATACCATATCAGGCGGTAAGGCTATGAATGTCGTGCCGGACCAGTGTACGGTAGGAATAGATATTCGTACCTTGCCCGGTCAGAATCACGAGAGGATTATTAATGACTTCAAACAGATATTTGCATGGTTAAAGCAGCAAAATCCGACATTTAATGCCGAGGTCTCCGTTGATAGAGCTGTCGAGGCAATGGAGACGGACCCGCAATGTTCATTTGTTAGAGAATTCTGCGCCGCTGTTGGCGCAAACGAGACAAAGGCAGTTGGTTTTACAACGGATGCACCACATTTGCGCCCATTAGGTGCGCCTATAGTAATTTTTGGCCCTGGAAAACCTGAATTGTGCCATAAGCCGGATGAATACATTGATGTCAGTGACGTAGAAACAGCGGTCGAGCACTATAAAAAAATCATTTTGAAATTTTTACTCTAAGCTTTGCAAGTGGTAGAATAACCGATCGGTATTATTCGGGTGCCGTTTCGCAGAATTTAATCCCCGCTTTTGCGGTCCGCAGGATGGCTTACGCCAGAACAAGTTTACCCCTGCCAAGGCATGGGTTTGATACTCAAAAGGTGATATTTATAATGACTATCCTCTTTCTCAAGGGAATGGTTATAGGTTTTTTGATCTCACTGCCTGTGGGACCGATCGCGGTGCTCTGCATACATCGAACCCTGAATGAGGGCAGGATTCATGGAATGGTTTCGGGGCTGGCAGCAGCTACCACAGATGTTGTTTATGGTTTTTTAGCAGTTTCAGGTCTGTCGTTTATCTCAAATTTCCTGATTAAAGAACAACTATGGTTTCGTCTGTTAGGCGGCCTTTTTCTTTGTTACATGGGGATAAGGCTTTTTCGTTCAAAGCTGATACAAAAAGCTGTATCAGAAGATAGTACCAGTTATTTTAGCAATTATGTATCGGCATTGTTTCTTACACTTTCAAATCCTAGCACGTTCATTGCACTCGCGGCGATATTCGCGGGCTTAGGTGTAACACAAACACGGGTGCACCATGTCTCAGCAGGCTTATTAGTTAGCGGTGTGTTTATTGGTTCCGTACTTTGGTGGTTTATATTGAACTGTGTTACCGGTGTGTTTTTGAAAAAACTGGATTACATTAAACTGGCCTGGCTGAACAGAGTTTCCGGCATAGTAATCGCTGGTTTCGGATTATTAGTCCTTGTAAGTCTTATATTATGAAATGACAGGAAATTTTTTATATTTAGGGTAATTTTATCTTATATTTTGCTTGACACTTTATATTCACACTCTTAGAATTTTAGTTTAATAGATTATTGGAGTTTTATTAATGGTCCAGATTAGGGAAAACAAGCAGAAGCATAAAACAAGTCACAAGGTGACTATGGTGCTTTTGTGCGCCAGCCTTCCGGCCATAGTGACAAAGACTTATGGTCTTGACATTGTCGTAGCCTGGCCAAAGGAGGCTGATCCCTAAAAGGACGTGATTATATATTTCAAAACTAAAAAGCCTTTCAGGGAGCAAAAAACCTGAAAGGCTTTTTTGTTTTGTGTCACCAGCAAAGCATTGGACTTTGCGAGGGCGTGGAAGGTTTATAAAATGATAAAGGTCAGGGAAATGAACATCGAATTATACAGAAACTACATGAACACACTTGAAGCCGGGCCTGAGCTAAGATGGCAGTATGACGAAACAAAGCCCTGCGGTGTCAACTATAACGATGTTTGGCGTGCTTGGGTCTATGATCGACGCCAGCAGGGATTCAGAGACTATAAGACCGAAAGCAAAGATATAATTGCCATCCTCGACCTGGACAAAAGCCAAAAAGTAATTGATATGGGCTGCGGCACGGGTGCTTTCGCAATTAACGCTGCAAAGCATTTAAAGAAAGTCTATGCAGTTGATGTGTCAAAAACGATGTTAAGACTTGCTCGCAAAAAGGCCAGAAAAGCTAAGCTCGGCAATATTGAATTCAGTAAGGGCGGTTTCCTGACATATACACATAATGCCGAACCCGTGGATGCTATCGTTTCAGTAACAGCGCTGCACCATTTGCCCGATTTCTGGAAGATGATAGGGCTTAAAAGACTTGCTGGGATGGTCAAAACGGGTGGAAAAGTATACATCAAAGATGTGGTTTTTTCGTTTGACCTGGCTCGTTACAAATCCCGCATCAAGGCCTTTATCCAGATTATGATCAATCGTACTGAGCCTGGGATGAAATGGGACTTAGAGACACATTTCCGCCAGGAGTACAGCACCTGTGGCTGGATTATGGAAGGTCTGCTCGAAAGGGCCGGATTCAGGATAGATAAGGCTGATTACAAAGAGGACTTCTTCGCGACGTATTTGTGTACTAAGAAGGTAAAATAATTATGTACCAAAGATTCAAGCTTAATACAAAGGAACATAAAGGGACAGTATTGATACTAATATCGACAGCATTTTTTTGCCTGATGTCGTCCCTTGTAAAATATGCCTCAGATATCGACCCATATAAAACAACGCTGTTTCGCTTCATCGTTGGGCTCGGCATATTGGGCACAGCGGCGCTGTTTGGCAAAGTAAAACTAAACTTTGTACATGGTCCACTATTATTCCTTCGTGGACTGTTAGGCGGAACTGCTATCTTGATATTCTTTATGTCCGTACCGAAACTCGGCGTAGGCAAGGCAACTGTTCTAATATATGCGTTTCCGATTTTCGGCAGCATTTTCGGTTCGATATTTCTAAAGGAAAAAATCGGTACTGTTCGCTTGATAGCTATCTTAGCAGCCTTTATTGGCATTTACTTTCTGGCGGCTGATAACGGTGCTGGATTTTCTTTTCTGGATATTCTCGGAAAATATGAGCTTCTTTCGATATTCGGCGCAATGCTTGGAGGAATGGCACTTGTGCTGGTCAAGAAACTTCATGATACTGATTCTTCGTATACGATATACTTTGCCCAGTGCGTAATCGGCCTATGGATTGTTGTTGTCCCAGCTAACGTTGTGCCCTGTTCTATCGGATTTTCCGGAGGTCTTTTGCTGGTTGCTATCGGTGTTACCGCCACTATAGGCCAACTATTATCGACTGAGGCGTATCGCTATGTGCAGATACCAACAGGGTCCCTTTTGGGAATGCTGGTTCCGGTTATGAATTACTTTGTTGGCGTGATGGTCTTTGGCGAGACCATTTCGTGGCGATCAATTATCGGCACGGCGGCTGTGCTTGGTTCCTGTGTTGTTGTATTGCTAAGAAGTAACGGAAAATGAAAAAGTGATTAAGCAAAATAGCATAAAGATAAGAAGATTTGAGAAAACCGATCTGGCCGACGTCAGAATTCTGATTTATAAGACAATTGACACCTGCTATTCAGATATCTATTGCCCAGAAGCTGTGAGGTTCTTCAAGGATTGGCATTGTGATGACAGGATTCTAAAAGATGCAAATCAAGGATATACAATCGTTTTGGAAAAAGGCAACCAGGTTATTGGAACCGGTACCATCGTTGACAATAATATTGTGAGAGTCTTTGTTGATCCGGTATTTCAAAAGCATGGCTTCGGCAAACTTATCATGAATAAACTTGAAGAAAAGGCGATTTCACTGGGTATTAAGGACGTCAAATTAGACGCATCAATCCCATCAAAGAAGTTCTATGATTTATTGGATTATGTCACGATAGAAGAAACTTTCCTGGAAGTTGAGAATAACAAAAGACTAGATTACTATAAAATGGAAAAAGCATTGATAAGATAGAATGGGTACATGTCAAGATTGTTCGTCCTTCGCAGCCCCTAAGGGGCGGAGAATGGATTGGTAAAACCTGTAGACAGAAACGTATGTCATTTCGACCGAAGCCCCTGTGTCTTCTGTCGAAGACAGAAACAGGGGCGAAGTGGAGAAATCTGCTTTGAAGGTAGACCTCTCCGCTCGGCCTTGCGGCCTCGGTCGAGGTGACAAAAAGGGGCCAACCATTCTTTCGACTCTGCTCAAAGCCTGCCCCTTCGACAGGCTCAGGGCAAGCTCTGAACGTAGTTGAAGGGACAAGTATCGATTGAGGTAATTAGGAAATAAAATAACCCAACTTTACCTATAAATGTGACATGTACCCAGATAGAATCCGAGTTTATGATTCTCTGTTTTTCTAAGGGGAGAAAAATGGGCCGACTGAAGGCAATATGTTTACACGATAAAAAGGAAATAGAGTCGTTTCTGCGGAGAAATGTTTATCTTCATATTTACGGTATTGGAGACTTGGATGATTTCTTCTGGCCATATACTACGTGGTATGCCTGGAAAGAAGGTGAAGAGATTCGAGCTATAGTCCTATTATATGGCGGCCGTACGTTTCCTGTATTTGTTGCACTATCAGAGACAGGCCCAACGCAGCAGTTAGTTCAATCTATCCTTCATTTGCTGCCGTGCAGATTTCATGCGCATCTAAGCACAGGAGTGGAAAACGCTCTCAAAGAAAAGTACAAAATGAAATCTCACGGAAAGCACTATAAAATGGCATTGAGTGACAAATCATCATTATATGATATTGATTGTTCACAAGTGATTCAGCTACAAAGCAAAGATTTGGACGAGATATTACAACTCTATAAGGAAGGTTATCCGGGCAATTGGTTTGATACCAGAATGTTGGAGACAAAACAATATTTCGGAACCAGAAGAGAAAACAGGCTGGTCAGCATTGCGGGTATTCATGTTTATTCAGAAAAATATAAGGTGGCAGCTTTAGGAAATATTGTCACCCATCCGGATTATAGAGGTGACGGCCTTGGTAAATCTGTAACTGCAAGGTTGTGTCAGTCACTATCGAAAAAGGTTGACAACATCGGCCTAAATGTAAAATCAGATAATGAAATTGCCATTTCTATGTATGAGAGATTAGGCTTTGAAATTATTGGTTCTTATTGGGAGTATACAGTTGAATCAAAATAAAAACATCGCGAATGTCACGGTGGAGAAAATGAAAGATGAGGACTGGCCTGTCGTGAAGGAAATCTATCAGGAAGGCATCGATACAGGCAATGCAACTTTTGAAACCGAGGCACCGAACTGGCAAGAGTGGAATAATACTCACTTACAAGATTGCAGATTGGTCGCTAAGACAGCCGGGCAAATTGTGGGTTGGATCGCGTTGAGTCCGGTTTCCGAAAGATGCGCGTATCGAGGCGTAGCCGAGGTAAGCCTGTACGTTACATCATCGGCAAGGGAACAAGGTGTGGGCAAAACGTTACTTAAGGCAGTAATAGAAGAATCGGAACGCGCTGGTATCTGGACGCTTCAAGCCGGCACTTTTCCTGAGAACGTTGCCAGTATTACTCTTCAAAAGAATTTTGGCTTTCGAGAAGTTGGTACGAGAGAAAAAATTGGCTGTATGAATGGACAATGGCGTGACGTTGTTCTTACAGAACGCAGAAGTAAGATAGCCGGAATCCAAAAGTGAGATTACAAAATGATTATAAGACAAGCAAATGAAGCTGATATTGGTGTTTTAGTGACTCTTATTCGCAACTCGTTTCGGGATGTGGCTGAAAAGTTCGCTCTTACAGCCGAAAGCTGTCCCAAGTTTCCGGCATTCAATGCAAAAGAACGAGTCGATAGCGATTTTGAAAAAGGTCTGAGATATTACATCCTGGAAGAAAACGGCCGGGCTTGCGGCTGCGTGGCCATTGAGGAAGCGGATCCGGATATATGTTATCTTGGAAGACTCTCCGTGCTGCCGGAATACAGGAGAAATGGTTATGGGAGGGCATTGATAAATCATATATTCGAGCAGGCAAAGAAAATCGGTGTACAGCGAGTAGAGATAGGCATGATTGCAAAAGATAGAAAACTAAAGAATTGGTACAGGAAGCTCGGCTTCACCAATAAAGGCACAAAGAAGTTCGACCATTTGCCTTTCACAGTTGCGTTCATGTACAGAGAATTAAGTAGAGAGCAGGAATTATGGGCCCCCTATATGCACAAAGAATGAGTACGATTCCGAAGTCTTTCATTCGAGAGATTTTGAAAGTAACCGAGGATCCCGAAGTGATTTCGTTTGCGGGAGGGTTGCCGAATCCGCGTTTCTTTCCTGTCGAGGAGATCACAAGGGCCGCATCGGACGTGCTGGCCGGAGCCGATGTTTCGGCGCTGCAGTATAGCACAACCGAAGGGTATCAGCCTTTGCGAGAGTATATCGCTCAGAGGTACCTGAAGAAGAAGGGATTGGCGGTGTCAGCCAATGAGATATTAATCACGAATGGGTCACAGCAGGGATTAGACCTTGTGGGTAAGGTCTTCATTGGAAAGGATGACAGGATTGCAATTGAACGGCCCGCGTATCTGGGCGCGATCCAGGCATTTGCGCTTTACGAGCCCTTGTTTTGTCCGGTGCCTCTTTTGGAAGATGGGGTGGACATTGACCGATTGAAGGATGTGCTCAATGGACATCGTGTTAAGCTGTTCCATACCGTCATCAATTTCCAGAATCCATCCGGGATCAGCTACTCGCAGAGTAAGCGGGAGGAATTGGCCGAGCTGTTTTCCCAACATGATGCAGTTGTAGTCGAGGACGATCCATACGGAGAGCTGCGGTTTGTAGGAGTAGCACCGCAGTCGATGCGAAGCTGGCTTGACGGCAAGGCGGTGTTGTTAGGGTCGTTCTCGAAAACGATTGCGCCGGGTCTTCGGCTCGGCTGGGTCTGCGCGAAGCATGAGACCATGGACAAGCTCGTGGTGGCCAAACAGGCCAGTGACCTGCATTCGAATTCTTTGTGTCAGAGGATTGTGCATCAGTATCTGATGAGTAATGATGTAGACAGACATATCGAAACTATAATAGCAGCATACAAAAAACAAAGGGATATAATGGTGGCTGCTATCGAAGATAACTTTCCGGCAGAGGTCCGTTTCACCAGGCCTGAAGGTGGGATGTTCCTATGGGTGACGTTGCCGGAGCGATTATCTGCCTTGGAGCTGTTCGAGCATGCTGTCAGGGAAAAGGTGGCCTTCGTTCCAGGAACACCGTTTTTTGTGGATGGAGGCGGCACCAACAGTATGAGGTTGAATTTCTCGAATGAGAATGAAGATAGAATCAAAGAGGGAATACGGCGTCTTGGACAAATCATGAAGAATCTGCCAGCCGGTGGAGTTTGAATAAAAGGATTAGAAGTCAGCCGGAAACATTAGGGAGAAAATTATGAATAGACTGGAAGTAATATCGAAGAAGCGTGAAGCGGCGCACAATAGATTTCTATCAATGAAGTCGAAGGTTTACGAAGCTTTCCTCAACATGGAAAAGGCCGCTTATTGCGACGGTGCTTTACCTAAAAAAGCTAAGGAGCTTATCGCGGTGGGCATCTCAGTAGTAATTAACTGCGAATCCTGTATGCAGTGGCATATTGAACAGGCAGCTAAAGCTGGAGCGAATGAGCAAGAGGTGTTAGAGGCGATTGAAGTTGGGATTGAAATGGGCGGCGGCCCCGCAACCGTATCGGCAAGGTTCGCCCTTGAAGTAATGGAAACTGTTTTCAAAGAATAGACAGTGCTCCGTGACCCTCTGTGATCTTCTTGTCCGTTTCTTCAGATGCGCCTCTTTTATATTCGGCCACGTTCCGGTAAACTTCGTCAGGCGGTCGTAAAATTTCGTCATTAATGCAGGTCAGAGAAAATGTCAGGTGATTATAGTTCAAAATCTTGCTCATACGGCACCGGCTTATATGTTCACGTTCCATTTTGCCGTAGCAAGTGCCGCTACTGCGGCTTCTACTCCGAGCTTATCGCTGAACACGATGCAGGCGCTATTGTAAACGCGATGATTGCCGAGATGGAACGATATGAGCTGGGGGAGAGCATTAAAACCATTTACATCGGCGGTGGAAGTCCAAGCTCCCTTCCGCAGGATATTATGCTCAGGTTGGTTAACCAACTGACGCTGCGGCGCCCGTCGGCAGATGAATTTACCGTTGAGGTAAATCCCGGCCAGGTGGACAAGGCACTGCTTAAAAAGCTGCGCAAAGCAGGGGTTGATCGACTTTCAATTGGAGCCCAGTCTTTTATTCAGCGGGAGCTGGATTTTTTGGGTAGAGGTCATACTGTCGATTGCATACGCAAATCAGTCCAACAAGGCAGGACGGCGGGTTTTGACAATATCAGTCTGGATTTGATTTTCGCTGTACCAGGCTCTTGTTTCGACTCATGGAAGCACAATCTCCGCTCGGCAATCGAACTGGCAGCAGACCATGTAAGCGCTTACAGCCTTACTTACGAAGAACAGACCCCTCTTGGCAGGGACCTGGCGGCTGGGGTGATAAAACCCGTCGATGAAGATACCGACAGGGCAATGTACGAGCTAACAATTGACGAGCTTGCAAGAGCCGGCATTGACCAGTACGAAATATCAAATTTCGCGAGGGACGGTTTCAAGTGCAGACATAATCTTAACTACTGGGCAAACGGCTCTTATATCGGCATTGGGCCTGGAGCAACTTCGTATTTGCAGGGCACAAGGAGTAAAAATTATCCTGATATCAGCAGGTATGCCGAAACGATCAGAAGCGGTGCAAGTACGGTCGAATCGAGTGAAACGCTTGTCGGACAAGAGCGGGCATGTGAGACCGCGGTCCTGAATCTGCGTCGCCGGTGTGGGATTGATTTGCTGGAATTCAAAACACGGACTGGTTTTGACGCCATGCAGCTATTTGCAGAACCGATTCGGACGTATCAGAAACTGGGTTTAATTAATACCGACCACGGAAGGATTTTCCTTACACGCCAGGCGTTTGGAATTGCTGATTCGATTTTGTGCGACTTTGCAGCCGTTTAGAATGAGATTTTTTAGGCACTTATTAACACAGGTCGATGCTGTTTTTTATATATCTGCGTAAAAAGCTTGTTTTCTTTCTCGGTTTAACGATATATTGATATTTCAAGGCCGGGAGCAGAGAATCATACCTTAGTCCGTCAACATTGCTGTCCGGCAGACGATTGAAGAAGCATCGGGAACTTCTTATACAAGTAGGAACAGTCTGCGGAAGACTTGAATACAATTAGGAGGTTGTTATGAAGAACAATTTAGCAATTTTTGAAGGATACAAAATACGCCGCCATTACGACGAGAAGACAGAAACCTGGTATTTCTCAGTAGTGGATATTGTACAGGTTCTGATACAGCAGCCTGATTATCAGACCGCCAGAAAGTATTGGAACAAGCTAAAAGAGCGGTTAGGCAAAGAAGGCAGTGAGTCGGTGACAAATTGTCACCGACTGAAATTGGAAGCGGCTGACGGGAAGAAATACCTGACCGATGTCGCCAATGTCGAAACCCTGTTGCGGCTGATTCGATTTTGTGCGACTTTGCAAGCGTTTAGATTAGCGTGATGAATTTGCTCTGTGAAGTATTAGGTGGGCTAATTATTCAACCGTTTTTGCGCAAAAATTTGAAGCAAAATGGGCGAATAAACGCTACTAATTGCCCAAGTTGACAAGGATGGGGAGTATGGACAAGACAGGGGAGGGTAAAAAATTCTTTCAGAAAATTTTGTGCTTAAGAAGTACCTCAAAATGAATGGAAATTGATGGAAAATATGACATAAAATGACAAAAATTTACCGAAAGTTAGTACTTTTTGAGCATTTTTTGACTACTTTTGATACCCATTTTTGTCTGTGAAGTATTAGCGGAATTAATAGGGCTTTGGCACGGATTTTCTATTTTGATTGGCCCTTGATAGTTTTTATTTCGTCGGGGGTTAGGCTGTAAAGGTGGTAAACAAACTGGTCAATTTGATTTTCTAATTCTTTGACCATAGCTTGGGCGGTCTTGCAAGATATATTGATATACCTACACTATTTGTTTCTAAACGATGGATTATTTTGATTTTATTAATTGTTTAATTTCCTGTACACACCGCTTCAAATTGTTTTGGAGCTGGTAAACCCAAAATCTTTTGACTTGCCAACCGTGCATGATCAAGTGTTGATCTCGTTTTAAGTCAGATAACAAACGACCACCATCTATGTCGCGATGCCACAACTCTCCGTCAATTTCTACATCAATCGGGATTTCTGAATCTACAATCGCGAGGTCGAGGCGATATTGATAAAGCGGATATTGCGGGATAGTTCTAATCCCTTCTTCCGCAAGAGTGTTGAACAAAACTTCCTCCCAAGGGGACTCAAATTTGCCACCACCTTTGTTAATATTCTCTGGCTCTAATTCCTCGACATATTTCACAAATTCCGAAAGATGAGAAATGCCAGATTGAGCACATGCAACCCTATCGCCAACAATGTACAGTTCTGACCGCGCACGAGTAATAGCAACATTAAACAAGTTTACTGTTTTTCCTAGAAATCCAAGAGAACGTTGCGGTATTTTATGTGATACAACTGGAGAAAAAATCATGATATCTCTCTCATCACCTTGAAACTTATGTGCGGTATGGACAATAAAGTCCAACTTTCTTAACAAACCCGCATCTATTTTTTGATCTGCCAAATCTCTTATCTTATTTGCTTGTTCAGTAAAAGGGGTGACGACCCCAAGCGAAATATATTGTTCATCACCTTGCAATGAAATTCGCTTAATTATTTCTTCTATGAGATCAACCACTGCTGTCGCCTCTTCAAGGTTATATGCGCTTCCTGAAGATGGCCTCACCACTTCGCCGACGATGTTGCACCAAACCAAAGCGTCTGGATGTCCGGTTCCTCGTAGCTTTCGATAGTCGGTCCATATGCTCAACTTACCACCGTAAAATTTCTTGTTTGAAAAACCGATAATCTCTGCGCGACTTCGGTAATGCTCTAACAGATGGACAAATTTTGCCCCGGTTCCGATCACGCTTCTTGCAAGTTCAAACAGAGAATTTATACTGTACAGGAATCTTTGGTCATCGGATGGAGTTAAACCAATTTGTCTTTGCAGCTGTTGATCATCCACCCTATGAAGTGAGGATATGTGGGTTAGTTGATTAGGGTCGCCGATTACAACCGCTCTTTTTGCCCGATAGAGTAATGGCAAAGCTGAGGCTATATCGCACTGTGACGCTTCATCAATAACGGCTAAATTAACTATTCCAGCACTTAGTGGTAAAGCATGGCGAACAGAAAGGTTTGCAACAGCCATCGCTGGAAATGCTCTCACAACACTCTTAAACATTTTTTTTCTTTCCTTGCGCAATTCTTCAGCGAGCTCGCCTCCGGTGACATCTCCCTCTAACCTACGAACGATGCTGAGATAATCAGCTATGTCTTTTCTTTCGGTTCTACCCAGTGCTTTTAGGCGACGCTTCATTAAAGCATCCACATATTTGATACTGATATCTATGGCTCGCTCTTTACTTTTTATGATCCTTTCTCGAAGAAGTTCTACTGATGGTTCGTTCTCATTTTCCGTAACAATCTTAATAAGCTCTGACTGATTTTCTTTCCATTTCTTGATCAACTGGGCAATGATCAAAAGTTCTTTGCAGTTATGGACATGATTAACTGCGATAGAAAATTCGTGAATTGGAAAGACGGTCAACAGTTTTTGGGAGGTTTCCACGCTGCGTTTTTCGAGTGTAAGGCCGAATAATAAAAGAAGGCGAGAAAGAAAATTAGGGCCTTTTTCAGTTTGTTTTATTAAATTTTCCAACGACTTCAAAAGAGAATAAAAATCAGAATCGACTTCAATTGTATCGTATTGATTAAGTGTTTTTGCTATAGATGTGGGCAACTTATTTTTGGTCTGTTCAAGTATCGCGTCTAGGCGGCCTATACGATTGCGTCTATCCAAAATTCTCAATAAAGATTCATTCGCCCGCTTTTCTTCTATCTTGATCAAATCAAGTTCTTTTCTATATTCCCCAATCTCTCGCTCAAGTGTTTGTGTATTGTAAGTAGATGCCCGCTCTATTGCGGACAGTAAACGTTCTGCAAATTCTACCTCGCGTTCTTGTTGGCCATATTTAAGAATTATCGGTTCTGCCTGTAATCGTGAAAGCCTTTCTATTACAACATCTACCGCTTTGTGGTTTTTGCTGCCGAACAAAACACTCTCGCCATGCAATAGAGCATTAGCAATAATATTAAGAACAATCTGTGACTTACCTGTGCCCGGTGGTCCCGTAACTACAGTTAACGTATTAGTGAACGCACTTTTAATTGCATTTCTTTGCTCATCATTCAGTCCTGTGATTTCGAGCAAATCCCTATCGTTAGTTTCTTCTTTAACTTCTGTATTACGATCAAGAATAATCCGCCAAATTTCGTTTGGAGTAGAAGTATCACGCAATTCGCTTACCTCTTGTTCCAATCCACGGGTATATGGGGAGTCTGCACTCCGAAAGATTGTTGCAACTGGAAGTATACCGTTCTCTATTCTTTCACCCATCTTCAGTTCAACAATGTTCCCCGTTAAAATATCTTGGGAAAATGGGATTTCCTGCGGTAGTAGTTCGGCAAAAGCATACAAAATTGATCGTAGGTTTTGACTCCGGCTTTTTTCCTCATCCCAAGATTCCAGTATAGCTTCCGCAATGTGCTTTCGTTCTTCAACACTTGTGAGAAGGCTTTTATCAGTTAAGAATTTGGAGTTAATTCTTGGACGATCAGATTGCAAAATGAAGGCATATCCTGTTTCTGTTCGCACCAAATCAATCCCAAAAATAAGAATTGGTTGAATGATGTGACCTGTCCAACCTTTCTGGGATTGTTTGATGTATTTAGTGTGACAAGGGAAGCCGTAAAAATATGATAGCGGACTTCGACTCCATCTCGGTCCGTTAATAAAAGTTTGAACCTTCTCATTCTGTCCATTGAAATCTAAACGCTCTTTGCCTGAAGTTACCCACTCCTTCTCATCGCTATGAGGTACCTGCAAAAAATCCGTACCTTCTTTTGTTGAATAAAGTTCAATCTCTCCGGCATTTTCAACGGAAATACAGGAAAGGTAATATTTCAGCAATTTCTGCCATCGCAATGAGGTTTTATCATTATGAACAATCGGCTCTCTTATTGTAGTAGAAGATTTAGAATATCCTCTGCGCCCCCTATATTTGCCTCGATAAGGATAGTAATTTGCCATAGGCCAATAGTGTAAACACTACTCAATAATTTGACAAGGTGATACTGGCGGGAAAACCGGGGCTAAATACTGATTTGAAGTCGGTACAGGCCAAAAGCCAGGCTTACACATCGTAAATTGACAATATCTTGGTTTAGCACAAGTTGTCTTTAACTATCAACAATGTTATAATGTTACTTTTAGCTTTTTGGTGAAATATTGATGAGTATTGAGCACATAAGAAATTTCTCGATAATAGCACATATCGACCACGGCAAAAGCACACTGGCCGACCGGATACTGGAGCTTACCGGGGCGGTGGATGCGCGTGATAAGAAAGACCAGATCCTCGATGATATGGACCTTGAGCGCGAGCGTGGTATCACGATAAAAGCTTCTGCCGTCACCTTAAGCTACAAGCACGAAGGAAAAAAGTATATGCTAAACCTTATTGATACGCCCGGGCATGTGGATTTTCATTATGAAGTCTCACGTGCCCTGGCGGCATGCGAGGGGGCGCTTCTGGTGGTTGATGCGACCCAGGGTGTGGAGGCCCAGACGGTTGCCAATGCCCATCTGGCTGTTGAAAACAACGTGGAGCTTATCGGCGTGGTGAACAAGATAGACCTCCCGTCGGCTCAGCCCGAAATCGTCGCAGAGGAAATTGAGCACACAATAGGTATCAGGAAGAATGAATGTTTTCACATCAGTGCCAAAAAAGGCACGGGGGTTCCGGATCTGCTGGATGCATTAGTAACGCTTCTTCCGCCGCCTCCCGACCGAAGCGGCGAGCAAACAGCAGCGCTTGTTTTCGACAGTCACTGCGATGACTACCGGGGCGTAATATGCTATGTCAGGGTATTCGCAGGAAGCCTCAGAGTTGAGCAGAAGATTCGCTTTATGGGCAATGGCAGGACATATACCATAACTGAGTTAGGCAAGTTTACACCCAAAATGAAACCTGTGGATGAAATGGGCGTAGGAGAGGTCGGTTATGTGATTGCCAATATTCGTAAATTGACTGATGTCACCATTGGGGATACGATTACCGATGACGCCGAACCTGCTCACAAGGCGCTCGCCGGTTATAAGCCGCCGATACAGATGGTGTTTTCCGATTTCTATCCCGGCAATAATACCGACTATCCCAAACTTCGGGCAGCGTTTGATAAACTGGCACCCAATGACGCAAGTTTTTCTTTTACTGCTCACAATTCACCCGCTCTGGGATTTGGTTTTCGGTGCGGCTTCCTGGGGCTTCTGCACATGGATATTATCCAGGAGCGGCTCGAGCGCGAACATGGTATAAACGTCATCCAGACCGCTCCGACGGTGAGCTATGAAGTCTTGACTAAAGACGGCAAGGTAATCAGGATTGATTCTCCAAGCGAACTGCCCGATATTACAAAAGTCGCCGAGCTGCGTGAGCCGTTTGTTCGACTGGAGATAGTAACGGCAAGCGACTCGATAGGTGACATTATGAAGCTGGCCGAGAGTCGAAGATGCAGGCTGCTCAAGACCGATTACATAAGTGGAACCCGAGTCATGCTTGAATACAAAGCGCCACTCGCTGAAATAGTCTATGATTTCTACAACGTCCTTAAGGGTATAAGCCACGGCTATGCAACGATGGACTACGAGTTTATGGGTTTTGAAAAGAGCGACCTTGTCAAGATGGATGTTCTTGTCAACAAAGTCGTTGTTGACGCACTTTCTCTGATTGTTCATCGTAGCACTGCTGAGGCTCGCGGCCGAAGACTTATAACCAGGCTTCGCAAGTCAATCCCGCGACATCAGTTTGAAATTCCGCTCCAGGCGGCCATCGGGGCCAAGGTTATTGCAAGGGAAACTGTCAAGGCTTATCGTAAGGATGTAACTGCCAAACTTTATGGTGGTGATGTCACTCGAAAGATGAAGGTGCTCAAAAAGCAAAAAGAAGGCAAGAAGCGTATGAAGAGCATAGGCTCGGTACAGATACCACAGGAAGCTTTTATGAGTATTCTGGATTCCGAAGAATTGGAATAACTCTTCTTTGAAATGGAGATAGGCGGAGGTTCTGCAGCGGTATTGGCACGATTCACTTTTGAATTAATGGAGATAGTATTCAAAGGATAGGTCGGTAGAATTATGATTAATGCAAATTCCGTAAAGAACATAGCGATGAAGTTAGGCGCTGACTTGTGTGGAATCGCATCGGTGGAGCGTTTCAGAGAAGCTCCTGTTGGTTTCAGGCCGACAGATATTTACACGGACGCCAAATCCGTGGTTGTTGTCGCCAAGCGATTCCCAGAGGGACCATTCTTGTCTAATAGCCCGATTCCCTATACAGTTGCTAGTATCATTAAAATAAGAGATGTTACCAACCTCATCTGTACTCTTTGCTGCCGGCTTGAGCAGGAAGATGGTGTCTTTGCGGTTCCTGTACCCAGTGAGCCTTATGAATATTGGGATGAAGAAAAACGCGAAGGTAAAGGTATTCTTTCTCTGCGTCACGCCGGATATATGGCCGGATTAGGAGTGTTAGGCAAAAACACATTGCTGACAAATGCAATCTTTGGTAATCGCATTACACTTGGGGTAGTTTTGCTGAACATATCGCTCAAGCCTGACGATTTGGCAAACTACGATCTTTGTCCTGCTGATTGCCAAATTTGTTTAAGTAGCTGTCCGGCTGGAGCTATCGATGGGAAAAGGGTAAATCAAAAACTCTGCAGAGAGAAGTGCGAGGGACGTACCAGGAAAGGTGAAACGATATATCTCTGCAATAATTGCCGTAAGCTCTGCCCAAATGGAAAAGGATTTAATAATAAGCAGTTAATGGAGAAAAACTAAATGGAAAAACTGACTTTTTATATAGTTGACGTTTTTGCTGAAGAAAAATACGCGGGCAATCAGCTCGCTGTGGTCCGAGATGCAGCGGTTCTATCCAATAGCCAAATGCAGCAGATTGCTAAGGAGATGAACTACTCGGAGACTACTTTTATTCTAAGCGAAGAGCTGCGAGAGGGTGGCTATGACGTTCGGATTTTTACACCGGGTGCAGAAGTGCCCTTTGCCGGCCATCCTACGTTGGGAACCGCTTACGTGATTCGTCAAGAGATTATCAAGAAACCTGTTGAGACCGTAAATCTTAATTTGAAGGTCGGCCGGATTCCTGTCACTTTCCAGGACGCCGGCGAAGGTGAGGATATTCTTTGGATGAAACAGATAGAGCCGACCTTTGGTGAGGTTTTTGACGCAGGTGACATTGCGCAGGTTTTGACAGTTGATAAAGATGACATTGACGATAGATTCCCAATCCAGGAGGTGTCCACAGGTTTGCCTTTCATAATAGTGCCGCTTAAAACTTTGGATGCCACGAAACGGTCAAAGATAAATAAGGAAGTATTCTTCAAGCTAATTGAGAATACACAAGCTAAAATGGTCTTGCTGTTTTGCCCTGAAACTTACAACCGGGATAACAACTTAAATGTAAGAGTGTTTTGTGACTATTATGGTATCCCGGAGGACCCGGCCACGGGAAGTGGAAACGGCTGCTTAGCCGGGTACTTAGTCAGGAACCGATACTTCGGAACAAGCAAAATTGATGTTCGTGTAGAGCAAGGACATGAAATAGGCAGGCCGTCACTGCTGTACCTGCGGGCGGAAGAAAAAAGCGGCAAGATAGAGGTGTTCGTCGGCGGAAAAGTAGTAATGGTCGCGAAAGGAAAATTGGTTTAGAGCAAACCTCACTTTTAAAAAAATATGTAATGAAGGAAACAAGAAATGTCATTTAAGAATCTTAAAATAACATGTGTGAAAGCCGAAGGCCAATGCAGCCGTGCCAAACCGGTTGATACATTCTATGTAAGAAACGCAAATTTGGAGGTTCCACCAGGCCAGAGTATATGTATCTTTGCTCTTGGTAGTATCCTGCCGCCTATCACGGCTGCGATTATCAAAAGCCAGCAAGGTGAAGGTCTTTTAGAGATTTTAGATCAATGGCAGTGCCCCGACCCCCTGGCTAAGGTCATCTTTAAGATTGAGGAAGAAAATCCTATTGAGGCTGCTGAGTAAGGTGGAGTCGTATTGAGAATTGTTACGGTTGAAACAAACGAAGAATTAGAGATAATCAAAGAGCTTTTTGTCGAATACGCAGATTCGTTGGGCTTCGATCTGGATTTTCAGGACTTTAAACAAGAGTTAGCAAATCTTTGTGGTGACTATGCTCCGCCTAAGGGTTGTTTGCTGGTTGCTAAATATAAAGGGCAAATTGCTGGCTGTGTTGGGCTGAAGCAGTTTAGCGATGACATATGCGAGATGAAAAGGCTGTACATCAGGCCAGAATTTCGAGGTCTCGGAATCGGCAGAGTACTGGCCGAAGCTATAATTGAACAAGCCCGAAAGATAGGCTATACTCTTGTGCGATTGGATACTGTTCCAACAATGAAAGTCGCAAGAGCGCTATATCAATCTCTGGATTTTAAACAGATAAGTCAATACAGATACAATCCGATTGAAGGTGCTGAGTTTATGGAGCTAAAATTGGCGTAAACCCCGTTAGAAGCTCTTCGCCCTTCTAACGGTACTCACACGGGGCATTAAAGGCCGTGTTCAATATAAAGGAATTAAATATTTTCATCCCCGTGGCAAGCCTGCCCGCGCGTAGCCGCTTCAGCGAAGGCAGGCCACGGGGCATTCTAACGGGGTAAATAATTCGGAGCAGAGTCATGGAAGTACATTTTAAGAAATACCACGGGCTTGGAAATGATTACATAGTGATTGATCCAAACATCAACGACGTCAAAATGTCGCCAGAATCCATTCGGCTGATTTGTGATAGAAATTTCGGAGTCGGCTCGGATGGAATATTATATGGCCCTATCAAAAGTGGTGACATCCCAGAACTGCGTATATTCAACCCAGATGGCAGTGAGGCTGAGAAAAGCGGCAACGGCCTGCGAATATTTGCCAAGTATTTATTTGAGAGCAAATACGTCGATAAGAAAAATTTCAGCATCAAGACATTAGGCGGAATTGTTGAAGTCGAAATAAAAGACGACACAGCGAATTTAATAAAAATAGGCATGGGTAAGGTCACCTTCCTGAGTACCGAAATACCGGTCACAGGAAAAAGGCGAGAAGTCGTAAATGAGCCGCTGGAAGTTAATGGAGTTGAATATATAGTGACATGTTTATCTATCGGCAATCCACATTGCGTTATTCCAACAGCTAATGTGAGCGAGGAAAAGGCAAGGCAGCTTGGGCCTTTTGTTGAAAATCACGAGATGTTTCCAAATCGAATTAACATGCAATTGTTAAAGGTCATCGACCGTGATAATATCGAGATACGGATTTGGGAAAGAGGGGCAGGATATACCCTGGCTTCGGGCAGCAGCTCATGCGCAGCAGCAGCAGCGGCTCATAAGTTAGGACTTGTGGACAGAACCATAAATGTAAAAATGCCCGGCGGAAACTTACTTATAGAAATCGGCGACAATAAAGAGATATATATGACAGGGCCTGTTGAAGGCGTTTTTGAGGGATACTTTCATACAGATTTATCCAAAAAGCTGTTGTAATTAGTAATTACCAAGTACATGTTTAGCCGAAGGGAAAACCATCCCCATCCCTAAGGGATGAGGCTGCCACCCAATACTATTTAGAAAAACGTGTGGCATCCTCAAGCGTAGCTTGGGGATGGCTGTGCATGCCACGCATGGCTAAACACGTACATTACCTATTACCATTTAACCAGAAAGACACCATAAGGCAAACCGAAGGTTTGAAATCAGATTAGGACAACCCTAAAATTGGGGAAATCTGGGTGCATGTCAAGTTCGTAGGTGAAGTAGACGCAATAATATTACTTATTATCCCAATCTATAATGGCTGGTCACCTTTTGTCACCTCGACCGAGGCCGTATGGCCGAGTGGAGAGGTCTGCCTTCAAAGCAGATTTCTCCACTTCGCCCCCATTTCTGTCTTCGACAGAAGACACGGGGGCTACGGTCGAAATGACCCCGACTTGTCAAGCTTTCTCTCCGCAGATTTTTACCAATCCATTCTCCGCAGTTCACCCTTCGCAGTGCTACGAAGAACGGGCATCGCTGCTGCGAAGGACGAACAATCTTGACACGCACCCGGGGAAATCTCGCAAGCCGATTTCTCTTGACATTTTCTCCTTAATCGAATATAGTGAATTTAAGTATAGTTAGCTTTTTGTTTCCCGCCGATTTATCCGCAGATAGGAGTTCCTGTTGGCGGTTTTTTTGTTTGTTTAGCGGGGCAGGCGTGTGATGAATCATATATTAGTAATATCGTTCACATTTTGCTTTTTATCAATAGCACAAGCCGACCCGCCACAGCAGACTTCACCAATCAATTTCGGGCCTGAAGAGATAATTAAAGCCAACGGCGTTGACATCAAGGTATCCGGCTACTCGGTGCCTTCGTTTGTGGACTGGAATAACGATGGATTGCGTGACCTTGTCATCGGTCAGGGAAGTGGTTCTTATCCACCGGGTAAGGTTCGTGTTTATCTCAATGTAGGAACCGAATCCAGCCCTCAGTTTACAGATTACTTTTTTGTACAATCCCAAGACGCCGACCTGACAGTCCCAGCCACGGGCTGTATGGGATGCTTTCCCCGCGTTGTCTATTGGGATTCGGACGACCGTAAAGACCTGCTTATGGGCCTGTCCGACGGAACTATTAAAATCTTTCTCAATATCAGCGACAACAACGAGCCTGCCTTTGACAGCGGCTCGGACGTCCAGACATTTTTGATTGATTCAGAAATCGACGTGCGAATCAATGTAGGGGCACGGGCAACGCCTGCGTTTCTGGATTGGGACATGGATGGCAAAACCGACCTGGTAACCGGTGCGTTTGACGGCAAGATACACATCTATCTGAATTGCGGCTGCAGTGACGAAGTTCCTCTTTTCTGGTCCTTGCTGCCGTCAGGAACATTCGTCCAGGAGGATGACCATGACCTGATTGTGCCGTCTCGGCGTTCCAGCCCTGTAATTTTCGATTTGGATCGTGACGGAAAGGCCGACCTGCTTACAGGCAACACCGATGGCCAATTGCTGTTCTACCGCAATCTTGGCCCCGATTACCTGCCAACTTTCTCAGGCTATTTGCCTGTCGAGTCCAATGATGTTCCAATCGATCTTGTCGGCTCTCCACGCTCAAGGCCGTCCGTCTGTTTTTGGGCCGCAGATAGCTATCCTGATGTTCTCATAGGTGCTGGTGATGGAAAAGTACATCTGTTCCAGGGCATACCCGAAACTTGCGACATAAACCTCGACGGCGATGTAGACTTCATCGACTTTGCCTTGTTTGCTATTCACTGGCGGCAAAGTGACTCTAAAAAATTCAGCGAAGACTTCGACAAGCCCCTTAGGGACAAGCTCAGTCGAGCCGCTGACTTTACCAACGACGACAAGATAAATATTGATGATTTACGCATGCTTGCGGAAAATTGGCTCTCGTCTCGGCGAAGTGCCGAGCCGCAGCCGGAGAGGATACCTTAATCCCACAAAGAACAATCCCGAATAGGGTGCACTTAGCATTTGTAGATTAAAATGGTGCGATATTTCGCACCCTACATTTTTTTTGTCCATTCTTTTGTTTAACCTTTGTTTCACCTTAACTATCAATCGCATAAAAGGCGCGTACGTAAAGCGCGTACCTGTGGCAGTCCTAGGGACTCCTTACGGAGAGCTACGCGCTTTACGTATATTATGCGAACGCAAAAAAGATAATAGAGGTAGGGTGCGATGAATCGCACCAAGCTTACTGCGAAAGCCGGATTATTGGAAAATCCCGCAGGATACGCATATCGTTCATTGTTTGCGCTAATCGTTTCGTTTTAAGTTAAAATGGTGCGAGATTTCGCAGCTTACATTCTACTTTTAAAATTTTGTTCAATCTTCGCTGATACTTTGTAGAATTACAAGCCGGTGTTACAAGTGCGTTTTAATATATTAAATTGCTTTGTAGAAAAGACTCACTGTTATTTCGACCGAAGTCCCGATTCATCGGGACGAAGTGGAGAAATCTGCACACAAAGCAGATTCCTCGACTTGCCTTCGGCTCGCTCGGAATGACAAGTCCTGTGTTTTCTACAAAGCAATATTAAATAAGAATTGAAAGGAATTTCATTCCCAGAGAAAGGAGGCCTATCCGATGCTCGCAAGAAATGTGATTTATACAGGCACGTTTAGAGCGCTAATTATCTGTCTCGTTGTAGCTGGATTGTTCGCACCGGTTTATGGAGCAGCCGGCGGGAATATTCCACAGCTTCGCAAAAATGGCGAAGTCATACAGTTGTTTGTTGATGACAAGCCCTTTATCATCCTCGGCGGCCAGGTTGGCAATGCAAGTGCCTTTCCGGAGCGGATGGAGCGGGCATGGCCCAAGCTCAGGGAGCTGAATGCAAATACGGTGGAATTTCCGGTTTACTGGGAACAAATCGAACCTGAAGAGGGCCGATTTGAATTCGATGCGCTCGACCAGATTATTCGCGGCGCACGCGAGCATGGCTTGCGGGCCATTTTACTTTGGTTTGCCACATGGAAGAACGGAACGATGGACTATGTTCCTGCATGGGTCAAGTCCAATCCTGAACGTTTCCACAGGGTCATCAATAAGGCCGGCGAGCCTATCCGGGTGCTTTCGCCGCATTCGCAGGCAAACATGGAAGCCGACCGCAAAGCCTACGCCGAGCTTATGAAGCACCTGCGGGAAATAGACGAGAACCACAACACCGTTATCCTCATGCAGGTCCAAAACGAGCCGGGCCTGCGGTATTCTCCACGTGATTATTCACCGCAAGCTACGCGTTTGTTCAACGGCCCCGTGCCGGAGAAGCTTTTAAAGGCCCTCAAAAAACAGCCGGGTACGTGGAAAGAAGTCTTCGGCAGCAGACGCGCGGAAGAGGCCTTTACCGCGTATTATCTTTCCAGTTTCATCAATGAGGTTGCTCACGCCGGCAAAGAGATTTATCCGCTGCCGACGTTTGTCAATGTTTGGATGGGCGGTGAAGGAACAAACGACCGATTCATGGAGTTCGACCGTCCGGGCGACAGCTACCCAAGCGGCGGGGCTGTGTCACACATGCTGGACCTCTGGAAGGCATCGGCACCTGATATCGACATGATTGGTCCGGACATTTACCACCAGTCGCCCATCATTTACCGGGAGATTTTATCACGTTACACCCGCCCGGATAATCCCCTGCTCGTAGTCGAAACCAGAGGAAGTATGAAATACGCGTGTTACTTTTTCTATGCGCTGGCGGACTATTCGGCGATAGGCTTCACGCCATTCGGCATCGATTACGGCCCTGAAAGTGGGCTGAGTTCGATGTTTGTCCCTATGGCCGAGAGTTTCCGTGTGATAAAACCAGTGCTCTCTAAAATCGCTGAGCTGCAGGCAGCGGGAAAATTGCAGGCGGCGGTTGAGGAAGAATTTATACCGGGACGCATGTTGTATTTCGATGGATACGATATTTTGGTTCGCTTTCGTCCGCCGCGCCGGAGTTCCGGTCAGCCGTTAACTCCTACAGGCCCGCCGGAACCGTCGGGCCGTGTGCTGGTCGGTCAATTAGGGCAGAATGAATTTCTGTTCGTTGGTTTTGATGCCGCCCTTGACTTCAAGCCGTCCCTGGGGTCACAATATACCGGCGTCCAGTTTCTACTCGTTGAGGAAGGTATTTACGATAATGGCGTCTGGAAACGAACAGGGCTTCGCAACGGCGATTTTACCGATCGCGGCCTGACGTTTCCTTCGGAAGGAGCCGTAATTAGAGCCGAACTTATGAGGTACTGAATGTGTTTTTTATTAGCAATGTGCCGTTTTTTGTTTATAATCACGGTTGCTTTTTTTCGAGAACCACAAAACTTGTCCTCGCGTAAGCAGGCAGAGGCGATTTAAATGCTGAGGAATAAGATAACCATAGTTGGGGCAGGCAACGTCGGAGCTACAGCCGCTTACATCGCCGCTACGAAACAGCTCGGTGATATTGTGCTGCTGGACATAGTTAAAGGACTGGCCGAGGGCAAAGCCCTCGATATTGCCGAGGCAAGCCCCGTTCAGCTTTATGACTGCGATATTATCGGAACAACCGACTGGGAACAAACGGCGGACAGCAATATTGTCATCGTAACAAGCGGCCTGCCCCGCAAGCCGGGTATGAGCCGCGACGACCTGCTCGCCAAGAACGTCCAGATAGTTAAGGATGTGAGCAAAAAAACTGCCGAATATTCGCCTGACAGCATAGTTATTGTGGTTTGTAATCCTCTCGATGCGATGGTTCATACTGCAGCAAAGGTTACCGGCTTCGATAAGAAAAAAATCATGGGAATGGCTGGTGCCCTGGATTCGGCCCGTTTTAGCTACTTTCTCGCCCAGGACCTTGGTGTCAGCGTCGAGGATATAAATGCCGTCTTATTGGGCGGTCACGGCGATGATATGGTGCCGCTGCCCCGGTTTACGTCAGTTGCCGGAATACCTATTACCGAATTGCTCGACGAAGAAAGAATCGACGAGCTTATCGACAGGACCCGAAACGGCGGTATCGAAATTGTAAATCTGCTGAGCTACAGCGCTTTTTATGCCCCAGCCGCCGGGACTGTTAAAATGGCTGAAGCAATCCTCAAAGATAAAAAGACTGTAATGTCCTGCTGTGCCTATTGTAATAGCGAATATGGTGCCGGCGGATACTTTGTGGGCGTTCCTGTCGTCCTCGGTAAAGACGGCATCGAAAAAATTATTGAGCTTGATTTGAGCGATTTCGAACGGAATCTATTTAAAAAATCTCTTTCTCACATACGACAGCTTGCAGCTAAGGTTGATAAACTTCTTTAAGTCCGCCCCGAGCTTGTCCGAGGAGACCGACTTACGTCGGATTAATGCCGGCATGTGCCCCCGCTCTTGTCTTCGACAAGAAGACGCGGGGGAAAAAAGACTAAATCAGCATTAAACTTTTTCCTGAATCTATCGAGAATAAGCATGTAGTTCTATTTTCGCTTTTTTAGCGTATAAATCCCGTGTCAGGGTAATAATAAGCTTGTCCTGAGCGAAGTCGAAGTATACGCAAATTTTGTTTTGTACAGTTGAACTTATTTGTTGAGCTACGGCGGATAATATTGTATTTTATCTATTTTTAACTCTTTAGCGGCAGGATGATAAATGGAACTGATAAAAAGAGTCAAACAGGCTGAGCAGCAGGCTCAGCAGATAATCGAACAGGCCAAAGCTGAGTTGGTCAAGCAGGCTGAACAAAGCCGGGAGCATCGCCGTCAGCTCATGGAAGAAGCTGAGCAAAACAGGAAAAAAGCGACCTCAGAAGCCGTCGACCAGGCGGAAGTGCAGGCCCGGCAGGAAGTAGAGTCCCTGAGAGCACAGGCTGAAAAGCAACGCCAGGAATTACACAACAAGGTGGGAAGCAAAATTGGTGGAGCCGCAA
>Ga0315541_1000106_pt1 | contig 81074 bp, 79 predicted proteins | sample SalMarSW160190MG_FD_203095 | JGI IMG/M metagenome (GOLD analysis project Ga0315541, IMG submission 203095) | Salt marsh sediment microbial communities from the Plum Island Ecosystem LTER, Massachusetts, United States - Salt Marsh Sediment SW1601-190 ... | reverse complement strand
CCCCTGTAGCTCAGTTGGATAGAGCAGCGGTTTCCTAAACCGCGTGTCGGGCGTTCGAGTCGCCCCAGGGGCACCACACAGACCAACTCTCTTAAAGTCTTCATACCGTAAATGTGACAAAATGTGAGGGTGTTACTTTCAGATTTTGGGAATTGCAACAATTTGCCAAATCTGGATCATTACTTGAGGTGCTTTAACCACTGCTGGCGGAACTTGTTGACCTTGGGAGAAATTACCATCTGGCAGTATCCTTGCTCCGGATGTTGAGAAAAGTATCCTTGGTGGTAGTCTTCTGCAGGATAGAACGTGTGCAGGGGAACAATCTGCGTGACGATGGGTTTCTTCCACAGGTGAGCTTTATTGAGTCCTGCAATAAGCTCCTCGGCAATGGCTTTTTGCTGCTCGCTGTGGTAGAAAATTGCCGAACGATACTGTGTGCCTACATCCGCACCCTGCCGGTTCAGTGTCGTTGGGTCATGGATAGAGAAGAAAATCTCCAAGATTTCCCGATACGATATCTTTAAAGGGGCGAAACTTACCTGAACCGCCTCAGCATGGCCGGTTTTACCACTGCAGACCTGCTCGTATGTTGGATTAACAGTGGCGCCACCGGTGTAGCCGGAAATAACGTTCTCAACACCATCAACTTCCCTGAAAACCGCCTCGATACACCAGAAACAACCGCCGGCGAGGGTAGCAACTTCCAATGAGGCTGCCTGGTTCATAGTTGATCCTTGGATACGAATTTTAGTGCAAGGCCGTTCATACAATAGCGTTTGCCGGTCGGTGGCGGGCCATCATCAAATACATGACCTAGGTGTGAGTCACAACGGGCACAGAGGACTTCCGTTCGCACCATTCCCAGACTCATATCAGGTTGTTCTACCACGTTCAACGGCGAGATTGGCTCATAGTAACTAGGCCAGCCTGTCCCCGATTCGAACTTGGTGGAACTACGAAAAAGATCAGTGCCACAGCGTACACACTGGAAGATACCCGGTTCGTGGACGGTACTGAAGGTGCGGGTACCCGGAGATTCCGTTCCTTTCTTGGTAGTGATTTCATACTGCTTCTCGGTCAGTAACTTCCTCCAGTCCGCATCCGACTTCTCGATTTTCTCTACCATCACTATCTTGTTTTGTTTGGCATCATAAATCTGTACGGTTGTAATCTCTGCACCTCCTTCTAAATATTATAAATTAAATATATATCCTCAGAATGTGCAAACATTATATGGATAAGAAACGAGCCACGTATTCCCGAACCGCGTGTCGGGCGTTCGAGTCGCCCCAGGGGCATTTTTGATTATAATTATGCTGCTTCCGGGGTGTCGCTCAGTAATTATTTTCCGCATCCCAAAGCTGGGTAGTTGCATATGTCTTGAGTTCTGACATTTTGTAGCAATCGTGACACAAAAGTCATTGTGAGGCTGACGAAGTGCAGTGGTGGAGGTAAAGAGGGAGAAGCTCAATTCAGCGTCTTTTTGTCTGGGCAGCTCTCCTTCTGCGCACAAAGAAAATCGCCAGTCCCGCTGCCACCACCGCTCCTATGATCCCGCCAATTAATGGCCAGTTGAGGGCAAAGTTGGCCGTTATGGCGTAGTCGCCATGCATGGTGATGATGGTTGTGGCGGTGCGGACATTGAAGATGGTGTCCACATCACCAGTCCAGTTGACAAAGCGGTAGCCCGCCTCGGGCTCGGCAACCACGCGAACCACCACCCCGGCATTATAGGTGAATGCTCCCTCGTCAGGGGTGATAACGGAACCGCCAGTGGTGCTGGAGATGGTAAGGGCATACTCGGCAACTCCCAGATTCCATTTGGCAAGCTCGATATCAGGGCCTGCGGCGACCAGGGTGCCGTTGGCCTTAAGCCCCACCGTGTGATAGCTGCCTCCGGTGATCTGGGTGATGTTCATCCAGCTGCTGACAGCGTACTGCCCACCGGCGTCGCCTCCCGCGGCGGCCACGGTGCCGTCGGCTTTAAGCCCCACCGTGTTATAGCTGCCTGCGGTGACCTGGATGATATCCGTCCAGCTGCTGACATCGCACTGCTCATAGGAATTGTCTCCCGCAGCGACCACGGTGCCGTCGGCCTTAAGCCCCACCGTGTTATAGCCGCCTGCGGCGACCTGGGTGATAGCCGTCCAGCCGCTGACAGCGCACTGACCATACTCGTTGTCTCCCACGGCGACCACGGTGCCGTCGGCCTTAAGCCCCAACGTGTGCTGCCAGCCTGCGGCGACCTGGGTGATGTCCGTCCAGTTGCTGACATCACACTGCTCGAACTGGTTATCTCCCACGGCGACCACGGTGCCGTCGGCCTTAAGCCCCACCGTGTGCCTGGAGCCTGCGGCGACCCCGATGATGTCCGTCCAGTTGCCGGCATTGCACTGCCCGTAGTCGTTGTATCCCACGGCGACCACGGTGCCATTGGCCTTAAGCCCCACCGTGTGACCATAACCTGCGGCGATTGGGTGGTTATAGCCTGCGTCGGCCTGGATGATGTCCGTCCAGCCGCCGACATTGCACTGCCCGTAGCCATTCCATCCCACGGCGACCACGGTGCCGTCGTTCTTAAGTCCCACCGTGTGTCTGAAGCCTGCGGCGACTCCGATGACATCCGTCCAGCCCTCGACATTACACTGCCCGTAGTAGCTCCTTCCCGCGGCGACCACGGTGCCGTCGTTCTTAAGCCCCACTGTGTGCCAGCCGCCTGTGGCGACCCCGATGATGTCCGTCCAGCCCCCGACATCGCACTGCCCGTGGTCGTTCTTTCCCACGGCAACCATGGTGCCGTCGGCCTTAAGCCCCACCGTGTGGTCAGAGCCTGCGGCGACTCCGATGATATCCGTCCAGCTGCCGATATCGCACTGCTCGTAGTCGTTCCTTCCCACGGCGACCACGGTGCCGTCGACCTTAAGCCCTACTGTGTGATAACTGCCTGCGGCGACCTGGATGATGTCCGTCCAGCCCCCGACATCACCCTGCCCGCTGCCTTTGTATCCCACGGCGACCACGGTGCCGTCGGCTTTAAGCCCCACCGTGTGACCATAACCTGCGGCGACCTGGATGATGTCCGTCCAGTCACCGACATTGCACTGCCCGCCCTCGTTGTATCCCACGGCGACCACGGTGCCGTCGGCTTTAACCCCCACCGTGTGGTCAGAGCCGGTGGCGACCTGGGTGATGTCCGTCCAGTTGCCGACATTGCATTGCCCGCCGCCGTTGTATCCCACGGCGACCACGGTGCCGTCGGCCTTAAGCCCCACCGTGTGTTGGCTGCCTGCGGCAACCCGGATGATGTCCGTCCAGCCGCCGACATCACACTGCCCATAGACGTTGCTTCCCACGGCGACCACGGTGCCGTCGGCTTTAAGCCCCACCGTGTGATAGTAGCCTGCGGCGACCATGGGCGTTACCTGCCCTTGAGCTGTGTTCAGTGCCATCGCGGAAGCAGCGCTGGGGCTATCTACCACCGGAATAATAGAACGGTCATCTGTCAGATGCACGGTTGCTGAAGCTCCCGCTGCCGAAGCAGGAAGAATCAGACTGAAGGCCAGAACGATATAGAGTAGGGCTGGTAGGAGCATCTTTCTATTTTTCATTGCTGCCTCCGATTATCCGTTATCCGAAAACTGGAACACCTTTCCTGCGTATGAAAGTCTCCCCTGACGCAGTGTCTGAGTCTTAAACCTTTCTCAATCATGCTTTCTTCCAGTACTTCTCCCTCAACTCTTTCTTCAAAATCTTGCCAGCAGGGTTCTTGGGCAGGGAATCGACAAACTCAATGTCCTTCGGTACCTTATAACCTGCTATGTGCTTTTTGCAGAAGGCGATGATCTCTTCTGCGGTAGTGCTTACTCCCTTCCTTGTTTCTACTACAGCGTGAACCTTTTCTACCCAGTATGGGTCAGGGATACCAATGACAGCTGCCTCCAGAACCGCGGGATGCTGGTAGAGAACCTCTTCTACTTCCCTGGGATAGACATTTTCCCCACCGGAAATAATCATGTCCTTTTTCCGATCTGCAATGTAGATATAACCCTCATCATCGTAATAGCCCATATCTCCGGTATGGACCCAGCCATCTATAAGGGTTTCCCTGGTTTCCTCAGGCTTGTGCCAGTATTCAACCATGATGTGCTTACTTCGTGCTATTATCTCGCCCACTTCACCAGGCTCGACATCGTTACCCTCGTCATCCACAATTCTGACCTGCACCCCGATATCTGGTCTGCCCGCTGACGTGAGTTTTCTCTGTTCCTTCTCAGGTCTATCCAGGACATTGTGGTCCTCTTTTGACAGGTGAGAGACGGCTGGACCAGTTTCACTCTGTCCGTATCCTTGGGCGAAAATGGGACCAAAAACCTGCATCCCTTTCTTTAGCACCTCCAAAGGCATGGGTGAGGCTCCGTACCACAGGAGCTTCATAGAACTGATATCATACTTATTGAGGTCAGGTAGGTTAAGCATTGCCACCAGGTGGGTTGGCACAAAGTCCATATGGGTGGCCCGCTCATCGTGGATAATTTGTAGCGTTGCTGCGGGGTCAAAGAATTTCATGATGATATTGCATCCCCCGATGTACAGGGAACTCCGGAAATGGGTATTCCCCGCAATATGGAAGAGAGGCGTTATCTGAACACGCTTGTGCCCAGGGTATAGGCCCATATTCATAACTAGGGTCTTGCTGTCGTCGATGAAGCAACGTTGAGTATATAGAGCACCACGGGGCACGCCGGTAGTGCCACTGGTGTAAACGATGCCGACAGGGTCGTCCTCGTCTACCTGAACATCAGGCTCTGCCTTGGAATAACTAGTCAGCAGGTCACGGTGGTATATCATATCGGGAACGGAAGCCTCAAAAGAGATGAAGTTTTTAACCTTGGGCAGGTGCGGTCGCAGTTGATTAGCCATCTCCATTAATTCAGGTCCCACGAAGAGGCTATTGGCTTCCGAATAATTGATGAGGTACTCAAGCTCCTGTTGTCTCAACCTGGGATTAAACGGCGACGCAATGAATCCTCCCTTCATCGCTGCCCCGTAGACATCAATATACCCAAGGCAATTCCAGGACAGAATACCAATTAAGTCTCCCTTCTTGACCCCCATTGCCTGCAAGGCGTGTATTAGGCTATTTACTCTGGTATTAAACTTGGAGAAGGTTATCCTCTCGGACCCGTGCACGAAAGCTTCTTGGTCTGGATGTAGGAGTGCATGTCTATGGATGATGTGGGCGAAGGTGCCTATTTTGTATTGACTTAGCTCGCTTAATATATTCCTTGTTGTCATTCTTTCCTCCCTGTCATTTACTTCTTATTGTTTCTACTGCTTCTGGCGCTGCCGATACGCTTCAATGTAGCGTCGGGCGCGCTTGTCACGGCCGAGTACAAGATCGGCGGCTAGGATAATTGAGCGCACCTTAGCCGCATCCACAATGAGACAGGTAGCACCGGCGGCAGTAGCCATGACCACGAAGGCGTTATTGAGCAGTTCGCGGTCAGGCAAGCCAAAAGATACATTGCTGGCGCCCATTGTCATGTTCACCCCCAGTTCGGCCTTAATCCGCCGGATGGCTTCCATGACTGCCGCCCCGGAGGCGGGTTCAGCTCCTACCGCGAAAGCAAGGCAATCAATGACTAAGTTCTCACGGGGGATACCTGCCGCCTCGGCTCGCTCCACTATCTTACGGGCAACCCGCACCCTTCCCTCAGCGTCCTTGGGGATACCATCGTCGTCCTGCACCAGACCGATGACGGCAGCCCCATATTTCTTGATTAGGGGCAGGATCCTTTTCAGGGAGTGCTCTTCACCGGTAACTGAGTTAACCAGCGGCTTACCCTTGTAGACCTTGAGTGCCGCTTCTAGGGCATCGGGGTTAGAACTATCAAGGCATAGGGGTGTATCTACGGTTTCCATCACTGCCTGCACCGCCTTGGGCAGCAGGGCTGCCTCATCGATGCCGAATACACCCACGTTGACATCAATAATATCCGCCCCGGCTTGCACTTGAGCCAGGGCTTCCCTACGGACAATCTCCAGGTCGCCGGCCTTGAGAGCCTCGGCTAGCTTTTTCTTGCCCGTGGGATTGATACGCTCGCCGATAAGCACTGTGGGCTGGTTATCACCAATGATTACTTCTTTCTTGGGGCTTGACACTCTGGTTTCCATCAGTCGATTTCCTCCCTCTTGCCGTCTATAATCCGATATCGTCCCAGGTAGCTTGCCTGAATAAAAGTCGGCTCAAAGTTAGGAACACTGGCTAGTTCAATATAGTTAACTCTGGAGGCGATAGCCTCTGCCTTAGCCCGAGATTTAAGGGAAATCAGAGCTAGCTTGGCTCCCATGCCGGCGGCGTTGCCCACCTGCCGGAAGCGGTTTAGGGGCAGCGATGGCAGCATGCCGATTGCCACCGCACTGGCTACGTCGATGTAGGTGCCAAAAGCTCCGGCAATTATCACCTGCTTAATCTCAGCTTCAGAGCAGCCGCTCGTTTCCAGAAGCATCTGGATACCGGTGCGAATGGCGGCTTTAGCCAGCTGTAACTCTCTCACGTCATGCTGGGTGATGGTGATGGCTGGCTTCCCTTTCCGCTCCTCCTTGCTGACCAATATAAACTCGTGCTGTCCCTTGTAGGAACGAACGCGAGGTCGATTATCTATTATCCTGCCACCCTCATCAATAATTTTAGCCAGATAAAGCTGAGCTAGTGCATCAAGTATGCCCGACCCGCAGATGCCCACCGGCGGCGCCCCGTCGATGGTCTGGTACTGGATTTTATCGCCGTCTATGCGCAGGCGTTCAATAGCTCCCGTGGCTGCCCGCATGCCGTACTTGATATGACCGCCCTCAAAGGCAGGTCCGGAGGCACAGGAGGTGGCGGTTATCTTCCCCTTGCAGATTAGAGAGACCTCGGTGTTAGTCCCGATGTCCAGAGCCACCGTTGTTTTTTTTGCCTGCCAGGCATCTGTTGCCAGCAACATGGAGACATGGTCGGCGCCAACGAAGCCGGCGATGTTGGGCAGCAGGTGTACATACGCCCCGGGGGCAATATTTAACCCCAGCTCCCCAGCCCTGACCTCCAACGCCCGGCTGATGGCAGGCACGAAGGGGGAGAGAGCAAGCTGTTTTACCGGCAGGCGGAGGAAGAGGTGGTGCATGGTGGTATTGCCCACGACCACTGCCTCTACAACTTCTCCGGGTTTGGCACCAGCCTCAGCACAGAGGTCAGTGCTCAGCTCGTTGATGGCATCAGCCGCCAGCTTCTGTACCGCTGCCGCCGCCTCTGGCGACTTTATCACTCCGGTAATACGGTTGATGATGTCCTCCCCATAGCTTATCTGGGGGTTCATCACCCCTTTGGCGGCTAGGGTCTGTCCGTTGCCCAGGTCAACCAGATAGCCGGCAACCTTGGTGGTGCCCAGGTCTATGGCTAACCCCATCTGGCGGCTTTTTGGGGGGAGAATGGCTATCACCTCGCCGTTACGGACTACAGCCCGGCTTTTCCACTTCCAGGACCGCAGCTGGTCAGAGATGGTGCGCAGGGCACCAATATCAACCTTGGTGCATCGCAGCTTGTGCTGCTGGTTTAGTGCCTTAAGCAGGCGGTCGGCATCAGCCTGGGGGGCTGACAGGGACGGAGCTACTAGTTGCAAGCGGTAGGCTCGAACCGATGGCTCGGGAGAAACTCTTACCTCCAGCCCCTCCACCTGGAGCCGTTGCGGGGTGGTCATGGACTCGGCGGGCACAGCTATTTTGCAGTCGCTGGCGGGATAGGTCTGGCAGGCAAGTCGCCACCCCCCTTTGATTTCTCGGCGGGAAAAGGTCTCCAGTTCGTTGGGCGTTGGCTTGGAGACAGTCCCACTTAGAACTTGCACTTTGCATGCGTGGCATGTCCCCTTGCCGCCGCATATGCTGTTGATACCGACGCCGAGTCGGCGGGCGCAGCCTAGAAGCGACTCTTTCTTGCGGCATTTACCTCTTAGCCCTACCGGCTCAAAATCAATGGTGAAATCAGCCATTTTCTTCTTATTCTGTTACTTTATAGTGGCAGGTTTCCCTGAGGCTGCAGCGGGCACAGACTTCAGCATCTGTCCACCTTGTCATCTTGGGACTGATGCCAATGACCATGGAAACCGATTTGCGGGGGACCAGTACTCCCGAAGCGGTCAGCCTCACGCCGATTTCATCTGCGTTGACCAGTCCCAGCAGGTTCCACTGCTCGGTCAGGGGAAAACCGGGCATACCCGGGTTAACCGGGCTGCTTATCTCATAACCCCGAGACGAGACCTCACTGGCGAGATGCCTGAGGACTTCCAGAGCCGTAATGTCCACGGCGGTGCTGCCGATACCGTCCAGAATCATCCCCCGCAGAGCCTCGTCGCTTTTACTGTAGTCTGTTACCTGTTTTTCCAGCCTGGGGCCGATGGTGCAGAGGAGAACGGCAAGCTCCTTCGCCTCGGGGAAGATTGCTGGTATTAATGGGCCGTGTATCGCTTTATCACCCTCCAGCGATATCTGGCTGCTGTTCATACTGCTTACCGTATAGTATTCATAGGCCACCGCTGGCTCCAGCAGGCGAGCCTTCTTGACACTGGCGAGTAGTTCCCGAATTAAAATTTTTATCTCCGGCCTGACTTTAGCTCCTCCCCCCAGTCCCTGCCGCCGTAGCACATCCCTGGTCTTCAGGCTCAGGGGAATATCACGGATCACGGGCATAGCCCAGCCTCTCCTCTGCTCTTATGTTACCACCCCAGCCTGTTAGGGAGCTATTTGTATACGCCGTATTTCTTAGCGGAGTCGACCATAGCTCTGACGTTTTCTGCCTTTGCCTGGTCAAAGAACGCCCCATTGCTCACGATAAAGCCACCGCCCTTGGCGCAAGTATCAATGAGGTTCTTGACGTAGTCTTCTATCTGCTGGGAGGTGCCTACGGCTAGCAGGTCGGAGGGCACATTGCCGTACATGCAGGCAACCTTGCCCAGTGTTTTCTTGGCTTTAGCTATGTCGCTCTGGTCTATCATCCATAGAGTCTTACCCTTGGGTAAGTCCTGGACAACCTCCAGACGCGTGGTCCAACGCCCCTCAGCCGCTGGCATTGGTACGACTCCCTCAGCAATTAAGCCCATCATGACTTTTCGGAAGGTGGGCCAGTAGAATTTCTTAAACTGCTCGTCAGACATAAAGCCGTCAGCTCCTTTGTGCAAGGGCATGAATATTAGCGGGTGTCCGGCCATCTGGGCTGTGCCTACTCCCATCTTAATCATTAGAGGGGTCAGCCTGTCCATGGCTTCGAGGAGCTTTTCCGGCTGGCGGTACATATCCAGCATTACTCCTCTGGTGCCCCTGAGGGTGTCGCCAATTACATCAAAAGGTGCCTTGCTATATCCGGCGACGATGATCGGGAACCCGGCTGCGAGTATCTCGTCATTCCAGGCACCTATAGCTCCTATCCATTTTAAGGCTTCAGCGCCAGCCTCAAAAAGAGCCTTATAGGTAGCTTGGATGGGGGGTAAACCAAAGGGTATAAAGTTGAGGGCGACGCCGTACATTTCCAGTATGCCGGTGAGGGTGGGGAGCATCTTAAAACCCTCTAAGGCGCCGAATACGCGCGGCAGATAGGTGTTACTGAAGAAATTAGACGGGTCGTCAATTAAGGCGTCATATTCATTCGCCTTCATGTATTCGCCCTCGTTAGCCTGGTATGAGGCATTGGGGGAAACTCCATGTCCGGGCCAGGAATATAGTTTGTAATCAAGAATCTCGAGAGACTTCCCCGCCCCGGGTACATATGCGCCAAGATGTCCATCTGGCTCAAAGTCCATGACAAATTTTTTGAATGCCATGCAGCATTTGTCGTAGTCATACATCGATTCTTGTGGGGTTATTCCTGCGTAATAAGCGGGGAAGAAGCTAGGAGCAACAAAAATCGGCACCCTGTCCGGTAATTTCTTCATTTGAATGGCGTCTTTTATTCTGGTTATCCTATCCTTATACGCCTTCTCGGCCTGGGGGCTCTGGAATTTAAGGTCTTTTCCCTGCGAGTCTTTCGGCGACATCCACCTTTGAAACAGTGCCTCCTGCTTTTCATCCGATGACATCTCTTCCCATTGTTTTTCCATTTTATTGCCTCCTGCAAGTTCTTTGTTGAAGATTATTACCGGGCACCGGTCCATTTCTTGGCCAGGGTAACTCCGGCCATGGCGTCCTTGCCGTAGGCATCAGCGCCGGTGTAGTTCTTTATCTCGTCACTCATCTGACCGCCGCCAATCATGACCTTTACCTTATCTCTTAAGCCGGCGGCTTTTATGGCTTCCACAGTTTCTTTCATGGAGTCGAAAGCCAGCGTCAGAAATCCGCTCAAGCCGACGATAGGGGCACCGGTTTCCTTTATCTTATCCACGAACTTCTGCACCGGGACATCCACGCCGAGGTCGTGAACCTCGAAGCCATTGACGTCGAGCATGAAGACCACGATATCCTTGCCGATGTCATGTATATCCCCGGCAACGGTGCCGAAAACAATCTTGCCCAGCTTCTTGCTCTCCGTCATCTTGCCTAGTTTGGGCTTGACTATCTCGGTTACTTCTTTAAGTATCTCGCCGGAGTACACCAGGTCAGGTATGAAATATTCGCTTTCGGAAAAGCGCTTGCCCACGATTTCCATGCCCTTTCTGGCATCTTCCATAATCTTGAATGGGTCTTCACCAGCACTCAGCCTATCTTTTACAATCTTAATAACCTCTTGTTCCTTCAAATCAGCTAACGTTTTAACCAGGTCTTGAGCCATCTTTCTCTCCCTCCTTGATCTGTATTGGACTCTATAGTCCGCTAGCGTTAATGTTATTTGAAAAAGCATTATATCAAGGGCAGAGAAATTTTTCTACCTATCCGTCGGCAAAGCGACACAATTTGACAGGAAGCCATTTATTTATGATACAATGCGGACAATTTGAAGTAAGAAAGGAGATAAGATAATTATGGCCAAGCTCACAAAGACCAAGGACGAGATTATCAAAAAATCCAATGAACTGGCTATAGAATATGAAGCAAAATACAAAGGCTGCGGCGAGTGCACATTTATGGCAGTAATTGATGCCCTGAGATGGGGTGGCTTGGAAATTATCCCCAAGGATATGGAAGATAGACTTTTTTCCGGGGTGTGTGTTACGACCGCGGGTATTGGCTTGATTTGCGATGGTAACTGTGGTGCTGTAGCCAGCGGCGCTTTGGCCATCGGCCTGGCTCTGGGAATCCAGGGGGGGCCGGGGGGGCCTCTGTACCTCTTAAAGTTGGGCGAGGCTTTTGCCACCGTTCGGAATACTCTAGTGGATAAGTGTTACCAGAAATATAATTCCATACTCTGCACGGCTATACAAAGGAAATGGTTTGGGAAAGCCTGGGACTTGACGCGTGATGACATGAATTTGGAATTCCTGGGAATAACACACGGCTGCGCTATTATGGAAATAACTATGTGGACCACTGAAATTATCTTGGATGAATTTGAAAAAGGGAATGTAAAAGGTTATGTGGGTAGCCCGGAAGTTAAAGCTTGAGTTTTTCAGCCCCAACGACATAAAATATAGTCAATTACAGAACTTTTTACCAAAATTTTTCCCGCAGAATCTATAATAGAGCCCACAATAGCTTGGAAATAGCCACAAACCTGTTAAAATGGCGCTGGTCAGCAAATAGATTCCGTGCTCCAGAAGAAGCGCATCGAAATAAAATCCTGATTTCTAATCTGGTGGAGAGTGAAGATGGAAGAGCGTATTAAAAGGCTTCGTGAGACCAAGGCAACAGCCGCATTGGGGGGTGGTGAGCAGAAAATAGCTAAGGAGCATGAGAAGGGTAAACTTACAGCCCGTGAGCGCATAGACCTGCTCCTCGACCCAGGCAGCTTCAACGAGTTTAATATGCTGGTGAAATACAAGGTTGGTGCGCCAGGGGATGGCATTGTAATCGGACATGGAACTATAGATGGGCGAAGGGTCTGTGTTTTCTCCCACGATGTTACCGTGTTTGGCGGCTCTCAAGGCTATATGCATGGCAGGAAGCTATATAAGATACACGAGATGGCTCTGGATATGGGCGTTCCGCTCATTGGTCTGAATGATTCCCCGGGAGCCAGGGTGATAAGACCTGAGCTGGCAGGGAGCGACGACCCGTACCGGGTGAGCGACGAGAAACATGGTGGGGCAGTATTTTTTATTAACACTCGCTGCTCGGGGGCAATACCTCAAATCTCAGCCATCTTAGGCAACTGTACCGGCGGCTCTGTCTATTCCCCAGCGCTGACCGATTTCATATTTATGGTTGACGGTCTATCGCATATGTTTATCACCGGTCCCCGGGTCATTAAGTCGGTGATGGACGAGGAGGTCAGCATGGAGGAGCTCGGAGGAGCTAAGGTCCATTGCCAGATTACCGGCATTGCCGATTTCCGGGTCAAGAGCGAGCAAGAATGCATGCAGGGGATAAGGAGATTATTATCTTTTCTGCCCTCAAACTGGAGAGAACGACCAGCGAGAAAGGATACTGGCGATGACCCGGAAAGGTTTACCGATGCCCTGAATGAGATAGTGCCCGTCCAACCAACCATGGGATACGATATGCATCGGCTCATCAAAGAAATTGTTGATAACGGCGACTTCCTTGAGGTTAAACCAGAGTTTGCCGGTGAGATAATAGTCGGCTTTGCTCGCTTGAATGGTCATACTGTGGGCATTGTTGCCAATCAGCCGATGGTCCGTGCCGGCTGTATGAGCGTGGATAGCTCATACAAGCAAGCCAGGTTCAGCAGGTTCTGTGACGCCTTCAATATTCCGATCATCCTGTTAGTAGATACACCTGGCTATCTTCCGGGTAAAGCTCAAGAGCAAGCCGGGATAATTCGCCACGGAGCGAAGGTGCTTTATGCTTTGTCGGAAGCGACTGTACCCAAGATAGCGATACTACTTCGTAAGGCATATGGGGGTGCTGTTTTAGGTATGGGTATACTGCCGGGGTTTGGCACTGACCTTGTTTTTGCCTTGCCTACGGCTGAGGTCGGGGCTATGGGCGCTGAACAAGCGGTAGAACTATTCTATGCTGATGATATCAAGTCTGCAGACCAACCAGAAGAGTTTAGAGCCCAGAAGGTAAAGCAGTATGAAGAGCTATATGCTGATAGCCTGGCTTTAGCATCGCAGGTCACCTATATCCAGGATATCATTGAACCAAGGGAGACGAGGCTCTGCTTGATCCGGTCGCTTCAGTTAATACAAGATAAGAAGGTGGAACCCACTCCCAAGCGTCATGGCAATATTCCCCTGTAAGTAGTAACACTTGACTATAGTGTAGAGGTATGGACAATGGACTTTGAACTAAATGAGCAACAGACGATGTGGCGGAGTATGGCACGCAAGTTTGCCAAGCAGGAGATGCTGCCCACACTCAAAGAGTATGAGCAGCAACACAAGGTGAACTATGATGTTATCAAAAAGATGGGTTCGCTGGGTCTAATAGGAGCCCACATATCCCAGGAATATGGTGGCGCCGGGCTTGATTATACTTCGGCAGCTATAATCTGGGAGCAACTCAGCTGGGCAAGCTGGACACAGACCTTGGTTTCTTTGGGGCAGGGTGTACTTGCCGGCACTATTCTTATGAATGTGGCTAATGAGGAGCAGAAAAAGAAATACCTGCCTCCACTGTGCCGGGGTGAGCTGATTGTTGCTGTAGCCGTTGTTGAGCCCGATGCTGGTAGCGATGCCGCTGCTATTGAGACTATGGCTGTACTTGATGGTAATGAGTGGGTTATTAGTGGCACCAAGAACTTTATCATGCACGGCGGTATGGCTGATATTGTCTTTGTTTTAGCCCAGACGGACAAAAGCCAGGGTATACGGGGTATGGCTCTTATTGGTGTCGACAGAGCCACTCCAGGCCTTTCCAGCTCAAACGTTGAGATGGTAGGTGGCTGGGCTTGTGACCTGAGTAATTTGGGGTTTAGTGATTGCCGGGTGCCCCACGATAATCTGATTGGTCAGGTAGGTCGGGGTTTTCAGAATGCCTTAGTTGGTATTGATACAGCCCGCCTGTTTATAGCTGCTGGCGCTATTGGTATAGCTCAGAGCTGCCTTGATGCTTCCATCAAATACTCTAAAGAGCGCCACCAGTTTGGTAGACCTATAGCCAGCTTTCAGTTGGTCCAAGAGGTAATAGCCAGAATGGAAGCCGAGACTGAGGCAATTAGATGGCTGGTATATTATGTTAGCGACCTCAAAACTAAAGGGCTTCCGCATGCTAAAGAGCTGTCCTCAGCCAAGTGGCTTGCCACTGAGTTGGCGGTAAGAGTATCGGCTGAGGCAATCAGGCTTCATGGCGCTTATGGCTGCACAGATGACTTTCCAGTAGCGCATCACTACCGTGATGCAGTGTTGAGCACTATACTTGGCGGTACGACTGAAATCCATAAGTTGACCATCGGGCGTGAGCTTTTAGGCATAAATGCCATAGTCTGATAGTTAGATGGCAGTTTTAGGGAGCTACTCCTTGATGCAAATCTGGAAAGAGAGGGCGCTGGAGTCATATTTTTTATTCTTCGTGACCTGAATTTTACCGTTCGCATCTTCTAAATCAAACCACCACTTATTTTTTAAATTCTGCTTTCCGTATCCCCATAAATCATCCATCTTGATAAAGGAATCATTCGGGAATGGCAGGCGTCGATCACCTTATCGCTGAGCTCGGGCTAAGGGGACGACATTCCACTGCTACCTATCTCAGCAATGCCAAACTAGACCTTTTTACTGTAACTAAGCTGAAGGAACAGGGATTGCCCGGTTGGTGATGGTAGCCACCGGCGCCGCAGAGAAGGAGTTTAGGGAGATAAACCGGCGGACTGAGCTAGGCGCGAGGTGGAGTGATGAAGGCGCCGAGAGAGTTGCTAGGCTCCTGGAGGAGGTCCGTCTTAATGGAACCAAGCTGGAATTCTAACAGGACACCCGAGGGGGACATATTGACAAACTTTCGAAGACAAATTATCATAAAACCCGAGGATAGCCCCTGTCAGGGAAAGTTCCGGAGAAATGTCAGTTCTTTGACATGCTACCTAAATTTTCTAAGGAGGGAGATATGTCAGGAGTATTAAAGGACAAAGTAGCTATTATAACCGGTGCCAGTCGCGGTATGGGGAAAGCCTTCGCCTTGAGGTTTGCCGAGGAAGGGGCCAAATTGCTATTGACTACTACTAGTCTGGAAAGGGCTCAGGGCACGGTTAACGAGGCAAAGGCCAAAGGTGGGGAAGTAGCGCTCATGGAGGCTGATATCTCGCGCGAAGATGATCCTAAAAAGATAGCAGAAAAGGTCATGAAGCAGTATGGCAGGGTCGATATCCTCGTCAATAATGCTGCTATATGGTATGGAATCAATGCCCAGCCTTGGGATGCCTGGACGGTGAAGGAGTGGGACCAGATGTTTGTGGTGAATGTAAGAGGAACATGGCTGGTCTGTAAGGCCATAGTTCCCCTGATGATAAAGCAGAAAAAGGGTAAGATTATCAATATTGCATCTAATCTTGCCAGAGTCCCCGCGGCTCAACTCTTTTTGCCATATGCCTGTACCAAAGGAGCGGTTTACATACTAACTCACGCCCTGGCTAGAGCTCTGGGTCCCTCCGGTATTAATGTCAACGCTGTTGCCCCGGGATACGTGGCTACTGAAGCCAGTCTAGGCCAGACGGATAGCGACAAAATATTCGAGATTGCCACCGGGGAACAATCTATTCACCAACGTTTACAGAGAACTGACCCGGAAGGGGCAGTCGTGTTTTTAGCCTCAGCTGCCTCGGATATGATCTCGGGACAGATTATCTATGTTGATGGCGGAACCGTGATGATATAGGCAATAGGAGCCTCGGGGCTGCTCTAATTTAAGCAGCCGATATTGCCGCCCGAATTTCTGTTTAAGTTGTCCCTGCTAAGGCCAGAGTTCCTGCGCCACGTCTGCCAGCCCCAGTTCCAGCAGTTTCTTTTTACTCGGCTTGGCTGTCTTGAGGTCCCAATCCATGGCTGTAAGATACTCTTTTATCATGGTGTCCTCATCAACGGTTACTCCAGCCACGGGGCCCTCCTTTAGCGGCGGTCGGCCCAGTACCCTGTCGGGGACTTTGAACTCTAGCGGGTTCAACCCCTCTCGAATATTGAAAGCCTGCCGGAGGTTAGAAATTCTCTCCCCCGTCTTAAGCAGCTCGTCATCGGTTATTTCCCAGCCGGTAACCGCCCTCATAAAATCAGCGATAGGGTCAACATTAGGAAAAGCCCAGAACACGAACAGGCACGTCCCGGTACAAACCACGGCCTGGTGGAAATTGCTGCCTCTCTTGCGCGCTTCTCCCCTGCCGGAAAAGGACTTTAAGTCGAATTTAGGCAGCAGTCCTGAAGGATATGCGGGCGCATCCGACAACTCTGAGCCCACAAAATGACGACCCGGAGTTGGGTCCAGCCGGTAGCTGGTGGCAAAGTAAAACGCATGCTTCGGGTCATGTGCCGGAAGCTCCTGCCCCCCAACATGTATGGCGTATTTGTCGGCGCCCCTGCCAATCTTCTCCGCTGCCACCTTTACTCCATCGGCTAACACGTCACCGAAACCTTCCCTCTTAGCCAATTTTTCGGTCATGGCCACGATGGCTTTATGGTTGCCCCAGGTCATTTCGATACCCTCGGTGTCGGCCTTGGTAATAAGCCCATTCTCGAAGCATTCAATCGCCAGGGCTATGGCAGCCCCGGCCGAGATGGTGTCAAGCCCATAGCGATCGCAAATATCGTTTGCCTTGATTATCGATTCCAGGTTGTTATTGAGACAATTGGTGCCAAACATGGCAATCGTTTCATATTCCGGTCTCCGGGAACCGGCGGCATATTTATACTCCCCGGTTCCGGCCTTCATGTACCCGCCACATGCGATGGGGCACTGGTAACAGGCGTACTTCTTCGACATACGCGCAATCACAGCCTCTTTCGCTAAGGGTTGAAAATCTGGAAAGTCAATAACTCCTACTCCTGTCCAGTTTTTGACCGGCGAGTCGCCAGTCTGAACGCCGATATCAACAAGGAAAGGTGTGCCGAACGGCTTCAACCAGACAATATGCCCTCCCAGTTCAGCCTGCCACTTTTTTCTTAATTCCTTAGCTTTTTCTTCATTGGCTAGAGGGACCTTCATGTTGCCCTTCACCGCCACTGCCTTAAGCTTCTTGGAGCCCATCACGGCACCCAGACCGGAACGAGCAGCAGTCCGACTCCGGTTTAGCACTGCCGAGATGAGAGAGCGATTCTCACCTGATGGGCCAATGCAGCATACTTCCACATCCTTGCCCAGTTCAGATTTGAGTATTTCTTCGGTCTGGCAAGTGTCCTTGCCCCATATACGGGCGGCGTCTCTCAACTCAGCTTTACCATTATTGATAAAGAGGTAGACCGGCTTTTCTGATATGCCGGTAAAGAAGACGGCATCGTAGCCGGCGAACTTCAGGAAAGCACCGAAGTAACCACCGGAATTGGCGTCACCCCAGCCCCCGGTCAACGGTGATTTCCCCACCACAGTGTACCTTGTGCCCGAAAGCGCCGGGGTACCGGTAAATGGGCCGCTAAGAATGCCAAAGGTATTCTCCGGCCCCAGTGGGTCAACACCAGCCTTTTGTCGGCTGAAGAGGATTCTGGCGCCGATGCCATAGCCTCCAATGAACTGACGGCAAAGCTTTTCGTCGAGCGCCTCATCCTTTAGCTCATTTTTGGAAAGGTCCGCAAACAGAATCTTTCCCATATAACCTCGTGCCATACTTTCCCTCCTTTCTTTGCTATAGACTGCTTAATTTTGATTTTCGTTCAAATTCGGGCATTTTTGTAGTTGCTTGATTTATCAGGCTCTGCCCAATAAATTCTCACCCCGCCCAACCCTTTCAAAATGCAAAAATAAAAGTGCAAAATGACAGAGCAAAGGTTAAAAGTTTTGCGTTTTGAGTTGTCATTTTGATTTTTGACCCTTGATTTTTGAATTTCTATACGGGAAAATCTTACTGCCTCGCCCCTGCCTTCGGCGGCATATCATATCATATCATATCACACCACTTAAGCTACAGTCCTAAATAGGCTTTCTTTACCATGTCGTCTTTTAGAAGGTCTTTACTTTTTCCCTCTAAGACAATGTGCCCGTTTTCCAGCACATACGCCCGGTCGGCTGTCTCAAGTGTACGTCGAACATTTTGCTCAACCAGGAAGACGGTAATTCCCTGCTCACGCAGGTGTTTTATGACCTCGAGGACTTCCGCTAGTAAATTCGGTGCCAGACCGTACGACGGCTCATCAAACATGCACAGTCGTGGACTGGACATTAAGCCTCGCCCTATGGCTACCATTTGCCCTTCACCGCCGCTTAATTTCTTAGCCGATTGACCTTGTCTTTCTTTTAGCACCGGGAAAACTTGATAAACCTGCTCAAGCGTTTCTTTCCTCCGCTTCCAGGCTTCAGAGGTATACGCACCCATCTCCAGGTTTTCACGCACTGTCATGTCGGTAAAGAGCTTTCTGCCCTCGGGTATCTGAGAAATACCCAGTTTCATAATTTTATGAGGTGCTAGCCTGTCTATTCTTTTACCCAGAAACTCCACACTACCTGAGGCTGGACGGAGCAGACCGGATATAGTATTAAGCAGCGTCGTTTTACCGGCGCCATTGGTGCCAACTAAAGCCACTAGCTCTCCTTCATTGACTCTTAAAGAAACGCCCCGTAAGGCTTGTGACTTGCCATAAAAAACATCCAGGTTGCTAACTTCCAGCATGAGCCTCCTCCCCCAGGTATACCTCGATAACTGTCTTATTGGCGGCAATCTCCTGTGGTGTTCCTTCAGCAATCTTCTCACCATGATGGAGCGCCATAATCCGCTCACATATGCCCATGATTGCCTTCATGACATGCTCGACCATAAAAATGGTAATCCCTATATCCCGAATCATGGTTACCAGCTCCATAGCCTCGCTTATCTCCGTGGGGTTTAGACCGGCCATCAGCTCATCAAGCAACAACAGTTCCGGCTTGGTGGCTAGCGCTCTCGCTACTTCAACCCGCTTCTGGTTGACCAGGGTCAAGTCTATAACCGGGGTCGCGCTCATTTCCGATAGCCCCACAAACTCTAATGCCTGGGTAGCTTCTCTGGCGGCATCTGCCCCTGAGATACGGGTTGGCGTCCCGAAAAACGCCCCCACTAACACATTCTGAAAAACCGGCATATTACCGAAAATTTTAGTCTCTTGAAACGTTCTGCCCACCCCCACCTGGCAGATTTGATGGGGCTTTAAGCCGTTGAGCTTCTGGCCTTTAAATCTTATTTCCCCTGAGCTGATAGGCAGAGCCGCCGATATTAGGTTAAACAGCGTTGTCTTACCAGCTCCATTGGGACCAATCAGCCCCACGATTTCGCCCTGGTCAACATGGAAGTCCATATTAGACACCGCGGCTAACCCCCCAAAATACTTGGTTACGCCTTGGCCTTTAAGTATTCGCATGTTGCTCTGCTTCGCCTCCTTTCCGCAACTTCGCTATCACCCCTCCCAGCCTATTCTTCAATGTTGGTACCAGCCCTGCTAGTCCATTGGGCAGGAATAAGATAACCGCCACCAATATAATACCAAAACCGAGCATAAAATACGTGGCGAATTGGGCTCTTAGCGTTTTTTCTAAATAGCCAAAAACAGTGGCACCTACTACCGGACCATAAAACTGCCCCATGCCGCCAAAGACAGACATCAAGATTGGCAGGAAAGAATAGATTGGACTAAAGGCGATATCCGCGTTAATATATATCAATCTAGGTGCCGTGATTACCCCGGCTGCCCCCATGAAAACAGCGCTGATGGCAAAGGTAAGGACCTTCATCCTGGTTGTATTGACGCCCATGTGTGCCGCAGCTTCCTCATTTCCACCGATGCTCAGCATGGCCAGGCCCAATCTGGACCGCCTGATAAAATAAATGGCGACCAACGTCGCCACCGTAATGACGAGCATTGCGTAAAAGATAGTTTCGTTAGAAAGCGGGATAATATGCTGACCACGTGAGTGCGTTATAATACCCTCCATGTACGAGATAACCTCGCTCATGAACACAACGAGTCCGAAGGTGAAGATAGCAAAATACATGCCCTTCAGCCTCAGGGTTACCAGGCCAACGAGAAGAGCAAGTATAAAACTGAGGAGACCTCCAACAACTATAATAACAGGGAAGGGCAATTCGTACTGCAGCAGGGCCATAGTATACATGCCAGTCCCGAAAAATGCTGCCGGCGCTAATGACATGTAACCGGTGGAACCGGAGAACATAGCCCAGCTCACCGACAGGACGACATACATAAGAATGACGGTCAGCAGGCGGGTATAATATACCCCACCATACAGGGGTAAGGTGGCTAAAAAGATTAAGATTAGAGCGAGAAATCCTACCAAAAGTAATTTTCTGTGTGTTGATATAAATCGGGTTATATCCATTTTCTTTATTTCTTCCCTAAAATGCCTGCTGGTCTCACCAGCAACAGGACCATTAGGATTCCATAATAAACAGGCACGACAAGAATTGGCTGCCATAAGCTAGTAACCAGGCTGGAAACAATGCCAATTATAATTCCCGCAATAAAACTACCCGGGATACTGCCCAGTCCTCCCAGGACAACTACAATGAGGGCGATTACGGTATTTCGGAAGCCTATGCCTGAGGAAATTGAGGACATCATGGTTGTCAGTGAGCCAGCAATGCCAGCCAATAAGGCACCAAGCCCAAAACATAAAGCCAGCACTATGTTGGTGTTCACCCCCATCAGGCCCGCCGTTGCCGGGTCTTCAGCCGTTGCCCTGATAGCTCTTCCCAGGCGGGAGCGTGTCAAAAAGAGATAAACAGCCACGCCTATGACTATTGCGACTGCAAAGGCCACTATACGATTGAAACGAAACGACATCCCGGCAAATTCGACCACATAGTTTAAATAATAAGATGCCCGTGAAATGCCACCCCATCTTATCAAGCCTATGTAGCTGATGATGTAGAGGAGACCAAAGGCGGCTAACAAAGCGTTGCCCTCGAAGGCAGCCGGTGCCGGTGCCCAGGCTTTGAGGCCTCTGAACAGAGTTATTTGAAGTAGAAAACCGAGGCCGAACAAAAGAGGACCGACAATAGCCGCTGCCACCAGCGGATTAATCCCAGAGCCTGTATAGAGCGTATAGGTGAGCAGAGCCCCTATCATAACAAATTCGCCATGAGCGATGTTTAGCACCCGGGCAACACCATACTGCAAACTTAAGCCCATAGCCAGCAAACCATAGATGCCGCCCGTCAATATACCAGAAACAATTATCGTTGGAAGTCCACTCATAATGCTAACTTCTTATCCTTATTTTATTGTCCCTGGCTACCACATACGGGCAGGCTGTCCAGAAGGACACTCCCGGGAAACTACCCCCGATATCCTTCCAGACAGCCTGCTTACTATCCTAGACTCCTTATCTTAATATCTATCTTAATCTATCTTATCACTTAACAATGTGCTCGGTCTAGGGTAGCCAGCTCCACTGGTCCGTCATGGGGAAAATGAAGTCTGAGGTAGCCACGTAGTTCGGCAGGTCATCCGTAATCCCCTCATATCCTATGGTTTCAAAGACCCCGCCGCTTTGCCACTGGCCAACCTCACCGAGGTGGCAAAGGTAATCCAAATTTCCACCACCTTGACCAGGAGTCCCGTACATGCGGAACCAGCAGTCTCCCAGAACCGTATCTGCCGGGTCATCCTCGAAAGCAGCAAGGGCGTTTCTTATCAGTTCCTGGTCAACGTATCCAACGTCCTCTATAGCCATCAGCCACATCTCCAGGCCTGCCCAGTAGCAAGGAATCCCCCAATAATCCAGAGACAGAATGCCGGGCAAACCTGGCATACCTGATAGAGGATCGCCCGCATCGTCATCTATCCGTGCCGCGATTCTATCATATACTGCTGTGAGTGCCGGCTTTGCAGCGTAAGCAGCAACCGTGAAACCCATTATTCCGTTCACCATATTAGGGTCTGGTGGTGTGGGGAACGAGTAAGCGTAAAACCCGAAGTTGGAGCCCGGTCCGAATATCATAGCCGGTGGGTTGAAGCCTTTTGGCATGGCCGTGCCGGTAGTCATCATGACATGATCGGGATAGGCAAAACAGCAGAAGAGGTCATAGTTCGGGTCCGCCGGGTCGCCCAGAGCTGCAATAGCGGTATCCACTACACCGTCTACCAGCGGGCCATATTCCGATGGATCATACGGAATTTGAGCATGGCCAACGACGTCGAAGTTATCTTCGGCCGTGGCGAGATACTCGTCGCCGTGCTCACGCTCAATATGAACTACATACGCCTTCGGGGTTCTCCCTAGCTCAGCCTCGAGTAATTCAGACAGAACCGGCAACTGGTACCAGTCGGAATAGCTCAGGGTGAGAAATACGTAGGGCCACTTAGCAAGTTTAAGTGGATCGTTTGAGATGATGGTAGCACCACCCTCGAAGGTCAGTAGTACCGTTTTGGCCCCATTGGCGACAGCGGCTTGAGTGAAAATACAGTCGGTGCCAGGGCCGCCCCACAGAAAGTGGACATCACCGTCGGCTATGTCGGCGCAAATGTCTGCCGTTATGTCCCCTACGTCCCATGTCGCACAATTAATTTCGCGCCTATCTATTTCCAGCGGCACCATAACGGGGGGATTGTTGGCCGTGTCATATTCCTTTAGATGGACCCCGCCAAGATCATTGTTGACGTAGTCAACGAATTCCCTCATAACTGGTCCGGCTGCTAGCCCTTCAAAAACAGACAGATACTCGTCCGTATCTCTTGCCGTACCAATTACGAGTACGTCGGGCTGGTCCGGTATCTCCGGCACCTCCCCATCGCCCCCACAGCCGATGAGACCCACGCTGAGAGCTAGCACAACCGCTAACGAGATAAAAAGTATTCTATTTTTCACTATTTTTTCCTCCTTTCTAAAATTTTCAAAACTATATCACATCTTTCTCTTTTCTGTCATCAAACCATACACACCCCTCCTTTATAATTTGGTTCTGCTACCTTAAATAAGCTTCCCGTCGTAAAATTGCGCCTCATCACCTCCTTTCATTATCTTTATTTTATCTTTATCATATACTACTTATGTTAAAATCCTGTTAATTAAGTATATGTTGCAATATTTTTTCCGTTCAATTTTGGGCACTGCTGGTTATTTTGTAAGAGCTTGGTTTTTTGCTCTTCGGTGTGACAGTATGCCACCCTTCCCACACGCCTGTCAAGGTTTCTGAGGTTCTTTCCCAGAATTTCATCCTCATTTGCTAAAAGGTCAGAGGTAACAGTTCGGCTTTTCCAAAACCCCAGTGTACCATATCGCCTCCCGGCCCTGTCAAGGGTTTGTCCTCGTTCAGTATCTTAGTGACACTTCTTTTTTGTCATTGCGAGGCTGGCGAAGCCAGCCGAAGCAATCTCTGAAGGGGAAATCCTAAATCCCAAGCACCAAACCCCAAATCCCACACAATATCAAATGACAAAGCTCAAAACCCAAAAAAGAGAAGTGTAGTTTCCCTGATGAAATCGGGGCGATATTGGAACATTCATAACCCCCTTCTATCCCCCTTATCTTAAGGAGGAAATTTCAGTATGAAGGATTCCAGTCTTAAAATAAGAGATAGGTTTGGCATTTAACCTGCCCGCCAAGGCTCGGCAGGCGGGGCATTTGGGTTTCATTTGTCATTTGGACTTTGATATTTGGATTTGTCCCGACTTTGTCCCGATAATGCCGGGATGAAATCGGCATTTAGAGCTTGGATTTTGGGATTTGGAATTTAGCCAACGGGATTGCCGCGCCTTCAGCACGTCACCCTCACCTTACTCCTCTCCCTTCGAGGGAGAGGAATTTCCGAGGCGTGAAGGAATCCTTTCCTTCACAAGTTCGCAGCGAAGGGCTCAGAATTACAAATGGAAGTTAGTAAACAATCGCACCGTAGGTAGCCTTTACAAGGGATGTTTGCTCCCATATAATAATAAGGTAGGCAATCAGATGCTATGGCGTTACGGGACGAGGTATTACCTCCCACGGTGAACGGTGCTAGAAAAAATAACGCTGATTTGACGCCAACAGTAGACATAACGTTAAGTATGAATATAGTCTTCCGCATAATAATTTCGTATAAAATCCCTCTCCCTTGATGGGAGAGGGTCAGGGTGAGGGTGAACTCTGCGAGCTTTCCCCCTCCCTCTAACTCCCTCCCGCTAGAGGAGGGAGGATTGTAATGATTTATGCGGGTAACTAAAATTTAGCTTCAGGGGTGTAGCTCAGTTGGCTAGAGCAGCGGTCTCCAAAACCGCAGGTCGCGGGTTCGAATCCTGCCACCCCTGCCAGGCCGAGGTGGTGGAATAGGTAGACACGCCATCTTGAGGGGGTGGTGGGCGAAAGCCCGTGGGAGTTCAAATCTCCCCCTCGGCACCAAAATTAGCTTGCGGGAACTAAAAAAAGGCGGTAAAATTTATTCAGAGCGGAAGTAGTTCAGCGGTAGAATGCTTCCTTGCCAAGGAAGAGGTCGCGGGTTCGAATCCCGTCTTCCGCTCCAGTAAATTTGGTAGTTGCGGCGGTGTAGCCAAGAGGTTAAGGCAGGGGTCTGCAAAACCCCGATACGGCGGTTCGAATCCGCCCGCCGCCTTCTTAGGTTATCAATTATCAAGCCGAGGTGGCGGAATGGTAGACGCGGCGGACTTAAAATCCGCTTTCCCGCAAAGGAAGTGTAGGTTCGAATCCTATCCTCGGCACCAATTTTTTTAACCCTTCTATTTTTTTTCATTGCTTAACTCCTTACGTTTGGTTAGCTTTGTGATTTGCTTAACTTTTTGCTTAACAATCATAACATATGTCGTTGCGAGTCCCGTCTGGACGGGACGTGACAATCCCATGTGTTTCAGATATTTCTTGAGAAATAATTTTCCCCAGGATATCGCCAGGCAGCTCGATAGTGTTGATCATCTCTCCAGACTTCATTTTTCCTCCAGAAGGTCAACTGTTTCCTTTAGATGTGCCGGTAGCACATCGATATAAAGGGCAGTAGTGGAAATGTCCTCATGCCCGAGCAGTTCCTGAAGCTTCTTTATTTCCGCTCCCCTTTCCATGAGCGTGGTTGCGAAATAATGTCGGAGCTGGTGTGGTGTAATATTCGAAAGCCCGGCTCTGGCAGCAGCTTCCCGAACTATTCTGTCTAGGCGGTTTGGTCCTATTGGAAATAATCGGTTTGCCGGCGCCAGGTGATTTTTACTGATATAGTCGCTCAGTTCGGCGTTGAGGCTCTTGATGAGTGGAATCACTCTGTCGCGCTCGCCCTTACCGCGATAAACGAACAGGAGGCCCTGCTTGATATCCTGGCACTTCAGTGCGAGGAGTTCTGACCTTCGCAACCCTGTATAGGCCAGTGTCCTGATAATGAGTATGTCTCTTTCCTTATTCCTCTTTGCCCACGTATCTTGGCGCTGAGCAATGGCTTGGATTAGGCGGTCAAACTCCTCCTTTGTGTGGTACCCGGGTAGGCGTTTGATTTTCTTAAGCTTAAGCTTAAATTCAATGCCACGCCATCTGAGGAACGGCCTTATGGCAGCATAGTAGGAACGTATACTTGCTCTGCTGTAGCCTTGTTGTCGTAATTCGGAGAGAAAGAGCGCCGCCAGCTCCGCTGATAGCTCCATTTCTCCGAGCCACTGAAAGAAGGATTTTAATTGCTGAATGTATCTGGAGATAGTGACTGGCGCGAGGTCCTTCTTGATTTCTAGCTCCTCGCGGCAATAGTCAGAGACACTAACCGCGACTTTAGGCATCATGATGCCTACCCTTGAAAGCCCCGCGGAGATTGAAGGATCATTTGTGGCCATTTCTATTTGCTTAACTGTCATCTTAATTACCCTGGTTAGCTTTTCCTAGTTCCCGGTTAATTGATTCTATATCTTCCGGTAAGTTGACCCCTAAATATTTAAGCACCCGCTGCTTTACCTTTTTCCCCTCGCGCCTGTTCTCAACTAAGTAATAGTAAATCTTTTCACCTCTTTTCCTTGCTCTAATAAATGCCATATTCTTATTGTAGTGGCCATTAACGTAATTGTCAAGGGGTAAAGGTGTTGCGCAGCATCATTTTGGAGGGATCAATATAAATTTTTGAATCCTGGGCCAGAGTCCCATGCCACTTAGATTCTGCCCAATAGGGGTTTCGACACTATTTTAACACTAGGTCTTTTTCTTTGTGAGACTTAATACTCTCCGGACGGTGCTCCAATCACAAAAAACGCCATATTGTTTGCCAAGTTCTCGGGAAATTCTCCGATAACCTAAGCCCAAGTCATAAAGTTCAAAAACTTTTGGGACCAGCTCATCCGGGATAGCCCGGGGCCTACCTGCTTTTCTTTCCATAGACATAGATAAAACACTTCACACGGCAAATTGGACACCAGCTGTAGTAGCCATTCCCATTTTTGTTTGGTTTCGGTTCAGGATTATGAGGGCAAAGCGGAACACCATATTTTAACTTTTCAGTTAGCATGGGATTAGACCAGAAGGTAAGCCGGCCACAATTTATACAATGGCTATACCAGCCGGAATTCCTCTCAAAGACGGGGCTTTTAGCTCCACAGGGGCAATCAAGGTAAAGGTTAGTTTTAATTCTTTTGCTCATTAATCTATTAGCTAGTCAATTAGTTAGTGAGTTACTAGCCTCTTTACTCAACAGTTGAATCGCCAATTTAACCTTTTCTTCTAATGAAAGATCAGGATAATTTTGCAGAATATCATTTGCCGCTGTTTTCGCTTGGTCTTTAGGTGTCCCCAGACTTATTAAAGCCTCAACAATTTGGCTTCCCTCACTAGTTCCCAGCTGGGGTACCTGCTTGCTTTTTGCTCGCGCCATTGCTCTCTGCACGGTACCCATTATTTCGTCGGTAATTATTCCTCTCTCTCTAAGTGAATCCCAGGTGCCTATCTCATTCAAATATCGGCCAAAACTGTGAGGCATTTTGACTTCCTGGTCAAAGCCATCCACTTGATAATTTGTCCAGCCCTCGTAAGCCTCAATGATGGTGCAACCTTCAGGCTCAGGGTCGCTTTGCAGAAGTCCTTCTATAAGAACACAAGGCACAGTCTGCCAAGAGGTATAACCAAGACCATCATCCATGAGTTCGCTTGGAGTAAGCACCAGGTAGTAATAACCAAGTTGTTCTGGCTTTAGTAGCGGTTGGCGGCGAATAGCAGAGTACAAAATCTTGCCCTCGTGTTCGAAACTTACTGGGCACTCCATTTGAGGCATATCAAATTCATAGCCATTTATGGTGACTTTACTTGGTTTCAACCAGAATTTAGCCTCAATGCCGAGCCAGATATGAAAGCCGATATCCAAATATGGTACCTCTTCAAGCCTATATTCAGCACAAGGAAGAAAGTGCCAGAACAGCCTATAGTCAAAACTCACAAAATCCTGCAAGTTAGCGGGGATGACCATCTCTCTTATCCACTCCCCAGCGACTTCGCGATAATCAGCTTCGTTATCGAGCGGTAACAGATAAGCAAAGTCATATCCCCTCACATCCCGCTTATCTTTTGGGAATCGGATTTTGCGGCGTTTATTGCTAATTGCGCCTTTGAAGTTATTAATTTGAATATCAAGTTGCTTGCCATATTCAATACTCTTTCTTTGTGCCTCCTCTTCCTTTTGCTGCGCCTGGGCCAATTGCTTTCTAAGCCGTTCTGCTTCTGCTTCCGCCGCAACTTTTCTATCGGATGCTGCCTTACGCAGCTCTTCTATCACCCTATAAGCGTAAGTTGGTTCTTTATAGTAGAGCGAGAACGATTTCAACTCAATCTTACAAAGTTCAAGTTCCATCGCACGTATACCAGGGGGCGCCGTTGACTTCTCAATTTCACCTACTTGCATGGCAACTTTATCTTCGTTTTGCTTTTTCGCCTCTAAATAGTGGTCAATATGATGCTTTGCCGTTGCCAGGCGATTCAGTTCGTCCGGTGTAAGGTATCTCTCTAGTTCAGGATCAAAGGCTTCCATCTGTTTTTGATTTTAGGCTCTCGGCTTTTACAATTCTATAATTACGATAATTACGAAGTATCTCGATTGCTTTTGATGTCTCTACCTCTTTCCTGTTCTGGCTTAGGGTGACATCGTGAACAAAGCCACTGATTCCAGTCAGTCAGCCAGAAATCACTACAGCCACAATAGCAGGGCTTGGTAGGGTAGTCCGGTATATCGCTTTTGGTGACATTAGTGGCATTAGTGGCATTTTGGGCAGGTTTTGCAATAAAGTCTTTTTGTTTTTCTTTTATAAGGGGACTTTCTTGCAGATTATGCCCCTTTCTGCCACTTACGTTTGTGTTTTCATTAGTTTTGCCACTTTTGCCACTAAATTCTTGCTCTGTTATTAGTCTGATGCCCTTCCAGCAGCGTTGTCCACCGGTACCTTTATAGTCACCAATACCCTTTTCTACTAGCTTGGCCTTAAAAGTCCTTTGTGTGACCGGCTCAACGCTGTTATCCTGACACCACTTTTGATATTCCTCTTTGAGGTCAGCCTTTGGGATTGTGGCTAGTGGTTCAAGTATGCAGCAATCCTCCAAAAAGTCACCTAGTATGTCTTGCTCATGCCTATACCTGGCTGTTGCGGTAATCACAGCTTCTGGCTCTTTTAGTCCGTATTGCTGCCAGTCTAGGCATCCTTGGACGGCCCAAGCCAGTATCCCTGGCAATTCGGCTTCTAACTTAGATGGCAAGTCCGGGTCAATCTCAGTGTCAGGGATAGTTACTTCAAAAGGTATCTGTTTCACTCGCCGCCAGATTGATAGAGTGCTATCAGCTATTATTGGCTTGTGATTGCCATAAAGCCATAGCTTGAAGGTGGGTATAAACTCAACCTCATGTTCATAGAGACGTCGGCCCTTGACAGTTTCACCACCAGTCATATCCTTAACTAGGCTTACGTCTAACCGCTTCCCGTCCTGTAGCTCACTACCTACAACGTAGCGCTTATTTCTTAGATTAGCGATTCCCTCTTTTGGGCCGCCACCTAGTTTTCTATCCTTCACCATCAAATCATCGGCGTCTAACCTTTCAGCATATGTGGCCATAAGCCTACGAATGGTCATTGTAAACGTGGACTTGCCGTTATTGCCTAATCCATAAAGCAAAAATATAACCTGGCTTCTAGTGTCGCCAGTCAAGCTATAACCTATTGCACGCTGCAAGTAAGCCATTAAGTCGGTATCACCACCAGTTACCCGGTCGAGGAAACTAAGCCAACGTGGGCATTGCGCATCTGGTTGGTACTCTACAGGCACAAGCACAGTTATTAGGTTCTCTTTGCGGTGAGGTAGGAGCTGCCCGGTCCGTAGATCAATGGTGCCGTTTAGACAATTAAAGAGCCAAGTGTCAATATCAAGCTCGGTTACTCTAACCGGTATCCCGGGCTCTGATTGTGCCAGATTTATCATGGCGTTTAGCCTATGGTCACTTTCGCTGCGCTTGGCATGATCCGCAAGCTCTTTGCGTTTCTTTTCATCTGGCTCATTTCCTGCTTCATAATAGATATTTCTGACTGCCAACTTCGCTATGACGGCGATTTTGGCACCTGTATCCCATTCCCAGACCTTGCCGTTCCAAATTAACCAGTGTTTACGCTCATAGCAGTAGCGTAAGACGTGGCCGTAATATTCGGATAACCTTTCAGCGTTGCCCATATCAGTTAGGTTGAAATCACCGGTGGCTGGGGCAGGTGCAGGTGGATGCCAGGGTTCGCGTGCCAGCCTATCAAATGTTCGGTCAAGCGAAGATGAAGCCTTTGATTCTACAGTGGCAGAAGAAGAGGAATGTGCCAGCTTACGTTTCAACGAACCATTGATTTGCCTGTCGTATGTTGTTTCTCCCCTCATTTTAGCTCATTCCCTTAGCTATTTTAGACTTCGACTTGGTGTTCCATTTGCGTTTTGTGATCTCGCCTTCTAGCACCTTAACTCGTTTCCTTAGCCAATTGTCAGGTGGCAGCTTCCACAAAAACACGCGAAGACAATTAAATTCATCCACTAACTCTGTATCTTCCAGGTCAGGGATATCTAAGTGGTGAAATCGGCTATATTTCACGTCACTGTTTAAGAGGTCAGGTATCAAAGCAGCATTACACATTCTTCTCTCAATCACCTAGCTTTGTGTATTGTCTCCAATTTGGAATGAGTGTTCGCTTTCTGCGTTCACGGCAATCAGGGCATCGACGAGGTTCAGCTAATTCTTTTGAATGATAATAGCGTTGCTCGCCAGCTGTCCATGTGAAGCTGCGGTGGCAATCGCAGCAAATGAGGACCTTATCTCTGAAGTTTCTCGATTCAGGGTGATTCAAACTGTCTGTCCTCCTTTGGCTTGCTAATTCACTATCGGCGAATAATATTTCAAGGAATCCTCAAATTGAACATTCTTGGTATATCTATCTACCATAGCCAAACACTGCCATCTGCCGAGCCTCATAATATGCAACGAATCAACCCCCCGCTTGCTTAATATCGTGGCAAATCCTCGCCTTATACAATGCGCATTACATTTCACGCCAGTTTTCGATTCTAGCCTCCAGAGCATCGATTGAACGCCACGCGATTTCAAACCGAAAATTGGACCGCCGTTCGGGTTGTAAGTCGAAAGCCACTCCTTCAGTAATTCCTCAGTATGCAAGCCGAAGGGGCCTAACCCCTCCCTGCTGCCTTTGCAGGTTGCCCTAATCAGGTGCCGGCTCCAATCGATGTCAGAGGCGCGAATCCTAGCTAGCTCTGACAGCCTAAACCCCGAATCGGCGAACAATGAAATGATGGCTCTGTCTCGGGTATTAGCAGCTTGGTCGAGTAAGTAGACTACTTGCTCTTGCAGGAGCGCCGGCAGCAGTTTTTTATCGACTTTCGGTGGGTCAACGGTGGCCATCGGATTGTTTTGTGGCTTCAGTCTCAATCCCGATTTATCGGAGTATAGCCAGGCATAAAAGCATCTCAGGGTGCGATGATAGGCGTGCTTACCCCCAGGTGAGCACCCCAGATTGTTTAAGAAACGGCGTATATCCTCTCCTCTTATATCTAAGCCCAAGACACTACTCGCCCGGGCCAAGTATCCCTCATAAAATTGTAGGGTCCTTGGAGATAATCCTTCTCTCCTGGATCTGAGGAAGGTATCAATAAGATCCGGCGCGGTTAGGATATCTCTGGTTCGGCGGATAGTGTTTGTGTTTTTCATTTCCAGCAATTACTACAACGCTAGATGCCATGGTCATCTAGACAGTTATTCCTTATCGTTAAAACTAAGCATGTCTGGTCTGTGCAACAAGAAGGCCTACACCTACGATACCTAAAAGAGCCACGCCAAGAGCTACCCAGGGAACTTTACCCGGTTCAGGTTCAGTAATAGGCGTCATGGAAAATGATAGAAAATTAAGGCTACTGACTAGTGTTTTGGTCCTTACCTCATTCCAATAGCCCTCTTTAGTAAATGTTATCTGGTATTTACCAGCCTCTATGTCCCTGAAGTTATATCTACCGGAAGAATCTGTAGATGTCTCAAGGCCATTCATGCTGACTGAAACACCAGGCAATGGATCCCCCTTTTCATCACGTATGGTTCCGAACAGATTAACTTCGGCTGGTGTTTTCTGATTTAAATTTAAGCTAGCTATAATACCTCTCATTTTGGCCCTCCCTGTTCTAAATTAGCAATAACATCAATGCTGTCCTGAGTAGTGCCAGCTCATAGGCCGCTCCTAAGCCGTAAACCCAAGTGGAGGTCAAGGCCCAATTAAGATTCTTGATTTCTGGCAGGCTCCAACGGTCCCAGCGGGTGAACGTCTTAGCATAATAGCTTTCAACCGCCACAGCATTTTGCACCCAGGTGGATGCCTGGGCAAAGTTTTCTTGTGCCTCGAGAGCAAATTGCCCTGTGGGAGTATGCTCAGTTTCTATATGACGCTTCAGCGCTCCCTCTGTGCCAAAAACCGCGCCACATTTGGGGCAAGGGAAGTTTGGCGGCGGCCTTCGATTATTAAACCATCCTTTTACCAATTTATAGGTCATGTATCCCGCAATTGGAGAGATAATTACTGCCGGTACTAGCCACCAATTTCTCGCGGCCGTCTCTATAATATCGTGCAGCTCTGTAAAGACTGATTTAGAAAGTTGCTGCACCGTTTCCTCTTTAATCTTCATCTGGTCAAGCATTGAGCTGAGTATTGCTACCTCCTGCTCCGTTGGTGTCCTATCACCGGCGTAGATGCGCTCGATGTAGGATTGAAGCTCATCAAACTCTAGTTCCCAGTCCTCGAGCACTTCCTTGGCTTGCTCTGTCCTAGATAGAAAGAGTCTTGTGATTAGATAAATCGCACTTAGAGCAGCGCCCCCAATAATGATAGGAGTCCACGGTATTTCCTTTTTCGTTTCTTTTGTTTCTGGTGTCATTTTTCCTCTTCTCTCTTTACTTTGGGAAGGATAACCATTAAACCTGTTATACCTGCCCCTGCGGCAATCAACCCCCAGGGTATCTTGCCTGGCTCAGGTTCAGTAATAGGAGTCATGGCGAGATTGAGAGTATTTTCCCCGGCAATGAGTTTTTTTGATTTGATTTGTTCCCAATAGCCAGCTTTAGTAAATTTTATCTGGTAGGTGCCAGGCTCCAATCCTTTTAAAGCGTAATAACCAGACGAATCAGTTGACGTTGAGTAGTAGCCTGCAATAGTAACGGAAACTCCGGCCAGGGCAACTCCTGTTTGCTTGTGTGTTACTCTTCCAGAGAGATCCGCTGTCTCCGGCGGTACTTCTACGATCACGGCAATTGCAGCTGGTGTCCAGCGGTCTGTTTCTTCTTCATCATTGGAAATGGCAATCGTGAAAGATAGATACTGACTCTCTTGGATTGAGCGCTGAGCCAATTCGTTGGCAGTAACTCTAAAAGTGTGGCTTTTTGTTCCATATCCATCGATTGTGCCTGTGGCCAGTTCGCCTTGGTTTCCCTCACAATAATAGTTAACAAAATAATTGCCCTTGTCCTCGGTCTGATTCTCAATCGTAACTTTGATATCGAACTTTTCATTCGGGGCTGCGGTTGTTTTTGATATTGAACAAAGATCCCTGTTGAAAACGGGATATGGAGGGCCTGGGAATCTTATTGGGATAGTGCGGCTCAGGCTAATTTCACTTATATATTCATCCATGTAGACGCGAACATCCGCATCCCAAGGCCACCACTCCACATTGACGCCAGCTAGTGTTTCATAGCCAATTTGCCAAGTTAGAGTAATAGCTGATTCAGTGACTTCTCTGCCAAGAAGCTCTTTCATTGTTCCGTGGAATTTCCAGGTAAACTCATTCCCAGGCTGAGCGTTTTTTCTCTTAACTGCTTGGAGTTTGAAATCATTTAAGTAAAGGGAAATTTCTGTTAACCTCCATATGTAAAGGAAGCGCTTAAAATGAAAGGGGCCGAGGTCTACGAGAATCCAAACCTCAGCACCATCGGGGTTAAAAGCAGTCCACCTAGCTATTTCATTATGCGGGTCATAGATTATGATATCGCATAATTTGTAAGTTATTTCAATGTCGATAATCTCGTCTGGGGTTACGGGTTCAACTGGGGCAACACACTTTTCGACAACGAATCTCGCTGTGGCCACCCCCTGATAGGGAGCTTTACGTTCGCTATCCGCAGTATGCGCTTGACTGACCATTAGCGGGGCACATACTGGAGTATCTCCGGCTGCTCCTATGACTACTCCGGGTGAAGCGGTGACAGCGGTTTTCCCTCTCATATTTAAATTCCGCCTTTGTAAACCATAGCAGCGCTCTGAGATGGGTTGGTGTGATCTGGGTATGGAATCGTGATATTTTTGGTTGTCTCGACGAGGCCAAGTAGCCTTCGAGCCTTCTTTTCATCCTTGGGGTGGCACACGATGAGAATTGAGTCGCCTAGCAATGTCACATGGCTGCCCTGGGCGAATTCGTAAAAGTCTAGCCAACCTTTTGGCAACACGATCCCCCTCGATGTTGCTCCTAATTTGATCACCTTTCGCTTTTGTTTGTAAGCCATAATTACCTCAAAAAAGTTGAACTTTACTTCCACCTTTAACTATAATTTGGTATCCATGTATTGGTAAAGACTTTTTGTCAGGGTCATAAAATGCCAAAATTTCAAATCCCCTATCTGGTCAGAGTAACTTGGGCAAGTGAACTGCTCGTGAAGGAATATATGAGCAATCCTGCTTTTGCTGAAGACAGGATTGCTCTTCAACGCCAGTATGAGGGGGCAATCAAGGAACTGGCAACGGACTTTTGGAAGTGGAACGAGGAACTACCGAACTTAACTATAAAATCATTAGCAAACGAGTTGGCTTCATTTGAAAACCTAAAGAGCCGTGTGAAAAACCGTTCAGAGCTAGCTGCTTATAATGCCGAGCTAGAGGTCTTGTGCCAGAGGCATCATTTGGATTATCCCTGGGGGGCAAATTTTTTGTTCCACAAACACCTATTTGACGCACTGCAATTGAACCAAGAGCAGAAGTTAATATGGTGGAGTGGTACTCTAGGTCCCGTTGTAGGGCTTCCAGCTTATATCATGCTGCCTATACCAATTGCCTACGTCTATCTAGGGACAAGAAAAGAAATCCACAAATATATCAACAGTCAGATAGATAAACTTTCCAAACCATCTGACTGGAAGGACGTTCCTCATGCGTTGGAGCTTCACGTCAAGTGGCTTTACGCGAACAAAGTCTTGGGAAAGTCTCCTAAACAAATAGCTCAAGACTTCGGCTTAGAGACGGGGCGATATCTTGAGGAATCCCATGTAAGGCGTGCAATACGAAACTTGGACAGACTCCTTGGTGCTAAGCCCCGGTCCAGAGGTAGACCACCAAAAGCCAAGCCTGATTAATCAGGGTTATCATAATGTAAATAAATTGGTTAAGGTGTATTAAATCATTGCTCGGGGTAAAAGGAGGACTAAAATTTCATCCTATTAAGATGAGGTGAGCTATGGTAGCGTATGAGTGGTATCTTTATGACCTTCCTATGTGGGGGGATGGTAACCGGGGCGTGAAGACGGCTAAGGTTGCTGATGATTTGGGAATACAGATAGGAAAGGCGCGAACTGTCTTGGAGAGATGGCGAAGACAAAAGAAAGTAAGAGTCTTGACAGTGCGAAGGCGGTCGAGATGGTGGCGAACTAAAAGAGTGTGAACTATAGATAGGTTGGTTCAACCTATCTTGAGAACTTAAACTTACTTATCGATAGTAATGTTTTTGAATTTTGTCAGGATTGTCCATTTTGTAGGAAATTAACAGAGGGCGAACCCACGATTTTATAGTTAACCTTGATTATACTTAACCTCAATACCGTGCCACTAGCTAGTTGTCCATTCCCTTCGGCATTCGTCGCTCCCTATGACAGTCAATGCATTGGCAAACAATGGTATGCAAAGAAGGCTCATACCGCCAATGAATGGCATCTATCTGCTCGAGAGGAATCTTCTTGCTGCAGCAGTCACAAACAGGCCCTTCCTTCTCCCAGATGCGCTTCGCAAATTTAGGAATGTTGCTCACCCTTCACCTCTCTCATACCGTCATTATAACTGGTTTTGCAATTCAGTATCGCACCATCATGAGAGAGGCGGTCGGTAAAACTTTAAGCTGTCATTGAAGGTAACAGACCTGGAATAAAAATGTTAGAGTATTGCGGAGTGAAACACTTATGAGCAAGGGACTGAGCAGACAACAGAAGAAGATCCTGGCGGTCTTACGAACAAAACAAGACCCGCGTGACTCTACCAGGGGAGCATTCACCACCGATGAAGTTATCTCCGAAATTAGCTTTGATTATAAACTGTGGCTTGTTTCAGATGGTCCTATGTTCAATCCTGGCCATCCAAGGGCACGAGGAGCTTTGCGTCCCTATGAAACCTTGCGTATCTCTGTTCACTGGGCCCTGCAAAGCCTGGAGAGGAGAGGGCTTATCGTCAGCTATATGGCAGGGGGAGCACGGTTGTGGGCTTTGCTGGAAAGGCTTTCCACGTGGGAAAAGCAGCGAATCACCTACTCAGCTGAGAACCATAAGCGTAGGCAAATCCTTTGGCAGGCTGGCTGGTGGTTCCGGCGGCTGCCGCTAGAATTGAGACTTGCTTATAAGTTTGGCATAGGAACTCCGGAGCAAAGGGAAGAAGTAAAACGGCGAGCTGAGGAATGGGCGAAAACTCATCTTACATAAAATTTCGCCCTTCCCTGCTTAGTTTGCCAGAGTCAACAATTCGTTTATGGTTGCGCAATAATAATGATGGGCGATTTTACACCAGTATTAAAGCTAGGACTAGTGTAAAAATGGCACAACTTCCTATTGCCAAAAGGACACTATACCATTTAGGTGAGGGTCAGGGTTGTTGAAAAAACAGCCAGTAGGGGGGTGGCAAGAGTTTGCGTCGCTGAAGCTGAGAGGGGGGGCGTAAAATAATACTCAAAACCTCGCCAATGCCCGTTTTTTTGCGTCCTAGAGCGTGTTTTTCTTTTTTGCGGTGGTGAGCTGGGGGATTTAGCTTTGGGGTGTTGCCGTCGCCTGTTTTTTTGTTTTTATGTTCAACAAGATATGCCATTTCGTCACACCGACAAAGCTAAAGTGTTATGGATTTCTGTATCTGTATCTCTAGCTTAGCGGCGCCTTATAAAATCTCAAGCTATCGTTGAAGGTAACAGACCTAGTGTATCTCTGTACCATCTCCAAAGACTCCCACCTGCCTAGGTCCTTGATGGTCATGGTGTCCACGCCAGCTTTCCTTAATAGACAGGCAAAAGTCCGTCTGAACGTGTGGGGATTGCAAGGTAAGCCTGTTTCTTCAGCTAAAGATGCAAGCATGTGCTGAATGCCTCTGGCCTTCAGCCCCCATATTGGTTTAATGGCTTTTGGTCTGTATTCTTGTAGCCAGGTCTTTAAGTATTGCTCCGACAGAGGGCCAAAGGGGGCATACCCTTCCTTGCTTCCCTTGCCCATGACCTTAATCGTATGAGCTTGCCAGTCTATATCATGCAGCCTGATGTTACTCAGTTCTGAAAGCCTCAATCCCGATTCTACAAACAAGGCAATGATTGTTTTATCCCTCAGATCCCTGGCCCTGGTAATGAGCAGCTCGGTTTGTTCCTTATTGAAGCTAGGCAATATCAGCTTGGGCACTTTGGGTGCATCCACCCAAACTATAGGATTCTCCTTGCCTTTCATATCAAATCCTGACCTTGGACTATATATCCAGTTGTAAAACGCCCTGAGTGCTCTAAAATAGGCATGTTTCCCACCCGGGGAACAGGATAGCGAGCTAAGGAAACGATTTATCTGCTTAGGGGTAGGTATCAATCCAAGAATGGGCACGGCTTTGGATAAGTATTTCGCATAAAATCCATTTATGGTCCCGGGGGATAGACCCTGCTGCCGGGATTCCAGGAAAAGATAGATCGCCCTCTCAACTTCGGCTTCCTTTCCATTAGCTCTCCGGTTAAGCCTTTGCAGCTCCTCAAGCAGCTTTTTTGATGGTGGCCGCTTTTTATGCCTAACCTGGCTGATGTAGGATTTACTAAAATTGCTTAATTCCGCAAGTTCGGAGGCCGTCATTTTGTTAAGCAATTTCAACGCAGATGTGGGACTTAAAATCCGCTTCCTGCAGAGGAGTGTGGGTTCGAGTCCCTCCCTCGGCAGTGAACTAACCCCATAGAAATTCAAAAAGCAAAGGTCAAAAATCAAAATGACAGCCCAAAATGCAAAACTTTTAACCTTTGCCTTTTGCATTTTGGAAGGATTTGTTTAGAGCAATGACCTCCTCATTCTGTCATTGCGAGGCTGATGCAGTCAACCCCTTTTGTCATTGCGAGTCCCGATTTATCGGGACGAAGCAATCCCTGAAGGGGAAACTCTAAATCCCAAGCACGAAATACTAAACAATATCAAAGCCCAAAATACGAATGCTCAAAACGTTTAGGATTTTGAGTTTTCATATTTGGATTTGTTTAGAGTTTAGAAATTAGAATTTAGGATTTAGCCTTAGGGATTGCCACGCGGAGTTTACTCCTTCGACCTCGCTCAGGACAGGCCTGAGCGGAGGTGAGATTCTTCGCCCCGACAAGCCGGGGCTCAGAATGACAGGAAGAGCGAAGGGTTCGCTAAGATAGTACTTTTCTGTCATTGACTTCTGCGATATTGCGAATTATACTTTCCTAAGTATGTGAACGGAGGCAAGGCATGGCAAAAGTCGATAAACCGGTGGAAGCAACAGAAGCCCCCCGAGCCGTAAGAGGCATCGAGGAAGATGAGAGGGCGATGAAATTGGTGGCGGCAATGCTGGCGGCGAAGATCGTTGATATTAAACCCCAACTTGATTTCACCACTGAACTGGGCTTCGTCTATCCAATCGTTGAGCAAGCAGCAAATGTCAAAGGCCAGGAAGCAGTAGGGGTTGTGGAATACCTGACTGATAAGGATATATTGAAAAGGAGCTTCTTTGATAGGCTCCTCCGTTGTTCCCGGTGCCAGTCGATAAATTTAAGACCAAGCACCCACTGCCCTAAATGCAGCTCGGGAGATATTGTCCGGGGCAGAATCCTCGAGCACTCGGCCTGCGGGTATGTCGGCGTTGAAGACGAATTTGCAACCGGGGGTAGATATATATGCCCCAGGTGTAAACTGGAGCTACGAACTATGGGCGACGACTACCAGAGTCGGGGAGTGCTGCGCAAGTGCCATGATTGCGGCGAGGTATTTAACGTGCCGCTGATAAAGTGGCGCTGCCTGAAATGTTCCTCGCTTGCCGATGAGGATCAGATTGGCGAGGTAAATGTCTACGCGTATCGCCTTGATGAAACGAAGAGAAACTGGTTGGAATTTGAACTCCGGCCTAAAGTGCAGTTCCTGGAATTCTTGAGGCGGCACGGCTACAAAGTAACGGAAAATGCCAGAGTGAAGGGAAGGTCGGGGGCAGACCATTACATAGATATACTGGCTACCAGGGATGACGGCGTCATTACCCATGATGTCGCTATTGGGGTTGAGATTGCCAGGGATAAGATAGGACTGGACAGGATATTGGATTTTGATGTCAAAGCCTACGATAGCGGCATTCACGATAAAGTAATGATTATCATCCCTGCGTTAGGCGAAGAGGCGGCGAAATTTGCCAGCTACCATAGGATAAAGGTGCTTGAACCCAAGGACCTGGAGATAGTGCTGACTGGTGGTCCCCAGCCAGGCTGGGAAATAGTGAAGGAGCCCTTTGAATTTAAGTCCAAATCGCAGCTTATACAATACCTGGAGAAACAGGGCTACACAGTAAAGGAAAACGCTGAAGTCAAAGGCCGGTCTGGCGCTGTCCATAACATAGACATACTGGCTACCAAAGATGAGGGCATCATTACTCATCGTATTGATATCGGCATCGAGGTGGATGAGAAGCCGATGGGACTGGATAGGGTATTTGACTTCGACGACAGGGCTTATGATGCCGGTATTCTGGACAAGGTCCTTATTGCTGTTCCCAGACTCACCAGGGAAGCCAGGCAGTTTGCTGAGCGTCAGGGAATAGGGGTCTTTGAGGTCGGGCAACTGGAGCCACCTGGATAAGGAAACTCTAAATCCTGAGCCCTGAAGGGGAAACTCTAAATCCTAATTTCTAAATCCTAAACAATATCAAATTACCAAAATCCAAATTACCCAGGCGTTTTGAATTTGAAAATTAGAATTTGTTTAGTATTTAGTACTTGGAATTTAGGATTTGGGGGAAAGAGGATGGTGGACTAGTACTGTATTCCTATTACTAAAGGGCGATTGACGGCAAGGAGGACTGCACTATACTATATATACTATACTGGAAAAGCGAGGGTTTTTCTCTTTCTTAGCGACTATATATATGACAATGGAATACCGGAGCTAAATCCAGAAGAATTAAAAGAAGGAGGTGATAGGAGTTATACTATAATATACTTATGAATCAAAAGACCGGAGCTAAACTCCAAAAAAAATCAAAGAAAGGAGGTAAAAATGCTAAAGACAAAATATCCCATATTTAAGTGCATGCATCGTGGAGAGAAGGGCTTCACCCTGATTGAGCTGCTGGTGGTGATTGCCATCCTGGGCATCATAGCCGCGGTGGTCGCCCTAAATATCGGAGGCTTCATGGGCCGGGGAAAGGAAGAGGCAGCCAATATTGAGGCGCACCAGGTTCAGACTGGCATTATAGCCCATATGGTAGAGAACAGCCTGTCAGTTTTCAATGGCGATGTTGGACCTGCCACGGCAACTGGTCCAGAGCAGTACATTCTGAACTCTGGTCTGCTCCAAGCGGTATATACTGCTACCAATTCCACCATACAAAGTGCAGTGCTCATAGCGAACAGCAAGTGGAACGGCTGCGATTTCAATACAACTACTCCTGGTTCGTGGTATTGTCCGTAATGTTGGACAGAGGCCCTTTTTGCTAAGCTAAGCAATGAGGCTTAGCTTGAAGGCTGAAACAGAGCCCGGCGGCTATTAGCCGCCGGGCTCTCGCCGTAATAAGTCCCTCTCTTCCTGGATGGGAAATCCCAAGCCCGGGGGGAAATCCTGAATCCCAAACACTATCAAAGCACGAAATATAAATGACCAAAACTGGAGATTGCCACGCCCCGACAAGTCGGGGCTCGCAATGACACCCCTACCCTGTCATTGCGAGGCACGATAGTGCCGAAGCAATCTCGTGGGGATCCCTACCCTGTCATTGCGAGGAGCGAGATTCCTCGCTTACGCTTCGGAACAGGCTCCGCAATCTTGGTGTGAACCCTCCCTGTCATTGCGAGGCACGATAGTGCCGAAGCAATCTCTGGTACAATAGAGGTGGTGAGTAAGCAATACTATGTTTACATAATGACCAACAGCAGGAACGCCGTGCTTTACGTAGGTGTCACCAATGATTTAATGAGAAGAGTCTACGAGCACAAGGAAAAGCTGGCTGACGGATTCACCGGAAAATACAACATCGTTAAACTCGTATATTACGAGGTTTTTGAGGATATAGAAAATGCCATTTTGAGGGAGAAGCAGATAAAGGCTGGCTCCAGGGAAAAGAAGATCCAGTTAATTAATAGTATAAACAGAGAATGGCATGACCTGTATGATGAACTATGAGATTGCCACGCTTCGCTCGCAATGACACACCCTCCTTGTCATTGCGAAGCTGACGAAGTTAACCGAAGCAATCTTGTGGTGAAGACAGGGGATTGCCACGCTGCGCTCGCAATGAAAACCGTCCTTCTTGTCATTGCGAGGCTGACGAAGTCAACGGAAGCAATCTCGTAGTGAAGACAGGGGATTGCCACGCTGCGCTCGCAATGAAAACCGTCCTTCTTGTCATTGCGAGGCGGGGGAAGTCATCCGAAGCAATCTCGTAGTGAGGACAGGGGATTGCCGCGCTTCGCTCGCAATGACAACCGTCCTTCTTGTCATTGCGAGGCTGACGAAGTGAACCGAAGGAATCTTGTGGTGAAGACAGGGGATTGCCACGCTTCGCTCGCAATGACACACCCTTCTTGTCATTGCGAGGCGGGGGAAGTCAACCGAAGGAATCTTGTGGTGAAGACAGGGGATTGCCGCGCTTCGCTCGCAATGACACACCCTTCTTGTCATTACGATGCTGACGAAGTCAACGGAAGCAATCTCGTGGTGAAGACAGGGGATTGCCACGCTGCGCTCGCAATAACACCCCCTGTCGTTGCGAGGCACGATAGTGCCGAAGCAATCTCGGTGGAGGGGCAATAAAAATCGTCCTCAGTATCCGGGCTGAAAGCTGACTGCTGATTCCTTTTGGGCTGTGTCTGAGCGAAGCGAGGTCGTATGCGGTTGACTATGCTCTTACCTTGCCGATGAGCTTTTCCACTTCCTGACGGTCGTTGCAGAAATCGAGCACGGTTTCACCAGTGATGGTTCCCTTAAGATAGAGGCTGACCAGGGATTCGTCAAGCGAAATCATGCCTATGTCCCGGTGGGTACGGATTACATTGGGCAACTGGTAGAGTTTACCTTCCCGAATGAGGTTCTTCGCTGCCGGATTGCCGAGCATAATTTCTACGGCGGCTATTCTCCCTGAGCCATCAGCCCGGGGCACAAGCGTCTGACACAACGCACCAATAAGTAGAGAAGCCAGCCGTGTCTGAGCCAGGTGTCGCTGATGAGGTGGGAACAGGTCTATTATTCTCTCCATTGCCTGAGTAGCGCTGGGGGCATGACCGGTAGTCAATATAAAGTGCCCGGTCTCAGCTACGGTAAGGACAGCGTCGGCGGTATCCGGATCTCTCATCTCCCCGACCAGAATCACATCGGGGTCCTGCCTTAAGATATGCTTTAGGGCATTAGCAAATGATAGGGTATCAGTGCCCAACTGACGCTGGGTCATAGCACATTTAATGCTGGGGAAAACATATTCTATGGGGTCTTCAATTGTAACCACATGGCGAGTCTCATGAGTATTTAAGTGATGAATCATAGCTGCCATGGTGGTAGTTTTACCGCTGCCGGTAGGTCCAGTAACTACTACCAGGCCTCGGTGCTTCGTGGCAAGCTCCTTACATATCGCGGGCAGCTCCAGCTCATCTATGGTGGGGATTTTCGGTGGCAGCAGTCGCACGGCAAGGCTGATAGACCCGCGCTGTTGAGCAGCATTGCATCGCAGACGACCGACATCCGGTAATGTATAGCCAAAATCAAGCTCCAGATGGCGGTGGAATTGTTCCCTCTCCTGAGGCGTGGTTAGCTGGAGAAAAGCTTCGTTGATATCCTCAGCAGTTAGTGAAGCTACACCGTCTGCTGCTTCCAGGGAGCCGTCGATGCGGAACGTTGCCGGGCTGCCAACAACCATATGCAAATCGCTAGCCCGCCTTGAGTTACCTGTCCGGAGCAATGAAAAAACATCCATATCTTTTCCCTTATATAGTCAACTACCTAAATCCCGACACAATTTTGGCGGTGATCTATAGTATATTTAAGTATATTTACAATATAGTGTAAGCCTCCTTCATCCTTATTGTCAATACCCCGTTAGTAATAGTGATAAAGTCCTAGCTGGCTTATGGGGCTCGTCCCTGCGGAAGGCGCTCCGCTCCAAATCCTTTCAAAATGCAAAAGGCAAAAATAAAAGTGCAAAATGACAGAGCAACGATAAATAAAAAATTAAAATGCAAAAAGCAAAGATGCAAGCAGAGGTATAAGCATTTCTAAGTTTTGCGTTTTGAACTGTAATTTTGATTTTTGGCCTTTGATTTTTGAATTTCTATATTGTGTGGCATTTGGTACTTGGGATTTAGGATTTCTTCAATTCAAAGATTAGGGGTCTCTCTTTCAATATGGCCCCTTAAAATAAGGATTCTCTCCTCAAATTTCCCCCTTAAAGTAAGGGGGATAACGGGGGTTATTTCTATAACTCCCCTTACCCCTCTTATCTTAAGAGGGGAAAATTTTGGAAAAATTTGGTGAAATCCAAATGCCCCGCCTGCCTGCTCGCCGTAAGACTTCGGCAGGCGAGCCGAGCCCTGGCCTGCTTGCGCCAAAGCTTCAGCGAAGGCAAGCGGGCAGGTTAAATGCCAAAACTACTTCTTAGGCAAAAGAATAGAAGAAAATATCAAACTAAGCTCTTGGGCTTCCCTCAATAGCTTTTGGCACTCATCTCGCCTACTGGGATTTGCCTTGGCAACCATTCTGAGCCAATGCTTCGTCTCCTTTGACTCTTTTTTGCAGATAGAGATCTTATGTTGGAAATCTTTCTTGGATTCTGCTCCGTCTGCTTCCATGTAGTTTGCCCCGATACTGGTTCCTGATCTTACTATTTGACTGATAAGTGGACCATTGACAGGGTCTTTAGGGAAAGTTTTTGCAAGTTCAATAATTGCTTCACCGAATTGGGCAGTTCGTTCTTCAAGATCGTACTTCTTTTTGTCATTTGAATCTTGGGCTTTATTTGGCATTTGAGCTTTGTCATTTGTCATTGTTTGGGATTTGGTGCTTGGGATTTATCCTTTTATAAATAACTTTATTTTGTTAACGCAAAACTAAACGCCTTGCCACCGTCGGTGATAGAGGAAATCCAGACGCTCGAGAATCTGAGGTCGTTTGCTGAATCTCTTGAATTTCTCAAATCTCGGGCATAACTGAAAATATCATCCACATCTGGAGCGTTTCCATTAACTGTTACTGAGCTGCCCACATGCTTAACGGTTTTTAAGGTTACCTCCCCTGCCGCGAGTCTATGAATTTCGCGCAAATCTGCGAGAATCACTGCGCGCCCCCGCTCCATAGTGACAAGTGTATCATGAAGCACATCGGCAGTAGCTTTTGCTGACTTGACATCCGCTTCCAATTGCGTTATTGACAGCTGCTCTTGGGTAACGCGGCTCTGGGCAACTGTCACCTGGGGACGTAATGCCTCGATAGCGGCGCGATTCTGGAGGACAAGAATTCCCAAGAAGACGACGAGGCCGATACCAACGACGATACCAACGGGGACAAGGACTCGTACTATAGAGAAAGGCGGGCGCATGTAGACCTCAGGCAGGGCATTAAAATTCACTAATGAAAAGTCGGCTTCTGCCTTTTCTGGCAGCAGTTCCTTGAGAGCCAGCCCGATATTGACCATGAATTCATTGGGGTTGAGGCCCTCGGGCGGTTCCACAGGCGATGGCAATGGTGACACCGAATAGCCTGCCCCGCCAACCACAGACTGCCAGGTCTCCGGTGCTTCTGCCAGGTCGCCGCAGACAAACACAGGCACAGTTGAATCTAAAGGCTTTTCTACATGGCTGGAATTATAGAAGGCAACAGTCCTGTTGAACTCTTCAGCGATAAGCGTCAGTTTTTCCTCTTCTAAAGATTCAGCCTCGGTGGGCAGGGATAACCTGCGGATGACCTGGGGGAGCCTGTCTGCTATAACCATAACATCCAGGTGGTCTAACCGGGCATTGACAATGATTGCTCGGGGCTCATTCGGGATCCGGCACAGGGCTAAAGGAGCTAAGTCCAGACTATATGGTTTAACACCGGCCTGCCGTAACGTTCTGACCAGAGCATCAACCAGATTGCGGGGGAAGGTGACTAGGAAAATACGACTTTCTCCCTTCGGGGCGGGAAGGCGCTGGTATGAAAAGTAGACCTCTTCTAAAGGTGTTGGTATCGTTCTCTTGGCCTCACGCCTTACCGCCTCAGGAAGTATAGCTTCAGGCAGCTCGGGCAGGGTTATGATACGATACAGAGAATCATGTCCGCTTAAAGCGGTGATAACCTTGCTTGCCTTTGCTCCCGTCTCTTTAAATATCTGTTTGACCTTGTCGGCTACCTGGGCTTCATCAACAATGAGCCCCTGGCTAACCAGACCTGGCTCCAGTGGTAAGCTAGCCCACTTTTCTACCTGTCCGCCCTTCATTACCAGCAGGTTGATGTGGGTATCTCTAATAAATAGGGTGGTAACTTTCTTCGCCATGCTTATTTACCTTTTATAGCCGTAGATGTCCACGGAGATTGTTGCGCTTCCACCCGCGACATTCAGATCTACCGACTTCACCTGGGTGCTGGCAAACCTGGCATCAGTCCTTATGATGTCGATGAACTCAAATATGTCCTTCAGTGCACCCCTGACAGGTAATGAGAGAGAGACGACCGAATACGTAACAGGCCCTTCTTTTTTGTTAGTCGGTTTCGGAAAGGTGAGGGAAGCTAACGTCAGGTTACACCTGTCAGCAATCTCAAATATGTGCTCACCGTATTCAATACTCTCCACTGCCTGAGGAAATTGTGCCTGGCTCGTATCAAGCGACGATTCGGCCTGAGACAGTTGGTTTCTCAGGTCTTCCTTTTGAGTAATAAGCGTGGGCAAGAGAGTTTGAGCCGCCAACAGCTTATCATTCAACTCCTCCTGCTCTCTAACCTGCTGGAGGTAAACCGTGAACAGGCTGCCGAGGGCAATAGCGAGAATGCCGATTCCTACAATCAGCCAGACCTTCTTCCTTAGCTTCATAAACTACTCCGCTTCCTCGTATCTCCTTCAACATCCCCTTTTAACACGCAAGGGGTCTCTCCTTAAATCTCCCCCTTAAACTAAGGGCTCTCCCTTTAAATGTCCCCCTTAAAGTAAGGGGGATAAAGGGGGTTATCTTCATAACTCCCCCGCCTGCCTGCTCGCCGTAAGACTTCGGCAGGCGAGCCGAGCCTTGGCCTGCTTGTGCCAAAGCTTCAGCGAAGGCAAGCGGGCAGGCCTTTCCCCTCTTATCTTAAGAGGGGCAATTTCGCAGAAGCTTACCTGGCAATTCCTGCTTAGCCTCATAAACTACTCCGATTCCTCGTAATATATCCTCATCTAAGGAGCCTTTCCAGTCGCTCTACAGAAATGTTTGCCTTTCTCAATATTCCCTTTAAAGTCCCTTGTTTAACGATTTTACCAGCATGGACGGGAACAGGAAAGGTTAGTTTCTCGCCGTCAATATACTTTGTCACCTGCACGTGGCTTCCCTTTTGCCTTGTAATTTCAAAGCCCTCCTTTTGCAACGCCTTCACCAATTCATTTCCTGTTATCCTTGGCAATCTGGGCATCTCAAATTACCATTTCTATCTGTCTCCGCTGTATTTCTTTCAGCTTGATGCTCTCGATTCCCAACTCTTCTATGTGAAGTTCGGCAGCCTCCTTAAGGTTTTTGATAGCGTCATTTACATCGTCTCCCTGAGTATAAATATCTAATTCTGGGCAGTAGACGGTATAGCCCCCCTCTTCCTCTTTTATCAATTCAGCGGTAACAGTAATTCGCTTCATTTCCTATCTCCTTCAACATCCCCCATTAAAATAAGGATTCTCTCCATAAATCTCCCCCTTAAACTAAGGGCTCTCCCTTTAAATGTCCCCCTTAAAGTAAGGGGGATAAAGGGGGTTATCTTCATAACTCCCCCGCCTGCCTGCTCGCCGTAAGACTTCGGCAGGCGAGCCGAGCCTTGGCCTGCTTGCGCCAAAGCTCCCGCCTGCCATAGCTGTACGGCGGGCAGGTCAGCGAAGGCAAGCGGGCAGGCCTTTCCCCTCTTATCTTAAGAGGGGCAATTTCGCAAAAGCCTACGTGGCAAGTCCTGCTTAGTTTCACGAGCTACTCCGCTTCTTCAGTAATATACCATCATCCAGTAAGCCTGTCTAGGGGTCTCCCGGAAATGGTTGCCTTTTTCAATATTTTTGGGCGGCATCTTATATGCCGCCTCCCTTCTTAAGCTCAACCTCGCTAACGACTCCTATTGCGGGTTAACCTCCCACGAAGCAATGCTGTAAAGTTGCCCAGCTTCAAGACTATCGGGGAAGTTAAGAAGGGTTCCAAAACCCTCTTCGGGATAATTTATGCTTGTGCCGGGTTGTAAATCCACCTCGACACTACCAGCTATAGAACCATAGAAATCACCTCCGGGCTGTACATTGGTTGTGCCCACAACCGACATTACAAATATGGGGTCGGTCATACCTACTTCTACATTTGGTTGAAAAGAGATGTCTCCTACAGCTGTAACAGCACCGGGACCGATGATGGTACACTTACCTCCTATCCAAAGTGCTTTTTGGGGGTCACTAGAATCACTGGCAACAAAGATGGTATGCTCATTTAAGTAAAGGGTCATGTCTTTGCCAGTCTTGCCGATTAGTGTGTCACCGGTAATGTAAATAGTTCCAGTAAGGGTTAAAGTAGCGTGAGTGTTACTTGAGTTGAGGATTTCCAGTGTGCCGTCTCTATATAGCGGCCCTAACTCCATGTTATTGCCGTCAAGGTCTATAGTGCCTGAACCGTACGGTGTCTCGTCTTTGACATCCTCCCAGTAGAACCCCTCAAGTTCCTGTGGTGTTGGCCAATCAAGTTCATAATTCTCTACCGGGGCATGCTCTCCTTCTGAAGGGTTGACCTCCGTATTTGGTGAGAGTTCAATTTCACCCTGGCAGGTAATGACGTGATCCGTTATGCCCGAAAAATCATGATACAAAATGGTACCGGCGACATAGGCCTCTATTTCGGTCTCGCTACCATCGCCAGTAGCTGTTGATTCGACGCGATAAGTTAGACCGTCCACCCATTCTATGGTAACCTCCACGCTTTTGCCGTTAACATCGGATATACTGTAAGACCAGGTCGGATTTCCAGGGCAAACCGGCACGTCTCCTCGCTGTATCTTCCAAATAGCATCCTCCACCCCGGCATCGGCGGCATAAAGCTCATGCGTCTTCTTCTCATAGACCTGGCCGGCGGCAAGCCCGGTGGTCATCAAGCCCAGCAGTGGGGTCACGATAAGCCCACCGGTAACGAGGACAAGCAGACACAGCATCATTGCTCGCCCATCTTCATCTCTTAATAATCTCTTCACGGCAGCTTTCATCGCTTCACCTCCCATTACACTAGATATTGCGTATACTACTAGTATAGTCTAATCCTCCTTGGTGTCAATCGCCCATCCGTAATAGTGATATAGTACTAGCCAGACTTGTTGGGGCTGGGGCTCGTCCCCGCCCTTTTGTCATTGCGAGCCCCGACTTGTCGGGGCGTGGCAATCTCCATTCTCACCAGCCCCACCGGGATTGCTTCGTCGCTACACTCCTCGCAATGACAGAGGGTGTCATTGCGAGCCCTTCGATTTTTGTCATTATGAGTCCCGATTCATCGGGACAAAACTCTAAACTGTTTTGGTCATTGATATTTTGGGCTTTGATATTGTTTGGGATTTGGTACTTGGGATTTAGGATTTCTTCAAATCAAAGATTAGGGGTCTCTCTTTCAATATCCCCCTTAAAATAAGGATCCTCTCCTCAAATCTCCCCCTTAAAGTAAGGGGGATAAAGGGGGTTATTTCTATAACTCCCCCGCCTGCCAAGCCTTGGCGGGCAGGCCTTACCCCTCTTATCTTAAGAGGGGTAACTTTGGAAAAACTTGGTGAAATCCAAATACTTAGCTGCCAAAACTACTCCGTTTTGTCATTTGAGCTTTGTCATTTGTCATTGTTTAGGATCTTGGGCTTTATTTGGTATTTGAGCTTAGATTTTTCGAGGCGTGAAGGAATCCCTTCCTTCACGATTTTATACCGGGGATTGCTTCGACCCGATAAATCGGGCCTCGCAATGACAGGGTGGGAGCTCCCTCTCCACTTGATGGAGAGGGTAAGGGTGAGGACAGGTGAGGGTGAATTTCCCCCTCACTCCGACTCTCTCCCGCCGGGGGAGAGTTGATTATGTGTATTTCGTCGGTGTGGCGCTTCGCCCTAGACCCACATTACAGCGGGCATCAGCATCCTGTATGTCGTCACCCTGGGCTCTTCCGTTAGAAGTGTTTCAGCTTGCCGGAGCACCTCTTGCGTTATCCTTGATTGTGCCCATAACTTCCAGTCTTCAAGATTCTCCCATGTGCTTACCATGGCCACGACAGAGGCATTCTCCTCGCTGACAAGATTCTCCATACCTTTGAAGCCCTGATATTGCGTAGCATGCGACTTCAGCTTGAGCAATATCGGCTCCAGGTTTCTGTCCTTCCTCACCTTGCATCCTACGATACCCTTTATCATTCCGCCTCCTTTGTCCTCTTGCCTGCATAAGCTCTGCAGGGGCGGGGCTCGTCCCCGGCCGAGATACTTTCTATCATCATAATAATTATAACACGGTCAACAAACCTGGACTACAATGACGTCACTTGTCTCTGTCATTGCGAGGAGTCGTAGGCGACGAAGCAATCTAGGTGGGGGCTGCTGAGGATGGAGATTGCCGCGCACCTTTCAGGTGCTCGCAACGACAAGGGGCGGCACCCAATGACAAATGATAAAGCCCAAATTGCCATGAGAATGGCAAATGACAAAGCTCAAAGATTTTGCAGAATTTCCCTTCTAAAGACTTGCCCTGAGCCACGTCGAAACATAAGCGGAGACGGGCAAGATTACCCCTCTTAAGATAAGAGGGGCAGGGGGGGAGTTATGAAAACTATGGAAGTAACTCCCTTTAATCCCCCTTACTCTAAGGGGGAGATTTAGGGGAAGAGGCAGTTTTGGCATTTGTAATTTAGCCACTGGGATTGCCGCGCACCTTTCAGGTGCTCGCAATGACAAGGGGCGGCACCCAATGACAAATGACAAAGCTCAAAGATTTTGCAGAATTTCCCTTCTAAAGACTTGCCCTGAGCCACGTCGAAACACAAGCGGAGACGGGCAAGATTACCCCTCTTAAGATAAGAGGGGCAGGGGGAGTTATGAAAACTATGGAAGTAACTCCCTTTAATCCCCCTTACTCTAAGGGGGAGATTTAAGGGAAGAGGCAGTTTTGGCATTTGGGCCTGTTTAGTCGCGTCCTGGGCTTGTCGAAAGACTAGGGCGCATTACAAGGAGTCTTGCAATCGATTATGGATGCCCAAACCAACTATGCTTCCCTATACAATGCTGGTTCGGCATAGGAAGGAGCAGTAGAACCTGGTTGTACCAGCCCCTCTACTTGATTTCCCAGGACTCAATGCTCAAACCGGTTACCGGCGGCAATTTATCATCATCGCCCACGCCCATAGGGAAGTCCAGGCCTTTGCCTTCCGGGCTTATCCAACTAATAGTGTTTCCAGGCTGTAATTGGACGTGCGCATCACCAGCTATACAACCAGTGAAGTCACCACTCGGTTGGAACTCTACTTCGCCTGCGATTGACATAACCAACACAAATTCATCCCCCTCGCTGATAATGCTCGGATGGAAGTCAATATTGCCTAAGGCAATGATGCACCCTGAGCCGGAAATACTGACATGCTCAGACGGAAATTTAATTTCACCTTCCACAAAAATGGTCTGTTGGTTGAGGTTAATTGTGTAATTGTGGCTTCCCGATTGTTCGAATGCCAGGTTGCCGGTGACATAGACGGTATCTTCAAGGACTAATGTGTCGGGATCACCCGTGTTATCAACTGCCAAGCTCCCCTCTCTATAACATGGCCCGATAGTCTTTGTATCTTTGATATCTATACTGTCGTCAGGATAAGGATTCGAGGGATTTACATCGTCCAGGTAGTAACTGGAAAGTTGGTCATACGTAGGCCAGGTTATTGACACATCGTCTTCGTCTCTGACCTCGCCAGTGATGTTCGAGCCGGGTTTAAGATCGAGGTCCTCCTCATCCGGCAGCCAAACATCTCCGTGGACCTCGTTCCCTGGCTGGATGGTGATAGTGTCTTGACTGACAATGGCATTGTTAATTAAGGCAGAGAGATCCAGGTACGCCACAGACAAATAGGCTTCGATTGTGGTACTGGTGCCATCGTCACTGGTGCCAGTGGAAATAATCTGATACCTGAGCTCTTCTTCACATGTCGGATCTATATCTTCTCTGTATATTATGACGTCTACGCTCTTGTCATTTACAATCAGGGGCTCCGGGTACTCATGAGGGTAGAAGTCAGGCACGCTATTCTGTATCTTCCATATGGCGTCCTCGACCCCGGCATCGGCGGCATAAAGCTCGTCCATCTTCTTTTCATAGACCTGCCCGGCAAGCAGCCCGGTGCTCATTAAGCCCAGCAAGGGAGCGATGATAAGCCCGCCGACGATGAGCAGAATGAGAGCCATAATCAGCACTTGCCCCTTTTCATCTCTTATTAATCTCTTCACGATAGTTTTCACGATTTCACCCTTCAATAGTACCGGATTACGGTACATTAGTAGCTGTATACTTACGCTATTCTCTCCTGTCAATTAATGTGGCGGTCCTGCCATTGCTTCTCCCCGAGGCTGCCCATGGCTCTTCATCACCGCCAGACCTTTCCATGCTTCTCATAGTATGAATGACCTATTACCTCTGTCATATTATTAGTCGCTGGAAAAGGTAAAATCCCTCACCTCCCCGGTACTTTTGGGGGAATTTGCTCGCGACCATCAAGAAGAAACCCAGATGCCAAAGCCCGTTCACCTAAACCCAAATGACAAAGCTCAAAGATTTTGCAGAATTTCCCTTCTAAAGACTTGCCCTGAGCCACGTCGAAACATAAGCGGAGACGGGTAAGATTACCCCTCTTAAGATAAGAGGGGCAGGGGGAGTTATGAAAACTATGGAAGTAACTCCCTTTAATCCCCCTTACTCTAAGGGGGAGATTTAGGGGAAGAGGCAGTTTTGACATTTATAATTTAGCCAATGGGATTGCCACGCACCTTTCAGGTGCTCGCAACGACAAGGGGCGGCACCCAATGACAAATGACAAAGCTCAAATTGCCATGAGAATGACAAATGACAAAGCTCAAATTGCCATGAGAATGACAAATGACAAAGCTCAAATGCCAAATAAGGGGTGCAGTGACAAATTACAAAGTTCAAAACCCAAAAGGAAAAAGGAGTAGGGTTAGCATTCAACCTGCCCGCCAAGGCTCGGCTCGCCTGCCGAAGTCTTACGGCGAGCAGGCAGGCGGGGCATTTGGATTTTGACATTTGGGTCTGTTTATGCATGTCCTGGGCTTGTCGGAGGAAGAGGGCGCATTACAAGAAGTCTTGCAATCGAGTATAGACGCCCGAGTCAGCTACGCTTCCCTATGCAATGCCAGTTGGGCATAGGAAGGAGGAGTAGAACCTGGGGTTATGCTGGCCCGCTACTTGATGATTTCCCAGGAATCAATTCTCAATTCGGTTATCAGCGGCAATTCATCACCATCGCCCATGCCAGGGAAGTCCAGGCCCTTGCCTTCCGGAGCTGTATGAATGACGGTAGCATTGTTGCCTGACTTTACGTCAACACATACATTCCCAGCGATACATCCGTAAAACGTGCCGCTCGGTTGGAGTGTCGTTGTCCCATCAACAGACATAACGAGGACGAAGTCATCTTCACTGCCGGCGTCGCCATTAGGGCCAAAGTACACATCCCCAACAGCGATGATGCAGCCTGACCCGATGATTGTGCACTTGTCTTTGATTTCGATAGCATTTGCAGACGCACTTTCAACAAAGATAGTCTGATTATTGAGGTTGAGCGTGAAGTCCTTTTTTTCCGCGCCGAGCTCTAGATCACCCTTGACGTAAACGGTTCCGTTGAGTGTAACCGTTCCTGCAGTGTTCGAGCCATTGTAAATCGTCCAGGAACCCTCTCGGTATAACGCTTCTAACGTGATGTCAGCGCCTGCGATATCCAAAGGGTCGCTGTAAGGGAAAGGTGGTTCTAAATCCTTTACATCATCCAAGTAATAGGCCTTAAGGTCTTCTGAAGAGGGCCAGTTTAGCTCCACGTTTTCCGTGATTGGACCGGGGACACCAGATTTATCGTCCACAGTTCCGCCAGATGTAACGGGACCTATGACATTCACGCCATTTTTTATGCTTATGTGGGTATCACTAACAATGGCATTGTCAAGTAAGGGAGAGAGATCCAGGTACGACGCAGACACATAGGCTTCGATTGTGGTACTGGTGCCATCGTCACTGGTGGCTACCGAGGTAATTCTATGATTTCCCTCACTCAGATAGTAGATATAGACATGTAGGTGTTTGTCATTAACATAAGATGTCTCGTAATCGTAGCTCCATGGTAAGTCTCCACACACATATGGCAATTCGTCTACTTGATTCTGTATCTTCCATATGGCGTCCTCGACCCCGGCATCGGCGGCATAAAGCTCGTCCGTCTTCTTTTCATAGACCTGCCCGGCAAGCAGCCCGGTGCTCATCAACCCCAGCAGTGGAGCGATGATAAGCCCACCGACGATGAGCAGAATGAGAGCCATAATCAGCACTTGCCCCTTTTGATCTCTTATTGCTCCCTTCATAATAGTTTTCACGATTTCACCCCCCGATAGTACCGGATTGCGGTACATTAGTAATAGTATACCTGCACTGTTCTCTCCTGTCAATTAGTAGGCTGGTCCTGTCGTAGGTCGTGCCTTTTCTTTTGTCATCGCAAGCGAAGCGTGGGAATCCCCGCCCATTGACAGCCCCACCAAGATTGCTTCGGGGCTGGCGCCCCTCGCAAAGACGGGGGATGAGATTGCCTCGGCACTGTCATGCCTCGCAATGACGGGGGGTACCGAGGCTGCCCATGGCTCTTCATCACCGCCGGATCTTTCCATGCCTCTCATAGTCTGAATGACCTATTATCTCTGTCATATTATTAGTTGCTGGAAAAGGGAAAATCCCTCGCCTTTCTAGTACTTTTGGGGGAATTTGCTCGGGACTATCAAGAAGAAACCCAGATGCCAAAATCCATTCACCTAAATCCAAATGACAAAGTCCAAATGACAATCGAAATCCAAATATAAGCGCTCAGTAGTCAGTAGTCAGTAGTCAGTAGGTAGTCGCTTACTTCTTGGCAGACAATGAAACTGAAAGCGGACCGCTGATGGCTGAATGCTTATGCTCGGGATTTGGTACGTGGAATTTACGATTTCTTCAAATCAAAGATTAGGGGCTCTCCTTCAATAACCCCCCTTAAAATAAGGATTCTCTCCTTAAATCTCCCCCTTAAAGTAAGGGGGATAAAGGGGGTTATTTCCATGGGCATCATGTTGCTGCTTGCTCGGCATCGATTGCATTCTTCATAACTCCCCTTTCCCCTCTTATCTTAAGAGGGGAAATTTTGGAAAAATTTGGTGAAATCCAAATGCCTGAATGTCAAAACTACATTCTTTGGCATCTGAGCTTTGTCATTTGATATTGTGTGGGATTTGGGATTTGGTGCTTGGGATTTAAGATTTCCTCAAACAATCGTGAAGGAAGGGATTCCTTCACGCCTCGAGACTCCCAGTCTAGAGTTCCTGCCATTTTTTCAGGGAGATTTCTGCTCTCCGCAAGATTGCGCTTAAAGTGCCTACCGGAATGTCTCGTGCTTCATGAACCGGTATCGATATTTTCTTACCAGTTTGAGGATGGCGCATGACTATGTGTTTGCCGCCGCCGAAAGGGCCTTCGAAGCCTGCTCTGCGCAATTTATCTATAACTTTGCTAGGCTTCTCTGGATGCAATTCCCTTACACCCCTGCTCCAAGCTCATCCACTGCATATTGCAGGGAATTGCCATCTATGGGAGGAACTTCGTCTCCGAAGCGCAGTGCCGTGAGAACCCAGGCTTCTGCAGCATCTTTAGCCATCTCCACTGCCTCACTTCGTGTTGCTCCCCAAGTAATGCAACCAGGTAGCACGGGCATCTCGGCTGTCCAGGAGCCGTCTTCATTTTGGGAAAATTCGGCATGACTTAAGGCTAGCCTTACATATTGCTCAAAATTAACGAATTTAAGCAATATTCCCTTTTTGCCATTATTCGACTTCATATTCCCTCACTCCCTCTTTGCTCATTTGGTCTTATATTCGCCTTGTTGGGAACTAAAGTATAGCAAGACTTTTCTCGCCCTCTTCCTATTATATCAATTATACAAGATATTACTATACTATTATTATAATGTAAGTATCTTTGGCGTCAGTAGTCCATCAGGACTGTCATTGCTAGCCCTTCGGTTTTTGTCATTGCGAGCGAAGCGTGGCAATCTTTATTGCCCCCACCGAGATTGCTTCGTCCCGATTTATCGGGACTCGCAATGACATGGAAAGGTTTGGTCATTCATGATTCTATGCTTTGATTCATTGAATCGCGAAGGAAGGGATTCCTTCACGCCTCGATAGGTTAAAATGCAAAAGGCAAAGATGCAAGCAACGGCATAAGCATTTTAAGCTTTGCGTTTTGATTTGTCATTTTGATTTTTGGCCTTTGCTTTTTGGATTTCTATTATGAGCCCGGTCTGGGCTTAGCTTCATATACCCTGGTCTCACTTTCTTCGCCCACCGTGGCGGTCACCATGAAAGTAAGCACCAGATCATTACAATCACAATCTTCGCAATTACAAACACAGCTAGTCTCTGCTGGGTCAATATATTCAGCGACATGAGTCAGCGTTGGATTTCCACCGTTAACAGAGTGGCTTCGCTGGAGTATCTTGAATTCGCCAGAAGGCATATCCACTAAAGAATAAATAATTGTATGACTATTACCAGTCGTATTACCAGCCGCCCATTCAGTCCAGGTTAGTTTCAGGAATTCTGACTCAGTATCAACCTCTAGAGCCATCTGGACATCGGGGCTGACCCAGAAGCCAGCGTGTTGCACCTGGCGCACAGCGATCATGCGGTTAGAGGTGCGGGTGTTTACATTAAATACCTGAAAAATCGCCCCGGTAATGGCCCCGGCGATGATGCCGGTAATAGCGATAGCTATTAGCAGCTCAATCAGAGTAAAACCCTTCTCACCTTTCTTTAGCTTTTTCATCTTCGTTTGTAATTTGCGATTTCTGAACTCTCTATTCCTCCTCCTCAGGGGCTCTCTTATAGCCTTCCACGGTAATTACTTCTTTATCGTCACGGCTAACAGTCACCTTTATCTTCTGGATGCCGTCGTCCTCACTAGGGGGGTTATCGGGATCAGGGTCCAAACGAACAGCCTCGATATCTATATCATAGCCATCAGGAATGAATGCTGGATCTATCTTGGAATATTGAGGAGGATTATTGATGTCGTCGTAGTCGCTGTTCTTAACATATTCCAGCTGGCTTCGGGCCAGGCTTTCGGCAGTGGCTCGCTCATCAGCAAGAATGAGAACCGTGGAGGCGGTAGCTAGGGCGCTCAGAAAGGCGATAGCAATCATCCCCACAAGAGCTATAGCTATCAGCACCTCAATCAGGGTGAAGCCCCGCGAGCGGCCTTGAAAGGCTTTCCTTACTTTGCTATTCAGTCTTACCCTTTTCATTTTCCTAAAAATACTCACGCAATACTCTTGCCCCCACCGAGATTGCTTCGGGGCTTTCGCCCCTCGCAACGACAGGCGGGAAGTGTGGGCAATCCCCTTGCCCCCACAGAGATTGCTTCGTCGCCCCGATTCATCGGGGCTCCTCGCAATGACAGGCGGGGGCCGAGATTGCGGAGCCTGTTCCGAACCATAAGTGAGGAATCTCGGGGCTCCTCGCAATGACACGGAAAGGTTTGGTCATTCATAATTCTGTGCTTTAATTTCAATCGTGAAGGAAGAGATTCCTTCACGCCTCGAGAAAAATTTGATTTTTGAGTTGTCATTTTGATTTTTGGCCTTTGATTTTTGACTTTCTATTAGGATTTCTTATTCTTTTCATTGATAACCTTCACCTACTAACTTAGCTGACCATACATAGAATACATAGCTCCCACCATGGATAAAACAATAAAACCAATTACTAAGCCTATAATTATCGTCAGCACCGGCTGAATAAGCGCCACAGCTGACTTGGTCTTATCATCGGCCTCGGCCTCAAAGCTTTCGGCTACGGTAGCTAGTGTGTTCTCGAGATTACCGCTTTCCTCACCAATTTTCACCATTTGCGTCATCAAAGGCAAGAAGAGCTTCCTCTTGGCCATAGGTTGGGCCAAGCCTTCGCCTCTGATTAACGCCTGCTGAACTTCGGTAACATTCTCAACCACGACCTTATTATTGCTGCTGTGACTGGTCATGGCCAGGACTTCCGGTAAAGGCAAGCCAACCCTCACCAGCATTGCCATAGTTCGACAACAGCGGGAAAGCTCACTGAGGTGCACAATACGCCCGACTACAGGAAAACGAAGCATCATTTTATGCCAGCGGTATTTCCCGGCTGGGGTTTTGATATAGGCAAAGGTTGCGCCAATAGCAGCTAAAATCCCGATCACAAGATAAAGCCCATATTGGTTAAGCCAATCAGTAATGCCTATAAGGATTCTGGTGGGCAAAGGCAAAGTAGCCCCGAGTTGAGAGTAAAGGCCGGCAAAGGTGGGAAAAACGGTGGTAACCAATATCACTATCACACCTATAGCGACAAGAACCACGATAAGGGGATAGATCAGGGCACTTTTTATCTGCTTCTGGGTGGCGACTCCCTTCTCTATATACTCAGCCATTTGCCTCAGTACCACCTCCAGGTTACCGCCTTCCTCACCGGCAGCTATTGCCCGGTAGTACATCTCAGAGAAAGCCCGAGGGTGCCTGCTCAGGGCCATTGACAGTGAACTACCAGTACGAATATCCGAGGCTACCTCACCAATTGTTTTTTTCAGGGTTGAATTAGCTATCTGGTCTTGCAATAAGTCTAAAGAAGTGACAATATCGGTGCCGGCTTCCAGGAGTAACGCTAGCTGGCGGGAAAACATTACTATTTCTCGCGGCTTTATCTGGGAAAAACTGGCTAGCAGCTTTTCTTTATTAAAGAAGGGAACGACTTCCTTAAGGTTAACCACCCGGTAGCCGCCATAGCTCAACAGCTCACTTGCCACCTCTTCACTGGTAGCCGAAACCTTGCCCCTAACTAATTCTTTATCTTCAGTATAGGCTGTGTAAACGAAATCCATTTATAACCTCCAAACGGCTAAGTTGTAGTGTAGGCATTACGCAGCACCTCAGCGGGGGTGGTAATACCTTCCTTCACCTTACGCATACCATCGTTCATCATAGATATCATACCCTCTTGAAGGGCCTGCTCTCGGATAGCAGTACTGCTGGCTTGATTACAGACCATCACTCCTATAGTGTCGCTCATAGGTAGAATCTCAAAAATCCCCGTACGCCCCAGGTAACCGGTATGGGCACAGGACTTACAGCCGGTACCGTAGAGGAACTCGGTCTGCTTCTCCCCCATTTCCTTTTCATAAGCCATCTGCTCGACTAAAGGAGCCTCAATAAGGCGGCCACAATCAGGGCAGATGCGGCGCACCATCCGCTGAGCGACAACACCAATAATTGCTGAGGCTATCAGGAAAGGCTCTACCTTAAGGTCAAGGAGACGGGAGAGCACACCGCCAACCTCATTAGCGTGGATAGAAGTCAGCATAAGGTGCCCGGTTAAGGCTGCCTGGGTAGCTATGTTAGCTGTCTCGGCATCGCGTATCTCACCAACCAATATTACATCAGGGTCAAGACGAAGTATAGACCTCAAGCCGCTGGCAAAGGTAATGCCAGCCTGGGGGTTAACCTGAATCTGGTTAATATCCTTAAATCGGTACTCAGCAGGGTCTTCAATAGTAATGATATTTCTCCCGTGAGTATCAAGGGAATTGATTGAGGCATATAGAGTAGTAGTTTTGCCAGCTCCGGTAGGACCGCTAATCAGAATCATACCATAGGGAACCTTGAGCATACTTTCGTACTTGGCCCGGCTATCAGGTAGCAGACCAAGCTCTGATAACCCCAGAGTAGCCAGTGACTTATCCAGAAGCCGCAGGGTTGCTGTCTCACCTGAGACAGTGGGAGCGGTAGCGACTCTGACATCTATCTCTCGCCCTTTAGCCTCGGTAGAGAATTGACCATCTTGAGGGCGAAAATGGTCGGCGATATTCATTTCAGCCAGGATTTTAATTCGTGAAATGAGTGCTCGATGTACACTTAGAGGTGTAGACATCGTATCGTGAAGAGTGCCATCTATACGGTAGCGTATCCGCAATCTATCTTCTTCTGGCTCAATATGGATATCAGATGCGCGGGCTTTGACCGCTTCTTCAATTATAAGGTTGAGAGCCTGAACCAGAGGGGTATCAGTAGCAGCACTGAGGGCAAGCCTCTCATCAGTTTCTTCAGCCGGGATGGAGATAGAAGAAATCTGCTTTTCAATTTCGCCATAGGCTTTATAATTGAAGTCAATAGCGTCCCTGATTTCCCGGGCAGTGGCAGCTATAGGCTTAATCCTCATTCGGCTCAGGGCGGAAAGAGCCTCCAGGGCAAAGATGTCAGTCGGGTCTGCTATAGCCACTTCCAATGTCCTACCAGATATAGTCAGGGGTATGGCATTATACCTTCTGGCAATCACTTCGGGAATTAATCGTAATGCCTCAGGCTGGGGCAGCTGCCTCAATAGCTTGGTATGAAGCTTATCTGACTTAACTGGCTTCTCTGCTGGCCGGACAGGCATCTCTTCAGTCACAGGTTCGGAAGCTAGTTTTTGACCCGACTTAAGGACTTTTATCTGCTGGTGCTGGGCAAACTGCTGTGCCTCGGGGCTAAGCTCCACTGATACCACAATGACCTTCTCATCAACGCCAGCCTCATAGGCTTTAGTATCAAATAACATTACCTGTTCCAGGCTCACCTCTTTCTCCCCATTCAAGAAATCTATAGCCATCCTATGCTCAACCTGACCGTTTTCAACATGAGCTAGTATATCAAAGGTATATTCAATTCCTGACCGGCCTTTAATTTTGGCCTTCTCTTTTACTCCATAGCCCCGGTTGGCTAAAGAGTTGGCCAGGTCCTCCTTTGTCTCAAACCTGACCGGCTTCTTGGGCTTACCTGGCTGCGTGGGTTTCAGGGTTAATAGTTGCTCAATTCGTTCTCCATCAATAACCTTTATTCGCTGTTTGCGAGCCAGCGCTTTCGTCTCCTGACTGAGTTCAGGGATGGCAATAAGAATCCTGTCAAGGATGCCGCAATCATAGGCTTTATTGGCAAGGCTGAAAATAGTGCCCACTTCTATCTCCCTATCACTACCAGCAGCAATGCCGACAGCTATAGTGTAGCTAGTAAAACCATCGTCTCTTTGAGCCAGCATATCAAAGGTATGCTCAATCCCTGAGTTCCCGAGGAGCTTAGCTCCCTCGGTTACTTCATACCCCTGCTGCTCCAGATACTCTCTAATCTGTGTCCTTAGCTCCGGACTAATTTCCATCTTACGCATCTGCGTATCCATTTTTTTCAGCAATTCGGGTAAAGTGTAATTCGCCGATTGGCTAGAGTCAAGCTTGTTCGCTATGTCTTAACCCAAGCTAACCAGGGCGTAATAATATACCTTTCCCAGAACCTAAATACAATTTAGCATATCTTATTAGTTTGTCAATAGGACTTTTGGGGGAGTCCCTCCCCTACAAGAGTTGTTGGTTTTACCAGTCATTGCGAGCGAAGCGTGGAAATCCCGTTGGCCCTCACCGAGATTGCTTCGTCGCTATGCTCCTCGCAATGACAAAGGGGGATGTCATTGCGAGCCCCGACTTGTCGGGGCGTAGCAATCCCATTGGCTAAATTCCAAATCCCAAAATCCAAGCTCCAAACAAATCCGAATATCAAAATTCAAAATCCTAAACAAATCCAAATGTCAAAGTCCAAATGACAAATGAAATCCAAATGCTTAAATGCCAAAACTACTTCTTTTTGTCATTTGTCATTGCTTAGGGTCTTGGGCTTGATTTGATATTTGAGCTTTGGGTTTTGATATTGTTTAGGACTTGGTGCTTCAGATTTATCCCTTTGTAAGGGGGTGTCTTATAATGACTTTTGCGCAACTATTTCTGCAAGTCACTATAATTGCCTATAAAGCAGCATTCAAATTTCATCAAAATCTTCTGATACCCTTCGTGGTTTTGCTTCTGGTGCAATCCAGCCGCTGTGCAGGGCGAGAGCAACAGCGTGGGCTCTATCATTAGCATTTAGCTTACGAAGGATAGCGCTGACATGATTCTTAATTGTTTGCTCGCTGATTGTCAGGATATGGGCGATTTCTTTATTTGTGTTGCCCTCAGCAACGTAGGTTAGAATCTGCGTTTCCCTTTTGGTAAGAGGAGCGGCTACGCCTTCCATGGTTTTCGTCAAACCGCGAAATTGGTTTAATACACTCCTGGCAACCCTCGGTCTAGCCATCAGGCTTTCATTTATGGGGTATTCACCTTTGTAGGCTCGTCTTATAGTGCTGGCCAGCTCTTCGGCAGTGGCTCTCTTACTCAAGCAGGCTGCGGCTGCAGTCTTAATAACCTCAAAAAGCTCCTCATCATCAGGGTCAGGGCTTAGCACTATCACTTTAGTATTGGGGTAGTATTGGGCAATTTTTCTACCCAGCTCAATCCCACTGAGGCTAGCCAGGTCAGAGCCAAGTAGGGCAACATCAGGGAGGTTAGCTTCAATTAGCTCGAGTGCATTCTGAGATGGGTCGCATTCCAATATCTCCAGGTCAGATTGTTGAGACAGTGTCTGACGCACCCCAGCCCTGAAAAGTGCTTGCTCATCAATTATCATTACTTTAATCTTATCCATCAGCCACCTCCTGACGAAGCTTTACATATTTAATTTAAACACCCTCTTGGTTATTTAGATTTAGCTCCAGTGATTTATCGTATAATGTAATCCTCTTTGGTGTCAATAGTCCATATTATATTATATCACCAACCGCACTGCCAAGCATTTGGGGGGCTTGACAAGTGCCATTGAGGTAGTATAATAGTAATAGGCCATAAGTAATACATAGTGGAATGGTATGATGAATCGGCGAAGGTCTAATATAGAGATAATAGCTGATATGCTCAGAGTCGGGGAAAATGGCGCTGGCAAGACGGAGATTATGTATAGCGCCAATATGAGCTATGCCCAGATACAGAGGTATCTCGGTTTCCTCTTGAGCCACGGGTTCATTAACAAAGTGAAGGTGGGAAATCCCGCAGTTACCTATCAGGTAACGGACAAAGGAGGAGAGCTGCTCAAGAATATAAACGGCATAATTGAAGTACTCGAGTTCCGAAATGGCAATGGAGCTTGAGGCTCGGATGTTGTGGAGTTATAGAGGGGTGCCTGGAAGTAGCGTGAGGTCACCCCTTATTTAACATAAAGATCTAAGGAGAGTGTTATGATAGGAGCGGTATATGTCTGAAAAAAGGATGCTAATAGTAGATGCTGAGCTGGTGAAAAAGGTAGACGACAATCGGGGTGATATGGGCCGGTCTGAGTTCATCAACTTTCTTATTGAGACTCAGTTGAGGGAAAAAGAAGAAAGTAAAAAGCAAGGCAGCGTAACTCGAGAAGAATTTCACCAGTTTCAGGAAGGAACGAAAGAGCTATTGCGCAATTTCCTGGAATTCTTTATCAGCTATGGGTTGGAGCTAGGCAAGCAACCTAGCGATAACGAATTCGAGCAATTAGCTCAGAAACTGCAAAGTTTAGGTAGCTCGGCAAAAGTAAAAAGCTCCTAGTCTACTTCTCCGCGCATTTTTCTTCGCAATCACATTCTCCACAGCTTCAAATAGAACTATCTTCTAGAACATAATCTCTTCCCAAGCTATTCCCAGCCCTGTCATACTATCTTCAGCATAAAGAAGTTCTCTTTGTCATTCTGAATGACACGGAGGAAAAAGGGGGTATAGCTATGGCAAGGCCCATTGATTTACTGCGTGAGGGGAGCAAAGAGGAGCTATGGCAGACGTGCTGCGGCTTTATTTACCTCAGCCTGGAGCAGTTTATGGCTATTCAGAAGAGGCTGCTTCTGGAGGAGATTGAGCTATTAAAGAACAGCGAGCTGGGCAGGAGGGTGATGCGTGGTGCCATGCCTGAGACGGTGGAGGAATTCCGGGAGCAGGTGCCCTTGACCACTTATGATGATTATCTCCCTGAGCTTGTGGAGCGCAGGGGGGATGTGTTGGCAATGAAGCCTGCCGTGTGGGTGCATACCATAGGCAGGGCTGGTGAATATAACTTCAAATTTGTGCCCTTATCCGAGAGATTCTTATATGAATTTGTGAAGGCGGCTGGTGGTGTTGGGCTTCTCGCCTCTTGCAACCCTCAAGGCGATTTTCTCGCGAAAGAACATTTGAAAACCCTGTCCACTATGGCATCTCGATATTATGGATCAGGCGTTGTAGGATACTTAATGCAACAAGCTCTTGGCTTTGACCTCCTGCCTTCCAATGCCGAGGAAATGACATTTCAAGAGAGAATAGAAGCTGGCTTTAAGGAGGCTTTGTGTCAGGGTCTTGATGCTTTTGGCGGCTTGCCCTCTATCTTGGCTTATGTCGGCGAGATGGTTAAACAAGGAGCAATAAATGTAGACACTCGGTTTTTACTATCTCATCCCAGGGCATCTACTCGCTTCATTAAAGGATTAATTAAGAGCAAACTGGCCCGTCGTCCTCTATTGCCCAAGGATTTGTGGTCGGTTAAGGTAGTTGTGGGTGGTGGCATGGACACTGCCATTTTCGGGGAAAGGGTAGAAGAGCTGTGGGGGAGGCGCCCTCTGGAGCTGTATGGTGGCACTGAGGGCGGTATTTACGCTGTTCAGACCTGGGATTACGAAGGTATGACCTTTGTTCCCAACCTCAACTTCTTTGAGTTCATTCCCGAGAGGGAATACTTCAAATGGCAATTAGACCATTCCTACCAGCCGAAGACTATCTTGCTGGACGAAGTAAAAGCGGGTGAGAAATACGAGATAGTCATCACCAATTTCCATGGTGGTGCCTTAGTCAGATATAGAGTTGGCGATTTAATTGAGATAACCTCACTCCGGAACGAAAAGTTAGGTATTGATATTCCCCAGATGGTATTCCATAGCCGCGCCGACGACCTTGTTGATGTTGCTAGTCTTGGTCGACTGACAGGGAGGGTAATCGAGGAGGCAGTTGAAAACGCCGGCGTCGCTTATGTGGATTGGGTGGCACGCAAGGAACTAATTGATGATAAGCCTGTGTTGCATTTCTATCTTGAACTTAGAGATGGGTATATTGCCAGTGAAGAAAGCTTGGCGACAGCGATATTCGAGCAATTCAAGAAGCTAGATAGAAAATATCGTTGTAACTTCTATCGGCTTATTGGCGATATGAAAACTGTGCTTGGCTTAAAGCCCCTAGAGGTTACTTTGCTCCCTCAAGGCGCCTTTTCCAGCTATATGGCTCAATGGCAAGCTGAGGGCGCCGATTTAGGTCACCTGAAGCCACCGCATATTAACCCTTCGGATGAAATGCTTTCCTTACTCGGAGTACCCAAGGTTGTGGTGGAGGCTGCGCCGGTAACTGAAGCCGAACGTGCGGCTGCTCGATGAGATGTTAAGCTCAAGATGACATAAAAAATGGGTGCGCTATGGCAAGGCCAATTGAATTATTGCGGCAGGGCAGAAAAGAAGAGCTATGGCAGATGTGCTGTGGCTTCATTGATCTCAGTCTGGAGCAAATTATGGCTATCCAGAAGAAATTGCTTCTGGAGCAAATTGAGCTATTAAAGAACTGTGAGCTGGGGAGGAAAGTGATGCACGGTGCTATGCCTACCACTGTGGAGGAATTCCGGGAGCAGGTGCCATTAACTACCTATACTGATTATTGTCCTGAACTTATAGAAAAAAAGGAGGATGTGTTACCAGCCAGGGTTATCAGGTGGGTGAGAACTTCAGGTACATCTGAAAAATCCTATGTTAAATGGGTGCCATTTTCTACGGGCTTTGGTCGTGAATTGGAGAAGGTGCTGGCAGCCGAGATTATTTTTTCCGGCTGCAATAGTAGAGGTGATCTCTCTGGGTTTAAGGAGCATTTTAAGGTGCTGCACACTTTAGGGCCTCCAGAGTATGGAACGGGTTTTTTAGCCTATGTAACAAAACAAGCAATCAACTGCGACTTGTTGCCTGCCCATAGAGAAGGGCTACCTTTTGAGCAGTGCATAAAGCTTGGCTTCGAGGAAGCTCTATACCGTGGCCTTGACGGTTTCGGTGGCATAGCTTCGGCATTAGTCTATGCAGGAGAACAAATTAAGAGGCGAGCGGGAAATATAAGCATCCGCTTTTTGTTAGCTCATCCCGGGGCATTATTTCGAGTAATCAGAGGACTAGTTAAGAGCAAGCTTGCCCGCCGCCCGTTGTTGCCTAAAGACCTGTGGACAGTGCAAGGGATAGTATGTGGTGGTAGTGATGCCACAATTTTCAAGAAAAGAGTGGAGGAATTATGGGGTAGACGTCCTCTCGAGCATTACGCCAGTTGTGAAGGAGGCCATTGTGCTCTACAAACCTGGGATTATGAAGGCATGACTTTTATCCCCAACTTCAACTTCTTTGAATTTATCCCTGAAAGGGAGTGGTTCAAATGGCAATTAGACCATTCTTACCAGCCGAAGACTATTTTGCTGGACGAGGTAAAGGCTGATGAGAATTATGAGATAGTTCTTACCAACTTTCATGGCGGGGCGTTTGTCAGGTATAGGATTGGCGATATAATAAGAATAACTTCGCTGCGAAACGAGAAGTTGAACATTGATATCCCGCAGATGGTGTTTCATAGCCGGGCTGATGACCGTATCGATATTTCCGGATTTGGGCGTCTTACAGAAAAGGTGATTTGGGAAGCGATTGAAAATAGCGGCATTCCTTATAAAGATTGGACGGCGCGTAAAGAGGCAATCGGAGATAGGACAATATTACATCTCTATCTGGAACTCGAAGATAATTATGTTGTCAGCGAAGAAGCTGTAGCGGCAACAGTATATGTCGAGCTGCAAAAGCTGGATAGCGTATATCACTATAACCAGTACAGGGCCTATAGCGACCCGGAGACTGTGCTTGGCCTGAAGCCTATAAAGGTTACCTTTCTCCCGCAGGGTGCCTTTGCTAGATACATCTCTCAACGTCAGGCTGAGGGCGCTGATTTAGGCACCATCAAGCCGCCGCATATTAACCCTTCAGATAAGGTGCTTTCCCTGCTGGGAGCTCCCAAGGTTGAGGTGGAGACTGCGCTGGTAAGTGAAGGCGAACGTGTGGCTGCTCAACGCGACACTAGCATAGTTTAGATAAGGGCAGGATGTCCTGCCAAGGCAAGGAAGGCGAGGTTTTAACCTCGCCCTTTCGTTTATCACTCTGAGCCCTTCAAGCTCGCCTTATGCTGGGAGAGCCGTGACTGAGAACACCTGTACCTTTGGGGGATTACCATAGTCATTCTTGACAGTTTCCAAATTTATGTCAATAATAGCTTTATATGAAAGTGATTTACAAAAATTATGACACAACAGTCATTGCGAGTCCCGATTTATCGGGACGAAGAAATCACGCGGAGGGGCTTAGAATGACAGGTAAAATTGTGTCGGGATTTATGTGTTTGACTATATAAGGGTAATATTATGTATGTCGATGTCTTAGTTCCCTTAGTTGCCACGATTGCTTATATCCCGCTGTTTGTTATTCTGCTCAGTAACCGGCCATGGCAACGAAGGCAAAGGCTTTTTCTCCTATTCTTAATTCCTGCCATGCTGTGGAGCCTCAGCGGCTTTTTCCTCCGCAGCGGTCTCTTCACGCCACATATTCTAGCTAAAGTTATCCCCATCGCCGCTATTTGGATGTTAATTCAACTTCATTACTTTGTCTCCTCTTTCTACCGGTCTGAACGCATCAAGATACCATTGGCTTATATTTTCCCAATAGCCACCATTGTCCTGGCAGCGCTAGGCTACATACCACAGCGCATTGAAGTCACTGCCAGCGGTATCATTGTTGACTATGGTGTCTGGATTATTGCTATATATTTACTTTTTCTCTTTACTGTGGGCGTCAAGGATATGTATTCTTTGATACAAAAGTACAAGCTCTCACCCAACCCAGCGGAGCGTAATCAGATTGTTTATTTACTTGCTGCTATTGCTATCCTAACGGTGTTCATTTTTAGCTCCATTACTCCCCGTGGAGGTGAATTTCCTGTGAGCCACATTGGCAACCTTATCATTGCCTGTGTCTTAACCTACGCCGTCGTGACCCACCGGCTGCTGGATGTCAGGGTTATATTCCGCCAAGCCCTGATATACGTAGTCCTCTATGGCGGTAGTGTTGGCATGGTGGTACTGTTTTTTTGGCTCGCTCAGCGGTTCGTCGGCTTTGAGCTTAACTTTGCCTCTTTAGCGGTAACAATCAGCCTGGGAATTCCCGCTATCCTGTATTGTGTTCACAAGGTGCGTGACCTTTGGCAAAAGAAGGTGGAGGAAGCCTTTATCGGGGCAAGATACTCCTATCGCAGGCAGTTATCTCAGTTTATCAGCAAGATACACGATGTTCCCACCCTGGAGCAGTTGGGCAGCGAATTTATATCACTGCTTGCTCAGTCCCTTGACTGTCGGAGAGCTTGTCTACTTTTGCCTCAGGCTGGAAACGGAGGTTTTAGCGCCCGATTTACCTACCCTCCTGTGGAGGATAATCCTATGGGGGAGTTGAAATTAAGGCCGGATAGTCCTGTTGTGACCTGGCTGGAGCGCGAAAGCGCCATATTACCGGAAAGGAGTCTCGATATCTTTCCTGAATTCCAATCTATATGGGAGGAGGAGAAAGAAGAAATCCAATTGGCAGGGGTAAATACATTCGTTCCCTTAATGAACAAGGGGAAGCTTGTGGCTGTTCTGGCAATAAGTGAGAGGCGAGATGGGAAGCTTTACGTCGTTGAGGATATTGATTTATTGGAGTTTATCACCACCCAGGTGGCAGCGAGCATGGAAAAGGAGTATTCCCATGAGCAATTGAGGGAACAAGACGAAGAAATAACCCTGGTTAACCGTTTAACCGCAATCATAACCTCCAGCATGAGTATTCAGATGATATTTGAAGCTTTCTCCCAGGAATTAAAGAAAGTGGTGGATATTGATTGGGCAACAATTGCTTTAATTGATGGAAGCGAGCTTTATTTTCTGGCTCTATCCAGCACCATAGGTTCTGCTTGGCAGCAGGATGAAAGGATACCGCTTGAAGGGACGGCTACGGAGTATGCATGCCGGGATAGGCAAGCTGTATATGAAGCTGATCTGAAACGACACCACAGATTCTGGACCTGGGAGAGTCACTTGCAGCAAGGTATTCGTTCTGTTGTTTACCTGCCCTTGAGTGTCACAGACCGTGCTATTGGCAGCCTGATTTTGGCCAGTCGTAAACCTAACGCTTACAGTGGCAGGCAAATAAAACTTCTGGAAAAGGTGGCTTTGCAGATTGCTGCGCCAGTTGAGAATGCTCAACTTTATGTTCAGGTGGAACAAAAGTCTCGTATTGATGAGCTTACCGGGCTATTTAATCGACGTCATTTTGAAGAGCGACTCAAAGAGGAGATTTCCCGGCATTCTCGTTATGGCGATGTGCTCTCTGTATTCATGCTGGACCTAGATAACTTTAAGACCTATAACGATGTATATGGGCATCCCGCCGGGGATATTCTTCTGAGCCAGATGGGGAAAATTATCAAAAGCTCTGTCAGGGATGCTGACCAGGCTTTTCGCTATGGCGGCGATGAATTCGTTGTCATTTTGCCCCAGACAGCCAGGGATGATGCCTATGTCGTAGCTGAGCGAGTTCGAGGGCAGATTGCCGGGGAGATGGAGAAGAAGGCACTTACTGTGACTTGCAGCATTGGGTTGGCTAGCTATCCTACAGATGGAGTGATATCTGGAGAACTTGTTACCGCGGCTGATACCGCTCTTTATTATGCTAAGTGGACTGGAGGTAATCGAATTTACCTCTCCTCCAAGATTCCATCTGAGCCGGTGGACGATGGAGGGATTTATGGCAAGCGTAACGGTTTGAGTGCTGTTTATGCCTTAGTCTCGGTAGTGGAGGCTAGAGATCCATATGTCTATGGTCATTCCAGGAGAGTTAACACTTATGCCGTGGCTTTAGCGGAAGCGATTGGACTATCGCCTGATGAAGTATCTAAAGTGAGCACTGCTGCTTTGCTTCACGACATTGGCAAAATTGGCATTCCCGATAAAGTGCTTAACAAAAAGGGGAAGCTTAATGGAGAAAATTGGGAAGCGATTAAGGCTCATCCTAGGTTAGGGGCAAATATCGTCGGTAACATACCCAATCTAGTTCCCTGTGTAAGTAGCATTTTACATCACCATGAGAGGTGGGATGGTGGTGGCTATCCTGAAGGGCTGAAAGGCGAAGAGATTCCCATAGAAGCTCGCATCCTCGCCATAGCTGATACCTTTGAGGCTATGACTTCTGCCCGTCCTTACCGTCCTGCCTTGTCTCGTGAGGAGGTAGTGAAAGAGCTTAGACAAAGTGCCGGGACTCAGTTTGACCCTAAGTTGGTGGAGGTCTTCATTGGCCTTATCGAGGCTGGGCTTCCTGGGAAGGTGAAAATAGGTCAAGACTCATCCAGTGAGCGAACGGGTCCGTAGCTGCGGGTCTAAAGACCCGCCGGGCGAGGCTAAAGCGTTACACCGTTGGTACCCTAGGGGTGGTCTGTTTCTTTACCAGAACGCATATATTGCGTGAGAAATTCCTTATCGGGAAATGGTAAGACTTCTCTGGTGACATAGTAATGATTTCCCAGCCAGTTTTGACTAATAGCTTTCTTAGCTCGCCATAAGAGAAAAGGTGATAGTAGCGGTAAATTGTTTTTTCTTTTAACCTCCAGGGGACTTGTCGCTCTTTTGATTTGAACCAGAACCCTGGTTGTCCGTGGTTCCACACGGTTAAAAAGGCCTCGCCCTGGGGCTTTAATACCCGCTTTAATTCTACGAATGCTTTCCCCCTTTCCTCTTTGCCTTTGATGTGGTGGTAAGTGGCCACTGATATTGCCCAATCGAAGGTATTATTGGGGAAGGGCAGGAACAAGGCATCAGCGGCCATTAAGTTGACATAAAGCTTAAACTTGGCAGAATATCTCAGAGCTTGCTTGAGCATGGCTGGGGAGGAATCTACCCCCCAAAGTTCAAAGCTCTGGCTGAAAGGCAAGAAGTCTGGTCCGTGAGCGCAGCCCACATTTAGCAGCTTTCCGCTTTGCCATCTTGCCGCCAGCTCCTCTAGCTCTTCTTTTAATAAAGGCCAATGCCTCACCCGATACCAGCTTTCAGCTATTTGGTCGAAAACTTCTCTATTTGTGGTCATAGATACACTCTGCTAAACTTTAGCATATTATGGTGAAATGCTCAGAGTCGCAATTGTCTATGCTGTCACTATGAGCCAAAGCTATGACTCTGAACGGAGTGAAGAGGAATCTCACCTCCATCCTGTCATTGCGAGGCTGACGAAGTCAGCCGAAGCAATCTCGTCGATGGGCAGGGAATTGTCTCGCTCTGCTCGCAATGACATTAGGGGAAAGGCTCAGAATGACATGGAGATGGCATGAAGAAAGCATCTCGAACTATTTCTGGAGTAACCCCGGTGGCAGTTATGGCCAAGCCATTTCCTTGCCCTGGCAAATGTGTTTATTGCCCCACTTCTCCTGAGGCGCCCAAGAGCTATACTGTGGAGTCTCCAGCGGTGCTCCGAGCTCGAAGGTGTGGCTTTGATGCCAAAAAGCAGGTGGAAGTCAGGCTCAAGACATTGGCTGAAATGGGACATGCCCAGGATAAGGTAGAGCTTATCATCATGGGGGGTACCTTTCTGTCTTATCCCCGGGACTATCAGTATCGGTTTATTAAGGATTGCTATGATGCTCTGAACGGCATCCCTTCTAGCAGTTTAGAGGAAGCCAGGAAGTTGAATGAAAGTGCTGAGCATCGCTGCGTGGGATTGTGCATTGAGACCAGGCCTGACTTTTGTGGGGAGGAGGAGATAAGGAGCATGCTTGATTTTGGTACTACCAGGGTGGAGCTTGGGGTACAGACATTGGACGATGAGGTTCACTGTTTGACAAAGAGGGGACACGGGGTGGCTGAGATTATCTCCGCGACCAGGATATTAAGGGATTATGGCTTTAAGGTTTACTATCATTGGATGCCTGGTTTACCGGGGTCAACACCTGAGCATGACCTAGAGCTATCGCGGCAATTGTTTGAAGACGAGCGTTTTCGACCTGATGGACTCAAGCTTTATCCCACGCTGGTAGTTCGAGGGAGCGAGCTCGAGAATTGGTATCGGGATAATCGCTACCGGCCTTATGGTGATGAGGAAATGATTGATTTGCTTATGGCTATTAAAGCTCTAATTCCCAAATATGTGAGGATTTCGAGGTTGATGCGGGATATTCCCAGCAAATTTATCATTGCCGGGAGCAGAGACTTAGCGCTCAGAGGAACTATTAGAAAGAAGATGGGGCAAACAGGTCTTCGCTGTAGCTGCATTCGTTGTCGGGAATATGGGCATCGCCTGAGGGATGGCTGGGCAATTGGCGAGCCCTGGTTAACCAGGCTGGACTATGGAGCCTGGGGGGGGAGGGAGGTCTTCCTTTCCTACGAGGATGAGAATGAGACCTTGTTTGGCTTGTTGAGGCTGAGAATAAACGAGGAAAAAGCGGTAGTTAGGGAGCTACACGTTTTTGGTCCTGAAGTTCCCCTGGGAGGGAGGCTAGAGCGAGCCGCTCAACATCACGGTCTCGGTGAAAGGTTGCTTCGAGAGGCAGAGAGAATCGCCAGGGGGGAATTCAAGGCTGATAAATTATCGGTGCTTAGTGGTGTCGGTGCCAGGGAGTATTACCGCTCGCTTGGTTATGGTCTGGAAGGTACTTACATGGTCAAAGAGCTTGGTTAAGCTACTTGGAAACCTTCAGAGAGACTATTTAGTAACCCATCCGCCTGAGCACATTTCTAAGGGTAAGCTAGTCTGCTCTCGAGTGCCGCTCATGGTTTGATAAGCTCACTACTAGCGATTTAATAAACAATCCCCTTAACTATATTGACATCGAGTAATAGCTATAATTATAATGGCTTGAAGGTACCGCAGAGGCTATTCAATAAATTGAGAGGCTTGGAACCCGGAGAAAACAAGAAAAGGAGTAAGGAGCAGATGGATAATGAGATAAGGCCAACCTGGAGATTAGCTTGGGGGTTATGGTGGCGGATGTTTCTTATTAGCCTGGGAATAGGTGCGATAATCTGGTTGATTCTATACTTGGTGGACGTGGCACTTATACCCTTATGAGTCTTTTTGGGAGAATCACCTAGAGGGTTATGAGGACTTATTATTGCTGACAAGACAAAGGTATGGTGCTAGCGCGCCGAGATGGGTTATGACAGGCAAGGCTCCGGCGCTGGCGGTGATTGAGGTTTTGGGGTATTGACAAGGAGAACTTTTGACTATATTGTTATATAGAAAAGACGATTAAGAGAATGAAAAAACATGGAAGCCATGTGAAAAGGAATCGAGAGGGAGCGATACTTCTTCATAGACACAAGGGTAGGCTATTGATGGTGGGGGAAAGGGGAGTGCTCAGAGGTTATGCATTTGCAGTCATTGTTTTGCTCTTGATATTAAACCTGATGGGTTGTGATGGGGTAGGAATTGAAAAGACTTTTGGCGAATGTGCCCTGACATTCGGAGCACAAGAGCTTATAAAGGTTGATGAACATTATATGACTGGCGCAGAAGGAGAGCCCCGGGTCTACATTACATATAGGAATATCAGCAGCGAGTCAGTTAGAGTAAGGATACAAATATTATGCGTAACTCCTGAGTATTTATTACCTGTGGGCGTACAGGAAGATATCCGAGGGCCAATCGATCTTGGTCGGGGGGAGAAACTTGTTTACAGGCTTCGTTCTGATTTAGTGCCTGAGCAAATAGAAAATTATTTCCTACAAATACATGCGGTGGAGTGGCAAAGGACATGGCTTCCATATGCCCCAGTGGGGCCTGAAGTTGAACCAGAAGAAGCTATACAAATATGAGCTAACAGCAAGGAGGAGCTATGAGAACAGGCGCAATGATTTTAGGGATTATAGGAGGGGTAATTGGCTTGATTTGGGGAATTATCAGTTGGATGGTTGGAGGAATTGTAGGCGGGCTCAGTGAACTTTTAGGTTTGGGTGGGGGAACTATGGCGCTATTGGGTTTCCTTACTTTTGTCTTCGCCATCATGGGTGTGGTAGGGGGTGGAATAGCTAGAGCCAAGCCAAAGGTAGCTGGTATTTTGATGCTAATTGCAGGATTCGGCGGATTTAGTTTCTTTTATTTTTCTCTTTTCTGGTTATTACCTGGAATTTTGCTAATTATAGGCGGCGTATTAGCAATATTGGGGCGTAAAGAAATAGCTAGGGACTAAGGTCGATTTTCGCTGCTATTGCCATTCGCCCCAATTGTAATTCGGATAGTAGCCAGGGTGGGTGGCATTTATGTTCTGAGAAGGAGATTATGGCGGTTGGCACTTACTGGGTTTATTTGTTCCTTTTTCTGGGTCTGGTTTTTGGGAATACCAGCTATTATATTCGTCGCCTTGGGGAAGGGCGAATTTGAGTAAAGTCCAAGATTCTGTAAGTTATGAGGTGATTGTGCCTGATGAATCTGGCAACTATAGAATCTTGTTTGAAAAACTTTAAGGTCAAAAGGAAGGTAAGATGCAAAAGTATCGTTTTCTACCCTTTGCAGCCAAGGTTTTGAGAGTCGTGGGGTGGATAGTATTGGTAGTTGGCGTTATTGGTTCGATTATTTTAGGAATTGGGATGCCGAGTATTTATGAAGGAATTAGTGGAGGTGCTGGTATTTTGATAGCTGTGGGGGGAATAATTTGCTCATTCCTGGCTTGGGTATTCTTGCTTACCACCAGGGAACTCCTTTACCTGTTTATGGATGTGGAAGAGAACACCAGAAACACGGCTGAGCGCATTACCATTACAAAGAAATCGACCTGAGATAAATTTATGCCTTAGGTGGTTATGTGAATGAAGGCAGTAATCTTTTCCTTGTTCGGCAAGCTCATTCAAAAACGGTGGCTACTGATGCCCGGGAAGAAAACGCACGATGTTTTGCAGAGAGAGCGGAAGGTAGACAAGATACAGGAGTATTATTATATAAAATATGCGCTTAGTGTTTTGAGGGTCATAGCATGGATAATACTAGTACTTGGCTTTATTGGTTCGCTTGTTTGGGGAATTACCACGGGTGGAATTGAAGGTGGGGTTCGGATTGTAATAGGAATGATTGGCTCATTCCTGGCCTGGCTACTATTGCTTGCGGCCAGGGAACTTTTGAAATTATTTATGGATGTAAAGGAAAATACCATAAACACAGCTGAGAGCGTTACCAAAAAATCACGCTGAGATAAATTTATGCCTTAGCAGGTTATGTGAATCAAGGCAGCAACTTTTTTCTTTTGTTCGGCAAGCTCATTTAGCCTGGCTATGGCGTCATCGGGCAGCTGAAGTAGGAGGCTTAGATTCTTTCCCTTGGCTCAGCTTTCCGCCTCTTTACCGTGCCTTCGGCAAAAAGCAGAACATCCCGGTGGTATTTCTTGCCTTCAACTACTATAGAGCCAAAGGTAAGTTCATCTATTTTAGCCACGAAATTTAACACTCCGTCCTCTGATTCCCTTGCCGCCCTCCAAAGCAAGTTTTTGTTTGCTGTTCCGCTTTATGCCCCGGCCATGCTTGAAACGATTTAGGTTTACGAATCCTTTTGCCATGATTTCTCCCCTTAAATAAAGCTGTCCTTCAGCCTGAATATCGCCTCCTCAACATTGCTACCCTGTGCTCTGAGGCGTTTTATAGCTTGTTCTATTTTATCGTGTTTGTGGCTATCACTTAGGTCAGCTAGCCTGTTGTATAAACCAGCCCGTCTGCCAAAGTTAAAATTGAGTCTTTCCTCATCTGGCAAAGATAAATACTTATTTATGATATTGAGGCATTTTCCCTTATCCTCGGGCATTTTGCCTTCGACCTCCATAAATAAGTTAAGTATATGGTCGCTCTTAAGATGGCTGGTAACTTGCAAGTTTTCGATGAAAGCACCTATTTCCTTTGCTACTTCGTCCTCCGTTTGCAGCTCAAAATCTCCGTCTTGCAACTTGGTCCACAATGGCATAGCTGGAGTGACGTGGAGGCTGCGCAGCCTGATATAATCAGGGTCAATCTCGTTTAACACCTTGGCTGTTTCTCGGGCATGTTCTCGAGACATTTTCTTGCCTCCCAGACCAGGCATGACATACTCACACAGAGAAATGCCTGCTTCTTTCACCTTTGTTCCACCCTCAATGTGGTTCTTAGCGGTGCATCCTTTTTCCATATAGGCCAGCAAAGGGTCATAGCCAGTCTCCAGTCCAATGTGAATCCTATCTAGCCCGGCATCCTTGAGATCCTTTAACTCCGCTAACGACTTTCTAGCTGCCGTATGGGACCGAGCATATGTAGTTACTCTATTTAAGCTGGGGAAGGTTTTTCTCAGGAAGGTAATCACCTGAGTTAGCTCAGGGGTGCGCATGATTAAGGTATTGGAATCCTGGAGGAAGGCTGACTTGCCTCCTGTCCCAAGCCAGAGGACAACATTATGCATACATTGTCCATATTGAAGTTGATTAGAGAGCATTGCCGCTACCTCTATCAGTTTGTTGCCATATCCCATCTTCCAGGCTATTTCCTTTATACCCTCGCTGATAGCCTTAGCCGCCTCAATATCTTTTATAATCTCTTCCACTGACCTCAGCCCGAACTTACTGCCTTTGTATATAGGGCAGAACTGGCATCTATTCCAGGGGCAATTTCTGGTTGCTCTTATCAGCAAGGAATAAGCTTCACTAGGCGGCCTTATAGGCCCCAGCTCAAAGCTCTGGCTCAGCTTCTCTGTGACTGTATAACTTAGCATTCTGCGTATTTTAGCGTATTGAAGGGGAATAGGCAAATGGACTTTTGCCTCCTTACCATGATAATATCAGCATTTCAAATGAAGCAGATTGAATTAATCTCTTTTGATGCTGAGGGAACAGTGGTAACGCCTGATTTCAGCCAGGCTATATGGCATGAGGCTATCCCTGCGCTTTATGCTCAGAAAAAGGGATTTGACCTTGCTCAAGCCAAGAAGCGTATTGCTGAGGAGTATGGCAGGATTGGCGACCAGAGGCTTGAGTGGTATGATATCGAATACTGGTTTAGCTATCTTGGCTTGGGTTCTTCTGAGCCAGTGATACAAAGCTGCCTGGGTGAGATAGCCTATTATCCTGAGGTAACTGAGGTCCTTTCTTCCTTAGCCAGTGAATATAAGTTGATTGTTGCCTCAGGCACGCCACTGGAGTTACTGCATTGCTTATTGCGAGATATCAAACCTTATTTTGTTCGGATTTTTTCCTCCGTTTCACATTATAGGCAATTAAAAAGCCCTGATTTTTACCTCAGTATATGTGAGGAGATGGGCGTAAAGCCGAGCCGGGTCATCCATGTGGGTGATAACTGGCAATTTGATTTCCTCAATGCCCGACAGGCTGGCGTAAATGCTTTCTATCTTGACAGGTCGGGGAGAAACCATCAGGAGTCTCTTAGCGATTTGACTCAATTAAAGCGCCTCCTCCCACCCCCGATATAATATGTTCCCTTTTGGTCTGAGGGTATTCTACTCACTATAGACATTGTAAGCCATTCTGAGTTACAATCTAGTCCTTGTCCGATGCCAAGTCATAGCGAAGTGTCGCCCGAAAGCGCCTCTCCAAGTAGCAAATTCAACCTGTCCACGGCAGAACTCAAGGAAACGGCTAAAAAGCTACGCCGTCATGTAATCACCATGACAGCTACGGCAGGCAGTGGGCATCCTGGCGGCTCTCTATCAGCAGCTGACATAATCACTGCGCTTTATTTTAAGGTTTTGCGCCATAACCCCGAAAATCCCCAGTGGTCAGACCGTGACCGATTTATATTGAGCAAGGGACATGCTGCCCCGATCTTATACGCTGCCCTGGCCGAAACTGGCTACTTCCCCGTGGCAGAGCTGGCAACATTGAGAAAGTTGGATAGCCGCCTCCAGGGACACGCTGATAGGAAGTTCACCCCCGGGGTAGAAATGTCAGCTGGTTCTTTGGGTATGGGTTTGTCCTTTGCCATTGGCGTTGCCCTGGCCGCCAGGCTGGATTCCAAAACTTACCGGACCTATGTTCTTCTTAGCGATGGAGAATGTGAGGAAGGGCAAACTTGGGAGGCGGCTCTTTCAGCGGCCCACTTCAAACTAGATAACCTAACGGCTATGGTTGACTGCAATGGTATGCAGCTCAGCGGATGGACTCGAGACATCATGAACCTTGAGCCTTTTACCCAGAAATGGCAAGCCTTTGGCTGGCATACTATTGATATAGACGGACATGACTTTGACCAAATCCTGTCTGCTTGCCAAGGGGCCGAAAAGATAAAAGGTAAACCCACTGTCATCGTCGCCCGCACCATCAAAGGCAAGGGCGTTAGCTTCATGGAAAACAATGCGGCGTTTCACGGCAAGGCACCTACCCGGGAAGAAGCCGAAAAGGCACTGAAGGAGTTAGAGTAAATATGGCTGAAGCATCTACTCGGGAAACCTACGGCAAAACTCTGGTAGAGCTGGGCAGACAAAATAACGACATTGTTGTTCTGGACGCCGATTTATCGACCTCAACAATGACCAGTTTTTTTGCACGGGAGTTTCCTGACCGCTTTTTTGACTGCGGCCTAGAAGAACAAAACATGGTCGGCATAGCTGCTGGATTAGCTGCCTCGGGAAAAATCGTTTTTGTCAGCAGCTTCGCCATCTTCGTTTCATGCCGCTGTTTTGACCAGCTAAGGCTCTGCCTTTCCCAGCCAGAACTAAATGTCAAAATTGTCGCCACTCATGGAGGCATCACCGTTGGTGAAGACGGTGCCTCCCACCACGCCATTGAGGACTTAGCCTTGTATTGTGCTCTCCCCGGCTTCACTGTTGTTGTTCCTGCTGATGCTATAGAGGCTGCTGAGGCAATAAGAGTGGTGGCAAGTGACCATGGACCTTTCTACATCAGACTAAGTCGCCCTAAGACACCGATTGTTTACCCCGAAGGCTATCACTTCACATTAGGCAAGGCAGTAACCATGAGACAAGGCACGGATGCAACTGTTATAGCCATGGGTATCATGGTTGCTAAGGCTCTGGAGGCGGCAGATATCTTAGCAAGACAAGGGATAGATTGCCGGGTAATCAACATGCATACCCTCAAACCTTTGGATGAAGCAGCCGTAGTAGAAGCAGCCTCAGAGACGGGCGCAATTGTCGTCGCTGAAGAGCACTTAGCCCAGGGTGGTCTAGGCAGCCGAGTTGCCCAAACGACAGCCAGAGAGAAGCCAGTGCCTATGGAATTCGTCAACCTTGGTGACAGATATGCTGTGTCCGGCAAAGCTGAGGAACTGCTTCAAAGATACGGATTGACCGCCGGAGATATTGAAGAGTCGGTGAAGTCAGCGGTCAAGAGAAAGTAATATTTCGAAGCCCGGCAGTATGACTTATGTCCCTACCGTCGCTATTAACCAGAGCGCGTTGTTCTACTGGAAGGCGGGAGCCAACACTGAACTACTTTCATGAGCGGACAACTAACGGCTTTACCGAAGGCTGCCACACTAATATCAAGATGCTAAAGGGCGTATCTTATGGCCTAAGGAATGTCGATGTTTACTGGAGGAAAATGCTCCTTGAGTTTGTACCTCGTAGCTCTTTTCACACAATTTGACAGGGAGCCAGGAAACGATTGACGGTGCGTGGAGGGTGATTATATAATATAGACTACAAACTACAATTTTGGAAAAGTTAAACTGTTACAATAGGAGGTGGGACATGGGTAGATACGTGAGAGTCATGCTGGCAGCTTTGCTCATCGTGAGCGGGCTTTTGGTCTTCTTGCCCTCCGGCTACGTAAGCGCCGGAGGAATGGTTGTGAACCAGAGCTTCGAGCAGGGAGATGGGGAGGTCCCGTACGGCTGGAACCTGACCGGAAACGCTGTGCGTGTAGATACCAGCCCCATCTATATAGGTAATTGGACCGCCCGGATAACAGGGGACGGTGGCATGCTTACCCAGTGGGTGTGGCTCGGAAATCACACCCTGCCGCTGACATATGAGGTCTGGGCATGGATATATGTTTCCGGCAAGGTTACCGGTGTCATCGCTCTCGACTTCTGGGAGGGAAAAGAGGGGAGACAACTGAGTTCGACAATAATGCTGTCCACCAACAACACGAACGGCGCCTATGTACAAAAGACTGGCACGATGCAGGCGCCATCCGGAACGAATCATCTAAGAATCCGTCTCCTGGGAACTGGCTGGGATAAGGGAGGGGAAGTGCGGTTCGATGAGATTGGTTTCTTCTGGGCGAAGGGCTTCTGCTTCATTGCGACCGCGGCCTATGGCACAGAAACAGCCAGTCAGCTTGACATATTGCGCGATTTCCGAGACCAAGTATTACTGAAGAGTGCCCTGGGTTTGCGATTTGTGGAGGCTTATTACGAAGTCAGTCCCCCTGTGGCCGACTTCATAGCAAAGAACGATTTCCTGCGTGCAGTTGTCAGGGAGGTGCTCATCGATCCAGTGGTAAATCTCCTGCAGTGGTCGCAGGACCTATGGAGAGCTTAGCCAGGCTGAGTCCAGGCCTTTTGTGGTGTAGGTGCTGTTTAAACGGACTCGCATGGCGGAGGGCTCGCATAGGGAACGGGCACACGCCGGAAACGCAGTTGAATGCCGTGAACTATAGGTATCGTTGTCCTTGAGCTGACGTAGAACTCAGATAGAAATCTGGAATTCCCGCCGATTGCTGCGACTGTGAATACATTTGCTGAGCAACCCGTCACGCAGGTTTGACCTGACCCCAAAATCGAGTGGTCTACTCTGTAGCAAGGACTTGTCAGGCAACTACCCATCTAGCTTGGTAGCGAAAGCTTCAGAACCTCAAGACGCGCCTCGGCCATCCGATACTCCTGTTTCCAGGCCACCCGGTGTGTGTTCCAATAATAGGCAGATCAGGGAAGTCGCAGGCGATTCTATCCAAGAAGATAGGCCTGGCATGTTCGCTGAGCATAGCTTCAAGAATATGCCCAGCTTGCATTGATACTGGCACCCCAGTTCCTCACATTCGGCGTAAGAGGGATACATTTTTCTGTGGTTCAGTGGTATATCATAGCCCGAACCGAACCTGACCTTCCTTCTCAGCGCTGCCTCTTCCATGCTCCAAGAGGCCTTTACTGGGCCCTCTGTCAGGACGGAGTCCAGGGGGAATGGGCATATTGGGAAGGGAGGCTATGGTCATAGCTTTGGAAACCATCGGCTGAGGGAATAGCAGGCGTGGATTGTCTCATCACTGAATTCGACCTGAGCGGACTCCATTACGCTGCCACTTATCTCAGGAATGCTGGTCACGACCTCTTCACTGTGAGGGAGGTGTGCGAGGTAGAGTGATGACGGTGCCGAGTGAGTTGCCAGGCTGCTAGAGGAAGTACGACTTAACGGAGCCAAGTTGGTATTCTAAAGCACAACCCCTGCGGAGGCTGAGATACATGGGTAACACTCATGGTATGTTTAGTGGTAATAACTTACCGTGAGGAGTTACCAGGATGAGAAAGCCAGCCAGTTTCTACTTCTTTAAAAGAAAGCCCATTGTCCAAAA
>Ga0315541_1000105_pt1 | contig 81077 bp, 75 predicted proteins | sample SalMarSW160190MG_FD_203095 | JGI IMG/M metagenome (GOLD analysis project Ga0315541, IMG submission 203095) | Salt marsh sediment microbial communities from the Plum Island Ecosystem LTER, Massachusetts, United States - Salt Marsh Sediment SW1601-190 ... | reverse complement strand
ATGTCCCATAAGGAGTGTTAGTCCTCCTGTTCCACCCGCTAGGATGAAATACCTTATTCTTTTTTTCTTCAAGCCCATAAAAATCAGATAGAAAATCATTGGAAATAAGGCAGCACTTACTGTCCTTCCAAGATGTCCCCCTTCTGTTGTTGATACTATTACTCCAGTCCAGCCGTAAAGTATTCCCCCAAGAATTGCCAGATTTCTTTTAATTCCAATATTTTTAAGAAGTAAATAGGTTCCAAAGGAAGCAATTGAGATTATAAATACATAGGTGAGAACATGAACTATATGAGTAGGAATTATAAACCGTGACAACATGGTTGGAGTCATAATATCCCCGAAAAATGCGCCGACAGTGATGTTACCTGAAAAAACATACGGATTCCAGTAGGCAATTGAATGAAATTTCTTGATAAACTCCGCCATCCATACCTTGTTAGAGTAAACTCCGAGCAGCCAGTCACTCCCATAAAGCATTAATTTACCGGATAAAAATTTATAAAAATATATAAATGGCAAAACAAGATATCCTAAAAAAACAAATAAATCAGAAAAACCTTTCACCTTCATTTCTCCTCCTTACTACTTATTGATATATCCCATAGTTCTTTTATTTTACTGACATAACTTCCCCAACTATATTTTAACTTCAAAGATTTAAGATTGGATTTCAGTTCCTCCTGCAAAGAAGATGAAGATAGAATTCTTTCAATTACAAAAGAAAGGTCTTTTGAATCAACCCTGGATATTGAAAAATCACTTAAAGCAAATTCAACCAGACCCTCAACATCTGTTACTACATAGGGTAATCCAGAACTTATTGCAAGCATTATGACTCCACTCTGAGAATCAAATTGTTTATAAGGTAATACTAAAAGATCAGCAGCAGAAAAATAGATTGGGACCTCCCTTTCAGGGATAAATTCACCCCTCAAGATAATCCTTGAACTTATATTCTCATCAAAAGAATCTATCATCGTTAAATAATTCTCAAAATCTTCCCATGGCCTACCCGCTATGATTATCCATACACTTTTGTCTTTTATAGCTATATGCTTGAAGGATTTAAGGAGTATATCAAGTCCTTTGTATAGCCTTAAATTCCCAAAAAACAGTAGGACTTTTGCTTCATTGGGAATTGAAAATTTTTTTCTCGCTTCCTTGGTAGGTATATCCTTGCAAGGATATACCCCATACGGTATGATATGGATTGAATCATGATCTACTGCATTTCTTGAGCACTCAGTATGAACTATTACCAAATCAACTAATCTCATCCACATATTAAAAAGAACCCTTTCTCCAATAATGCCCTCGTGCGATACTGGATTATGAAGTTCAGCAAATATTTTTATATTTTTCTTTTTCAATAAATAAGACAGAAAAATATAATGGGGAAGTTGAATAACATTCCACCATTCCATCAAAACAACAGGAGATGAAATATTCCTATATGTTCTGACCCAGGAGAATGGATTAATAATGCTTAAACTGTAAAGTATTTCGAAATCTTTACTTGAAGTTAACGCTCTACCATACTTAACAGTGTTAATCCTGAGAAAGGGGGGATAAAATCGATAATAAGCGAGTATTTGAAGAGAAAAGCACTGGGCGAGCGTCTTTATAGCTGAAAGAGTAAAATTACTTATACCCAAAACAGGAGGGAGTGAAGAGAGCACCGACAGAGAAGGTTTTTTTATCTCTATCATATCCTGATTATAGGTATATTTATACTTTCGCCAACCAAGTGGGATGAAAAATGAAGAATATTCTTAAAAAGTCTGCCTGCAGAGGAGTCAGCTTTGAGGCCTTCCTTCTTAAATTTATATATTGGTGAATCCCATTTGTATATCCGTAGGTATCCCCTGAACAAAAATTCAATAAGATGTTCCCATAGACCAAAAAATCTCCTGTCGGGGAAGGTATCCATAAATTCAAGACAAAAACCATTATTCCCCATGAATTGGGAAAGTTCTGACGGTGTATACTCCCTGACATGTGTATACAAAGGTGTTTGATATCTCTCAAAATGTAAGGCCTGCTTTATAAAGGCTTGTATAGAAGTTAGTAGATTTATGTATAAATTTTTCAACATATTTCTATGTAAGGACCCCACACTAAGCCCTTTCTTATCTGTTGTAATAAGGATAAAACCCTATGGAAGAAATATTGCCTCACTTTGGACAATATGAAATTTTTCTCCATATCTTTTTTGGGTAGCAGTAACCATTGAATTTGCATAATCTATAGTCACAACTGTAGCTCCCAGTTCACTATAGAGATTACTGAAGAATCCAACTCCACAACCTAAATCCAAAATGAGCTTACCTTTAATATTTGAACTATACTAACGGACTTTCTCAATTTTTATTTTGCGTTCTCCTTCATCGTATCGGCGCGTAAATACAACCGCATGTTCTTCGGAATAATCTTTCCTTGTAAATCTACGGGGCTCCATCACACATTTTTATATGTAATTTTTATATATATCCCAGCCCCCTCAGATGTTCTTTTACTGATTTATCCTCATCTTCCGATAAATAATGTGCCTCTTTCTGAGAATATGGTAAATCTTTATATTCTTCCCTGTAAGAACCTTCAATTAATGCTTCTTTCAGAATCCTGCCATCAACATCTTTCGGGATTGGGATATCTCCAAGTGCACAGGCGGTGGGAAAGACATCTTTGATAGAGCTATCTCCTAATTCTATACCCTTTTTAACCCTATCACCCCGAATAAGAATAATACCATCCAGGGCAGCCACATGATGACCCACTAAATCAGGGCGGTCGATCCTTTTATCGATAAGTTTCCCGGGAAGATTAGTGTTCAGCTTATAATCCTTTGTAGTTGTATACACCACATCGGGCATCTCATCAAAGTATTCGCCTTTATATAAATCCCATTTTGTCTTTGCATCAAGGAATATCGCTTTGCCATTCTCCGGGTCCTTAGCATCTATAAGAAGACCCTTAATTTCTTCTGCTCCTTCCTTTTTACTCTCTTCATTCGAATAATATTCAGGGTTAAGATAAATGCCTGCATACCAGTTGGCATAAGCCCTTGTCTTATCCCAGTCAATCTTTTCCTTCATACTTTCCCTCACTATCTTCAGCTTAAATCTATCAGTGAAAAGATTCCTCAGGAAGCCAAATCTCTTCACTGTCTCTATACCGGTTTTATATATAAAGTTTGAAAATCTGCCCTTAACATTTTCTGCTCTTTTTAAAAATCCTTTATCTTCAAGATATTGATTGATATGGAAGTATTTTATTGGGGCATCTGTAAATCCATGATCAGATATAAACAAAATATGATTAGGCTTTAACTCCTCATATATCCTTTTCGCACTCCTATCGGCTCTCTTAAAGTAATCAAGTAGGAGATCCTTTTTATCCCAGAAATAATGCATAAAATTATCCATTTCCTTGAAATTCATCATAAATATCTCCGGGTCATATTTACAGAGAAGTTTAATTGTCCATTCAGTTCTCTCTTCAAGTAGATTAAGAAGGTCCTTGTGTATCGCCTCTTTATTCAATGTCCTGTCACCGAAACCCATACCACTGGAAAGAGCAATGTCAATCCGATAGCCTTCTAATTCACCTTTTAGTTCCGGAGGATAAGTGAAGTTTTCAGAGCCTTTTGGAGTTAAGAAACCTGTGATCTCAAATCCATTCACCTCCGTGGGAGGATAACTCATGGGTATGTTCAAAGCGCCTACTCTCTTACCAAACTCGGAAGCCCATTCCCATAGCGACCAGGTCTTTATATCAGTAAAGTTTATAAATTGTGCTGAAGAGAAGTAATCCGGATCAAAACCTCTCTTTTCTCCTTTATAAAGAAAGGGGCCAATCTTCGCAGGATTTTTACCGGTAAATATCACCGGCCAAGCAAGCATTGAATATGCAGGAATGATACTTCTTAGCTTACCAAAAGCACCCTCTTTCGACAGCCTTGAAAGAAACGGTAATTCACCTTTCTTTATCCATTCCTTAAACTCTTTATAAGGTGCACCGTCAAGGCCTATTATAAAAACCTTGTTCATGATAGAATAATTACATAAAAGAAAAAAATGTCAACCCGTTTTTCTTTTTTTTCATTCTTATACTACCTCTGGGCTGAGAATGACTTGACTTAAGAAGATAGCCATCTCTTGACAAAATTCTCTCAGCCAGTATGATAAATTTATGGAGAAACATAATAGGGAATTACCCGAGGACCTTTCTCTTTTAATTACTGGTGGAGCTGGTTTTATTGGCTCAAATTTCATCAGGTATTTATTGAATAACCATTCCAATGTTCAAATCACCAATCTTGACAAACTCACCTATGCAGGCAATCTTGAAAACCTTTACGATTTTGAAGATGAAAGGAGATACGAGTTTCTAAAAGGAGATATATCTGATAGAGAATTAATAAATAAACTGTTTGAGAAAAAGCATTTTAATGTAATTGTAAATTTTGCCGCTGAGTCTCATGTGGATAGAAGTATACTAAACGCATATCCATTTATAGAAACTAACATCAGAGGAACACTTGTCCTACTCGAAGTAGCCAGGGAATACAAGATAGAGCGTTTCATTCAAATATCAACTGATGAAGTCTACGGAAGCCTTGACAATGAGCATAAATTTACTGAAGAGAGTCCTCTCCACCCAAATAATCCTTATTCTGCATCAAAGGCATCTGCTGATCTCTTATGCCGTTCCTACTTTAAGAGCTATGGTGTCCCTGTCATTATCACAAGGAGCTCAAATAACTATGGACCCTATCAATTCCCCGAAAAACTCATTCCACTGATGATAAGGAATGCACTTCTGGATAAAGAACTACCTGTATATGGGGATGGTATGAACATCCGTGACTGGCTTTACGTGGTAGACAATTGTAGAGCAATTGATAAGTTGATAAGAAATGGAAATATAGGTGAGATCTATAATATCGGTGGGAACTCTGAGATGAGAAATATTGAAGTTGTTCATCTTATTTGTAAAATCCTTGCAGAAGAAACGGGTAAAAGTAAAGAATATTTAGATAGACTTATAACTTTTATTGAAGACCCAAGGGGTAAAGCGCACGATTTCCGATATGCCCTATATTATGAGAAGATAAGAAACACAACCCACTGGGAACCCACAACTAATTTTACAACAGGATTAAAGGAAACAATAAGGTGGTATCTGAACAATAGAAACTGGATGAACAGTGTTCTCACTGGTGAATATAAAGAATACTATAATAAAGTGTATGGGAAGAGATTATAGGAATTTAAATTTTATTATAAGATACAACCTATTTGGGGAGTTATAAAAAATTTATTTGCTTACCTTTGTTCTTTTTTTAAAATCATCATCAAGGGATCCTGTATCGAACGAACAACATCTATATTAACATTTTTCCCAAATATTGATGCATCTTCATAGGTATGCATCCCATTTATAGCTTCAACTTTATGGCACAATTTACCAGTATTCACATTGCCCTTTATATCGTAGCCCCACCGAGGGTGGACTATAAGGTCAGCTGCACGATGAAGGTAAGCGCCGCTATAAATTTCCTCCCGAAAGAAAACATCTTGTATGATGGGTTTATCTTCAGGGCTCCTAAGTTCCAGGATTTTCTCCTTTATTTCCTCCCGGAGTTTGTTGTATTCACTTTCAGGAACTGATCCCTTTTCCTCCCTACCCTTAAGGTTTATAAAGATTCTCCCGGGAATCAAAGAATAGGCTTTGGACTCGCTTTTAAGATCTGTTATGTTTTTAGGATTATCATTCTCATAAAAAAGGTACCCATTTTCTTCTAAGAAGTGATTCAACTCCACATTATATTTTACCTTACAGAAGCCATGATCGGAGAGAACAAGGAACTTATCACCTTTATTCAATATACTATATGTTTTACCTATCCATTCATCCAGTTTCCTGTAAAACTCTACAAAATCGTCCTTGAATTCCCCACCATCTTCATAATCCTTCCAGAAGAAATGATTGATACGATCGGTTTCCATTATATGACATTGAGCAAGATCATAACTGTCTCTGGAAAGAATCTCATGGAATATCTCCATTCTGACATCCAAAGCTCCCTTGAGTTCTTCCATAAACTTCGCTTTATCGGTATGTCCGAGCCGTGGATCTACATCTATCACGTACCCTTTACTTCTCAAATAAGAAGCTAGTTCGGGAGGAGTAACACCCTTTTTAATATCTGTGGTAAGAAATCCTGAAATCATAACACCATTCACTTCTTCTGGAGGATAGGTTAGTGGGACGTTCATAATAAGCACCTTCATGCCCTCTTCCGATGCTTGTTTCCAAAGGGTTTTAGCAGTTCTGTCACTCCCGAGTGGTATCTTTAATCTAAAAGGCTTTGGGTCTCTATCAACAAAACCATATATATTATGCTCACCTGGATTCTTACCTGTCATATAAGAAGTCCAAGCCACTGAAGACACCGTTGGATACACTGAATTATGTCGTTTTAAACCGGTGTTCTCCTCACATATTTCCTTAATATTCGTAAAGCGTCCCTTCTCTATACCTTCCTTTAAGAAACTATAAGGAACTCCATCTATACCGAGAATAATAATTCTTTTCTTCTTTTTTCCCAAAAACACAATTTCACTCCTTTCCTTTAAAAGAAAAAGGTCTTAACTAAGGTTAACATTCCTAAGCATATTGCAACAATGCCTATGACAATGATAAATTTATTTTCATTAAACTTCTTCACAATTCGAACTGCAATTGGAACTGATGCAATTGCACCAACTGTCAATGGCAGAGCAAGTCTAAAATCTGATGTGTCTAAGCCAAAGAAATATACCATTATTGCTGCTAAACAACACGCGGCTTCTGCAAAAGAAGTTATACCTATCGAACTCTTCGAAGGCACTCCAGATAATATCTGGCCACTCGTCATAATAGGACCATATCCTCCTCCACTCATACCTTTATTGAAAGAAGCAATAAGTGCCAATAAACTCATCTTGTACCAGCTAAATTTAACCGATCTAGTTCTAAAGAGAAGAACGAGAATTCCCATAGAAACAACTATAAATCCGATGTACATCTTAATATACACTTGAGGTATATTTAGCGCAACATAACCAGCTCCCACACCACCAATCAAACTGAACCCTGTTAAAACCAATGCAACCCTGAGGTGTATGCTGCCCCTTGATAGATTAACATTCCCGTGCCTATGATGAAATATGGTTCCGAACACGCCACCAAATAACTGAGAAATTAGCATTGCAGGAACGACCTCTAACGGTGGTAACCCTAAGAGAATCAAGACCGGTCCCAATGTTGTACCATACCCCATTCCCAGTGAAGAATCGACTGTTTGAGCTAAAAATGACACGACAAATAAAAAGATTACAGCAGTGAGATTCAGATCCACTTACACTTTAGGTGATGATCCCACCCGCTACCACATCATTACCGCGGACGAGCACGAATCTTCCAAGTTCTTGAATATCGTTAAACTTTGTTAAAGTAATGGGACTCTTAGTTTCAAATACTATATCTCCAATTTCAAGGTTTTTAATAATTGAAGCATTCTCTTCCAATACTTCAAGAGATGATGAGTCAATCCTCCTCTTTATTAAATTCACGTCTCCACTAGTTTCCTGGGTTGCAAGGCGCAGCTTGATCCTTTCGTTAACATCAAAAGCCTCGTTGGATAACCATATAAGATTTGCTTCAAAACTTTTCGTAATAGTAGGCTCTTTCCCTTCCACGCATAAAACATTTCCTCTCTGTAAGAAAATCGGGTCTTCTGTAGTAACGCCTATTGATTCTCCAGCAACCGCTCTATTCTTATCTTCATTAAACTTCTCTATGGATTTGATAGTTGTTTTTACTCTATCAGGAAGTATTTCTACCTCCATATCCTTCTCTATCCATCCTGCCTCAACCCTACCAACAGCAATACGCTCTCCAGAGATTTTATAAACATCCTGGATTGGGAAAATAAGACTCTTATCTTCGGGAGAAACTCTATTCACAAGCAAATCTAGAGATTCAAGAATAGTCGGTCCTTTATACCAGTCCATCAAATCTGAATGAGATGCCACATTATCCCCTTTCAAGGCAGATGTTGGGATATAGTAATTGGTGGTTAATCCAACATCGTGAAAGAACTCACCTACGTCCCTTTTTATCTGATTGAACCTATCCTGCTGATATCCCACTGAATCCATTTTATTGATTACAACTATAATCTGATCAAGCCCAAGCATTGAGAGAAGGTTAGCATGGCGTTTTGTCTGTTCGGCAACTCCTTCGACTACGTCCACTATAAGTAATGCTGCCTCTGCCTGAGATGCACCTGTAATCATGTTTTTCACAAATGCAACATGCCCAGGTGCGTCAATTATAACATATTCTCTCTTGGGTGTCTTGAAAAAAGTCTGTGCAGTATCGATGGTAATACCCTGTTCCCTTTCTTCCCGAAGATGATCCATCAAGAAAGCAAATTCAATTCTCCCATCTGCACTCCCCTCCGAAGCTCTTTTTACCTCTTCTATCTTATCAGGAGGAAGGGAATGAGTATCAAAAAATAGGCGCCCTATAAGTGTGGATTTACCGTGATCTATATGACCAACAATAACGAATTTTAAAGTTTCACTGTCTTCCATTCCATCCCTACATATACCCAAGGGCTCTGAGTTTCTGCATCATATAATCAGACTCCTTATCCTGAGCTCTGCCACTTCTCTCTGAAATTGTTGTTGTCTTGAGTTCCTCTATAATTTTGTCTATAGTATCTGCTTCAGATTGTATTGGTTCTACACACGGCTCGCAGCCTATACTCCTGAAACGCTTACCATCCTTAGCAAAGTATAGTCTTACTACCGGAATACTCTCCTTCTTTATATACTGCCATATATCCAGTTCAGTCCAGCCAAGCAAAGGGTGAATCCTCATATGTTCCTCTGCATCAGCCTTTGACTTATATTGATCCCAGAGTTCAGGAGGCTGGTTCTTGTAATCCCATTCAAAATCCTGGTCTCGGGGAGAAAAAACCCTCTCCTTGGCTCTTATTCCATGCTCATCCCTTCTAATCCCGAGATATAGGGCACGGAATCCATATTTATCTATAGCACTCTTCAAAGCATTTGTTTTGAGCTCTGTACAGCACTCCAATTTACTCTTATCTGGCCCCATACCTTCTGAAATTGCTTTCTCATTCCTGTGAACAATTAGTTCCAAATTCCATTTTTTTGTATATTCATCTCTGAACTGGTAAATTTCTTTGAATTTATAACCTGTATCTATATGGATTACAGGGAACGGAATCTTCCCGAAAAAGGCCTTTCTTATAAGCCATAACAGAGTGGTAGAATCCTTTCCTATAGACCATAATGTTCCTACCTTCTGAAACTGATTATAAGCTTCTCTTATGATATATATACTATTGCTTTCTAACTTAGATAGATGATCCATTAAGACCTCCTTTACCTTCTTTTCTTCATAGTCATCTCTGCTAAAATATTAATTTTTTATCAGTAATTGTCAAGGTTTACCATTATTATCTTAACACAAGAAGTAAAAAGAACATATGAGTTAATGAGTTAGAGAATACGCATTAACACATATATCCGTTAATTCATCCACATATATAGTTTCCTTTTACTTCCCCTCTCCTAGGTCATTTATGCTTCCAGAAAAGCTTTATATCCTTTATAGGCATGAAATAAATCTCCCTTACTCACTATTTCAAAAGGTGAATGCATAGCGAGAACCGGAGGACCAGAATCAATAACCTGGAATCCGAGTTGCGCTAAGAATTTGGCTACGGTTCCACCCCCACCAAGATCCACCTTCCCCAGTTCACCAACCTGCCATCTCACACTGGCTTCGTTATATATCTTCCTTACCTCCGCAACGAATTCAGCACTGGCTTCACTGCTAGCTACTTTTCCTTTAATCCCTGTGTACTTGGTAAGAACAACGCCAAATCCTATTTTGGCTGCGTTATATTTGTCCTGAACATCAGGATAGGTGGGATGTAAACCAGCATTAACATCTCCTGAGATAACCGAAGATTTCTCGATAATCCCCCTTATATTTCTGTAGGCTGGAACTATATCAACTGCTTTCAGAATATCCATAATGAAGTCAGAGACGATCTGCGAGCGTGCACCTGTATTACCTTCAGAACCTATCTCTTCTTTATCAAATAGGACTACTGCTGGAATTCTCTTCGTGCCTTCTACAGAAAGTATTGCCTTGAGAGCAGAGTATGCACAGATCCTGTCATCATGACCATATGCGCCAATAAAACTCTCATCGATGCCCACACTTCTTGACTTCCAGGCGGGGACGAGTTCAAGATCTGCACTAATGAGGTCTTCTTCCTCTATACCATATTTCTCTTTAAGTAGATTTAAGATGCCGAGGAGAACTGGATTCTTTTCATCGGTATCTTTTGGTATGGAGCCAAATAGGGCGTTCAATTCCTCTCCTTGTGCAAATTCACTTATCTTCTTATCCTGTTGCTTCTTAGAAAGGTGGGGCAACAGATCAGGAATTGTAAAAACTGGATCTTTATCATCCTCACCGATTACTATCTCCTTTACCTCACCACTCATCGTGACTACCACACCATGGATAGCCAATGGAATTGAAAGCCATTGATATTTCCGTATACCTCCATAATAGTGGGTCTTTAATAAAACGAGCTCCTGTTCTTCATATAGAGGTGCGGGTTTAAGATCTATCCGTGGAGAATCTATATGAGCAGCTATAATCCGCATTCCGCTATCGAGAATATCCTTAGACGGTTTTGCAACAACAAGTGCCTTATTCCTAATATTCTTTGCGAAGAATTCTGACCTTTTAGATAGTATTCCCATGGATGATTTAACAAACTCCCTTTCAGTTTTGTTCCTATTTTGGAATTCAATATAATCCTCAGCAAAACTAAAAATTCTCTTCGTATCATCTACATGCTTCCAGACAGATATTTTCTCCATAATACCCCCTTAGTTTCAATTACAAATATATAGTAGCTTCGCTACAATGAAAAGTGAAAATTGCAAATTGAGAAATGAAAAATTAAAATCTATTCCCAACACACCGTTTATTTCTTGGTTTCTTTGCATTCTTTGTGAGTTTAGCAAAAAATTAGAGGTGGGCGGCAATTTACACTTTGCATTTTACAATCTTCATTTTGCATTGAATATACATGATCTTTGACCATTCTTGTGTTCCCTGTATGATTATGTATATTATTAACCGTTATTTTCTCTCAAGCAACACTGAAAGCACAAAAAACAAAAAACCAATCAGAAGGAAAAAGGTTGTTCCATTATTATAGCCTTCCTTTCCAAATAGAGTCACTATCTCTTGGGTTTTTAATGTGTCCAACAACGCCTCAGTTGGATCAGGATTGACAGATATATAACCTCTAATCCCAGTTCCATCCGAAACCCCGTAAATTCCTGGCCTTCCAGTCTGTCTAAACAGGTATCTATTATCCCCTATTGAATCCGTGAAGTATCTTTTCCCCTCAGGGGAAATTACACAAGGTTTAAATGGAGCCTTTATAACAACTACTTGGTCTATCAATATATCCTTGTTGAAATCTTCCTTCAACAGGGAAGCTATGAGTTGATATAGGAAAGGAACATAAACAGGATGGAGTGATAAATCTGATTCATCCAGGGAGATCGGTAAGAAAAACAGATTCCCTTCTCTTTTGAGAAAGGCATCTCCATTTTCAAAATACAAAAGCGTTTGCCCCCTGTTAAGCTTAAAATTATAACGTATGGGAATATTACAAATGGTTTGAAGTTTCCCAAAAGGAGAGAAAACAGGAAAGTTGGCTATTTTTGAGACCTTATATGGAATCTCGTCTGCTAAGGGAGATTTAACTCCGCCCGAAAAGCAAATAATACCTGGCAGAGATCCTTTTATACTATTTGGCGCAGTCTCCAAAGGAAAATCATCCACTACAAAAATATCTCCCTCTGTTTCTATGAGTGGCCCTTTACTCCACTTCACTTGAAAGGAGGAAGAGTTCAAAGCAGCAAGGAGTTTCAGCGGATTCATAGAAGAATATATGACAACTTTCGTCTTCGGTATTATACAAAGAGTAAAATATCGAATGTTATCGAATTCGAAACCTCCCTTATCATAAACTACGAGGGAGCCTTTGTGTAGGCCTTCAGGTAAGGACAGATGGAATGATATCTCATTGATTCCTTGATTAAGGGACACATCCTTTCTCTTTAACTCCTTGTCATCTATATATAATGAAAAAGGAACGGTCTTTGAATATTTATACTGATTTAAAAGGGTAAATACAATATCAACTTCTTCACCAACGAAAGGAGACCCAATCTGATGATCTTTAATAGCGATATTCCCTTTGGGCAGAGAAATCTTCTCTAAATCAATCCCTGGATAGCTTTTCCCCCCCCTTAGTAATTTTATAAACCCATTCCGCTGAGCATCTGAAATTAGAATGCCTATCGGATGTAGTTTGAGCGCCTTGTGAATAAGAGATATCCCTCCTCTATTAGGAACAATTACATCCGCCTTATGAGAAGATATATCCAGCTCCTTCATGGAGAGGGATCTATCTAAGATTATTGTTTTAGATGGTTCATTAAACGAAAGGGGTATGAGAAGATTGGAAGCAGAAAATATCAAAGATACAATAACTCCAACCCTCAGAAGAAGTAATAGTAATCTTTTCAGGTGGAACCATCGTAGGAGTCTTCTATCACTCTTTAAAACAAAGAGGAGCGAAGGAAAGTCTTTGTTTCGTAAGATCCTCTTTGATATAAAATGGAATATAATCGGAACGGGAATGAGTAAGAACAAAAAAAGAAACTGAGGGAAACTCATAATAGACGCTTCCTTTTAATTAAATAGGCTGAGAGTGCTTCATCATATGCAGTATCAGTGGTGATAAGGGAATAATCGATTCTGTTGTACGCAAATCCTGACCTGTATTGCTCAAGAAACTGATTGAATCTCTTCCTATATAAATCTCTTATATTTAAAGGATTCACTGGAACAGTCGTATGATCTTCCATATCCCTGTAAAGCGCTTGTTCCGTAAAATTAAATTTCATTTCATCTGAATCAAGAATATGAAAAACAATGACCTCATTCTTTCTTACTTTAACGAGCTTGAAAGCTTTCATTACTTTTTCTGGATCTTCGAGTAAATCCGAAAACACAATAATTAGACTCCTTTTCTTTATTGTGGAAGCAAAATTAAAGATTACATCAGAAATGGAAGTCTTCTGTGAGGGTTCCGTATTGGCAAGGTCTCTTAATAAAAGCTTAAGGTGATTGAGACTGCTTTTAGGAGGTATTAGCGATTTAATCTCATTATCAAAAATGACGAGTCCCACAGAATCATTCTGATGTAATAAGAGGTATGCAAGACTAGCGGCAAGAGTTCTTGCGTAATGAAATTTAGTTATCTCTTTACCATAATCCATCGACTTACTTTTATCCAATATGAGGTATGCAGAGAGATTTGTCTCAGCCTGATATTTTCTTAAATAATATCTATCTGTGCGCCCATAGAGTTTCCAGTCAATTCTGTTGATAGGGTCTCCTGGATAATAAGGACGATGCTCACAGAATTCAAGCGAGAAACCATGATAAGGACTTTGATGAAGGCCAATAAGAAATCCTTCTACTACTAATCGTGCCCTGAAATTAAGGGCACCTACTTTTTCTATTACTTCAGGCTTTAAAAGATCCAACTACCTCAAATTTAACCACTCAACACTACAACTCTTTCTTTTTCCCCCTCCTTTAGAGTATACGGCTTTCCATTCTCATCAAAGCCAATTATACCAAATTTCGTGGGAATTGAATCCTTGCCCATCGGTATGAAAAACCCAATTCCAATCTGCCCTGGCTTACCTCTCTGTGTACCGTTTATTCCATTCACCGCATCATCCTCTACTTCACTGGGAATATCATATTTAAATTGAACAAACTCAGAAATGTCCATTTTTTCCCCTGTATATGGATTTTCCGGTAATTCAATTCCTTTCAAATTATCATAGATCCGTTGAATATTGGACGGGTATGTACCCTCATGAAACGCAATATACCTTTCTAATCCAGCCTTTACAGTAAACATATTAGATTGGAGTTTAATCCTATTCGTATTTATCTTTCCCTGTCTAAACTGAGGTTCGATTACTATATACAACAGAAAAACAAACGCTATAACAATAAGGACATCCAGAATTCGTAGCAACCTTCTGTTCATTGGTCCTCCTTTTAGGGTAAGAATAATAGAATATTAGGATGTGTCAAGAGGGGTTTTTGAGAAATAGGGTCACTACAGAGACAAAGGTCAAAGAGGCACACACCCAGGGATCTAATAGATCAAGGCGTAAAGAAACAAGAGGGAAGATCTAATTTTTGTAAAAGGGTTGACTGAATGCAACTATTTATATATATTTTTTCTACAATGGAACATATATTCGAGAAGTTTAAGAACTTCCTGCTTCCTGCTTTTATATTACTGCAATTAATAATAGTAGTAGCAAAGAAGATACTTGATAAAAAGAGGGAGGGAAACAAAAGGGAAAAATGGAAGGAGTATGCAGAAAGACTTGGCTTAGCTCTAAAAGAAACAGCTGAAGGTAAACAGCCATATCTAAGTTTTGCCTTATCAAGCCATCCTGCTTATCTTATCGAATGGTCTATACCTGGAGGGATAAAAGAGGGATTAGCACTATTAATCGCTATTGGGAGCATTAGAATTGATAAGAACTTCAGCCTCCAGAAGAAATTTAAGTTTCAAATGCAAAAACAGTCAAATGGAAATATAGGGCTACGTATGTTGAACATTGAAGAAGAATATTACATAAAAGGAGAAGATGAAAGCTTCAAAAGGAAACTACTAAATAGTCGTGCGATAACACATATACTTTCCACAAAGCCAGAAAGCCTCTCTTTCTTTGCCAAAGAAGATGTCAGATCAGTGCCTGTCCCTGAGAAGGTAGAAACCGATTCTTTCCTCCTGATTATAACTAAGTTGCCTGACGATTATAATAAGTTGAATGAACTTATTGAGATGGGGCGAACGATCATGAGAACCCTGGATACCTTTTAAGCACTGGAACACTTATCATCAAAACTCTTGACTTGCCATCTATTTTCATTATAATTTTTTTAAATTAATTATGTTTAGCTTTGGCGATAAATCCAATGTAATAGATAAGGCTCGTCGGGTTTCAGCGAGAGGTGATGCTTCAAAAGCCATAGAAATCTTAAAAAATGCTCTTACTCAAGAAGAATCGGACCTATCTCTCATATTGGAAATCATGCATACTTATTTAACTATGGATAAATTAAACGAGGTTATTGTCTGGGCAAAAAAGGGCGAGATTCTTTCTCCTGATGCCTCCAAGCAGGTTTCAAGCGAGATGGAAGATCTCTATTACGGTAGGGGCAAACCAGATCAATTGGCAGAATATATTATGGAAAAAAAAGCTGGGGAAAGAGAGTTCGAAGAGGTCTATGATATCCTAAGGGAGGTAACTGAAGAGGGGAAAAAGAACTTTCAGGATAGAGAAGAGCGGATTGTAGATAATATACTAACCAATAAGAAAAAATTTAGCAAAAGAGATATTACACATCTTTATCTTTTAAGTATAATGCTGGAAGGCAAGGAAAGTCAACGCTCGGTAGAACTTCTCCACAAGATAGTCGAAAAAAATCCAAAGGAGCTAGAAAGGGTAATAAAAGAATTAAGGCGAGCAAACCAGGAATTCTATGGTGATGAATGGCTTCTCTTTGGATTGGGTCACGCTCTCCTCCTGGGTCAACATTATGAGGAGGGCATTTCAAAAATTAGGGATTCCCTGGATAGAAATGATGAATTGCTACAAAACGCAATCACGATCCTTAGTTCCTTTAAGGATAAATCTAAGGAAGTCCGTGACTATCTAAGTGAACTTTATATCGAATCAGGAAAAGAAGAAGAAGCTCTGAAACTCATTGAAACGTTTGAGGATAAAGAGGCAATAAAGAAGTATCAAAGGATGGTAAAAAAGAATCCAGACAACCCTGTTCTCCATAACAACCTGGCCAATGCGTATCTTAAAAAGAAAAAATATTCAGAAGCCTTAAAGGAATTTCTTAAGGCGATAGAGATTTTACCTGATGAAAAGACAGGGGAAAAAGTAAAAGAGATTGAGAAAGAAATACCGAAAGAACTGGATCCGTATCTATATCTTTCATCCATCTATAAAGAATTAGGATGGGTAGAAGAAGCAGTTAACGCTCTGGAAAAAGCATTTGAATTTGACCCCACTGCTGCTTCAGAGATTTTAGATAATCTGGATTCTATATTAAAGGATTCGAAAGAATCTACTAAAGCTTTCTCGTTAAAAGCAAGGCTCATCTCTAAAGAGGGAAATGTAGAGGATGCCCTAGATATATTCCAGAAACTGGCTCAGAAAGAGGATGGATTAGATATTGCGAGAGAAGGACTAAGTGATCTCGTGAAAGAAAATCCTCATAATGTCGAAGCCGAACTCATTTATCTCATGCTTAAAATTCCAGATGAACAGGAAGAAGTTGCGCAGCATATCGATAGAATTTTATCGTCGGACCCCAATTATGTACCTTATTTACTCACAGAATATGATAGTTGGATAAGAGCAAAACCCAAGGTTGCTCCCCAATTCTTATACTTCTTTGAATTATTAGATAAAAAGAATTTTCCACCTTTCGCATATCCTTTCGCTTTGGCAGAATTAAAACGAATCACAAAAGATTTTGATAATGCAGAAAATTTCTATATCGAAGCATTGTACGAGGATCCCGAAAAATTCAATTTCATTCTCGACCAACTTGAAAAACACAGAGATAAATTAGAAATAAGAAAAATTGTCGCATCGCTCTATTTCCATAAGGGTGAATTCAAAAAGGGCTGCAGTGAGATTAGAATGGCGGTAAAACAATTCCCTGAGGATGTAAGTAGCATAACAACTTTACTTATTAAGCATATTCATTCAAAAAAAGGTAATAAATATCTATATCAAAGCCTCACAGAAATCCTTTTAAATCAAAAACACTATGAAGAAGCAATTAAGTGGGGAGAAAAAGCACTTGCATCACTTGAAGTTGAAAAGCAAGGCGAATTGTTGCTTGACTTAGCAGTAGCAAATGCAAGGACACACAATTATAGCGAAGCCTCAAAGCTGGCGCGAAAAGCCTGGAGTATCAATAATTCACTTATAGATCGCGCAATATCAGTGCTTGAAGAGATCAGAAAGGATGAAACTCCAGAGCCTGACATTCTAATGGCACTGTATGAACTTTACAGCGAGAAAGAGGATACAAAGAATAGTATTATTTGTCTAAATGATGTTTTAAAGCAAAAGCCATCAATGGCAGATATAATTGCTGGAGAATACGAGAGGTTAATTGAGGTTGCACCTATAGATGCTTCGCTCCGCATACAATTCGGTAAAGCAAAACTCTTGATGGGAGATGAAACTGGAATTTCAGAAATAGAGAAAGGCCTCCGATTTAACCCAGGAATAAGCGAAGAAGCATTGAAGGCACTGGATGGCTATGAAGACCCTGAGATTGCTAACAAAGCATTATTTGTGAAGGGGAACATTCTATCGGATTTGGGAAGAAAAGAAGAAGCAGTAGAGAATTTCATTGAAGCATACTGGAAGAATGAAGATGAAAAGGATAAATCACTGGAGGGTATAGAGCCACTATTTTCTTCTATTGAATTATCACAAGAGCTTACAGATAAACTATTTGATGTTTACCATCAAGAAGGTCGAAATACTCGCCTTGTAAACTTAATAGAAGCTTACTTTGACGGCTCAAAGGAAAGGGGAAAGTGGCTCACTCTGAAGATAGAGAAAAGCTTTGAAGAAGGTGCCCCCCTACCGATTCGAATTTCGCAAGCCGAGATATACTATAAAATCGGGGAAAAAGAAAAAGCCAAATCAGAAATGGAATATTTATTGAACGGATACCCTGATGTATCAGAAAAACTAAGTGATATAGTTGACCCGAACGATCCTGAAATACTTAATCTTCTCATAAAAATAAATTTAGAACTCTCAAATTGGGACACTTTGACACGTTATATAAAGCAACTTGATATTAAAGACCGATTACCTTACTACGAACAACTCCTCGACAAGGCACCAGATAATAAAGAGTCTATGAAGGAAGCGGGGTATATTTACTTTTTAATGAAAGATTGGAAGAAAGCAGAACTCTATCTTAAATCAGTACCAGATCCCACAAGAAAAGAGGAAATCCTGCTATGGTGGTTAGGAAAAGATATTGAAGTTTCCCCCAAAGAGATAGAGGAATCGCGTAGAGAGATTTTGTATAACATGGTTACTATAACACAGTTGCCAGAAAGACGAGCCCAACTATTCATCGAACTGGAAGAATATGAAAAGGCATATAACGAGATTAAGCGTATAAGCGGTGATAAAAAAGAGATCTTAATTAGTATGATAGAATTAAAGCTAGGTAACTACGAAAGTGCATATCAAAAACTAACTCAGCTAGAACAGACCGATGAAGTAGTCTTACTCAAATATTATGCGACGTTACGTAGTAGAAACTATAGACTCTCTTTAGGACTACTATCCAGAATGGAAATAGACCCCGAACTAAAAAAGAAATTTATATCTGGAATACTCAAAGATTCTGCCAACGAATACGCAAGTATAAGCCCCATCATCAGGAGGTAAACAGATGGAAGACGAACGAAATGAGATAGATACCTTAAGAAAAGGATTACAACAGTTCAATCAACTACGACATGAAGACCACTACCAGCTCCAGTCACTTCTAGATCACAACCTAAAAAAGATAATCTCGCTTATTAATAATCTTCCAAGAAAACTAAGCGAAAATATTGAAGAGGGTTTCACCAGAATTAAAGAGGATTTGAGCACCTCTATGAATGAATTAATTAATACAATTAAAGAGAACCCTAACCAGATTGTGGGGAGACTCTCAGTATTAGAAGAGACAATAAATGCCAAATTAGAAAATACTGTAGAACACATAAAAACTTTAGACTCTCATTTAGGAGAACTATCAAAGAGTACTTTTGATTTACTAAAAGAGCGCGCCGTTTCTATCGAAGAAGAACTGAAGAACACAACAGAGCAGTTGAATAAAATTTCTGAGAATATGAATAACTATATAGGAGAATTTAAGAAAGAAAGAGAGGAATTTGAGTCAACGAAAAGAAAGGAAGAAGCAAAGATAATGAACGATAGGGCAGTTAAACATTTCTATGCAGGTAGAAATAGTATTGCCATAGAGAGTTTAAAAAGAGCAGCAAGATTGGATGATTCATCCCTTGAAATTCTGACCAACCTAGGAATTGTTCTATCAATGGAAAAGAGTAATAAGGAGGCCCAGAAGATATTCCAGAGCGTATTGGAAAAAGACCCAAACATGGTAGAAGCATTAAGCGGCATGGGTTTAGTTATGTTTAATGAGGGTGACATAGACGGAGCAATTGGTATCTTTAAACAGGCCATTGAGAAAGACGAGGGGGTAGCCTCAGCATATGCAAATTTAGGATTTGCATATAAAGAAAAAAATGATATTAATAAAGCCGTTGAAAATTGGGAAAAAGCTATCAAATTGAATCCAGGGCTTATTGATGTTAAGGAGGCACTTTCGTTATACAAAGATAGGAGGGTAGATGGAACAGGAGAAATCTCCGTTTGAAGAGATATTTAAAAGGGAAGAGAAGCAAAAGGAGAAACAAAAAGAAGATGAAGGGATTTTAGGGGTTCTGGACAAGGAAGAAAAAAACATCTTCAAGGAATCAGGAGATGCGTCGCTTCAGATAGAAAAAACCGAAGAAGCAACCCTTGGGGAGGAGGGAAGATATCTTAACCTCGTCAAGGAACTATTAAAGCATCATTACTATGGAGAAGCACTTTCTATCATTGAGGAAATGAAAGGAAAATTTGCATCCTGAGAATTTTCTCTAATCTATGTCTCACATATTTAATAAAGATATTATTTTTGTTATTGCTGACACTCATTTCAATCACAAATCTAAAAATAAGGATCTAACGGATTTCTTCTTATTCCTTGAGTTAGTAAGGGAAGAAGCATACAAATTGTTCCTTCTGGGAGATATCTTCGATTTTTACTTCGAATATAAAACGGTCATACCAAAAACTCTCTTTAGGGTATTCTGTGAACTCCAGAGAACTTCAAGTGTAGGTGTTGAGATCCATTACTGGGCCGGTAACCATGATTTTTGGTTAGGAAATTTTGTAAAGGACATCGGCATAATCCCACATTTTAACCCTGAAATAATTTCTACTGGCGAAACCAAAATATTAGTTGAACATGGTAACGAATTATATTCCCCTGATTTAATGAAAATAATACTTAAGAATAAACTTTCAAGAGCCCTATTCTCATATATACATCCAGATCTGGGTATTAATTTAGCCAGAAAGATATCAAAATTATCACGTCAGCGTTCAGAAAAATCTACTCTAAATATAGATCGTGTAATCAAATACGCCCAAAGAAAGTTTTCAAGAGACAATATAGATGCAATCCTTATGGGACATTTCCATAGACCGTATTTATATAAGGAGGGAGGTAAATACCTTACAATCCTTGGAGATTGGTCAAATTATCGCTCATTTGGGATTATCAAAGGCGGTAAAATATCCCTCAAGCGCTTTAACCATTCTCCAAGATGATAAATTCCATATTCAAATGTTATTCTTAAGATTTTCTTTTTATCAGAATCGCTTATCTCCTGCCATTTTCGTAGTCTTCCCTTTTTTAGCTCATTAAGCGACCCTAATAAGTTATTTAATGTATAGGCAGTTTCTAACTTACAACTTTCGCAAAGGGCACCTCCCAATGAAACGTCAAAGAATTTTACCTCTTTAGAATTACATCTTACGCACCCATCAATCCTCGGTGAAATCCCACTCAAGCGAAAAAGAGAGAGCATAAAATAAATCAATGTCTCTTCTCTAAAACCTCTGTTTAGAAATGTAAGGGACCTCTCCTCTAACCCAAATAGACCATCCTGGGGATCAGGTATCCTTTTTGCGATCCAGAGTAAGGCCCAGGCTATATTCAATCTATATAGGTCATTTTTGACACCAAGATAAGGCTTCCTCGTTGTTGCTTCCTTTAGTACACCCATATCTCGGTCGCACTTTATATAATAGACTAACTCTGAAAGATTTAAAGGTTCAATGTTACCGCCAAAACGGCTATTCGTCCTCCTTGCCCCCTTTGCTATAAGAGAAATCCTCTCTGAATCCTCGGTTAGGACATGGATTATCTTACTTGAATTGCTATAATCATAACTCTTAAGTATTAAAGCATCTTTTCTCTTTATCATATATTCTCTCTCACAAATAGTTTCAATTTAAGATAAAATATGTTTACCCTCTGATATGTCAATGACAATGATATCTGGGACCATAGGTGTTGGTTATTAGGTATTGGGTCTTAGCTGTTAAATATTGGTAGCCTTCTAAGACCTAAGACCAAACACCTAAAACCTAAATTCATGTCATAATTATCTTGGTAAGTCCAAGTAAAGCGAGAAAGCCAATCACATCAGTAATAGTTGTGAGGAATATACTGGAAGCATGAGCAGGATCAACCCCTAATTTTTCCGAAAACATTGGAATAAGAACACCAAATGCAGCTGCTGAAATATGATTCAATATTATTGCAAGACCAACAATAAGTCCAAACATTGGATTTGCTTTCCATAAGTAGGCAATGAGTGCGGAACCTATTCCAACAGCAATACCGGTAAGTACGCCAACATTAATCTCTTTCCATAATAATCTCTTTACATCATGGTACTTAACTTCCCCAAGTGCAAGGGCTCTGACAATAATCGCTAGTGTCTGGGTCCCTGCACTACCCCCCATAGCAGCCACTACTGGCATAAAGATTGCTGCACCGATAAAGGCTTGAATGACATCCCCAAAGTATCCTACAACCAACGCAGCAAGGAGGGCTGAAAACAGTTTTATATATAACCAGGGAATCCTTGAGGCAAAAGAACGCCGTGGGGGGAAGAATGCTGTCTCTATTACGCCTAGTCCCCCAAGGCGTTGAATATCCTCTGTTGCTTCTTCCTCAACTACATCAAATAAGTCATCTATTGTAATAACTCCTAAAAGACGTCTAAAATTATCAACCACAGGAACCTGGAGGAGGTCGTAATCTATCGCAACATTCGCAACATCCTCCTGATCTATATCTGGAGTCACTGAATGAATTGGTTCTACAATTTGTCCAAGTTTTTTATTCGGGTCTGATATTAATATTTTCCAGGGTGTAACATAGCCCTTAAGTCTACCCCTTTCATCTAATATATAAATATACTTGTATTCCTCCTCTTCCTTCAACCTGCGCAATCTTTCCTGTGCCTGCACTACATCATCCCGTCCATCTAAGCTAAGGAACTTTAGCTTCATCTTGCCCGCTGCAGTTTCTGGACCATACCTAAGTAAAGCCCTTACTTGATCAGAATTCTTTACCCTGTCGACAACTTCTTCTCGTCGCTCGTCTGAAACCTCAGCAACCAAATCCACTGCTTCATCTATATCTAGAGTATCAGCAATTCTGGAGAGCACGTCCGAATCCAAAGCTTTTATTATTACCTCTAAGGAATAATCGTCCAGTTCTGTAATCAGCTCTGATTTTTCATTTACATCAAGAAGAGAAAAAACAAGTAGCTTCTCACTTTCTGCAAGGTGATCTATTAAGTATGTTTTAAGAGGGAATTCAAGGGTAGAGAAATATTGCTTCAAACCCTCGTTATCACCCTCCTCAATGAAATGCATTACCTTCTCTCTTATATTTTCATAATTTTCCATCTCTCATTCCTTTTCTATAAGAACCTTTTTGATCCTTCGCTCAGTAGCATCAAGAATAGTCATCTTTACACCATCTATAGACAGCTTACGCCCTTCACCCGGGATCTCCTGTAATTTCCTGATAATATAACCGGCTAGGGTATCCTCTTCTGTATCTATACCAAGTGTATCAGGACTTATGCTACCGTCCACAATAAAGGTACCTTCTTCTTTCCCTGCCATCTCTAAATTCTTACCAATTATATTGAACAGAATATCATCGGTAGAAACAAAACCCTCTGTCCCACCATATTCATCTATGACTATTGCGCATCCATTCTTATCTGACAATAATTCAGGAAGTATCTCTTCCAGACTCATGTCTCCATGAATGAATTTCATTGGTCGGAGCTCTTCCTCAATTTTCCATTTCTCATCCTTCCCTATTATATCTTCTTTGAATAAGATTCCAATAATGTTGTCAATTGTTCCTTTGTAAACAGGCATTTTTGAAATAGTTACCTTCTTAAAGATTTCCCTGATTACATCCATTTGTTCATCACAGTTAATCGCTTTGATTTCTACCCTAGGAACCATTATATCACGAACGTCTTTCTCTGAAAGTTTTGATATCGAACGCATTGCAGTAAATTGCTCTGTATCTATACCTCCTGTGGCTTTTGCCTCTTTCACAGCAATATTCATCTCATCTCGCGTAATATTTTCTCTACTCTCACCTCTTATTCCGAATAACTTAAGGATAGCTTCCCCTACCCATTTTACTAGAAATATCATTGGCAAGAACACCCAATAGAAGAAAAGCAGGGGAGGAGCTGTTATGGCCGATATTGATTCAGGATTTATGATCGTAAGTGATTTTATCAATATTTCACCCACCAGAGAAATAATGAGTGTGCTGAGTATTAGTCCACGGGATACTCCAATTTCTCGCGTTAGCAACATTGCAAAAAGAACGGTCATTAGATTAATGCCAATTAGGACTGTAGGGAAAAAGACATCTGATCTTTTTCGAATCTCATTTACTGTCCTATATCTACCCCCCAGGGTGTTAGCAAGATTTGAAAGTCTTGCCTCACTTGATGCGACAAGTGACATCTCAGAAGCTTCAAAGTATATTATGAACAAAAGGATCACAGCAAGTATTAGAATTATCATTGCCTCTTCTTTATCTTTACCTTTAGTATATGATTATACCGTATGTCAAGGATAGTAAATTCATAATCTTTATAAGAGAATTCTTCTCCTTCCCTCGGGATCCTCTCCAAGAGGGTATAAATGAAACCCGAAACAGTTCTATAGTCATTGGATTTTGGTATAGGAATGACCTTTTGTATTTCGTCAATGTCTAAGGACCCTGGAACAATCCATATATTCTCGTCTTTCCGCTCAATTACTTTCTCTCCAATTTCACCTATGAGTTCCTTCTTGATATCCTCCATATCCACAACTCCTGATGTACCACCATATTCATTAATTACTACGACCATTTTGTGAGCAGTGTTTTTAAATATTTTTAGCAATTGAATCACAGGTAAATTTTCTGATACAAATATCGGAGGAGATAGAAAATTCTTTGCTCTTCCCTCTCTATGGTACAGATTCTTTAATTCAAGTATTCCTACTATATTGTCCCTGGTCTTAGAGTACACAGGAACTCGTTTATGCCATCTGTCCATCTTTGCCAATACATCTTCAACGGCCTCATTTTGCTCAGCAAAGAAAACGTTCATCCGGGGAGACATTACCTCCCTTACACGGATTTCATTCAACCGAGACAATTTATACATTATGGCATACTCTTGCTCACCAATAATCCCATCTTTTTGACCTCTACGTATTACATGTCTGAGATCACCAAGAGTGAACCTTTTCTTATGAATTTTAAGTTTACTCATAGGTTTATAAAGGAATATCAAGGGATAAAAGATATACTCGGTAACAAGAACAAGTGGACTGAATAGCTTTGAGATTGTCTTCTGTTTCGCCATAGCAACCCTCTTTGGAATATACTCTCCTACGATTAGAATAAAGGTAGTAACCACTAAAGTAGATAGGAATAAATTTAGATACCTTCCTATCAACCCCTCACTAAATGATGATATTGCAACATTCGATAAGACATTTGCTATTATAACGGTAACTATTACCCTTCTTGGATTTTCCATAAGCCGTTCAATTAGAGGGTTATTCTTTCTTCTGTAGGCTGGAAGGGCAAAAAGCGCCGTCTCGGAAGATGAGTAGATAAATGAAAATATCAGAAACACAGGGATTAGTAGCCACATCATTCTCAAAGATATTCCTGTTCCTTTTCCCTTATTTTACATCGTTCTCCTTCGGTCTTATCATCATACCCGGCGAGATGAAGTATTCCATGGACGGTGAGCAATTTCAATTCAGAAAGGATTCCCCCCTCTTTCTGTCTATTCGCCTGGGAAAGAGAGATATAAATATCGCCCAATAGCTCTGGCACATCAAAGGGAAATGATAGAACATCTGTGGTTCCGTATCTACCTGTATAATTCTTATTTAATTCATTCATGCGATCATCGTCGACAAAGGTGATACTTAGCTCTCCTTTAAGATTTTCACCTCTTATCACTTTTCTCGCTAATTCTTTTATCTCATTCTCATATTCTATTAGATTATTAACGTGGACAATCATTCTGACTCTGGATAAGTAGGACGACGATGATAAAGACCCTGGAGAGTTTGTGCAAATTGATTTGAAATAACATTGAGGTCTTTAATTGATAGTTCTGACCGGCTCAATTGTCCTCGCGTAAACTGTTTGTTTATATGTTTTACAATCATCTCCATAATTTCATTCTCAGTGGGATTATCCATAGATCTTGATGTAGCTTCTACAATATCGGCAAACATCAAGATTCCGGTTTCCTTTCCGACAGGAAGTTCGGAATCATATTTAAAATCTTCATCCCTTACATCATCTAATAACTTCTTGGCTTTTTCGTAGAATGCAACAATTGGGTAGGTACCGTGATGTTGTTTTATAATATCTACAATCTCAACAGGTAATTTATGCTCTTTTGCAATCTTAATTCCGTCATTAATATGGGATTTTATAATTATGGCAGAGAGCCTTGGTGGAATATCATCATGCGGATTCTTACCGTTTCGGAAATTCTCCGCAAAATATTCTGGCCTCTCCAATTTCCCTATATCGTGATAAAGTCCCCCCACCTTTGAAAGCAGTGGGTTTGCTCCTATTGCTTCCGCCGCATTTTCCGCCATTGCACTGACCATCAGTGAATGTTGATAGGTTCCGGGAGCCTCACGAGAAAGTCTTTTTAGTAATGGATTATTAAGGTCAGCGTATTCCATCCATGTAAAATTTGTAGTAATATTAAAGGCGCGCTCAAAAATAAAGAGCAGTGCGAATAATAAAAGAATAGAAAGAAAGCCATTGGTTATACCATAACTAACGCCAATCATCAGTTCCCTAAGAGTGGCTCTTCTATAGAATTCTATCGATAGTATTAGAAGACCTGTAGCAATAGCAACTATGGTTCCTGTCCTGTACCAGTCAGTCCTATTACGTGGAACAATGAGGAAAATTCCTCCTAATAGACTTCCCATAAATACTGGAATTATCTTGGCAATAGCGAATTCCTGATAGAATAATATAACTAATGAACTGGATAATGCAAATAATATTCCAAAATCTAAATCAACAGCCAGAGTTAAAAACATAACCATACTGGCCAATGGTAATAAATATAAAGGTACAAAACGATATAAAAGGAGTATCAATAACATGTTGATAACAAAGAGAAACAGATATCTTTTGTTTTCGTATACTTTTCTTTCCCTAACATACAAAAAAACAAGGATAAAGAGACCTATAAGTAAAAAATATAATTGATTCCGTACGACAGTAGAAATTAGGGAATAAGGATATTCTCCTGCTTGTCTTTGCCTGAGCGAATATAATTTACGGTAAGCATCTCTAGTAACAATTTCATGGGCTCCAACTATTTTCTCTCCCTTTCTTACAACTCCAATTGAATCTTTTACAGCACTCCGCGCTTCTTCCTGTCTTTTCTCAATTTCTGCAAAATCGATTAAGAGATTTGGGGTAATAAAAGGTTGGATTGAATTAATTATTCTCTTTGTTTCGCCAGATTCTCCTAAAATCCTCTCTACCTCTTTACCAAAATGTTTCCTTGCTTCCTGTACGTCACGTATCTTACTTTGTGGTACAAATAGGCTTGTATCTCCCTGCATCACTAGAAACTTATCATTGTCAAACTCTGCTAACCGTGCCCTGTCAGATATTACTCCTCCCTTTAGAATACTACGGAAAAGATTTATTATGGCTCTTTTATTTTTTATAATACGCTCCCCCTCTGGAGATTGTATAACTACCTTGTTGATTAGTGAATCAATGTCATCAATAATGCCTGTTTTATTAGGAATTTCAATAAATTGGAGTATTGGAGGAACTGTCAATGAAGCCTCTTTTCTTTCAGCCTCTAACTGCTTCTCTGTTTTTAGTATCTTGAATGTATAAGGGGCAATAACATCTCTTGATGCAATATCACCTTTTCTTAATAGAACTGCTTTCCTTTCATATGGGTATAGAATGTTAAAGATTATGAGCAGTAAAAACAGAAAGAGTAGATGGGTTTTATTTATCCTTCCCATCTTCATATTTCTTATAGGCTCGGACGATTTTTTCGACAGCAGGGTGTCTCACTACATCATGGGCATTAAGATATACAAATGAGACTCCTTCAATATCCTTCAGGATATATTGTATTTCAACGAGTCCTGAAGTTTTACTGGGAGATAGATCTATCTGAGTAATATCACCGGTTATAACCACCCTGGAATCCTCTCCCATTCTCGTAAGAAACATCTTCATCTGAATATGGGTGGTATTCTGCGCTTCATCAAGAATTATAAACGAATCCTTGAGATTCCTACCTCTCATAAAGGCAAGAGGTGCTATCTCTATAATTCCATTATCCATGTAATTATGCATTTTCTTTTGTGGTAACATCTCATAAATCGCATCATATAGGGGTCTAAGATAGGGTTTCACCTTTTCTTCATAATCTCCAGGAAGGAAGCCAAGGCTTTCCCCAGCTTCCACAGCAGGTCTTGCGAGTATTATCCTCAAAACCTCTCCTGACAAAAGGGCAGAGATGGCAGAAGCTACAGCTAAGTAGGTTTTGCCTGTGCCAGCGGGTCCAATTGCAATAGTCACTATATGTTTTTCTATTGCATCAAGATATCTGGTCTGATTGGCAGTTCTTGGCTTTATAACTTTATCTGGAAGTACTATAATATTTTCGTTGTCCTTCTTTGCATAAAGGTAATATTCGATGTCTTTTGTAGTCAGTCTACCTCCATTCTCCAAGACCTTGGTAAGTTCTTCAATCAGACTTACTGATTTATGCACTCTCTCTTTCTGCCCCTTTATGGTCAACTGAGGACCCCGAGCAGTAATTCGAACCCCAAGACGCTCTTGAAGAAAAGCTAAGTTCTCATCCCTGACACCTAATAACGCAATAGGAGAGATATTTTTTATTGTAAGTGATTGTTCAAACACAAGCTTAAAGTATAATTAGCCCCCTTACTCATAAAGGAATAAGAGGGCTGATTTATTTTTTAAAGGGAAAATAATGTTATGGACGAGGAATAAAGAGCTTCCAACCAGGGTATATTAGATCAGGATCCTTTATCTTATCCCTGTTGGCTTTAAAGATTTCAGTCCAACGAGCAAAATTTCCATGTCCATAGACTTCTTTACTTTCAGCAATCTTAGAGAGCCAATCTCCCCCCCTTACAACATAATAGGACATCTCCTCTAATTTATTTTCGAGTTCTGCTTTTTTCATTTCCAAGGCTGTTATCACATCGTCCATAGTGGAAATTTCCCCCTTTAGATCTCTTATCTCACTGTTCAGGTCTTGAAGCTGAGTCTGAAGGTCTTGCTCCTCTTGGGTGTATTTCATTATCAACTCATCTGCTTGCTCAGGTGTTAACTTTTCGCCCTCCTGCCCAACAAGTGTGAATCCGATAAAAAGCACTAATATTATCAGAAAATATCTTTTCATCATACCCCCTATCTTAACTTTTCCTCTAATTCAGAGATACCTTCTTTCAACTCAGCAATCCTTTCCTCTTTCACCCTCTTCTCATCCATCAAATTAACCTTCTCTTTCTGTGCGTCCTTTACGTCACTTTTCAATGCTGCAACTGCTTCTTTCCTCGCCTGTAGTTCATCAAGTTGCTCTTGTGATGCATACTTGGTACAACCTGCCATCAGAGCAAATATTGCAATCGCCAGTATGAGTTTTTTCATAAACAGCCTCCTTTGTTTTACAAGTTCAACAATTACTATAAACAGTTTTTTTTCTTTGTCAAGTATTTTTATAGCTCCGAGGGGAATCGAACCCCTATCTTCACCTTGAAAGAGTGATGTCCTCACCATTAGACGACGGAGCCACATTCGACCAGTAAGATAACGGGGCATAATAATTTGTCAAGGGTGCTTGTTATCACCCACCTTCCATTTTTCTCTCGTAAATGGCGTAAAGTAAATTAGTTAATGGTTGAGTAGAAAAATAGTTAAATGGTTTTGTAATGATATGTTTGATAGCGGGGCTAACAACTCAACAATTCAACTACTCAACTATTCAACTTTTTACTGTCTCCGGTTCTTCCATCGAGTAGAATACTATTGATTTCCAAGTTAATAAAGAACCTTTAACAGAAAAAGTCCATTGGGAGGAGCAACAGGAAACCTTCTTAATCTACCGGAAATTACTCCCTCAACATCCCCTAATGGTAAATTCTCTTTACCTACTGCAAGGAGTAGCCCAACAATTCCAAGAACCAATCTTCTTAAGAAATGATCTGCCTCAACTGTTATATAAATAGTATTTCCTTCTTTTGTAATATCGATATCCTTTATATTACATATACCTTTATCCTTGGTTGCAAGATGAGAAAATTCTCTTTCTCCAATGATTTTTTTAGCAGCTTCCTTCATTAAAGAAAGTTTTAATTCTTCTTTTACCTGCTGGAAGTAACGACGGCGAAAGACAGATTTTCCATTATAAATCTGATATTGATAGATTCTCGATTTTGCACTGAAGCGTGCATGAAAATCGGAAGATACCTCAAGGCATTGCTTTATCAACACATCAGATCCGACGTTCCCATTCATTGCATTGTTCAACTCGTGGGGAGTGAATTTCTCCGGAACATTAAGAGACGCAACCTGTCCATATGCATGGACTCCTCTATCCGTCCTTCCTGCACCCTCTATTCGTATCTGTTCCCTATAGACTATCCTTAGAGCTTGTTCTAACTCCCCTTGAACAGTACGCTTTTGAGGCTGAATTTGCCACCCGTAAAAATCTGTTCCATCATACTCAATAACAAGCTTTATTCTCTGCATGTTAGTAGATTGTAAGCTAGGGAGAATTATTGTCAAGACTCACTCCTCCCTTGACCACTTGAAATTTAGACACAGATATTAACTAAGAAAAAACACTACTCCTTACCCAAAATTTAACCACAGATTTACACAGATAAAAAACAAAATATTATATACTAAGAGTTTGTTGTTTTTCCTACTCAACTACTCAACTATTCAAATATTAACTCTCTTTGACTCCAGATTGTTAACTGGTGACTCTCGACTAATTATCCCTTGAACCCTTTTATTATTAAATCAGTCACAATCAGTGTAGATCAGTGTCTAACAAATGGCTGTGGTGAGGGAAGTAATAAAACATATGTATTCATCAGTAGAGAACCGTGGCTGAGGAATAGGTGGTGAGAATGGGGATTGAAAAATCTGTATTATTCAGTGAAAATCAGTGTCAAAAAAGAAATTAGTTAAATGGTTTAAATAGTCAAATGGTTAATTAGAGAATATGAGAATTTGGAATTAAACTAATTAACTTTTCTCCTGTCTTCGGTCATTTCACACTAGAACCACTATTAAAATAGGGACTATGGAATATGTAAGTAATAGGTAGTCTCGAACCCCAAATCGATACGCTCTAAGGGAGGCTCTGCTTCCTCCTGGTTCATATGCCTTTGCATGAAGGGCAAGGGCCAGTTGGTCAGCTCTTTTAAGTGCAGAATTGACTATAGGAAACAGTATGGTGAAGAATTCTCTACTTAGCTTCAAAGGTGCACCCCTCGCCTTTTGAGCCATAACAATCCTTTTCCCTTCCTTTATCAAAAATGGAATAAATCGTAATATTAAAATAATAATCATCGGAATTTCTTTCGCTGTTTTAGACCGTAAACGGCGGAAAAGACCAGATAGACTCTCCGAGAGGTCTATTGGGGAAGTGGTGAGTCCGAAAAGCATTGTTGCAGCTATAATCAATATAAGTCTTACAGCAAAGATCATTCCATTTTTTAATCCTTCCAGTGTGCCGGACAATAAACCAAATTCAAATATTATTTCACCTGGTGTCAAGAAAAAATGGAATAAGATCGTTAGAGCAAATAATATTATGAATGGTGCAAATCCTTTTATTAATTTAAAAGGGGGTAATTTCGTAAAGAAGAAAGGCAATAAAATTAAAATCCCAAGAATACCATAGGAAAGGAAAGACGCTTTAAAAAGAACAGTTACAATGAATATAAAGGTAAAGACTAATTTAGCTCTAGGATCTAGAGAATGGACGATTGATCTTTTAGGATAGTACGCAAGAATCACTTGGAAAGAACAGCTTTAAGGAACCCTATAAAAAGTGGGGCGGGATCTTCAAGTCGAGACTTAAATTCAGGATGTGCCTGCGTCGCAACAAAAAATGGATGGTCGTCTAACTCCATAAACTCCATAAGTGGTTCCCCAACTAAAGGCTTATGGATTCCACTGAATATAACACCTTGCTTTTCAAACTCTTTGATGTAGATAGGGTTGACCTCATAACGGTGCCGATGACGTTCAAGGATCACGGGTTCTTTCTTATTAAGGATTCCCAACCTAAAATCTTCTTTAATTTTCTTCACACTTACACTATCCCCCTTTAACCTACCAGTTTTCTTATACCACTTAAAGACTCTGGAATCCCTTTTCAAATTCGCAGCATATGCCCCCAATCGCATCGTTGCACCATACTGCTTCTTAGCAAGGATTCCTTTCTGTTCTGCAAGGTAATCAATTACAGGGTAATTAGTGTCAGGATCAAACTCTGATGAATTCGCTCCTTCTAAGCCTATAACATTTCTTGAATATTCAACTAGAGCAAGTTGCATGCCCAGGCATAACCCAAGAAAGGGAATTTTGTTCTCCCGTGCGTACTGGATTGACTCTATCTTTCCTTCTATACCTGAATCTCCAAAACCACCAGGAACAATTATTCCTTCAACATCATTAAGACAGTCAGTTCCACCTTCTTCTATTTCCTTAGCATCAATCCATTTAATATCAAGACCCACTTGTTCCCATGCTCCCGCATGCTCCAGGGCCTGACTTACAGAAATGTAGGAATCTCTCAGAGAAAATTCTCCAATATCAAGGTATTTACATACCATAGCAATTCTTACACGTTTTTTTGGATTAGTAATTCCCTTCGTAAGCTTTATCCAATTACTCCAGTCAGGCCTTTTCTTTGGAGAAAGATTCAACCTCTTTAAAAGTTTACTTCCTAGGCCCTCACGCTCGAAATTTAAAGGTACTTCATACACACATTCTACATCTGGAGCAGATATCACATAATCTGCTTCAATATTCGCGTAAATTTCAATCTTACTTTTCCTTACACGGTCGAGTGGTGTCTTTGCCCTACAAAGAATGATATCCGGAAATATAGCATGTTCTGACAACTGCCTTATTGCCTGCTGAGCAGGTTTCGTTTTCATCTCTTTTATATGGGAAGGAATGGGTAAATACGTAAGCATTACAACTGCCACATTATCTTTACCCTTTATACGAGACAGACTTTTAGTAGCAAAGAGATATGGGATGTTCTCATAGTCTCCGATAGTTCCTCCAATTTCTACAACTGTTATCTCAAAACTTTTAGCTGCCTCCTCTACTCTCCTTATGATTTCTTGTGGTATATGAGGAATGAACTGGACGGTCTTACCCAGATATTCTCCTGCTCTTTCTCTATCAATAACCTCCTTGTACACCTGTCCTGTTGTTATATTATTACATTTTGGAATATTGCACGCGAGAAAGCGTTCATAGCTTCCAAGGTCTTGATCTATTTCTCCGCCATCATCAGTAACCCATACCTCTCCATGTTCCGTTGGGCGAAGAGTTCCTGCATCATAATTTATATAAGGGTCGATCTTTACAGCTGTTACTCTGAATCCGTAGTTTTTCATTATCCTTGCTATAGATGCTGTAGCCACCCCCTTTCCAACGCCACTTAAAACTCCACCAACCACAATAATATATTTAGTTTCCATTTCTTATGGAATCTTGTTTTTCCCTTTTCTATAATAGAGCAACTTTAATCCTCATTCTCTACAGCTGCTTCCCCTTCTTTATCTTCTTTTTGCTCCTTGGCTTCCTCAATCTTTTTATGTTGTTCTAAAACATACTCCCTCTCTGAAAGCACGATATTTCTTCTCTTCTCGTCAATTTCTATAATTTTTAGTTTTAATTTCTCACCCAATGAATATCGTTCCTCTGGTTTTCGCATCTTCTTCTTTATTAGATGCGAGAAGGGAACAAAACCCCGCAGACCTTTACCAAGAGAGACTATCACACCTCTTGGAAGTAATTCGTAGATCTTACCAATAACATTGCTATCCACAGGGTATTCTTCGATAAAGATATTCAAGGGATCTTCTTCGAGTTGCCTTAAGCCCAACGAAATTCGCCTCTCAGAGGGATCGACTGTTAAAACCTTACATTCGATCATCTTTCCCTTATCAAGTACGTCCTTTGGATGTCCAATCCTACGTGTCCAAGAAATATCAGAGATATGAAGGAGCCCCTCCACCCCCTCTTCAAGTTGAATGAAAGCGCCAAATGAAGTTAGGTTAACGACTTTTCCCTTTACAACTGAATCTACGGGATACTTCTTCTCCACGTCCTCCCATGGATCTGGAACCACCTGACGAAGTCCTAAAGAAATTTTACGGGATTTTTCATCCACCTCTAAAACTATTGCCTGCACCTTTTCACCTACCTTCATCACCTCAGATGGATGTTTTATATGCCTTGTCCATGACATCTCAGAGACATGTACAAGTCCCTCGATACCTGGTTCGAGTTCCAGAAAGGCTCCATAGTCGGTAAGCGAGACCACTTTCCCTTCGACCTGGTCTCCCATCTTATATTTCTTATCTATACTCTCCCAGGGGTCGGGTTTTAACTGCTTTAATCCAAGAGAAACCCTCCTGGCCTTTTTATCAACTTTTATAACATTCACTTCCACTTCATCGCCTATTGAGAGCATTTCAGACGGATGATTGACTCTACCCCAGGACATATCAGTTATATGAAGGAGTCCATCTATACCTCCAAGATCGATAAAGGCACCAAATTCAGTTATATTCTTGACAATACCTTTTACTTTCTTGCCTTCTTCAATCTTATCAAAGAACTCTTCAACCTTGGCCTTTTGTTTCTCCTCAAGGAGAATCCGCCTTGAGACCACAATATTACGTCTCTTAAAGTTTACTTTGATAACCTGCACATCAAATTTACTACCAACCTCAGCGTCTACTTCTCTAGCGGGTTTAATATCAATCTGGGAACCAGGAAGAAACGCCTCTGTTCCATAAACTTTAACCATAAGGCCACCTTTAACCCTTTGAACAACCTCTGCTTCAACAGGAATTCTTTCATTATAGGCTTCCTGAACTTCTTCCCAAACCTTGAAGAAATCTGCTTTCCTTTTTGAAATTGTAGCAAGACCCTGGGCACCTCCTATATCATCCAGATAGACATCCACCTTATCACCTATCGAAATTTCGCCAATTGAGTCAAAATCTTCCGCACGTATAACACCTTCTGATTTCAAGCCAACATTAACTAAAACTTCATTCTCAGTAATCTTGACTACCTTTCCTTCCACCAAACCCTTCTTAGGACTCGTATTTTCAACATACTCATCAAGCAATTCTTTTGCTTCAGAATCACTTATTGGTTCAATCACAGAGTTTAAGTCTTCGTTCATGTAGCGCTTCCTCCTTTTTTAGCAATTAGATTTAGTTTGTTAATAACTTCCTTTATTATCCAATTAGGTGTAGAAGCTCCTGCTGTTACGCCAACTTTGCTTTTCCCCTTAAACCAATCTTCGTTAACATCCTGAACTTCCTCTATATGATATGTTTCACACCCTTCCGTTCTCGCTATTTCAGCTAATCTTGAAGTATTAGCACTCTTTTTTCCTCCAATAACAATCACAAGGTCTGCCATCCTGGCAATTTCCGCTACTTCCTTCTGCCTTCTATCTGTAACCTCACAAATTGTATTAAATACCTTCAGTTCTTTTACCATAGGTAATAATTTAATTATGACATTCTCAAGAGCCTTCATAGTTTGAGTAGTTTGTGCAACCAAACCAATCCTATCTTTATCTTTGATTCCTACATTTTCATCTGCATTTATCACTTTAATTTTACCACCGGTATAACCTACGATTCCATGTACTTCAGGATGTTCCTTCTCTCCAACCACAAAGGCCTCATAACCTTCCTTAATAAGTTCCATTGCTTTCTCTTGAACTCGTTTGACAAGCGGACAAGTAGCATCAATCGATTGAAATCCCCTATCCTTAATTTCCTTCTGGACCTTGGGAGATACTCCATGTGAACTAATGACGACATAGCCACTATCAACTTCATCGAGGTCAGCTACAGGCACTATTCCTTCCTCCTTTAACTTATCTACAACCTGAGGATTATGTATAATAGAGCCAAGTGTATAGACATTCCTCTTTGTTTCCTTTCTTTTAGTCCTTGCAAGTTTTATCGCTCTTTTTACTCCAAAGCAGAAACCCATATCTTGTGCAATTAAAACCTCCATCAGCCTAACTTCTTCACTTCCTCAAGTATTCTATCAGATAGTTTCTGAGCATCTTTTAAGTTTTTTACTTTATTCTCTGGATAGATAGGGATCCCAAATTTCACTCGGAGTGGGGTGCGACGGAAGAAATGTTTTATCATTGACTCATAGGTTCCCTCAATAAGAGTGGGAATCACAGGAACATTTGTCCTTATTGAAAGAAAGCCCACTCCTGGTTGGGCTTTCAAGTATTCATGTGTTTTTGAGCGAGTCCCCTCCGGGAAAACCATTATTGCCTTACCATCCTTAAGTAGATTAATAAATCTTCTCATTGTTCCTATTCCGGGATTTTCTAGATCAACTGGGATTACATTTAAACTCTTAAGAAACCAGGTAGCCACTTTTGATATAAAGAGACCCGATTTTGCTAAATAATAGATCTCACGACTATCAACACAGCCGCCTACCAATAACGGATCATAGTTTGAACGATGATTGGGAGCAATAATAACTGGACCCTCTTTAGGCACATTTGAAACATCTTCTCCTTTCAGACCAAATAGGATCTTAAAAAGGAAATACAGAAGAGCCCTGCTGATCTTATATTGAAGCGGTGCTTTCATTTAGCTGTTCAATTCTATTTATAACCCATTCAACCTGTTCGTTTACAGAAAGATAAGTGGTATCAAGCAGAAGAGCATCTGGTGCTCTTTTAAGAGGACTCTCCGATCTTGTGAAATCATGGTAATCCCTGCGCTGGAGATCATTCTTTATTTCTCCTATATCTTTAAACCCAACTTTTTGTTTCTTTCTTCTTCTTGCTCGTACGGGGAGTTCTGCATCCATATATATTTTGAGATTAGCGTAAGGAAATACAACTGTCCCTATATCTCTTCCTTCCACAACAATATTTTTATTTCTGGCTATTTTTCTTTGAAATTTTACCAACCATTTTCGAACTTCTTTCATCTTTGATATCGGTGTAACCAACTTATCGATTTCATCTGTTCTTAGACAATCAGTCACATCCTCGCTATTAACAAAAGTCCTCTGTCCATCCTCTGAGTTTTTAACGTCTAGTTTCAAACCTTTTAATACCTGAATAACTCCTCTAACCTCTTCAGGATTCTTACCACATTCCAATACTGCATAAGTTATTGCTCTATACGTTGCACCTGTATCCAAATAAAACCAACCAAGACGTTCTGCTATTTTTCTTGCAGTAGTAGTCTTTCCGGATCCTGAAGTTCCATCAATCGCCAATATAAAACTCATATATATTATATTATTATAGAGGAAATTTTCAAGGGGGCAAGGGTATTTTATAAAAAATAGCGGGGGTGGGATTCGAACCCACGACCTTTGGGTTATGAGCCCAACGAGCTACCTGCCTGCTCCACCCCGCGCCACTTTAAGTATAATATTGCTAATGGATTTGTCAAGACCTTCTAATCCTTAACTTCTCTTCTCCCCTCAAGTGCCCTTAGGAGTGTTACGTCATCTGCAAATTCAAGGTCAGTCCCAACAGGAATACCCTGGGCGATTCTACTTATACTTAAATCAAAGGGTTTAAGAGTTTCCTGGAGATACATAGCAGTGGCTTCACCCTCTGTCGTTGGGTTCGTAGCAATAATAACCTCATTGATCTTATCATTTCTCACTCGCAGTACTAGTGAATCAATCGTTATATCTTCAGGACCTCTATTATCAAGAGGTGAAATAAGACCACCCAACACATGATATAATCCATCATAAATCCCTGCTCGTTCTATTGCAAAGACATCCATTGGTTTTTCAACCACACATATTGTAGATTTATCCCTTTCAGGAGAAGAACATATCGAACACGGATCCTCAACAGTAATATTGCCACATACACTACAGAATTTAATTGAAGTGAGAACCTGCTCAACAGAATCAGCGATTTTCTTTCCCTCCGCCGGATTTGAAAGAAGGTAGAATGCTATTCTCTCAGCGGATTTTTTGCCTATACCCGGAAGAAACTGAAGAGCTTCAGCAAAACGGACAAACACTTTAGGGGGTCTCACGCTATTATATCTCCCAATCCCCCTAGAGGTAAATTTCCTATATAATACTCAATCTTTTTCTGCCACAATGCTTTTACTTTTTCCCTACTTTCATTTATAGCCGCAATGATAAGATCTTCAATTAACTGCTTATCTTTCTCATTGAAAAGATCGTCCTCTATCTCCAAGTTTGTGACGCTACCAAATCCATCAACTTCTACTTTTACCATCCCTCCACCGCTCTCTACAACGAGCCTCTCCTGCTGGAGGTCCTTCTTTATCTGTTCAACTTTATCCTTAATTCCCTTGTAATCAAGCATATTCTTCAGCATTAAATATCTCCTTTATCTTTTTTACCATTGGATCATGTTTGATCGTTTCCTCCAATGACCCAGCAGATGTAACTATATTAATCTCTATATCGGATCCTAAAATCTCCCTACAGGCTTCCTTTAACAGATGTATATCCTCTTTTAGGTGCTCTTTGTGGGCCTCTGGGACATTTAATCTCAAGGAATTACTGGTAAACGAAACGGGCGCTGCTTCTCTTAAAAAACTTTTGAAGAAGTTATTACCATCAGTGTTATTAATGGTTTCTATTATCTTTCCCCATAATTCCGTCACATCTTTTTGAGCTTCTTTGTTGACTCTTTGTGGCTTTCCCTCTTGCTCCTTATAAGGTTCATCTTCAACAATGCGAGGTTCAGATATTTCTTTAATTAACGTATTGATATCGGCAAGATCGGGTATTCTTGCCATCCTGAGCATTGATAGTTCAAGAAACCCCTGCGAATAGGGAACCGCTCTTATATCTTTTTCCATATCTGTGGAAAGGCTAAACACGGCTGTTAAGAACTCAGTAGATACGCTCTTTGCAAGTTTTTTTAAATCTTCATCGATTTCCACTGAGGTGGGATATGGAACATCAAGGTTATAGAGCAACAGTCTCTGTAAAAAATGCAACCAGCCGTAGACAAATTCTCTAATGTCATAACCCTTCTGAACGACATTCTCAACTCCTTCGATGATAGCTTTTTCACCCCTGGCTGATATTCCCTCAAATAATTTCATATAAACTTTATCACCAACAAATCCAAACACCTCTTTTACATCGTTAGTTGTTATTCGCCCTTCTGAATATGATGTTAACTGATCAAGCATTCCTTCAGCATCCCTAATAGAGCCTTCTGCTCTGGTCGCGATCAACCTTAGTGATTCTTCATCAACATCTATAGACTCCAATTTAGCCAATAAATTTAACTTGGTGAAAATCTCTTTTTCGGTAAGCATTCTGAAATCAAATCTCTGACAACGGGAGAGAACAGTTTTGGGAACCTTCTGCGGTTCAGTAGTTGCCAAGATAAAAACTACATGAGAGGGAGGTTCCTCCAGGGTCTTAAGGAGAGCATTGAATGCCTCCTTCGTAAGCATATGAACCTCGTCAATTATATAGACCTTATACCTTGCAGAAGAAGGATTATATGCAATTGCCTCTCTTAGACCTCTTATTTCATCAATGCCCCTGTTAGAAGCTCCATCAATTTCTATAACATCTACTGCACTTCCCTTTGTGATAGCTTTGCAGGTTTCACACTCATTACAGGGATTCTCCACCACACCCTTTTCGCAATTCAGAGCCTTGGCCAGGATACGCGCAACAGATGTCTTTCCTACCCCTCTTGGTCCCGCAAATAGATAAGAATGTCCTACTCTTCCGTTCTTCAGGGCAGACATTAAGGTCTGGGTTACATGCTTCTGACCCACCACCTCATCAAAATCCTGTGGTCTGTATTTCCGCGTTAACACCAAATATCCCATAATAATTTCTACCAGTCGTACAGCTTGCTTTGCAAATCTTCCCTTATCGGTACGACCGAAGAAAAGCTCCATTTAGGCAACCCTCCATCAGGAATGAAATCCTCTTACCGCTGCTGCCTTCCGGATCTGACGGGGTTTAAGGTACACTCCTATGAAGGACCCAAATTTCATCACCTTCTCCTGAAGCCCATAATAAAAAACGATAAGCTTGTGCAAGCATTCGGCCCTGCTATAGCGGATTACAGGTATAGGGCACCGCTAACTCCCCGCTTAGTACGACTGGCAATCTTATATTAAAATCGGAACGAGATTATGTCAAGGGGATAGTATAATGCAAAATGAAGAATGAAAAATTTAAAATGTAAAATATACAATACCCAATCACTTCTAACCATGGATAAATGTAGATTTAATAAATATATTTATATTTGTGTATAGTGATAATAAACAAAGATAACATTTTTCTGTCTTGACATAATATAAATACTATTTATCAATGAGAAATGTTCAAACTCATAAAATTGGAAGAAGTAGATTCCACAAATGAATGGGTAAAAAGAAACAAAGATAAACTTCCTGACCTTGATGGTGTAATTGCAAAGGTCCAAACACAAGGTAAAGGTAGGGGTAAAAATAAATGGTTTTCACCTCCTGGTGGTCTGTGGCTCTCGATAATTGTAAGGGAGTTTTCCAATAACAAGGGTGCACTTTCTCTCCTTAGTTCCGTTGCTATAGCAGAAGCACTGGAAAATTATGGGCTTAATGTGGAACTCAAATGGCCGAACGATATTATGGTTTCTTCAAAGAAAATGGGTGGAATTCTTATAGAAAAAATAAATAAGTTCTTCATTATTGGCATTGGACTTAATCTAAACGTAGAACCTTCGGATTTTCTCGATTCACTACAAGGTAAAATGACATCATCAAGGAAAGTCTTAAAAAGAAGCCTCCCGATCGAGGAGATTGGATTAGAAATAATGAAGAATATAGAAAAAGGAAGAGAAGAATTTGACCGGATATATGCAAGATACCTTGGACTAAATCAGGATTTAGGTCGAAAAGTTAAGCTGGTGAGTTCTAAAAAAACAGTAACCGGTCGGGTGATATTAATCGAGAATGACTGCGGAATTCGCATAAATTGCGGCGATGTCGAAAGTACCTTTTACTCAGGAAGCCTCGTTTATATTTAGTTAATAGTCAATTAGTTCATTAGTTAATTAGTCTCACCCATCATCATCGATAACTACACATTTCTTTCTTTAATTATATACCTAATTAACTACTTGACTAATTTCCTATTCAACTGTTCCTTAAAGCAGAAATTTTCCTCCCTCAAAGATTATCTCTCCATCGGCTATTACCCTTCCCTCTTCTCTTAAATCAAGTATCATATCCCAATGGAGAGCTGATTCGTTCTTCCCCCCACACTCTGGATAAGCAGCACCAAGAGCCATATGCATCGTTCCACCTATCTTCTCATCAAAAAGTATATTCTTGGTGAATCTTTGAATTTCGCTATTAAGACCAAATGCAAATTCCCCCACATACCTTGCGCCCTTATCCATATCAATCATTGCCTTTAAGAATTCCTCACCTTTAAAGGCGCTGGCATTCACTACCTCCCCATCTTTAAACTCAAGGCTTACGCCTATAACCTCTCTATTATTATAGATTGCAGGAAAACTAAAGCTAATTTTTCCATTAACAGATTCTTTTATCGGAGCAGTAAATACCTCCCCACTCGGCATATTGTGCTTCCCGTCGGAATTTATCCATTTCCTTCCGTCCGTTTTGAGGTGTAAACTGGTTCCTGGACCCTCAATATGAAAAAACCTTTTCTCTTCCAGCATCTTAACATATCTCTCCTGCTCTTTCGAAAGTTTCTTCCATTCGCCTACTGGGTCCTCTTTATCTGCAAAACATGCTCCAAAGACGAAGTCTTCGTATTCTGAAAGTGACATATCAGACTCCTGTGCACCCGAATGGGTCGGGAATTGAGTCAATGTCCACTGCAATTCTCCTTTTGCTGAACGCTCCATCTGCGTTTTCATTAAAGGAGTCATGGCTTTCCTATTGGTTGAAATTATTTCTGGTGAGATATTGCTCAAGGATTTTGTATTCCATCCACCCCTGATGTATATTAAGATGTCCGCGTTTTCAACAATATATTTCCTCACATCTGATATATATTCTAACTGTCCCTTAGAAGCATTCTTATAGAATATCTCCGCAATCCCTTCTATATCAACTTTAACCTCTGGATGTGCACCTTTTTCAAGCACTCTCTTATAGACTGCTTTTATCAGAGGAGCAGAGAGTTCTGTTCCGTTTATAAAAACGAAGTTGCCCTTTTTGATATCAACGGAATAATTGGTTACGATAGCTGCAAGATTCTCTATTCTACAATCAATCATATAAACTTCTTTTTTAGGTGTTTTGTCTCGTTAAAAAGATCCATATAATACATGGTTCCGTCATAAACAATCCGGCTGTAAGAAGCAGTAGCCATTCTTATTTTCCAATAATAGGGAGATTTTATCTCGAGAACTTTTGCAATAAGGGGTTTAAGAACTGCTCTATGTGTCACGATACAGATGCCCCTACCACGATATTCCTCTACTCTTTTCTGAAGTGATTCATACGCCCGTCTTTGAACCTTTGAGAGAGGTTCAAAACCTGGGAAAATGAGGTTTTCAGGTTTAGTCATCCATATACGCCATTCCTGTGGCAAATTCTTTTTCACCCAATCCTGTGATTTTCCCTCCCAATCCCCAAGGGATATATTGATAAATCCCATATCGATTTCTGGAGTGATTCCACACTCTTTTCCTATATATTTCGCTGTCTTCTTTGCTCTTATTAAAGGGGATGTAAATATTGCAGATAAATCCCATTCCTTTGCTATCTTTGCTAGGGCTTTAGCTTGTTGTTCCCCTTCCGCTGTCAGGGGAAAATCATGCCTCCCTCTCATTCTATTCTCTTTGTTCCCCTTACTCTGCCCATGTCGAACCAGATAGATTACCGTTTCCAGCATGCCTCAAACCTATTAAAAAGATAGTCTTTGTCAAGTACGAGCAGTTAATAAGCATGATCTTCCCTTAAAATGGTTGAATTTTATAGGATTAAATAACTCCAATAATTTCATTGACTTTATTCACATCCGATTTATTTTATAAAAAAAGGAGGTAGAGTATGCGGAACTTCATTCGTCTATTAATAATCCCCATAATCCTGTTTAACTGTGCTGGAAAAGGCGAAGAAAAGTCAAAAAAAAAGGAGTTTTTAAAAATGCAAATAGAATCTCCTGCATTCAAAAATGGAGAAAACATACCAGTAAAATACACATGCGATGGCGAGGATGTATCTCCAGAAATCGTGTGGAAAGAAATCCCCGAAGGAGTAAAATCCCTTGCTCTAATATGTGACGATCCTGATGCTCCTATGAAAACATGGGTTCACTGGGTGATTTATAACATCCCGCCAGAGTCAGAGCGACTAACCGAGGGTATAAAACCAGTAAAGACTCTGGAAAATGAAGCAATGCAGGGTAAGAATGACTTCAGGAAGATAGGTTATGGAGGACCCTGCCCTCCTCGAGGAACACTTCATCACTTCCATTTCAAACTATATGGGTTGGATATAATGTTAGATTCAAAAACAGGTATTACAAAAAAGGAATTACTTAAAAAGATGGAAGGCCATGTTATCGCAACCGGGGAGATAATAGGGATATATAAGAGGAAGTAACAGCTATCAGTTAGTCTACAGCCATTAGTCTCAAGTCATTAGTCAAGATTTATTAACTAATCTAAAAGGAATATTTAAAATTTGAAAGCATAAAAAGTATTTAACTTTAATATGGAGGGATTCTAAAAATTTTAAGTAGACTATTGACTGGTGACTATAGACTTAAGACTATTGTAGCGAAGCTACTAGGGAAGAAGTGTTCGTATGGTTCCTCTCTCTAACTTAACTTCCGGAAGTTTCTTTAATTGCAGATTGATATTGTAATCCCAATTATCACCAAAGGTATTGTATGACATACTCAATTCCCAGCAATGTAAATCTCGTGTAAATCCTATTCTACTGCTTGTCACTGTATTTTTTTCAAAATCATAATGAGTGAATATATTAACCTTCCATTTGGGAGTAACGTAGAACTTTATACCAAAATCTGCCTGTTGAATCCTTCTATCCTGAGTGAATCTTATCCGGTGTGTCATTGATATATCAAGTGGCTCGTCTCCAAAATGGGTCCCATATCCAAAATCAGTTGTGACTGTCTTCTCTCCAAACTCTTTAGTATATAAATCATAAGAAGTAGAATATGTTTGACGAAAATACTCACCAATCCAGAAGTTACCAGACAGGGAAACAGATGAGAATCTGTCTTTCTTGGGCTGATAACTCGTATTAAAAGAGAGGGAAGCAAAATCATATTTGTTTTCTCCGATTTTACACTGAAAGAGATTACTTAAACTCACTCCAAGCGATTTTCGACCCATAGGGCGTGAAAATCCAGGGAGAGGAATAACCTCAAAACTATCCGGTTCTGGGGCATATCCAAAAGAAACAGAAGGTGTAATTACGTGTCTAAATCTTGCGATGGAACCGATACCAAAGATTGAGAGTCCGTATAATCTTGTTTTGATCGCAACACTTGAATTCCAGTGTCTGATGGAAATATCTTCTCTTTCGTAATAATCATCTCTTGCTAAAAAGTTACCATTTACATTGAATACTGCGAGATTAAATCCCATGTTCGCATTTCCCTGTATACCCGTTCCCCAGTGTTCAGTCTCATCCCTTATGTATTTTGATGAACCCTTAAGATTTACCATCCCAACTTTTATCCTGGGAAAGGTAATATTAATCGATGGCCATTTTTCTCTCAATACCCCAGTACTTACATTCTCTCGATAGTCTACCATACCATATATCCCGAAACCTTTAATTTTTCCTGCTATATTCCCTCCATAGGAAAGATCTCTGATTAGTTTTTCAACCTCACCTGTTTCATAATCTGAAAAGTATTTATTATCAGAAGCGATGTTTGAATATATATTCAAATTGATACCTTCAGGCAGCCTGGTTTGATTATTAATTTTTAGTGTCCAGCGTTCTCCACCACCTTCTCGTTCTTTAATATAACTGCCAGAGAGGTTTCCTTCTCCATAGGGAAATAGCTTCCATCTTGCATTTATATGAGTTTTTATCCCCCTTCTTGTATAGTAATCCATCGAAATAATAGCATCAGCATAAGGGCCAAGAGTCTGATACCACCCGATATCCTCTATATATTTTCCCCCGTAAGATGAAGAGCCAAATAAAGGAGTGATAATCCCGGAAGAACGTTCCTTCTTTAAAGGTTGGAACCAAAAAGGAATAAAAAAAAGAGGAATCTTTCTAACCAGAAGAACAACAGGTTCTGCTACGAGATCCTCATCAATATTTACCCTCATATGAGGCGAATAGAACCAGTAATGTGGAGGATCTAATTCGCATGTAGTATAATAACCGTTACTTATCTTTAATACTTTTCCTTCAAGGTAACGTATTTCTTTTCCATAAAATCTCCCCCTTTCCACCTCTGTTTTCGCCTCGTATGCTATTCCAATTTCCTTTTTCACATCATAGGTCATCCTTTTAGCCAGAATGATATTATTACCATCAGTAAAGCGTACCTCTCCTCTAGCATCTAAGAATTTATCCTCAAGATAAAAATGTAGAGTTTCCGCCCATACATGGAGTTCCCCGTACTCGGCTTCTGCTTCACCGTAGATACATACGAGGGCTGAATCTATCTTGAAGACAATTTTAGTGCCTCTATACTCTACAATTTCAGAAGAAAGAGAAGAATTAGAAAAAAGAAAGATAAAGAGGTAAAATATCACTTAGATTCTTCAAGGGCTTTCACTCTTTTGAAGAGTTCTGAAAGTCTCCTGACGTATGCCTCATTTCGCATAACAGTAATCCGGCGGTCAGCAGGATATCCAAAAACCACCTCCCCATCCTTTACGTCCCTCATCACGCCGGACTTTGCAGCTACTGTGGAACCATTCCCGATATTTGTATGATCGGCAATTCCTGCCTGTCCAGCAATAACAGCATTATCCCCCACAGTGCAACTCCCCGCAATACCAACTTGAGCAACAATAATCGTATTAGCTCCTACCTTCACATTATGCGCTATATGGACACTATTATCGATTTTTGTCCCTTTTCCAATAACGGTAGCTCCAATCGTAGAACGATCTATCATACTGCATGCACCAATCTCAACTTCATCTTCTATTATTACATTACCCACCTGTGGTATATGAGTCAACCTCTTTTCTTTTTTGTGATAGCCAAATCCATCAGAACCAATTACCACTCCAGGATAGAGAGTTACGTTTCGTCCGATAATTGTTCTGTCCAGAATAACACAATGGGGATAAATCTTGCTCCCCTCTCCTACTTTCACATCATAGCCAATATATGTGAAAGGAAAGATATCAACTTTGTCTCCAATTTTGGTTCCGTCACTGATAACCGTGTAATCTCCAATAGTCACATATTTCCCGATTTCTACATCTCCAATATGTGTATTTTGACTATTCCCGTGAAATGACTTCACAGGTGTTGGATAGAAATGGTTAAGCACTTTAACCATCGCATCTTTAGGCTCTTTCACTTTAATACAACTCTGGCAAGGGCATTTCTTAAGGGTTCCAGAGACAACAGCAGCAACAGTTATAAGCTTATCCCTGGCTTCCCCAACTATCTTCGGATCAAAGAGAAATACGAGATCTCCAGCTTTTGCGTCATCAATCAGAGAAACACCTCTTACTTCATATTCCCCGTTCCCGAGGACATCGCCATTTATTAGAGCAGCGAGGTCTTTTATCTTCATTTATAATAAGTTACAATCTTTCCTACCACCTTGTCAGGTATGCTGGAACTCAAATTCTGTTCTACGCCAATCTCCACGGTTTCAGTTATTACCACGTCATGTTGTTCTTTGTCTACCAATTTGAATTCGAGGTATATGAGGCCGCCTTCCAACCAGACTCTTCCAATAACAATAAAATCACCATCTGTAATCCGTAGAAGTTGAATGGAGGTCTGAACATCTATATCTTCATCTTTAACTATCCCCAGAGTGCTCCTTGCGTTACTCATTGGTTGGGACTCAATCTCCTTGAATCCACCGGTGTTTTTAATTCCAACGTCAATCAGATTCTTTATCAGTTCTCCGAGATTTCTTGATTTTGCCTCGGAATCCTCCTCCTTGAATTTAAAAACATGATATTCAATCCTTTCAGTAGCCTCAGGTAAAAATTTCCTATTCAGAGACTCGATTATTCTATCCGTTATATCCATTTCCTCATCTGCATAAACCAGAGCACCTGAAGACGTATCAAGGATTATTGAAAAACCTTCCTCTTCACCAATTTTTGTAACTAAAGTGTCTATTTCGCGAAGGAGGGGTTGCATCAATTCCTTGTTTAAAGCCTCAGCTTCTCCATTCTGTCCCCATATACCTTGAATAAACTCCTGATATTCACTTTGCTTTTTCTCAATCTCCTGCACTTTCCTCAACTTCGCATCTTCTGAGAGCATCATACCCTGGGTCTGGAGAGCTTGCTGTAGATTCTCTATCTCCTTTTTTAGTTTTTCACCCCTTTGTTTCCATTCTGACACCTTCTGTTCATATCTCTTTTTTATCTCAGTTGCCCCTTTGTATTCATTGAGTATCCTCTGAGAATCAATATATCCAATCTTGTTCTGCGAAAAAAGAGATAAGGCGGGAAGAATTAGAAGTATCAAATACTTCTTCATTATTTACCTCCTTCTGAACCAGAAATACTTATCGTTATTGTTCCGATATATTCGTTGTCACGCAATTCTCCAGAATACCTTCTATTCTCTATTGCTATCGTGAAAGGAACTCTATTAAGGGATAGAAACATTCCCACTATGAATCGATTACCATCGATATTAAGGTTATAGCCTGAACCATAAATCCTTCCATATCCTATCATGAGAGGACCATATCTACCTGTAAGTAAAGCTAACTTCCGATCAGCAGATAACATTACACTCTTTCCTCTGTCAAGGGAATAGGAAATACCAAAACGAACAGGTTTTTCAAGATTGAACACTTCCCTATCCTCTCCATCTCTCCAGAATTCTAAATTCTGATAAAAACTGTAATATCCACCCACTTTAAATCCTTTCCAGTAATAAAGCAAGCCAACGCCTGCCGAATAACCCCTGAAATACGTAGAGAGTGTATCAAAAATATCACTATATTCCGCAAAGTCGATCTTCCATCTATCTTCAAGTTCTCCGTTTTGAAGATTCAAGTCAAACCCTAGAGAAAACTCTCCGAATGTTTTTTTCAAAAAGAGACTATACTGGTCAAGACCACCTCGCCGCTCGAAATATTCAACATAAGAACCCCACTCATTAGAACAAGGAAACTTTCCTTCAAGTTGTGAATTATACAATAGATTAATCCTCCCACCTATCAAGAAATCATATATGACTGGAAATGTTACTATAACAGAAGAAAGCTTTGCATCAAATTTATTATAGTCATCGGAGGAAAAACGCGCACTAACAGAGATAGAATTCAATGAATCTGCAGTCGCAGGATTTGCAAAGACGTTGCCATTTGATACCGGTGATTCTTGAAGTGCGCTCTCACCAATCCATTCTCCTGGAATATTCTCAGCATATAGAGGATTAGATATAATTAAAAATAGAAAGAACATATAATTCATTTCTTACCTATCTCTGCCCACATAAGTCGGAGTTCACTTTGGAAAAATTTTAAAACATCAATACCCTCCAACTCGTTCTTAGCGCCCAGTGTTACATGGATATAACATTCCGAAAAATCTGACTTGAGAAGTGTCCGTAAATCGAATTCAATGAAACTTGTATCTCCCACAGTATAACACTCAGATGAATATTCATTGCCAGAAGTATCATATGCTATTATATCGAACGCGGGAGGCTCCTCAAGTTTAAAGAGAAGTCCAACTCTTGCAAGATTATCTCTATCAGGGGGTAATGAATCAACGGGTATAAATAGGTGCGGTTTTATAGATATGCCCCTTCCTATTAATAGTGAGTCTTTGAGAAGATTATTATAAGGATTCTTCACTATATAGAGATCTCCCAAACAGTGCAAATTATATGTTGAATCTCCCTGATAGATAATCAGTTTTGGCTCATTCTCTTCTCGTGAAGCAAAGGAATAGAAAGAATCGGAATGGATTGCTATTCCATATTCATTAATCACATTTAAAGATTGGCCATTCAATTTAATCTCTGGGTTTTTAGTATTTACCAAAGAAGTCTGAAGCACAGTGGATGTATTTATGAGCATCCCTATATCTTCCCACTCATACAAGGAATCTTCATACCATTCATCAGTAATTTGATGGAAACACAATCCAAGCTGAGTTGAATCTGATTTTAGCTTAATAGAAACACTATCAAAACTCACTGGAATAGAATCAAATTTAAGGAGAGCGTATGAATCAAAATTGCTCTTTATCCCAGAGAACAAACTATCACCACCACCGGTTGGAACATATAAAGTAGTCGTGTAGAAAGAATCAATCTCAACAATCTCTGTAGAAACGGGAATTGGATTAATCCCATATTCCTTTTGGGAACCGCACCCTGAGATTATAAGGATTGAAATTATCAGTAGGACATACCTATCTGGAAATGCGGTTTCCATTCTCCCCCCTTCTTCTCATCAAGGCCATATCCCAAATCAATCCCAAAGACTCCCATCATTGGCACTTCCATTCTAAACCCAACGCCAAAACCATAGAACAAGTCGGATAATCTTGCCGCCTGAATATCTTTAAAGCAGTTCCCAGCATCAAGGAATATCATACCATAGCTTGTCTTTGAAAAATTATAGCGGAGTTCAAGATTGTTTAAGAAGGCAAAACTACCCCCTATAGCATAATTCCCTGAAAAAGGACCAATATCCCTATCATCATAACCTCTTAGGCCCCACAAACCTATCCCTCCCATAAAAAATCTCTCTGTAAGCGGGACTTCCCCGCCTGGTGAATACCCGTAACCAATCCGGACCCTGTTCATAAGAACAATGCTACCATAAAGGGTATGAAATTTTCTTGCTTCTAATATATTCTTCCAGTAATTTAAAGTACCCCCAAGGGGTCCCCCGGCAAATTTGGTATATACAGAATAATAATTTCCAACACTGGCTGCTATATAAGAATCACGCGAATCATAGATCATTTTGCCGCCGATAGAGCTTTCCCATTTTATTCCCTCCTGAGCTTTTATATACGCAGATGCACCCTCATCCAGAATTTTCAGTTCTGTCCTCTCCAATTTGTAGATTAGCGTTCCTTGAAAATTTCTTTTTGCTGTAAGAAGTCTACCAAGGGAAAAAGACCCCCCTCCTTTGTCTTGCCCAAAGTAACCCCATCTGGTATACAGTTTATAAAGATCAAAACCCACCGATGTAGGAGTATCGAATAACCAGGGTTGTCTATATCCCAGACTCACATTTTGAATAGTATTACTCTTTGTGCCGCCACTTATAGTTCTTTCAAATGAGAGGCTGACCGATTGGCCTGTTCCAAAAATATTCGGAATAGTTGCTCCAACATTACCTGTTAACCCTATACTTTGAGAGAACCCGATGCCTGCAGTAAATTGACCGGTCTGTTTCTCTTTTATCTCAAATATGAGGTTTACTGAATCCATATTACCTGTATTCTCTATATTCAACCCAAGATCCTCAAAGTACCCAAGTCTGTAAACATTCCGCTGACTATCTATAAGTTCCTTCCGTCGGAATAACTCCCCCGGATAGATAGTAAGGTTACGTCGGACAACCTTATCGTACGTCTTGTTATTGCCGATTATATTGATATACTTGATATAAACAGGCGAACCCCTATCTGTATGGAATGTGATCTCAATAAGTGAATCCTTAACAACAGAATACTCGGGAAGTACTGCTGCATAAAGAAATCCATTATCCGTATAATGATTATAGAGTGTCTCCATAGTTTTCTGGATTTTCTCCTCTTCATACCTATCCCCTCTATTCCATTTTATGGTTGTTGAAGCAAAATCTAGATCATCAGTTCCATCAAAATAGGTGTTACCAAAATAGTAAAGTCTTCCTTCAGACACTGCATAATCAATAATAGCTTTATTACCTTCATACGTAACAAAAAAGGTATCCACGGTAGCATCAAGATATCCTTTCTTCCTATAAAGAGCTTCTACCTTATAGGCATCGGTTTTCAACGAATCAATCTTTAAGTCGTTGTTTCTCCAAATCATCCACCATGGTTTTGTTTTGTTAGATAAAACTTTGGAAAGTTCATGATCGGATAGACCTTTATTATTGTCAAAAATGATCTTTTTTACTTTATATTTCTCCCCCTCATCAATGTTATATAAAACCTTCACACCATCCTCCTGTTCTTCTTGCGAGATAGAAACCTCTGTGCCTGAGAACCCCTTTTCTTTATACAGCGTGAGAATTTTTTCCTTTATATTAAATAATTTATAATTCGAAAGGAGCGCAGGAGGGGATAAATCCACTAGTGAAGAGAGGTCTGCATCACTTATTTTTGCATTCCCTTTAAAATCGATGGATTTCAATCGGGAATTTTCCTCAACCTCGATTACGACTTTAATACCAGCACCTTCTCGCTGCGCATCCAATTCAATGTCTCTAAATAAACCTGTTGCATAAAGGTCCTTTATTGCCTTTATTCCCTTATTAAGGGTCAAAATTTCCCCAATTCTTAAACCAGAGGAGTGAACCACAAGAGCAGTATCAACCTCTTTTATCCCTTTTGTTTCAATATCAACGATTACTTCTCCATAGGGAAAAGAAATTAGAAAGAGCAGAATTAGCATAGCAGGGTAAGAATAATGGATTTGTTAACAAAGTCAAGGGGATTGTTCAATGCAAAATGAAGAATGTTCACCCCGTTAGATAATTTCATATCTAACGGGGCAAGAAGTGTAAAATACCCACTCCCCTTTTAATTTCTCGCAAAGTTCGCAAAGAAAAACAATAATTTAATTAGTTTTGTCACTTGAACCCTTTATTTTATAAATATCTGTCTTAATCAGTGATCATCCCGTGAAATATTTTATCCGTATTCGTCCGCTTATAATTTTTTACCGTATTATTTCACGGGGTAAATCAGTGTCAAAAAACACAGGATGAGTTGTGTTAAAAAAACTGTTGATATTTTATCTTATTTCGATATTATAAAACAATGAGTAAAAGACACTCTATTGTTTTTGATGCTATATTCTCAATAATTGTGTTCTGGATACTTCTTCCTTTATTTATTTCCATCATTTCTACCGTGATAGATATCCACTTTGAACTTTCCTGGGACTTCAACCATCTAAGAATATCAATAGGTGCTGTCTTGATTATTGCAGGTACATACATTGCCGTTTGGGCAGCAAATACTATGTACTATATGGGAAAAGGCCTTCCCCTATTCTGTCATCCTCCCAAATATCTTGTTAAATCAGGGCCTTATTCATTCGTCAGGCATCCTCTATATATTGCCTTTTTTTTATACCTCTGTGGTTTAGGATTAATATTATCCCCTTCAATGAGTTATATTGTAAATCCTATATTTCTACTCCTGCTAATGCTATATACAATAAGGGAGCAAAGGTCTCTTTGCAAAAAGTTTGGAAGAGAATATATAGATTATAGAAATTCGGTTCCAGCGGTTATTCCATTGAAAAGTAAGGTAACCCGGGCGCCTGACATGGTAAACCCAATTATAATATTTCTATACCTTGTTGTATCCCTTATACTTAGAAAAATATTCCACCTCAAACTGGAAGGCAAGTTAGATAAAGATCGGGGCCCATATATAATCCTCTCAAATCATCAGTGCTACCTCGACCCCCTGTTCATTGTTGCCGCAGTGTGCATGCCTGTAAGATTTATTACAACAGGTAAGATGTTCGAAAACCCCGTTCTTAAAAAGTTCTTTCTATCCCTTGGCTGCATTCCTATAAAAAGGGGTTCAGGTATAAAAAGCATTATCAAAACAAAGAAGGCTTTAAAAAACGGTGATATAATCGGTATCTTCCCTGAAGCAAGTAGAACCTGGGATGGGAATTTTGTGAATTTTGATATGAGAGTTGTAAAATTTATTAAGAGTCTTGGTTACGCCATAACACTCTTAAGGATAGATGGAGCCCACAATGTCCTTCCAAGATGGTCTAAGGTAATTCACCGAACAGACGTTACTGTCAAGGTTACAGGTAAGATTGAGAATCCAGAAAACTTATCAGAAAAAGAATTAAAGTCCATTATGGAAGAATCTCTTTCTGGCTCAAAGCGTAGCAGCGCACGCTGGGGAATTTTTAACAAATACATTGAAAGAATGTTCTGGATGTGTCCCAAGTGTGGGAATTCCAATGGGGTTAACAGAAAAGGTAAAAGAAGGTTTTACTGTGATAGATGCGAAAGAGAGTGGTATATTGACAACAGAATGAAGATCGTTCCGCTTTTATACAAAAAGATGAAGGAAAAAATTCTCACCTACGGAATAGCTCTACCAGTAAAAATAAAAAATCACATTACTCTCTATAAAGATACCTTGAGCATTGGAGAAAAATCTATATCCATTGGTGATATAACGTTCCTCTCCATAGACGGATTTAATTTTATTCAGATTGGAATCAAAGGAAAAGGTTCTATAGGTATCAAAACCTATGACGCCTTGAAACTTAAAGTTTGCATTGAAATACTACGCGGTGTAAGGGAAAATATTGACCGCGACCCATTCAGATTCTAAGCTATAGTGAAAATGTTTGTTCCTATCCACACCCTCAATACGGTTCATTCATCATAAAAACAGTGGGTTCACTGCAATAAAAAATGGAAAATGGTCACACTCCAAAATATTTTATCAACATTCGGTCGCTTATCATGCCTTATCGTGTTATTTCACAGTGTAAATCCGCGGTTGATGAATTAAGGAAAGCAAGGGGTCTTTGTGGTGAATAATAATTTTGCATTTTGCATTCTACAATGGAGCGAAGCCACTATCTCTATGCTTCTCTGTGGTTATGATTTCGGGAGTGGTAATTATGTGCTTTGGCTGTTACATCCAAAGTTAAAACCTTCTTGACAATAATCATAATTCATTCTATAATCAACTATATGAAAACTATAGGATTATCACGAATACAGGTTATGAAGGTGTGTGGGTTTGGTAAGGAAAGAGAAAAGCCACAGAGATTAGAAATAGACGTAGAGATAGAAACAGACTTCACTAAAACAGCAGAAAATGATAACCCGGATTATGGCATCGACTTTAATACAGTCTATAACCTTGTGACCCTGGCTCTCCAAGAGGAAGTCTACACAATAGAAACAATTGCTTATAGGATATGGAAACATTTAAAAGATCTGGATTCTGTAGAAAGAGTAAAGGTTAGGGTCAAGAAGTCAAACCCTCCCTTTAATGGAGAAGTAAAATATTCAGAGGCTATAATAGAAGAATAATGAATATATATCTCTCCATCGGCACTAATTTAGAAGATCGAGAGAACAATCTGACAGATGCATACAAAAGAATATCGGAATTAGGAAAAGTCATGGGTTCGCATATATACAGGACAGAACCCTGGGGAAGAGAAGACTTACCGGAATTTCTAAATGCCTGTATAAAATTGGAAACTGAATTCCCTTTGAATGAACTCTTCAGAGAACTTTTGAAAATAGAAGATGAGATGGGTCGGGTTAGAAAACAAAAATGGGAGTCGAGGAAAATTGATATAGATATCCTTCTCTCTGAGAATCTCATATTCAGAAATCCCTACCTTGAAATACCCCATAAATATCTTCGAGAAAGAAGATTTTATCTTGAACCTTTAAATGAAATCGCATCGGATAAACAAGACCCTATAACCGGTAAAACGATAAATGAACTACTTACAGAATGCGAGGATAAAAAGAAAATATGGAAGACTGGGAATATATTGCAATTGAAGGCGTAATAGGGGTTGGGAAAACAACTCTTACGACTCTGCTTGCCAGGGAATATAGTGCAAAAGCCATACTGGAGGATGTGGATGGGAATCCTTTTCTGCCTTATTTCTATGAGGATCCTGAAAGGTATGCTTTCCCCACTCAGATATTCTTTCTCCTTTCCAGATACAACGAACTCCGAAACCTTACAAACAGGGAACTCTTCACCAAGAGAATTATCGTAGACTATATCTTCGATAAGGATAAGATATTCGCATATATAAACCTTGACCAGGGAGAACGAGCCCTTTATGACAAGATTCATAACCTCCTCTATAAGGACTTAATAACACCAAATTTTATAATCTACCTCCAGGCAAATCTGGACACAATAATGGAAAGAATAAAGAAGAGGGGTAGAAATTATGAAAAGGAGATAAGTGAGGAATACATAAAACTCCTTATCCAGTCATATAATGAGCATTTTTTCCATTTCCGAAACTGCCCTGTCCTTATCGTGAATGCCAATGAAGTTAATTTTATAAAATACCCTTCTCATTTTGGACTCCTAAAAGAAGAAATAAAAAATATCAGAACCGGGATAAATTATTTCTCTGTAGGCCAGTGATTATTACGAGAAATATCAAAAAACAAAGCCAATGGTCACAAAAGGAGCGTTCCAAAGGCTTGAAAATTGGTCTTGTCCCAACAATGGGTTTTCTTCATGAAGGGCACGTAAGTCTCATTGGTAAAGCAAAGGAACATGCAGACAAAGTAGTTATTTCAATTTTTGTCAACCCCACTCAATTTTCACCCAATGAAGATTATAATGAATATCCCAGGGATGAAGAGCACGACCTAAAATTACTAAAGGAAGAAAAAGTGGATGCCATCTTTATCCCAGATGCCAAGGAGATGTATCCCGATGATTACGAAACCTATGTCACAGTAGAAAAACTCTCCAAGGAATATTGTGGTAGGAGCCGTCCGACCTTTTTTCGCGGTGTATCAACAGTTGTTCTTAAACTACTTAACATTATACTTCCCAATATCGCTGTCTTCGGCGAAAAGGATTATCAGCAGTATATCATCATAAAGAGAATGTGTGAGGATTTGAATCTACCTATTGAGATTATACCCTCGCCTATCAAGAGGGAGGCGGACGGACTTGCTATAAGTTCAAGAAATAGATATCTCACATTCGATGAAAGGAAAGAAGCAACTGTCCTTTATGAATCAATGAGAAAGGCAAAGGATTTAGTTCAAAGAGGAGTAGAGGACGTCCGAAGTATAAAAAAAGAAATGGTTAAGCTTATTGAATCAAAGAAATATCCCAGGATAGATTACATTGAATTTGTTGACCCGGTTAACTTAAAGAGGGTATCCACCATCAAAGGCCCAACAAGAGTACTTGAAGCTGTCTGGATTGGAAAGGCAAGACTTATAGATAATATTGAGGTAAGGATAAAAGAGTCAATTAATAGTTAAAAAGGAAATAAACTGAATTTAGAACGACGTAAGGTATTTCTACCCAATATTAGCTTTACTCCGAAATCTATTATATTCTTGTGATAATCAAAGGAAAATATCTGCTTAACATCCTCCTTGATTGCAGAATCTTCCCTTGCCCACTTAAATACTACATCAACTGTTTTTGACGGCACCTTAGAAATCAAGTTCCTCAGAACCATACCTGCTTTTATCTCGTGTCCCATTTTAATTCTCCACATTCTCTCATACTCAAGAAGCCTATCTGCACTAAAGTCATCTTCTAAGGCTGACTTTCTTAAGATATCATGGGCTAGTTGTGCACCTATAAGTCCATAATGTATTCCACCACCAGTAGTAGTCTTTACCTGTCCTGCCGCTTCACCAACTGCAATAACTCTTTTGCTGACCATTTTTTTTGAGTCGCCATAGGCAATAGGCGCGCCTTCGATTCTGTTTTCCTGGAGCTTGAACCTCCCATTAGTCTTTTGAATTAGGCGATGGAGTGCATTCCGATCGTAATCTTCTGATACAGTTCCTATCCTTGTTTTGTCCTTAAGCGGTATTACCCACCCGAAGGATCCCAGATCAGGATTACAGAGAAGATATATCTCCAGTGGACCCTTTATCTCATAATCCAATTCAACCCTACTTCCCCATAGGAATCTTTCGGGTGCTATGAGCCCAGCTTTCCTGTGTAACGCAAAATCGGAACCTGTGGCGATTATGATGCACCTTGAGCTAATTTTCCTTATGTCTCCCTGGTTGAAGTATTTCAATGAGACTCTTCCCTTTTCCTTCTCTAAATCAGTTACCATATTACCAAGGAAGGGTTCAACCCCTTCATTAATAGCTCTGGAAAATAGGATTTTATCAAGTTTTTCCCTGTCAGCAATATAAGCAAATGGATGGTCTTCTGAATACTGGAATTGAATCATGGACGGAGAGAAGATTGAGCCATCCGAAATCCTGCTAATTATAGCATCCTTTGGTAAATCGAATTCATGGTAAGGCTCACTCCCAATAATTCCACTGCAGACTACATCTCTTCCTACCTCTTGCTTTCTGTCAAAGATTGCTACAGAAAAACCATCACTAGCAAGTAGCTTTGAAAGGTAGGAACCTATAGGGCCTGCACCTATAACGATAAAATCAAATTCCATTTCTTATATATATGGATTGGTTAATTTTTTTCAAGTGTACTTTTTTGAATATCAAAGAAATCATTTCCCCCTCATCCATAGATACCAATCAAAAAACAGAATAATAAAGAATATTGATAGGAAGAACCAGTTATGGCGTAAATTTATATATAATTCTTTTTCCTTATATCCAAAGAGTGATTGGTCAAAACCATCTTCCCATTTTCCACCTCCACTTCCACTACTTATAGCGTCAAGCATTGTGATATCAACGCCCATTCCATCATTGTTTCCACTCATCACTTTGAGAGATTCTATGAATGTAGAAGAAGGGAAAACTACCTTAAAGTGATGGATGCCCCTTTCTGGAGATGAAATAATGATGTAATCTTCTAAAATGGATTGTGCATGCCCATCCCAAATAAAGGAATCGGGGCTCATCGGTTCGAAGGTCACCTTAAGTTCTTCACCTTCCAATAAGCGTTCTGGATATGAAATATTTAATTTGGCTGGAGTAAGATATTTTAATAGCTTATCCATCATTTCACCAAAAAGATCCCTTTTATACACACCCCCCCCAGCCAATCTCAGTCTCCATGGATCTAGGCAGGCAACCTGCGCTACTTGTCCTTCTCCATAATCCAGCATATAGACTAACTTTTCACCCATGATATCAATACTTCTACTTCCCCTTCGAATCCCAGTCGGCTTTAAATAGTGATGAATAGGCAGCTCCGAAGAGACGGTTGTAATTGTTGGAGCAATAAAGGGAAGAAAATCTGTGGAAAGCATTGATGAATTGACGACTATTGTTTTTCCACCATTCTTTATATAATCTCCTATTTTCTCCTCTACCATAATCTTCGGATTAATCAGACAGACAATCTCATAATCAGAAAAGGGGGAATCAAAATCATCCCTATTCCACACTCCACTGACATTGGAACCAAGTTCCTTGAAGTAACGGTAAAAGAATTTATAGTTCCAGTCTAAACTCCCGGTATAGATTAGAACTCGAGGTCTTTTTTTCACAAGGAGATTCCGGTAGGTTCTATCTATAATTCTGTCTCCTTTTGAGAGATTGAATTCAAAAGTGTGTCTTCCAGCAGTAGGATTTAGGGCAAACTCGAGCATCCCTTCTCCCTCTACTTCTTTCTTATCTAAGACGCCTTCTTCTAACACATTTATTGTTGAAGGGCACAAGACTCGATAATGCACCTTATAAACTGCATTATCACCTTCTTTGATAATCTCCGGACCAAACGCTGAAATATAACCCGAAGTATCCAAAGTAATATTCGGGTGCATTGTATAAACTGGTATACCAATCTCTGCAGCTGCCTCAATGGGATTTTCCCCTACAGTATTGGAGCCGTCAGAATAGAGTAGAATAAAACTCGCTTCTTCATATCTGTCTTTAGCCTGTAGCAAACCCTCTCCTATTGCAGTCCCATGGTGTTCACTTCCAAAATCAAATCTTTTAAGGGGAAAAGGAGAATCTATTTTAGGTAGGGTAGCTCTTTTCATTGACTCCGAGCGGTCTAAAAGCAATATACCAAAAGGAGAAATTCTTTTTGTGCAATGAAACTCAGGATAGAAGATTAGGAGTAAAAAAAAAGCAATAACCAGCCACTGGGTAGGTCGAAGCCTCACTTGATCACCTCTGCTTCAGGAAACAGTTTAATGAGAAGATTACAAAACTCAGGAGACCCAGAAGAGACGAAGCCGTCGAGTAGATAGCGTTCCCATACTTCCTTTAATCGATCCAGAGTCAAATATTGTAGGTCTTTCATCCAATTTAGAAATTCATCTTCACTAAGCCCCATCTCCGTTATGAGTACCAGCATCCTGGAACGATTGGAATTATTAAACTCAATTCTCATCCATTCCTTCACCTGATTTCCTCCTATTCTCATTTCCTCTGTTTCAGGTTCGCTAAAAATCAATCCAACATCGAACCCTGTGTCGTTTATAATGAAAGGTGATGGAGCAGTTTCTGGAGAAAATTGAACCTTAAAACCCCTATTATCTATAATCTGAAGGCATATCAAAAATGGCAAGAATTCATTATCGTGTGGAGCAGGGGAGATATTAGCTACAAAATCCTTATCCCCATAATATATATGTTTACCCTGCAATGGCCTTAAAGTATAATAATTGGAGACATTTGAAATGATGGAATCCGGGATAAGAGAAAACAAATCAATAATATAATTTTCATCTATTCTCCCCGTAAAACCCACAGTAACATCAACTACGGGTGAGATATTTCCTCCATAATCCAGGAGTGCGAGACGAAGTAGATTTGTAGGGGTTTGAACCTTGTCCATATAGAAAAGGCTATCTTTAGAGAGTAGGTGGGCAAACTGCTTTAGGCGAGGTAAAGAATCCGCATTCTTCAAATATAGATAATTATAACCACGTTTAGTAAATAGCCCCCTCGCTTTTTCAGAAAAAGAAATACTCGGATTAACTTCCAACCCAACCGATATTTGCGCAGGTAGATTTGATTTTCCCATCACTATTCGAACACCAGAAGGAAGCAGGATTTCTGAAAAAGATAAAATAATAAGGATTATTCCCATTCAATTGTTGAAGGCGGTTTGGAACTCACATCATAAACTACCCTGTTCACGCCTTCAACCTCATTCATTATCCGCCTTACAATGAGATTCATATTCTCCTTTTTGAAATGATGCCAATCTGCAGTCATACCATCCTCACTATCTACGGCTTTGAGTCCGATCAGATTCCCATAGGTACGTTTATCACCCATGACTCCAACGGTTCTCACGGGGATAAATACTGCGAATGCTTGCCATATTGAATCATAAAGACCTAAGGATTTCAGCGTCTCAACATATATATGGTCCACTTTCTTCAATATTTCCAATCTCTCTTTCGTAACCTCTCCGAGAATTCTGACTGCCAATCCCGGACCCGGGAATGGATGCCTTCCATAAATTCTTTTAGGAATCTTAAGGACTCTTGCCATCTCCCTCACTTCATCCTTGAAGAAATCTTTCAGAGGCTCAACCAACCCTAACTTTAGATCTTTTGGCATTGCTCCAACATTATGATGTGTCTTTATTAAATGAGATGGCCCTACATCACTTACACTCTCAATCCTATCAGGATAAAGTGTACCCTGGATTAGATACTCTGCATTCAGCCCGACTGCCTCCTCTTCAAAGACATGTGCAAATTCCTTTCCTATTATCATTCTCTTTTCCTCAGGATTATATATTCCCTCAAGAGCACTTAGAAATCGTTCCTCAGAGTCTAGTATCCTCACGCCAAGCTGCAATTCTTCACTGGCCTTCTTTATTTCATCAACCTCGTGATCTCTCATGAGACCAGTATCCACAAAAATTGGCGTAAATCTATCTCCAAGGACTTCCCTTGCAACAATAGAACATACTGTAGAATCCACACCACCGCTATATGCAAGCACAACCCTCCCATCCTGACATTTTGAAATTATTTCATCTTTAGCTATATCAACAAAAGACAAAGGGTCCCATTCACCTTTTACACCACAGATAGAATAAAGGAAATTCTCGAGAATCTTTTTACCCTCCACTGTGTGGGTAACCTCTGGATGAAATTGAAGACCATAGATATTTCCAGACCTTATCGCTGCAAACTCCGAATTACTGGTGCTGCCTATCGCCTTGAAATCAGGAGGTAACTCACTTAGCCTATCTCCATGACTCATCCAGACTATTGTTTTGCGAGAAACGTTAGTGAAGAGTGGATCATCCTTCACCTGAAATTCCATCTTCCCATACTCCCTAACCTTTGATGAAGCTACCTTACCATCGAATATCTTCCCTATTACCTGGAGGCCATAGCAAATGCCCAGTATAGGCACCCCGAGAGCAAATATGTTAAGGTCAGGGAATGGAGCATCCTTCTCATAAACACTTCGAGGACTACCAGAGAGCACTATACCTTTAGAATCCGATATCTCATTTACTAAAACGTTATAAGGATATACCACAGTATGCACTCTTAATTCACGCATTCTTCTTGCTATTAGATGAGTATACTGGGAACCAAAATCCAGAATAGTTACGCGTTCAACCACTCTTTCCACGAAGTCTCTGAATAGCGTATTTTCTGTCAGCTGATGAAAAGATATATGAAGCTGACACAATTATATTTGCCCCTGCTTCAATCACTGAATCAACTGTCCTATCATTTATACCACCGTCAACAGCTATATCAAGTTCAGGCGCAAGATTTCGAACTTCCTTAATTTTAGGAATAACATCCGATATAAACTTCTGCGCTACAAAGCCTGGATACACACTCATCGCAAGCACAAAATCAATTCTATCTAGATATCGTTCTACTGCTTTAATCGGTGTATTAGGATTAATTACCAATCCTGCCTCTACTTTGTTCTTACGAATTGTTTCAATAATTGGAATAGGATCTCCTTCAGTCTCAAGATGAAAACTTATTGCAGAACAACCGGCATTGATGAACTCTTCGATGTATTTTTCTGGATATGTTATCATGAGATGAGCAGATAGTGGAAGATCTGTGATCTTTTTTATTGCTCTTACGATAAACGGGCCAAAGGTTATATTCGGGACGAAGTGTCCATCCATTACATCCAGGTGAAGCTCGTCAGCACCTGCCTCCTCTACACTCTTTATTTCCTCACGGAGACAGGAAAAATCAGCAGAGAGAATAGAAGGAGAAACCCGAATCCTTTTATTCATCTCTTCTATATACCGAGAAAGTCACAGTTCCACCTCCAGTGCGTATCATTGGATCAAGACACTGCAGATATGCCTTCCCTTCTTTTCCCAATCCCAGATCTTCCGGCTTTATACCGCGTGAAAGTGCATTATAATATGACAAGAGAGATGCAAGGGAATGCATACAGATAGGTTTCGGACTTTTAAGTTTATAACCATCTATAAGTAAGAATGTATCCCCGATGGCATAAACCGGGCAATTCCCTTTTATCTCGACTACTTCAACTACTATATCCATATAACCATATTAGAATTAACCCTGGATATGTCAAGTCAAAGAAATCTACACTTCCTCAGATGAAACCTAGCGCGCTAAAGAGGAATCAACATATGACAATCTTCTCACACTAATATTCCCAGCTCCCTGAAAATTCAGTATAAGGATCCCCTCTGGTTAGCGATTTCGTGATAACAATCTTTATATTCCTGCACCCTCAAATTTCTAATGAACGTTCCATCCAGCCCAAAATACGATACTCAACAATATCAGTTGCCTCTGGGAATTCAGTCATCCTAAGAATGGCTTTGTCTTTCTCATTCATAACCACTTGGCACTAAATTTACTTACCTCCCAGGCTCCCTTTAGATCACCCTCGTAAAACACCTCACACATCTTTCTAGTAGGTTCTTCAATCACCTTTATAAGGGAATACCACTTTTCTATAATTATACGAGAAGAGTAAACCTTACGTGCTTCTTGAGAAATTGAATTTATCTACCTGATAAAACTATCTTCCCCGAAATCCTCTTTTATAAATCGCTGTAATATATGTGCTGCTCTACCCCTAACTTTAATATAACACCTCCTTATTTTGAATATAAACAATAAAAAATGAATGTCAATTTCGACCATGGCCACCGCCCATAGCTTAGTCATGGGTCATCAGTCGTGAGTCAGTATGATTTATAGCTAAAAGCTATTCGCCTTCAGGCTGGGAAGATATTTAGATTAGTTGTATGATAGACTATACTATTAATTTTAGGCGTTGTCCCAAAGTTGGTTGACACGGGATCTAACCCCCTCTCCCATTCGGTTAAAAGACCAAATAATCTTCTTGTAGGTGAGGGCTTCCGTCCAGGAAAGCGCCCTCGGAAGGCAAGCGGGCATGGTTGCTTGGAATACTTGTATTCCAAGGAGAGCGAGCCTGAGAGAGCGAATGGCAAATTCCTCGCTGGGGAATTTGACCATGGCTTTATCGGACGGAAGTCCGAACATTGCTGCTGAAGGTCATTATGTCCAAAATTGGTTCTTTTATAATCATCATACAACCTTGGGACAACCTTTAATTTTAATATATTTTAGTGGATAAAGATTATAAGTAAAGATATAAATTTATCAAATGGTATTTGATAGAATTCCCAGTGACAAACTAAATTTTTGAAAGTTTATGCTTCTTTTACCTCTCCTATTCTACTCCTTGTCTAAATACAATTGTAGTAAATAGCTCAATCAGCAATCCATAGATAGCGCCCAAAATTATCGTCCCGATAAAGATATATATTGCATTTTGTGGAGAATAGAGAACATTGAATGCCATCGGTATGCTAAATATGGTGCCAAGAATGATACCATGAAGCCACCACTTCATCTTAAAAACACTTATTCCTATTGCAAAACCTATAAGTGTCCGGCTGAAGATGATTGTAACGGCACCAAACCAGGGCATTGGTGCCTCACCTGATGCAGCAAGTCCCCAACAAACAAATCCAAAAATTAACCCAAAAATAGTCGCTATCAATATTCTTTTAGGATTAACCATATTCCCTCCTCTTTAAATCAAGCATAAAGAAAAAATTCTGAGTGTCAACACTAAAAATGCTTTCATTCATGATCGCTATTTAGCATTGAGTAACTCGAGCATTTTACTTATATCTATTGTTGTAATCATATCTAAGAATTACTACTTTACCAGGAATGAACTGCTTTTATTGTACTTTATGGAAGGCGAGTCGGATCGCATTCATTCTCAGAAGGAAGCAATTTGAAAAATCCTCTAACACTTCCCGCGCGAGTAACAAGCTGGAAAGGGAGATATCAATCCCAATAACCCATCCGGCTTTTTTAGCAAGCTTGGGGAGTATTCTTCCGTAACCACATCCTAGTTCTAAAACCAAGTCATTGTGCTGTATCTTACCCAAGACATGGTTCACCTCCGCTTTCAGGCACTGTTGAACCCGCGAGGATGCAATTTCATTACATTACTTCAGCCGATAGGCAAAAATCTATCCTTATAATACTTACTTATATTACCATTCTACATTCCCAATAAGAACAAGAAGTCCATTATTGAAATGCTAAGTATATTATTCTAAAAAATACCGTGAAGAGATTAAACTAATGTCACAGCATCAATATCTGATGCGAATAAAAACCCTTTATTTTTTTCTACCTTGCGCCTCGACCGTAGCAAAAACCCGTTTGTCACTCGCTGCAACTACAATTAATAGAACAATATTTACAGCCAGCACAAATGAACTACCTGCCATAAGGAAGAATCCGATGAGCGAATTAGTAAAGCTTGCAACCACTGTTCTTAAAAGAGAAAAACAAATACTCAAAGCGATTGCAATATAAAACAAACGGACAGCAGACTTCTTAATTAAAAGGAGCCAGATTGAAGTAAATAGATAGTATCCGTAAACGAAAAAACCAATAAGTCCAAACACAATACTCCACGTATAAAACCAATCCGGTAGATCCAAGAGTTTAGCTCCTATCTCAATAAATTCCTCTGGGGGAAAATCCTCAACACCCCTCCAACCTTCATCATATGCTTTTTCGACATTAGAAAGCACCTCTTTTTGGAACTCTATCACTCTGGGCATTACAATAGACTTTCCGGTCCCAAGTATACCAAAAAAACCTATTATGAGGCCAATAACACCTACAACTGTAATCCATCCAGGCTTTTTCATTATTTCCTCCTTTGGTTTTTATACCGCCTTAAATAGTCTCACGCGGTCTCAACACGATCCCCACCTCCTTGTTTAGCAAAATGAATAGCTTTTTCAGCACGATCCAGTAAGACAGTCATATTAGGTGTGTCCTCAGTCAGATTAGCCACTCCTAAACTAATAGTCACAATGATAGTACCGCCTTGAGTAGAAAGGGGCACATCTGCTACAGACCGGCGTAGCCTATCAGCTATCTTTTTCGCAATCTCTAAATCAGCCTCTGGTAGCAGAATGATAAACTCCTCTCCCCCATAGCGTCCCAGAATGTCAACATACCGGACATTCGTTCTGCATCGATCGGCAACTGTTGCCAAGACTTGGTCGCCAATGGCATGACCATAGGTCTCATTGACCTTCGTCAGTCCGTCGATATCCAGCATTACAACCGATAGAGGTCGGCCAAAGCGACGGGCTCTCACAAATTCGTGTTGTGCCAGATCAAAGAAATGTCGGCGACTGAACAAACCTGTTAACTGATCAACGACTGTTTCTTTTAATTGTGAGACTCTTCCCCGCAATTCCTTTAACTCATTTATTAGCTGTTCCTTCGGCTTATCTTCATCTTTATTCATTCCTACCTCCTAACTCCTGATTATCTTTCACTGCACTGAACGTCAATATTCCAATTCCCTCAATACCTGCTTCAATAACATCACCAGTATGCATCGGGCCAACACCCTCCGGTGTTCCAGTAGCTATTATATCCATTGGCTCAAGGGTCATAATAATTGAAATATATGACAGCAAGCTCCACCTCATAGTCTACGTGTTTTGAGGGTTTAGGTAAGATAACAACACCATTGTTACCAATTATTGAGGAGGGCGGTTTAAGAAAAATCTGTGGTTCCCTGGGAATAGATATTCCCATTCCTTCTGCATGAGTTTTATAGTTCCGGGCCGCTGCGATAATTTTTGTTGCTTTTAGTTCTATTTCACTACCGTTGAATTCCAACCTTATCAGAATTTCCCCCTTCAACGTCAATATAAAAATGCATTGACGCTCATAATATTAGTATATTAAACACTTATCTAAATGTCAATGTGAAATTTAGGTTTTTCGGAAGAGAACATGCACATCACGTAATTTAGGTTTTTTACTATTGAAATTAAATAAATTTACAGATTCACTTATTCACTCATATACCAATCAACTTTCAAATTATGAACGCTTCCCCTTTAGCTTAACAAAGATTTTACAGTCCTTATCTCCATCATATTTGTAATACCAGAAACAGGTGCAGGAACGCCGGCGGCCAATATTAAAATGTCTTTCTTCTTTACCAATCGTTTCCTGTAAAGGAATCTGGCTGAATTGCGTATCATCTCATCCGCATGTAGAGGGAATTCCATCAGGAAAGCCCGCACACCCCAGATGAGTCTCATTTGTCGCTCTACTATTTTTTTGTCTGTGAAAACCAGTATCTCAGTATCTGGACGAAATTTAGCCATTTTACGAGCAGTGTAACCTGAAGAAGTATGAACTACTATATATTTAGCGTTTATGTCCCTTGAAGCCTGCCACACGTTTTTTGCAATGATGTCAGCTATTTCATTATTCTTTGATTTCACTGTATGATGAACTCTACCCTTTAAAAAATTCTCCATCTTAACGAGGACCTCGGACATAAACTGCACGGATTTTACCGGATATTTACCCACTGCGGTCTCCTCGGATAGCATTACTGCATCGGCCCCATCCACAACCGAATTAGCCACATCGGACACCTCTGCCCTGGTAGCTCTGGGGTTTTCGGTCATGGATTTCAGCATCTGAGTAGCAACAATTACTGGTTTCTCCATTCGATTACACTTTTTGATTATCTCCTTCTGAAGGAGTGGAACATCTGACGCTGGAACCTCAACACCAAGGTCACCCCTGGCTATCATAACTCCATCAGAAGCCTCGAGTATTTCATCCAGGTTTTCGCAAGCCTTCATATGCTCAATTTTGGCTATTATTTCCATCTTTGAGTTTTTATTCTTTAACACTTTCCTAATTTTTCGGATATCGGAAGCATCTTTGACAAAGGATACGGCCACGAAATCGAAACCCATCTTTATACCAAACTCGATGTCTTCCAAATCCTTACGAGTAGGACCCAGTAGACCTATATCCTTATCAGGAACGTTAACTGACTTTTTAGATGAAATCCAACCCCCATAAATCACACGGCATCTGATAGTCTCATTTATCTCTTCTACCCTGAGCTCTAACTGACCGTCTGACATAAGTATTGTATCACCTGGCTTTAAACAATCCAGTAATTTAGGATACCCAATTGGCAATCTCTTGCTGTCCCCAATTATTTTATCTCTAACGAGTTCTACAACTCTACCCTGTTCCAATCTCGTACCCTCTTTTATCTCTCCGAGCCTTACCTCTGGACCCTGGGTATCCATCATCACTCCAATCCCTGTGGACAATCTACGTATCCTCTTCAATATTTTTCCATGACGTTCTGGAGTCCCATGAGAGAAGTTTAACCTGGCAATGTCTATGCCAGCTTTTATCATCTGCTTTAAGGTCTCCTTCGATTCAGATGCCGGGCCTATAGTCGCTATGATTTTTGTCCTTCTCATCTCTTCTCCTTTTAAAGTCCCTTCAATGTATCTCGTTCCCTTTTCAGTAATGCTTCTCTTTCCTCCCTATCCATCAGAGAAAATTTCACATCAGCCTTCAGTCCCAGTCCTTCAATTAATTCCCTTACACTCTTTGTTATTTTATTTATAATGGGAATACGGGGGAAAGGGAGAACTATTAATATAATTGCCTTATCCTCCTCAATTTTAATATCTTTAATCATTTCTAGATTGACCAGAGTCCTATCAATCGCTGGATACTTTACCTTTGCTATTGCTTTCCAGAGGTCCTCTTCTGTTATTTCTCCAGCCATTGTTTCCTCCTATACATCTCTTCAGAAAAAATAAGTTCGTTATCTAATTCTCCCTCATAGAAAATGTTATACGGATCCTCAACATTCATTATTTTATTCCCATTATACAATCTATCGGCATAGCACTTAAAAATAGAATTCTCCATCTCTCCCTTACTCATATTAACATCTCTAACACACTGGGATATAATTCGTGGATGATAAGGATCATCAAGCGAATAGACAGTATAATATTCTCCGAAGTCTCCACCAAAAGTATACATGAAATCATCGTTTATCTCTATACGAATAGGTAAATCGTAAGGTAGTGCTTCTATCAATTTCAAATTTGTTGAATCAGTAAAGAATGAAAATATAATTAATAACGTTGTTACTCCTTTTGCACCTTAATAATATTATAAAACGTTCTAAAAGTTTTGTCAAGAAATTTATCTAAATATAAAGACATTTCTAATATTTTTAATTATGTCTAAATTAAAAACAAGGCTCTCTCTTATCGAGAGAGCCTTGTTCCTTTGCAACTGATTCGGACATGACCCTTATTTATTAACCCTATAAAAAAAGTCTTACTTCTCGCTTCCTTTTACCCAACTGTAATCCATCTCGGAGAGTTGCTTATACAGGTTCCAGCGCCTGTCAACATCATACTGTGCAAGTTTGGCCAATTCTGATGCCCTTTTGGGATTGATTGATTTCAACACACGATATCTGTTTTCACCATACATATATTCCTCTACGGGAATCGATGGCTTCCTTGAATCGAGCTGTAGAGGATTCCTACCCTCTTCTGTCCGCCTAGGGTCGAAACGATAGAGCAGCCAGTGCCCTGACTTTACTGCCTTCTTCTGTTCGTCAAGTTCCTTACTCATGTCGATTCCATGCTCAATACACGGACAGTAGCAGATTACAATGGATGGCCCGTTATAACTCTCTGCCTCCATTAATGCTTTCACAGCTTGACCCGGGTTAGCGCCAAGGGCGATTTGAGCAATATACACATAGCCGTATGATTGGGCCATCATCCCGAGATCTTTCTTTGGCATGGGTTTACCTGCGGCAGCAAATTTTGCGGTGCTACCACGTGCGGTAGCCTTGGACATCTGCCCCCCTGTGTTAGAGTACACCTCAGTATCCAGGACAAGCATATTAACATCACGCCCAGCAGCAAGGACGTGATCCAGACCACCGTACCCAATGTCGTAAGCCCAACCGTCACCACCAAAGACCCACACCGACTTACGAACAAGATAATCTGCTGTGGATTTCATATTAGAATCTTTATTTTTCTTGGCGAGTTTTTTGAGTTCCTTAACCCTCTCCCGCTGCTCCTCAATCCCTGCATCGGTTGACTGATCTGCAGTAAGAAGAGCTGCCTTCAATTTATCTGGAACATATTTAGCCGCCTCGAGCTGTTCTTTGGCTTGCTGATTCAAACGGTCACAGGTGAGTCTAAAGCCATATCCTATCTCGGCGGCATCCTCGAATAGACTATTTGTCCATGCTGGTCCGAGACCATCGCCACGCTTGCAGTAAGGAGTTGTTGGGAGATTCCCACCGTAAATACTGGAACAACCTGTGGCGTTGTCTATTAGTGCACGGTCACCAAAAAGTTGCGTTACAAGCTTAATGTAAGGCGTCTCGCCGCAACCTGCACAGGCTCCGCTGAATTCAAAGAGGGGTCGAATAAGCTGACTACCCCTTACCGTCCCCCTTTTTATGGTGCTTGGGTCGGTTTCCGGTAAACTCATGAAGAAATCCCAGTTCTCAGCTTCCACCTTTCGAAGTTCAAACTGACTCTGCATATGAAGTGCCTTCCGCTCAGGATTTTTTCTATCTACTCCAGGACACACGTTCACACACAATTCACACCCAGTGCAGTCCTCAGGAGCAACCTGAAGAACAAATTTCTTTCCTTTATATTCCTTACCCCTCGCATCAATTGATTTAAAGGTCTCAGGGGCATCTTTAAGTTCTTCAGGATCTACTATTTTCATCCTAATAGCTGCATGTGGACAAACGATACTACACATATTACACTGAGTACACAGTTCAGGTCTCAAAACGGGTATCTCTACTGCAACATTACGTTTTTCGTACTGGGTAGTTCCTGTGGGCCACTGCCCATTAGCAGGCATCTGGGATACACGAACCTGGTCACCCTCAAGACGTATAATCTGTGCAGTAACCTCCTTCACAAAGTCTGGAGCATAATCCGGAACCGTGGGCGGCATTGGCCTATCGCTGGTTGGCTTATCAGGATATTTAACCTCATGAAGACCTTTAAGGGAACGGTCAACCGCCTCGAAATTCTTTTTGACTACTTCTTCACCCTTTCGCCCATAAGTTTTTTCTATGTTCTTCTTTATAAGCTTTACCGCCTGGTCCATAGGAATTATATCAGCTAATTTGAAGAACGCAGTCTGCATGATGGTATTGATTCGAACACCCAGGTAAAGCTCTTTTGCCAGATCAATGGCGTTGATAACGTAAAATTTTGCCTTCTTGTCGATAATCTGGGACTGAACCTTGTAAGGTAGTCTATCCCAGACCTCATCGGGTCCATAAGGTGAGTTCAAAAGGAAAGTACCACCTTCTTTCAATTGCTTAAGCATATCGTATTTCTCAATGAAATACCAGTTATGACATCCAACAAAGTTCGCGACACTGCACAGATAGGTGCTTAAGATAGGCTCATCCGAGAAGCGTATATGACTGGTGGTGCGACTGCCTGCTTTCTTGGAGTCGTAGACAAAATATCCCTGGGCATATTTCTTGGTTGCCTCGCTAATAATCTTTATGGTATTTTTGTTCGCGCCAACTGTTCCGTCGGAACCTAAGCCCCAGAACATCGCCTGGTAAGCTGAACCACACACACCTGTTATACTCTCATCCCACTCCAGGCTAGTGTTGGTAACATCATCGTATATCCCTATGGTGAAGTGATTCTTCGGCTCTTTGGCTTTGAGGTTGTCAAATACCCCTTTGATCATACCGGGTGAGAACTCCTTGGAAGAAAGCCCATAGCGTCCACCTACAATAACCGGCCTTTCCTCAAAAGGAGCCATACCTCTTTCGAACATCTCATCAACTGCCGAAACCACATCCAGATAGAGTGGCTCTCCCAGACTCCCCGGTTCCTTTGTACGGTCCAGGACTGCAATCTTTTTGACTGTCTTCGGCAACGCCCCGGCAAGATGTTTGATACTGAAAGGTCTATAAAGGCGAACTTTGATTACTCCAACTTTCTCCCCTTGCTTAGTCAGAAAATCTACGGTCTCTTGAGCCGTATCGGTACCAGAACCCATAAGAATGACAACTCTATCCGCATCCGGTGCTCCAAAATACTGGAAAATCTCATATTCCCGGCCAACAAGCTTTTTGAATCTCTTCATATACTTTTCAACAATATCAGGAGCTTTTATATAGAACGGGTTGACCGTCTCGCGTCCCTGGAAATATACGTCCGGGTTTTGGCTGGTGCCGCTGAGCATGGGATGATCAGGGGAGAGCCCACGTGTCCTGTGTGCGATTGCAAACTCATCCTCTATCATCTCTCGCATGACTTCCTTGCTGAGAACTTCAATCTTTTGAATCTCATGACTGGTTCGGAACCCGTCGAAGAAGTGCAGGAATGGTAACCTGCATTCAAGGCTTGCTGCCGTGGCAATCATTGCAATATCCATAACTTCCTGAACGCTACCCGAGGGCATCATACAGTAACCAGTTGTGCGACAGTTCATTACGTCTGAATGGTCCCCAAAGATTGATAAGGCCTGGCATGCCAGCGAACGAGCTGCTATATGGAAAACGGTAGGTAGGAGCTCTGCAGCTATCTTGTGCATATTGGGTATCATTAAGAGCAAACCCTGACTTGCAGTAAAGGTGGTCGCCAATGCACCTGAAGCTAATGCACCGTGGATACTAGCAGAAGCACCCCCCTCTGATTGTAACTCCACCACTTCAGGAATCGTTCCCCAGATATTTTTCTCACCCGCTGCCGATTTAGCATCTGCAATCTCCCCCATAGGACTGGATGGAGTAATCGGATAGATAGCAATCACTTCGTTACAGGCATGAGCTACATGCGCAGCTGCACTGTTGCCGTCCATTGCTTGCATTCTTTTTTCCATAATTAAATCCTCCTTGATCTTTAAGTTTAAATTATCGAATATTGTAATTATCTTTTGATTACCCTGTACTTCCCATGTAATCTAATATTACATTTGTTACTCTTTCTACCCGGGTATTTTAAGTAAAGTAAAACCTTTCTTATTTATATAATAGATGAATTGATATATTGTCAAGCCCAAAAATCCAATCTATAGATTCAAAGTGAGAATATAACATCTATCTTTCATATTTTGTCTTCCGTTCCTCAGTTCTTCTCTCTATTTCCTCTGTCTCCAATATTCTTTCGGGATTCTTGTTACGTGATTCCAGAAGCCAAACAGAACGCCTTGGATTGATTATAAGCAATCTTCCATGCTCGCTCCTCTCTGCTCCCTCCTTAATTAGTCCGCCTACATCAAGCGGGGAAAGAGAGGGTTTAAGAACGAATAATTTGGAAGCTAAGTTAGCTGCGTTCGGTGAAGAAGCTGAAGTTCCAGATGCAGATAATTTCTCTCCACCGGGCAGGTAACTCTCCACCTCAAATCCGTTGGCATAAACATCTATCCTCTCTCCAAAACTTGTAAAGGAAGTCTCGTCTCCTGCTTGGTCAACAGCTCCAATGACTAAAAGATTTGGTAAATCGAATGAAGCAGGGTAATAATCTTCAAAAGAAACATCATCATTTTCATTACCTGCCGCAGTGACAAAGAGAATCTCTGGTGCATCCTTCATTGCATCATATAAGGCTAATTTCTCGATATCAAAGATTTCACGTGCGAGTTTTGCACGTTCTTCGGCATCTTTGCCAATACCATTTGCTTCTAAATCGCTTTCTGTGCCTCTGAGAGTTCCTCCCCAACTCATATTAACTACTCGAACATTGTTAGCTTTGAAGTATCCCACCACCTCTTTATACATCTTTGCACTTTTGTGTGCCCTTTCCTTTGAAGGCGGGAGTGGGATTGTGCGGTAATCAGCAGTGAGACGCGCTATCAGAATTCGAGCAAAGGGGTTGCCTTCTACAGCAACACCTGCCACATGTGTGCCATGGAAATATAATATAAACTGCATAAGGTCCTCTAAAAAGGTTTTTACCTCTACTGGATGCATACTTGCAATCTTTTGTTTTAGCAGAGAAGCTTCGGGGCTGTCTATTGCAGCCTCTACATCTAATAATCCCTTCATCATCTCTTTCATCCCGGGAAAACTTTCTTCTGCATTATCGATTGGGTATAGTAATTCTGGTATCTTTTCACCTAAAAGAGTGTAGGCTATACCATGCACATCGTCAATAAATCCATTACCGTCGCCGTCTTCTCCATTTAGCTTTTCATCTGCGTTCACAAAAAGTTGGTCTGGAAATACTTCTGTATCCACACCGGTATCCCAGATTGCAACCACAATGGGTTGGAGATTTTGAGCTTCAGAAAGCTCTACCTGACGGTCTTTCCAGATATCAGCTTTCACAATCCTATTTTCCTTAATATACTTATCATATACCGCAATAATCTCATTCTTTAATGGCAACTGTATTTCGAAGATATAGCGAATACCTATCACCTGCGCTGCAACATCATTGCTTATCTGATGAGTTTCCAGAACTGCCGCTTCAAATTGACTCTGTATCATCCCCAACAGTACATTCTCACTAAATAATTCCATCCGCCCCTTAATCTCCTCAACCCGTTCCTGAATTATCTCCCAGGGAAGCTCATCTATACTTTTAGATAAATAGCGAGAAAAAGCCTGCTTGTATGCAGTTTCATCATCATACCCAACTTCACGTTGCGCCTGGATTATCGCATTATTGATAATACCAGTCATAAGTTTTCTAGCAGGTTTATCTTCCAGTTCCCTTACCTTTTCAATTCCAACTAGTACCTCATCATAGTTACCATAGAGTATATCGAGTGAAATAAGAATTCCAAGGTAATTTTTAAGGGTGGTTTTATCCTCAATCTCATAGGTTTCAAGGACACTCTCTATATCAGCACGAACTTTAGCAGCAAATGGTATAAATACATCTTTAGAAGTTATAAGCTCTGTTAACGTAGTTGGAACATCATATGTATATCGAGGTAAATCATCTATTGTTTTAATCCTTTTCTTTCTGGAACCAATCTCGTGTGCATACAGGCTGAATGCGAGTAAAAAAAGCGTGCAAATAAATGAAAAAGAAAGAACTTTCTTCATATTCTCCTCCCTTTTATTTTGTGTGACATACAAATATAATAAATTATTTCAGATTATCCTCTTATTCTAAACAAGATAATTAGTTTATGTTAGGTGCTTTTCCAAAAATACCAGGTAGCAATGGTACAGTAAGGCTCCCACTTTTTGGTCATAGTCCTTATCTCTTCCTAGGAGGGAAGATTCCCAAATCCATAACATTCTTGAACTGCTTTTTGAAATCCGCAGATATCAACTAGTCACACTCTATCGATAATTTCAGCAAGTATAGGGTCTTTCTCTCTTAAGAAAGCTATTTCGTTTTCAAACATTATTCCACGCTTGTTTGGCTTCATGGTAAAGAAGCCAGCTTTTTTTATCTAAACCTCCACCGTATCCTACGAGTTTCCCATCACTTCCTATAACTCTATGGCAGGGTATAATTATGGATATCCTATTTGCACCACACGCCCCTCCAATAGCTCTTACTGCTTTGGGGTTATCAATCGATTTTGCAACTTCCCCATAACTTCTGGTCGCTCCATATGGAATTTTCAAGAGTTCGTTCCAGACTTTCATCTGAAAAGGAGTTCCTTTCATTACCAGTTTACAGCTGAATCTTTCCCGAAAGCCTTTAAAATATTCTGCAAGTTGATCTACAGCTTTACCCCCAGTAACGGTAAAAGGTTTAAACCCTTCATGTTTCAAATCAAGCAGGATTCCTTTGAGCGACCTCAGCCGTATAAAACTGACTTCAATAAGTCCTTTCTGTGTCCATCCCACAAAAATACTACCTATTGGGGATTTAATCTTTTTCCAGAATAAGCGTTCAATGTTATTTTTTCTTTTCATTATTTATTTACTTCCAGCGTATCTCTAATTCTAAAAAATTTCATGAATCCTTCCTCATATAAAAGTTGCACATACGCAAAATTTTATCTACTCGCTTATATCCGAGGTTTCTTTTATTTTATAAGGCAAAAAAGCGGGATGTCAATATCCCTCTCTGCCGTAACTCTGAAAACACACACCATTCAATTTCACACCTAATGCGAGTATACTTAATAACACGTTTATTGTCACTTAGATGGTTGCTTTAGGTGGAGAGTTAATAGCTATTACCAAGCTTACCTATTCAGATACCTTGCCATTTCTACGGATTTTTGTATAATATAAATAATAAAAAAATTTGGTTCTCATCCAAACTTAGATTTATAAGCATTGGCAATCACCTAGAGAGGTTATTGAATTCATCCAGTGTACAAAGAATCCCCTAGCGCCTAACAGCCGTGATTTAACTCAACCTGAAAAAACTTTGGTCGAATCAGACAACAACTTTGGGCTCAAACTATTCAAGGAAGTCGTTCTTGAAGAAGAAATGGATAAGAATATTTTCATCTCCCCCTTAAGTGTTTCAATGGCGTTAGGAATGACCTATAATGGCGCTGATGGAAGCACAGAAGAGGCAATGCAAACAACCCTTGAACTCTCTAACTTAACGCTTGAAAAAGTGAATGAATCCTACAAAAGTTTGATAGAATTGTTAACCGGACTCGACCCGAAAGTGGAATTTAATATTGCAAATTCTATTTGGTATCGAGAGAACTGGTCTTTTGAAGAGGAATTCCTCGATCGTTGTAGCACATATTTCGATGCCGAAGTAAGTGGATTGGATTTTGCTGATCCGGGTGCCGCGGACATAATCAACGGTTGGGTTGATGAAAATACCAATGGAAAAATAACAGAAATTGTGGATTCCCCGATTGATCCATACACGGTAATATTTCTCATAAATGCCATTGGCATTTCCTATTCTTTAAAATTCCCCAATTTCTTCGACCCTGGAAAGCAATCCAAAGATTCCCCCTGTATGGATAAACAGGATTTTTTCGTTCTTAGCAAATCTTCCCTTCTCCACCTCCTCCATTAGCCCTCTCATTGCCTTTCCTGTATAAACAGGGTCGAGTATAATTCCTTCAGTCCTGGCAAGTCTTTTAATAACCTCGATTTCCTCTTGCCCAAATTTTGAATAACCTTTTCCCTTATATCCATCTATAATTTTGATCTCATCCCGCGAATAAGAAATCGGTTGGTTAAATGACTTATTCCACTTTTCAATAATCTCTCCTATCCTGTTTTTGAAATATTCTTCATCCTCTTCCACATTTACTCCATAAATCGTGCACTTTAAATCAAACAATTTCTTACCGATAAATAAACCTGCATAGGTCCCTCCTGTTCCTACAGGAACCACAATTGCATCAAAGTCCTGGATTTGATTCTTTATCTCTTCTGCCGCTTTAATATATCCCCAGATTCCGACAGGATAAGTGGCTCCAGCAGGAATCGGGTATCCTACCCTGTTTTCCTTCATTAGCTCGTCGATAATCTCGTCCATTATCTCATCCCTTCTTTCATATTCATCTACTGATAGATATCTTATCTCTGCCCCTACCAGAGTGTCAAGAAAAAGATTCCCCTGTGGATTGGAAGGTTTTTCTCCTCGGAGCAGGAGAATGGATTCCAAACCCATCTTTGATGCGAGAACAGCCGTTGCTCTTGCATGATTTGAGTTGATCCATCCGCAGGTTATGAGAGTATCTGCATTATGTACAATTGCATCCGCAACCACAAATTCAAGCTTTCTTATCTTATTACCTGATGTGGCACAGCCAGTAAGGTCGTCCCTCTTTATCCAGATTTCGGGTCCTCCAAGGGACTTACTCAATGAATCCAGCTTTTCAATCCTTGTCGGAAGATTAGCAAACGATATTCGCTCTGGATACTGTACACTCATATCAATCTCCTTTTATAACAAAACCACTCTTTCATTAAATTCCTTGATTGATTCATTTCTCCGACCTCGTTTCTTAAAACCATTCATTTATCTAATGATAGGATCGATAAGATTAAAAGCAAGACCTGCCACTCTTGACTAAAGATGCTAAAGATTATCCGATTAATGTAGGTTAATAGCTGCAAGCTGTTCGTAATCTTTTGACTCTTCACTTCTTATTTTCTTTTACTCATCCACTCATCTTGTTTTACAGAAAACCCTTGCCGATTCAAAGGATTTTTCTTATAATACGAGAAGCGATAAATAAGTTAGAGATTTTTATTCAAGAATCTACGCATCTGGAAAGTCGACAAAAGATTAAAAATACGAAAAAATATCCGAACTTAAGTTCAGATATAAACAGGTTAGGTAAAATTGCTTTTTATTAAAAGAAGAAGACATATTATAAACAGAGATTTCTTCTATTCATCGTTATTAACCGGATTGGCTTTTTTAGGAATGTTGATAGGAAACTGCATCAAAGCTCCTCCGCATAAGGCAACATCAGAGAAAGAGAGTATCATAGAAGTTAGAGAATCCCAAGAATTGAGAAAAATTATACAAATAAAGGCAACAGGGGCTGCTCTACGTTATCAAAGAGAATCTCTTTGGGCTGAAAAGGATTTTTCTGAAATTGTAAAATCAAAAGAGAAATTCAAGTCTAATGAAATCAACTCTTTTAAAAAATATTTAGAAAGATACAATAGATATGCGCTTAATCCTGAAATCAAATTTGATGGAGCAAGAAAATCAACTGTCTTATTATGCGATATTAAAGGTGCAAGATACGGTAGTGATTCCTATGAATTTCATTGGCTTTTGGGAGATTTACCTTTTGACCTATATCAATTCAGGCAATCCAAAAAAGAACTTAATTATGAAGGAAGAATAAACGGTGTCCCTACAACGATAAGACTTGTTTTTCCTTACACTATAGCTCATTGCCATGAACATGTCTGGCCAATGTAAAGATGATAACGATAAGATGCGCTAAATGTAAAAGGAAAATCTTTAAATACCAAAAGATCGGGAAAGGAAAATTATGGCACTGCTGGAGGAATCGAATAATAGAGAATTACAGCATCCAAGATGGAAATGAAATTAGGTGCCAGTGTGGTAATTTAATCGGCATTGATCAGAGAAAATGGATTAAAATGAAGCAACATTCTATTACATATTCAGGCTCAATAACAAGAAAATAAGGGGGTAAAATGAAAATCACTATAACTTACGACAATACAGTTTATCAAAAGGGTCTCAAATCCGATTGGGGATTTTCTTGTTTCATAGAAGTAGAAAATACTCCAAAAATCCTTTTTGACACTGGAACAAACGGCTCTATACTTCTCTCTAATATGGAGAAACTTAATATTGACCCTCCCATAATTTCCGAAGTTTTTATTTCTCATGCCCATTTCGACCATGTCGGAGGGCTATCGGATTTCCTTAAAGTAAATGAGACAGCTAAAATCTACGTTCCGCCATCATTCCCTGGACCTGCAGGAAGAGAAGTAATCACTATACAGGGGTCTACGGCAATCCATGAGAATATCTCTTCAACTGGTGAACTCGATGGGATAGAGCAGAGTATGACAGTTAAAACTGATAAGGGGATAGTCTTAATTGTAGGGTGTTCCCATCCAAAGATGACACATATTCTCAAAAGAGCTTCACAATTTGGAAAAGTATATGCGATCGTTGGTGGTTTACATGGATTTAGTGAATTTGAATTGTTTAAAGACTTAGGACTGATTTGTCCTACCCATTGCACTCAACATAAACAGGAGATAAAGTCTTTATACCCGGAGAAATACATTGATGGTGGAGTAGGGAAAATAATCGAAATCTAACTAAGACAAAACCTTCGTAAATCCTGGTCCTATATTTCGCTGTAATAATTAATTATAGTGTATAATAAAAGTCCTTTGGAAGACGTTAAAAACTAAATAGGAGCTTACGAAGCAATATGTCAAACAGGAAACCTAAAGAGGAATATTGGAAAAGGAGAAAGAAAGTTCGAAGAGTTTTAATCGAATGGGGCATTAAAAAGGAACTGGTTAAAAGTATTAATCGTGAACATCCAGTTGGTGTTTTAGAAAAAATTATTGAAGCAACTAAAAAAAGAAATCCCAAAGATTCAGCTAAATATTTCCTGAATGGACTTAATTATTCCAGGATTAAACATGGAAGGCCACTATTATCAATCTCGTTTAAAAAAAAGAACTAACTAAAGTCTTGACTTTTATTTTTATTCTCCTTAGGATTTAAAGCGAGGAGGAGGAATTTTGACTATCAGTAAACCCATAATATGCTTTTTAAGTATCTTACTGGGCTACCTTATTGGTTCGATTTTGCCTGGTTATTTCTTCGGTAGATTAAAGCATATTGACATAAGAAAAGAAGGCTCTCGTAATGCTGGCACAGTAAATGTGTATAAAATATTAGGGCTCACACCTGCCATCCCTACAGCAATATATGATACTCTAAAAGGCGTATTTGCTATCTTTCTGGCGCAGTCAATGGGTGCAAATTTTGCCTGTGCACAGTTAAGTGGATTAGCAGCTATTGTTGGGCATGTTTTACCTTTTTATCTTGGGTTCCGTGGTGGTCAAGGTGTAGCTTGTGCTACAGGAATAATGCTTTTCTACTTAGCACAGTATATTCTTGCAAGTACGCAAATTCTTTATATTCTTGGGTTCTTGCTTATTATCGTAGCAATTTTTTCATATGTGGCAAAGACAGGGGAATTTGTGGAAATGATTGTGCTTCCCTTACTCTGTTATTCACTCTTTGTGCATATGCCTGCTAACCCTCACAATATATTTTTATGCATCATCGTTGCTTACATTATCTCTATCGGCATTTACAACATTAAAGCCCATAAACTGTTACAAATTCGTGATGAGACCCTCAAATTTCACTGGTGGAGAGTCGCCCTTAGACCCTTTGCCATTATCTTTGTAATTTTTTATCTTAGTCACTCACAGCGTGAAACACTTGTGTTTATAGGTTTTGTAGCTCTATTTTTTATATTACTTGATCTCGTAAGATTTTTCCATCGAAAGACCGAGGAACTTTTCAAAACGCGAATTAAATCATTTTTCAAAAAAGAAGAGTACGGAAGGTTCTCATCAATGACAATGTTTTTGGTCGCTGGATTCATAACTATACTGGTATTCAAGAAAGATATTGCTATCGCTGCGTTTACTTTCCTTATTTTTGGCGACATTTTCAGTAAAATATTTGGATTAGGCTTTGGACAGCACAAGATTCTTAACAAAACACTTGAGGGCAGCCTTGCATACCTTGGCGGTGCACTCATCTGTGGCTATATACTTTATACAACCCTGCACATTCCAGTGTTTCTGCTCACAATTGGGGCACTCGCTACAGCCATCGCTGAGCTTTTGTCATTGGGACTGGATGATAACTTGACTGTTGCCCTGATAAGCGGGGCAGTAATGACAGTAGCAAGAATCTTTGGACTCTGAAATAATTTACTTTTAAATTTCTTAACTATTTCTATGTCTTATAACTTTTATAAATTTAACTGTATCAATCAGGGTTACTTTTTAACGCTTCCAGTATCTCTTTTAGTATACTATTACTCTGTTTGTTCAGATTTAATGCTTCATTACTTAATTCCAGTGCTTTCTTTGTTAATTCTTGAGCTTCATCGATATATTTTGTATTTTTCACTTGAGCAAAGCTACTACTCCCTGCCCTCTGCGTCTTTGTGGTAAAATATCATTCAGAAAAAGGATTTTTTATCACAATCTTGCCCACCTGTGCATCTGATAATCCAGCATATAACTCGACATTCCCATCGTCTTGAAAAACAAACCCACCACTCAAAACTACATCATCTAACTCTGGAGACCTTTTTGATTCTCCTGGTGGGAAATCATTCCTTTTAGCAATGATTTTTATTGGAGAAGCTTCTCTTGTTAAGTAATTAAACTTAAAAACCATTGCATAA